>Ga0308414_1000587_pt1 | contig 23304 bp, 24 predicted proteins | sample HotsprSampleOS50_FD_205667 | JGI IMG/M metagenome (GOLD analysis project Ga0308414, IMG submission 205667) | Hot spring phototrophic mat microbial communities from Octopus Spring, Yellowstone National Park, Wyoming, United States - 20090730_OS50 ...
TGTGCTGTTATTAATTCTGGAACTGCCTATACAGAAAACTATAAATCTATTAATCCAGAATTATTAAAAAAAGCTTGACTAAGTCATAATATTCAGACTGACATTTTTTAACTTTTTAGACAGCCCCCAAAAAAATTCAAAGCAAGGGAAGGCTTTAGCCACATAAATAAATTTATTTTGAACAATTATGTATTAGATAAATTATCCGCATAAAATACTTGTAAAAGTTATAATGAGTTTAATATATTAGTCATAATTTTTTACTTTGACAAGGAGAGATAGAACTTCAATATATATTTAATCCGATTTTTCAGAATCTTTTCCCTGTTTAAAGTAAACTATTATTAGCAGAATACGATATTATAGGTAGAAAAAAGTTCATAACTTAAAATGAGTATATACTAAATGATTTTAATTAAATATTAAATCGAATATGAAAAAAAAATCTAAAAATGAACTCCCAGAATATGAGAAGTTAGAAATTAAATACAAGTTACTCCAGAAAAAGTATAAAGCTCTTAATCAAATCAAGAAAAATCTTGAAATTGAATTGAATGATATTAAAAACTGTTATGAAACATTCTTTAATTCATTTGATGAAATGTTATTTATAACCAAACCAGATGGAAGCATAATATTTGTAAATAAAATTGTCTCACAAAAATTGAAATTCAGCCAAGAGGAACTTGTAGGGAAATCGTTATTAGCTATAATTCCGGAAAATAAAAGTTCAGAACCATTAGAAAACATTCAAGAAATTTTAGAAGGTAAAAGAGATATATGTCCAATTCCTGTTATTAGTAAAGATGGTTTAACAATTCCAGTTGAAACTCGTGTATTTAAAGCGAAATGGGACGGTGAAGAATGTATATTTGGTATATCTAAAGACCTTTCAAAACTCAGAAAAGTTGAAGATAATTTAAATGTAGAACATTCCCGACTTAGTGCTGTTATAGAAAGTACTGGGTCAGGCATTTGGGAGTGGAACCTTAAAACTGATGAGATAATCTATGACAAAAGATGGGCTGAAATCATTGGTTATTCTTTAGAAGAAATATCTCCTGTCAGTAGAAAAACCTACCTAAGATTTGCACATCCAGATGATGTTCCTTTAGCTGCTGCTGCTATGGAAAAATATTTTAGAGGTGAAACACCATTCTATGAGTGTGAATCAAGATTTAGACATAAAAATGGAAATTGGATTTGGGTTTTAGATAGAGGGAAATTCTATAAATGGGATGAAGATGGCAAACCAATATTAATGATTGGTAGTCACCAAGATATAACTATCAAAAAGGAAATTGAACTTTCACTTCGAAAAAGTGAAGAAAAATTCCGCGCACTTTTTGAATACTCTCCCATAGGAATCATACTTGCGAATGAAGATGGAAATATAATAGATACAAATAAATCTGCAGAAAAAATTTTGGGTTTATCAACAGAGGAACAGAAAAAAAGAGATATTGATGGAACTGAGTGGAAAGTTGTTCGCCTTGATGGTTCTGACTTTCCACCAGAAGAATTTGCTTCGGTAAGGGCGTTAAAAGAAAACAAACCCATATTAAATGTTGAAATGGGAGTTCTGAAATCAAAAGATGATTTTGCTTACATCTCGGTTAATGCAGCACCCATTCCTGATATTGGTGTTGTCGCCTCATTTCAAGATATTACTGAGAAAATAAATGCAACAAGAACTTTAGAGGAAAACGAAAAAATATTAAGAATTATATTCGATATTTCTGGCTCTGGACTAATGATAGTAAATTCAGATACAAGGGAAATTATTGATATAAATAAAACCGCTGAAGAGATTGTCGGTTTATCTAAAGAAAACATATTAGGGAAAAATTGTAATGAGTTTTTTATCTATAATGATTTTGATAATAATTTAGTTTCCAAAATGACAAACGAATTTAACAAGTTCGAAACAGAAGGACAACTAATTTGCAAGGATAAACAAATTAAAGATATTCTATTGTCTATACATTCTTTTAATTACAAAGGAAAAGAAAGTTATTTGCTGAGTTTTATGGACATTTCCGAAATTAAGAAAAAACAAAAACAGTTGAGAGAATTAACAGAGGATTTATTGGTTTCAAGAGATATTATAGAAACTAATTTATACCAAAAAAACATTCTTGTTGAAGAGCTGTCTCAAACAAAAGAAAAACTTGAACAATCAATTAAAGAAAAGGACAGATTTTTCTCAATTATTGCACACGATTTAAAAAATCCACTAAATGGATTCTTGGGCTTAACAAGAGTAATGGCAGAGGATATTGAACATCTTTCAATGAAACAAGTTCAGGACTTTTCTATTAAGTTAAAGGATTCGGCATCAAATCTATACAAATTATTAGATAATTTACTCGAGTGGTCGCGACTTCAAAGAGAAGATATTAAATTCGATCCACAGCTCTTACAGCTAAAAACAATTGTTGATGATATTATTGATTTGCAAAAAGACTCAGCATCATTTAAGAATATAGAAGTAATAAACCATATAACTGATGGGGTAATAGTGTTTGCTGACAAGTCAATGTTAAATATGATACTTAGAAATCTTCTGTCAAATGCCATTAAATTCACAAAAACTAATGGTAAGGCTGAAATAGGTTTCGATAAAATTACAGAACCTGATTCAACCAAATCTTTTTCCCGAATTTATGTTAAAGATAATGGTATTGGAATGGACGATATTCTGATTTCAAAACTTTTCAAATTAGATACAAAAGTTTCCCGTAAAGGTACCGCAAATGAGCCAAGCACAGGGTTGGGATTAATACTTTGTAAAGAATTGGTAGAAAAACACGGTGGAAAAATTTGGGTTGAAAGTAAAGTAAACTATGGGAGTACATTTTACTTTACTATATTAGATTTACGAGAAGAAAATAATTCATTATAATCTCTCACAGACGATTCTATAAATCTATATAAAGCTCCTCGAATTCAAATTTAGAATCAATTTCAAAAACACATAGAACAAATGATGAAAGAAGAAATATTTCAAGTGGAGTCAAGAGTTAAAAATATTCTGCTCATTATTGCTTGTGCTATTATAATTATAGCGGGTATTAAAGCAGCATCATCAATACTTATTACAATATTGCTCTCTCTTTTCATCACAATTGTTTGTGCTCCACCATTTTTATGGTTAGGGTCAAAAGGTATTCCTAAATCGCTTGCAATAACAATTATAATTTTAACTTTTTTATTGATTGCCTTTCTAATTGGATTGTTAGTTGGGACATCTGTGGCAGATTTCACTTTAAAGTTGCCTCAATATCAATCAAAGTTAGAAAGTCAAATGCAGTTGTTATTAGAATGGTTAAAAAATGAAGAAATTATAGAACCTGACTTTAAAATCACTAACGAAATAAATCCAGGGTCTATTTTAGTTTTTGTTGGTAATACACTAAATCAATTGAGTGGTTTGTTTGCAGATATATTTTTAATTGCCTTCATTGTTGTTTTTATGTTACTCGAAGCATCAAGTTTTCCATTGAAGCTGAATAAAATATTAAAAGAATCAACTGAAAAGATGAGAAGAATTGAAGTCATTTATCATAAAATAAATCGTTACATCGGAATTAAAACGATTATTAGTGCTATTACAGGAATACTTGTTTATATTGTTCTATTGATTATAGGGGTTGATTATGCTTTATTGTGGGGAGTGCTTGCTTTTGCTTTAAATTATATTCCAAATATAGGCTCTATTTTGGCAGCTATTCCACCATTACTTTTAACAATAATCCAATTAGGATTTTGGGAAGCATTGTGGGTTTTAGTAGCTTATATTCTGATAAATACCATTATGGGAAACATTATTGAACCCAAATTTATGGGTAAAGGACTTGGTTTATCTACTTTAGTTGTTTTTATTTCTTTAATTTTCTGGGGTTGGCTTTTGGGACCGATGGGAATGTTATTATCAATTCCATTAACTATTGCAGTAAAGATCATTCTTGATAGTTCCGAAGAGACAAGATGGCTTGGAATTCTTTTGGGTCCGGAGAGAGAATAAAATTAGTATTAGTTTGAGAGCACTTTTAATTCGGATTTTTTATCAAGCTAATAAAACTTTTAATGACACTCTAAAAGGTTGAGACTAAATGTTATTAAAAACTTACTTGTTTTCACTAATCGGGGGATTATACTCCACATCATAAATCTTAAGTTTATACCAGGTAAAATCTCCTTCGTCAAGTTTCCAGGTTGCTTCGCCTTTAACTGGAATTTTAATTCCATCATAAACTTTGTAATCACTAAGAGTAATTATCCATTCCTTAAGCTGTGCCTTTTCATCCGAATCTTTATATCGCATCGCACTGAACTTTATGAAATCCCCGTTCTCATTAAAAGTAAAAACAGCTGAACCACTTGTGCCTTTGTATGTCATTGTTGCTTTTGCAGAAAGCGAATCTATTTCTTCCCATTTTATGTAAGGACTTACAACAGCAGTCGGAAACCAGATTGTTTCGCCTAAATATCTCTGCAAAGTTCCTTGGTTTATTTTTTCATTATCTGAAGTATTAACCACATTAAACAAAGATAGAACTTTAATTAACATATTTCCTTTACCATCAGAGAGTTTATCCCGCCCAGTAAAAAACACAAGAGGCATCATATCAACTTTAACTTTCCAAATGAATGCAGGATTATCAACAGTAAAATATTGCTCGGCATTCGCTTCATACCATTTTTCCTGTTCGGGTTTCATCTTCATTTGTCCTTTTTGCTTTAGCCGAACAGTGTGAATTATCTCTTTGCCAACCGCACCAGAATTCCTTAACCACTTTTGAACTATTGGAGGAAGGTTGATGATTTTTTCTTCCGTAAGAATTTCTTTTTTGTCAATAAGATTTTGTGCAAGCATTTCGGCAATTTCATTTTTCACATCACGATTAAAACTCCAATCAGCAAAAGCAACAATTGCAACAAGAAGAATTATAATGTTTGGAATCGTTCCAAACTTAGCATCCTGCCAGAATAATATTATCAGAACTTGTGATAATATTACAGCAGTCAGAGCGGTTATCCACCACAAATCGTGATTACTTATGAATTGAATTGCTGCTGCAAGGAAAAGTATTAGTACAATTAGCCAGAGTATTCCCATCGGCCTGGAAATATTTTGTGTGAGCTGGTTAATTTCCGCAAAACCAAATGCTTTAACAAATCCAAGCAAATGAATGAATGCGTGGAAGATAACAATCAAGACGAAAATCCATTTCATAAAAAAGTCCTTATTACAAATAACAACATAAAATTGTTACTAAGAATAATGCAAGATTTTAAAAGTAAAAGTTAACAGCTCAACCCATCTCCGAGTCTGATCAAAAAGTTCTTTTTATAAATTAGTGTCTTAGTTTCGTTTGAGCATTTTTTTGAAACTAAGACACCAATAAACTTAAAATAATATTTACTTTTTTTGAGTATCATTTGATACTATTTATTAATCAACATTTTCTTGGTGGATACAAATGTGCTTCCATTCTCACCTAAAGCTTCAATTCTGTAAAAATATATTCCACTACTCAAATTAGCTGCATCAAAAACTATTTCATTTTTCCCAGCATTCATCTTACCTGAATAAAGGATTTTAATTTCTTCACCAAGACTATTATAAACTTTTAAAGTAACATTAGAATTTTCACCAAGATTGAAACGAATTGTAGTTGCAGGATTTCCGCCAGAAGCTGATTTGCCTGTGGCTGAAAATGGATTAGGATAATTTTGCTCAAGAAAATAAGTATTTAAACCAGTAACTATTACTTCCACTTCTTGTGAATAATGATAAGCACCATTATAATCAATTTGCTTTAACCTATAAACATAATTGCCTTCGATTAACTCTTTATCAGTGAAGGAATATTTTTTCAAACTTGTTGAATGTCCATTACCCTTTACAAAACCAACTGTTACAAAATCATCGGTCAATTTTCTTTGTATTTCAAAACCGTGATTGTTTATTTCGGTTGCAGTTGTCCAGTTTAATTCAACATCTAATCCATTTGCTTTAGCTTCAAATGAAGTTAGTTCAACGGGAATTACTTGCATTAGCGAATAACTAAATGTAGCCCACTGAGAAGGAGAGGTTGGTATGAACGAATTTGAAGAAGACCCTGCAGTAGCAAGTGATGCTCCTGATTTATCAAAAATAGTATGGGGATATGTAACACCACCATCAAGTGAAAGTTTTACAATTAGTCTGTCAGTATAGCCTGGATAATTAGCGTGTGCATAATCGAATTTTAAGGAGTCAAATTCATTTAATCCAGAATATACTCTTGAATATAAAAAGTCATTTTGATTAGTAGTACTATAAGAATAAAAATCCATTTTTATTGATTTATTTCCACCCAATGATGGTCCGTTTGCGCCAGTAAATTGTGCAAAAGTAATTCCGCCATCAGGATTGCTGATTGACCAGCCGTCTGCTGGAAACTGACCATCAAAAAGTTCATAATAAAAATTGTTACTTATTACAGGGTTATTATTTTCAATCAATTGTGCGTTATTTGCTTCAATAAAATTAAATGCAATAATTGGTTTTTGGACTGAGGTATTCTTGGGCACTGTGTAAACGAAATTAGATTCCGTATAATTTCTGGATTTTGCAGAATTCAAAACCTCTTTCGTAACATTATTTTGAACGAATACAGCGGTGTAAATTAAACTATCAACCCAAACTTGTCTATCAATCGGATATTTAATTACAAAGTTATATGTTCCGGCTGCTGTTGGAATCTGAGTCCCCTCGGAATTAGGGTAAGCACGTCTGAATACATCATAAAAATCTTTTTCACCATTTGTACCGGGAGGAGTTGAATATCTTACTACTCTTTCAATTGCGTGGACTCTCATAAAATATTGTCCAGCTGGTAAGTTTGAAGATATTGTTAAAGTTATATCTGCTCTTATAGTATCTCCGGGTATTCTTGTGTTTGTAACCGAAAGATTTATAGGTGTACCTTTTACTTTTCTTGAGTTGAAAGCATCAGGTAAACTATTTGGTAAAGTATATGGATATTCTGGTCTAACAACCCCGTCCATAATTACTGTTGGTACTGCATTAACTCCATAATACGTCCTTCGGTCATTTTGCTGCTGAGGATTGTATAAATACATAGGATCATTCCCTGGTGAAGGCCAGTTCATATGGTATTTAATAGCAACTAAAGAGTCAAATTTGTTATGAACAAAAGCATCAATTGTTGGGTTATTAGCTGCACAAGGTCCGCAAGTTGAGCTTGTAAATTCTTCTAATAATACTTTTCTCAAAAAGCCGGGTAGATATAATGATGATTGTGTTAAAGTATTGTTTGAAGGATTTTGATCTCCAGTCAAATTAGCAGTTACTGTAATATTAATTTGCTGACCAGGAGTAATTGTTAAATTATCAAAAGTAACAGCTGTAGATAAACCACTGTTTAATGATGAGATAGACTTTGTACTTGAATATGAGCCTGGAATAACTGTCATTGTAACATTGAAAGAAGAAGTAATATTCAATTTCCCTACATTGATAAAAGTTACTACCGGGGAAATAACAAAAGGAGAGGAGCCAATTGAATAGCTTGTATCTTTAATGATGTTTTCAATATTTAGCACTGCCACGTCAGTATTAAATCTTGTCCCCAGAGTAAGATTGTCTAAATAAAGGTTATTTCCATAGCCATTAACAGTATTAAATTGAACTTTAATTCCTTGTGCCATTATTGATGAAACACAATAAAAAAGAATTAAAAGAAGTAAAATTTTTTTCATAATACTCCTCACTAAATTAGTTATTTGATGTTTGAATTATTTCCCGAGTAGAATTATTTTGAATAAAGGATATCGCTTTAAGTCTGTCAATATTCCAGGAGGAATCAATGGTTTCTGGATAACTGAAAATCTTTGTCCCAATAAGGTTTTTTAGACTGATTCCTTGATTACTGGGGAATAAGACTCGTAATACATCGAAAAATTTCAATTCGCCGCTTGACCCTGGAGGCGAAGTAAATACAATTTCTTTTTCAACAATAGCTGTTCTTAAAAAATAATTTCCTAAAAAAGTTGTATCAATATTATTAGAAAGGATATTCAATTTAATAAATAAACCGTTATTAACTTTTTGCTGAGTTAATTCAATTAGGAAATTTGACTGAGTATCAAGTTTTTGATTTATTGCTGATTTAATTTGATTTGAATCGGATGGAGTTGGTCGGATAAGACCATCAACAATAATAGTGGGAGCAAACATGATGTTGTAAAAGGTCATTCTATAATCGCAAAAGGGTTTTGCAGTTAGATAAAATGGATCTACTGGTGAAGGAAAGTTAGTTGCAAACTTTATTATTTTCAATTTGTTTGATGTATAAGAATATTTTTCAAGTGATTCAAGAATTCTATTTGATGTAACGCAAGGCACACAACTTACATTCGCAAAATCTTCCAATAACACTGTTTTCTGATAAGAGTTTTGAGTTCCTTTATTGAGATTAATTTCGATAAGAACTTCCCCTGTTTTGACAGACTTTTTATTTGGATCTGTTGGTGGATTTGTTTCGCAGCTGAGGATTAGCAAAAGAGATAAAAAAAAGGCAATTATTTTTTTCATAAAGTTTATTCTTTTGATTCAAAATTAATTCAAAATTTTACAATATCATAAATCTTATGAAAATGAATTTTATTGGAGAAATTTATTTCCTAAAATTAACCACAGAACTTTCTATTAGAGAAATTGTTAATCCTCCCTTAATATGTAAAAATTCTGTTTCATTATTATCCAAACACAAAAATCAAAAAAATTTACTAAACAAACATCTTCACACTTCCGATAATTTTATTAGAAACCACTAAAAAATATCGGGAGAAATAAAATGGCTTTTATAAACTGGGAACCAAAATATAGTGTCAATATCGAACTAATTGACAAGCAACATAAAACTCTTGTTGATAATATTAATCAGCTTCACGATGCAATGAAACAAGGCAAGAGCAAGGAAGTCTTGGGTGGAATAATTGATAAACTGATTAATTATACAAAAAATCATTTTACAACCGAAGAAAGTTTCTTTCAAAGATTTGATTATAAAGAAAAAGCATCACACACATTGGAGCACGACAGATTTGCTCAAAAAGTAGTTGAGTTCAAAAAATCTTTTGACAGTGGTAATGCAATAATTTCAACCGAAGTATTAAACTTTCTGTCGAACTGGGTTAAAAATCACATTCTTGATAAAGATAAAAAGTATTCAGAATTTTTAAATTCAAAAGGAATTAAATAGCACTCCTGAGCCAATCAGTAAAGGCCCAGCTCATTTCTGAATTTTTCATAAATCATTTCATCTTTGAGCAGGGCCCCTTCTATCATACAAACTTCAAGCGCAAAATCATTAGCTAATTTATTAATTCTGAAAGTTTCTATTCCTTGCATAAAGCCCAAACTTAAAATGGAAGCAAATGCATCTCCGGCTCCTGTGCTATCTAATATTTTTACCGAATGATTTGCATAATCATATCTTTTTCCGTTTTCAAATAAAGTTGCACCATCTTTTCCACGTGTTACAGCAAAAAGACTTATGTTAAACTGTTCCATCAACTCAAAAGCAACTTTTTCTGTATTGTAGTTAATCTGAGTAATCATATCATTCAATTCTGTCATCTCTTTGTAATTTACCTTAATAACATCTGCAGTTTGGAGAGATTTGATAATTGTTTCTTCATCATAAAATGAATTTCTTAGGTTCAAATCGAAGAAGTATTTGACGCCATTTTTACCAAAGAGACTTTGAATTGTGTTTCTACTTTTTTCAGAACGCTGAGCGAGAGTTCCGAAGTATAAACAATCGGTTTCGGTGGAAATTAATTCATCCAAATCAGATGTCTTTTCGATGAAGTCAAATGCTCTCTCAGTATCTATCTCGAATTCTGGATTTCCTTCTTCGTCCAGAATTACATTGGCAACTCCTGTTGGATGTGTAGAATCTTCCTGAATAAAGTTTGTATTGATTTCACACTTAGTCAATTGATCAAAAACGATTTTACCAAGTTGATCTTTTCCAACCCGGCTAACAATTGTACCGCTGCCAAGTAATTTATTTATGTGATAAATATAATTTAGCGGGGCACCACCCAATCTTTTCTTTGTCGGATAGAGATCAAAAAGAATCTCTCCAATAGATAATATGTTCATAAAACTAAATACAACTAAAATGGAATTTTTGTAATATTCAATTTGTTTGAAATTTATAACAACAATATGAAAAAGAAATGAAAATTTTTCAAGTAAAATACTCACAAATATTGCCAATTTCTTTGCAAAATGCGTGGAAATTTTTCTCTAATCCGCGCAATCTTAATAAAATTACACCTCCTTGGCTGAACTTTAAGATTACTTCAGAAGTTTCACCAAAAATGTATGCGGGGCAAATAATTACTTACAAAGTACGACCATTATTGAATATTCCCTCTACTTGGGTTACGGAAATAACTCACGTTCAGGAACCGTTTTATTTTGTTGATGAGCAAAGATTCGGTCCATATAAAATGTGGCATCACGAACATATTTTCACTGAAATTCCAAAAATCGGCGTTGAAATGCAGGATATTGTAACTTATGCTGTTCCCTTTGGTTTTTTAGGCACTATTGCAAATAAATTATTTGTAGAAAAAAAGATTAAAGAAATTTTTAACTATAGAAAGAAAACTCTCGAAGCAATGATGAACCCATCGGTAAATGAAAAAGGCGAGCTTGAATTCTTCAAAATTGAGGATATGAATTTGAAATAGAGGATTCAGAAAAATTTTCCTGTTTCAATCTTCAGCTCTGAAACTGACTAAAGAGTAAAATTTTGCTTTGTGTCTTGGAGACTTTGTGGCAAAAAGAATAAATGATAAAAGTGCACAAAGATACACTTCGGTTTCGCTCAGTGTATTAGACTTCGATGGCATTGCCACTCAGCGTGCCTTTTCAATTTTTTAAAATTAATTTTTTAGAAATCTCCTGTATTAAAAATCTGATGCTTTTCAATAATCTCTTCGGGTATTCTTACTGGTTTACCTGAAGTAATTGATACTAAAGTATAGACCATATATCCTTCTGCTGCCAATTTATTTGTGTTTTTACTCAATATCCAAAAATTAACTCCAACCGAAGCACCATTCCATTCTCTAATTTGAGTTTTTACTATTGCAGTATCACCAAACTTTAATGAACGCTTAAAAATTATATGAGCCTCACTGGCAAACCAATTATATCCTTGTTGATGATATTGTTCCATCGGATACTTATAATTATCCCGCATTTGCATATATCTTGCTGCCTGAACATAATCGAGATATTTAGCATTATGAACGTGATTATTCATATCAATATCATCAGGTCGAATTAAAATTTCTGATTGAAAAATTGCAAGCTGCATTTATTCTCCATTTGTAAGATTGATTTGTTAAAAACTTGTATCTAATTTTACACACAAAAATAAAATCTATAATTTGGCTGAAGAAATAAAAAATTCTAACGATAAAAATTTAAGAGATAACTCCTCTCTTGATAATTTTACTTCAGACTCTTCTTATTTAAATCAAACTGTAAGAACTTATTCGGAATATAAAAGATTGATAAAACTTTTCAGGGAAGATAAGGTAAAGTTTTGGCAAAATGAGGTTAATAAACTATACTGGATTAAACATCCCGAAAAAATTAGAACCGCAAAGGGAGTTAATTCAAATTGGCTGGTAGGCTCTAAATCAAATTTAACCATAAACTGTATTGACAGACACTTAATTTCAGACAATAAAAACAAAGCAGCAATTATCTGGGAAAGTGAACCGGGTAAAAACTGGATTTTAACTTATCAGCTGCTTTATTCTTATATGTGCCGTACAGCCAATGTAATCAAAAAATTGGGACTTAGAAAAGGAGATAAGGTCTGTATAATATGCGGTAGCCTTCCTGAAACTATTTTTTCAGCGCTCGCTTGTGCAAGAATTGGCGTTACTTTTACAATTCTCAATCCGTTTAATTCAATTAACCTATTATCCAAAAAAATTCAACTCGGGAATTTCAATCTTATAATTATTGCAGATTCCATTTACAGAAAGGGAGCAGTTGTTGATATTAAAAATAAAATTGATTCCGCCCTTGAACTTATCTCATCTGATGTAAGGAAACTTATTTTTCGTAGAATTAAAAACAGTGATTTAAATCTTATCTCAGGAAAAGATTTTCTGTTCTCTGATTTAGCAGAAGATGTTTCAGATGAGTGTAAACCTGTAACTTGTAACAACAATCATCCGGTTTTTTCCTTTTTCGATTATGATAAAAATGGAAATCTTCTGGAAAAATTTTTTACTACTGCCGGGTTTATGCTTCAAACTTTTACTTCTTCTTTATATGCTTTTGATTTAAATGCAGATGATATTTTCTGGTGTAACAGCGACTTCTCTTCATTAGTAGGGATTGCTTATGGAATTTTTGCTCCGCTTCTACACGGAATATCTGCTTTTGTTTATGAAGGTTTACCGGGTTATCCTACTAAAGAGAGATTTTGGAAGCTTATTAAAAACTACAAAATCACAAAACTCCTTACAGAAGATTATATAATTAAAGCTTTATTAGAGTTGGATGATAAAATAAATACGGATGATTTAAGTTCTTTGAAATTTATTTCAGTTACAGGAAATCCATTAACTGAAAATGATTGGAAAAGAATTTTTTCAGAGGCTTGTAATGAAAAAATTCCTCTTTTGAATTGTTTTATCCCTCTTGAGTTTGGAACAATCCTTTTTTCGGATATTCCTGGAATAACAGAAATAAATCCAGGTTATTTTAATCCAGATTTTCCATCTACGGAGTTTAATCTGATAGATTTTGAAAAAGAGATTCTTTCAGATGAAGTGGGACAAATATCTTTTTCTGACAGTTTCCCAATATTAGATAAAAATCAAATAAAGAATAAGGCTATTGTAATTAAAAGAAATAAATTTTTTTTAACAGATTACAAAGCAACTCGTATAGATAACAAAATAAAAATTATAAATAGGACTGATGAAAAACTTCTTATTACTGGAGAACTGATTAGTAAAAAGGAAATTAAATCTGTAATAGAAGAGCATCCCAAAGTCAAGTCCTGTAAAGTCGAAGATAAGTCAGATTTGGTTCTGTATTTAGTACCAGTAGCATTTGTAGAACTAAAGGACAAGCAAGACGGAACTCTTTTATTTAAAGAAGAGCTTCGCAATTTAGTTGAGCAAAAAATTTCTGTTGCAGCAAAACCTGTTGATATAATTTTTACAGATTAAATTATTCGAAATCATTTTCTTCTTCCTGATTGTTAATCATTGAATTAAGTTCATCTGTAAAGAAAAATTTCTCTTCACCAAATGCAGGTTTCAAATCTGAGAACCATATTGCTTTTGGATTATATTCAGCAAAAAACGGGCGTGCTACCCAATCAGGATTTCTTCCTTGAATCATTCTGAAAACCATCACTTTTTCATTTCGTATTTCGCTAACTCCTAATAGCTGAACCTTACCGGGAAGACAAGACATACTTGGTCCCCTGACTGTTCTACATATTCCACTTATTTGCTGATAACATTTCCTGAATATACTCCAAGCTTCAATTAAAGGTATAGAAAAATAGTGCTGTGCACCAGTATTACGGGCAATGAACATATAATATGGAATGCAGCCAAGTTCAACTTGTTTTTTTAGCATTTTTGCCCAAAGATCTGGATTATCATTTATATTTTTTAACACTGGAGATTGTGTTCTAATTATTGCTCCCGTATTTAATATTCTTTGAATTGCATCTTTTACAAAATCATTTTCTAATTCAATCGGATGGTTAAAGTGTGCCATAAAAGCTAAATGTTTTCCGGCTTTTTTAACTTCTTCAAAAAGTTTTAGTAAGTCATCAGCGTCATCATCATTAATTAATCTAAAAGGCCAATAGCCTAATGCCTTTGTCCCGATTCTTATATTTTTAATATGAGCAAGTTCTTTTGTCAACAAAGGATTAATATATGTTTTCAATATTTTCGTTTTCATTATAAGTGGGTCGCCTCCTGTAAATAAAACATCTGTAACTTCAGAATGTTCTTTCAGGTAATCGTATAGTTTCTTTGCTTCATTAGACGCAAATTTTAATTCATCAATACCCACAAATTGAGGCCATCTAAAACAAAATGTACAATAAGCGTGACAAGTTTGACCTTGACTTGGAAAAAATAAAACAGTCTGTTTATACTTGTGTTGCAACCCCCATAATTTTTCTCCCTGAAAACTCGGTACATTTAATTGAATTTGCCCAGCAGGATGTGGATTTAATTTCATTCTGATTTCATCAGCTAATTGTTTAATTTGTTTTTTATCATTAGTTCGTTTTCTTATTTCAGAAATAAGATTATAATGCTCTGGAATAAGCATCTCTTTTTGTGGAAATGTTAATATAAAAATTGGATCATTGGGAATTTTTGACCAATCTATTAAATAATCTGTAACATAATTATTTGTTTTAAAGGGTAGAACGGAGCCAACTATTTCAATATCATTTATCAAATCATTAGTAATTGATTTGAATTGTGGTATTTCTCTTAAATTAGACAGGGCAAATGATTTGTATTTCATAACAACACCTTTTATGATTTTATAGTGTCAAGAATAAAAATTAACTTAATTATTCAAAGCTATTTATATATCAAGAATCATCACTATTAAAACAGACTTTTAAGTTTCTGGAAAAGAATGAAGAATTAATTAATTGACTTTAGTATTCAATATATAAGTCAGGAAATTAAAGTCAATCCAAATCGTATTAAGTAGAGATTATTTTTAAGAAGATGTTTCATTATGAAATAATTATTATTTGATTAGATTATTGATTAACCATTGGTGAAGTGGATTAAAATCATAGAAGATTTTTGTCGAGAATTCAATTATATCAACATTTTTCAAATCATCAAGAGAAGGTTTCTCGAAGTGAGAATACAATCCGGTATATAAGAAAAACTTTTTATATTGATAAGTTTTATCATAACCATTAGGTGTTTTTTTTAGTTCACTTCCTCCGATTTTATATTCAGAATTTTTGGTTATTTGTGTTAGTAAGCCGTCAAGTTCAATTGCGTTATCTTCCTGAGATATAATTTCTCTGAATTTTAAAAGCTGTTCATTGCTAAACCTGTAAATACCTGAGCCAAAAAATATTTGTCCAGGTTCCAAGTGAAAATAAAATCCAGGACATTCCATTCTTGACTTATTACCTTCCCAAATGTAAATACCAAGATTGGTTTTATACGGTTTTTTATCTTTGGAAAATCTCATATCACGATGAAGTCGAAATATGGATTTATCAATTTTAGGGATAGCAATTACATTTGGTGCAAAATGCCGGATTCGTTCACCAAGCTCAACCACAAAATTTGATGCGGGGATTAGAAATTCATTTTCGAATCTGTATTTATTTTTTACGAACCATTCTTTGTTATTGTTTTTTGATAAGTCACGAAGAAATTTTTCTGTTACAAATGGAAATAATTCTTTGCTCATTTTTCACTAAAGCCTTTCGGAGAATTTTTACTAATTATGAAATTAAAATACCTAACAAAATTTCAAATAAAAATAGATACTTGATAAATGTAATTCGAATTTTTGAATGAGGAATTAAATTCATAGAAATTCGTTTTAATATTTCTGATAATTCATCACTAATTTTACGAGAGTATTTTTACATTGTTAATTAAGAATAAAAATTTTAGGAAAAAGTATGACTAAATTCTGGCTTGTAAAATCAGAACCATCCGTGTTCTCTTGGGATGATTTAAAGAAATCAAAAAATCAGACAACATATTGGAACGGTGTTAGAAATTATCAGGCAAGAAACTATCTGAGAGATGAAATGAAAATCGGAGACCTTGTTTTGTTCTATCACAGTAATGCTGATCCTCTTGCTGTGATGGGTGTCTGTGAAGTAGTAAAAGAAGGTTATCCCGATCATACTCAATTTGATCCTTCAGATGATCATTATGATCCTAAAGCTGATCCTAAAAACCCAACTTGGTTTATGGTTGACTTAAAGTTAAAAAGTGAATTTAAAAAACCCGTTACGCTTGAACAGATTAAAACAAATCCGAAACTAAAGGATATGAAATTGGTTCAGAAAGGAAACAGACTGTCAGTTATGCCAGTAACGAAAACAGAGTTTGATGAAATTGTCAGAATGGGTAAATAAAACCTTTTAATTATAATTTAACTAATGAATAATAAACTAAGTGAAACAAATTCCAATGCAGCCAGAGATGGGATACGAACAACTATTATCGGGATATTTGTAAGTATTTGTCTCGCCGTTATAAAAATTGTAACGGGAATTATAGGAAATTCTTATGCACTTATCGCAGATGGAATTGAATCAACTACAGATGTTTTTACCTCAATAGTCGTAGTTACGGGTTTAAGAATCGCTCAAATGCCTCCGGATGAAAAGCATCCTTATGGTCACGGTAAAGCAGAGCCATTTGCCGGGTTAGTAGTATCACTTGCACTATTGATTGCTGCAGTATTAATTATAGTTCAAAGTATAAAAGAAATTATAACTCCACATCACGCACCTGCCTCATTCACTTTAATCGTTTTACTGATAGTGGTTATTACAAAAGAAATTCTTTTCAGATCAATACTTAAAGTTGGGGATCAATATGGAAGCGTTGCATTGACAAATGATGCGTGGCATCATCGAAGTGATGCAATCACATCTTTTGCAGCATTTATTGGAATTTCTATCGCACTTATTGGCGGCGATGGTTACGAATCTGCAGATGATTTTGCTGCGCTTTTTGCTTCCATAATAATTATTTACAATGCTTTCAAATTAATGAAACCAGCACTTGATGAAATAATGGATGCAACTCCGACACAATTACTTAAAGATGAAATTATAAAAGTCTCTAATTCTGTTGATGGAGTTATTGCCTCTGAAAAATGTTTGATTCGTAAAATGGGATTTGATTATTTTATTGATATTCATATCATCGTTGACGGTAATCTTTCTGTTTACGATGGACACGAAATTTCTCATAAAGTTAAAGATAAACTATCAGAAACTTTTTCTCAGATAAATAATGTTCTTGTTCACGTAGAACCTGCCACTGAAGAAAGACTTAGCCGTGAACATATAAAAAAACAAATTAAACTATGAATCTTTCTTTTGTATTAATCATCAAACAATCAACAAAAAAAGGAGAATTAAAATGACAGCAAATGTAGGTGGATTTGACAAAATTTTCAGAATCATAGCCGGAGTAGTTGTTATTGCTTTGGGTTTGATTTACTCAAGTTGGTGGGGATTACTTGGTGTTGTGTTTTTAGGGACTGGTCTATTGAACTTTTGCCCCGTTTATAGTCTGATTAAAGTATCAACAAATAAGAAAATCCCTACTGAAAAAATTAAATAGTTTACTCTTTTAAGAACAAGTTGGTTGCAAAGTCAATTGACTTGTTCTTTTTCTTTTCTATTTAAATCACACTAAAAGTCTGCCCTTATTTATTTACAACAAAACTTTATATAATTTTACAATAAAGAAAGAGTTGATTTTTCTTGAGACTGACAAAAAGTAAATTTTCTTATTAAAATTCGAGTCTTTGTGTCTTTGTGGCAAATAAAAAGAATTCAATCACCAGCCACAAAGTCACTAAGGCACAAAGACAAAAAACTCTTTTAGTAAGCCTTAGGAAATTGACTCTGAATCCCAAAATCTAAATAACATTCTCCGGAGCTATTATGTTTGAGCAAAAAATTTATTCTGAAAGAAGAAGTATTCTCAAATCAAAATTCAGAAACGGATTACTCTTTTTTCTTGGTAATGACGAATCACCAATGAACTACAAAGCTAACGCTTATAATTTCAGACAGGATAGTTCTTTCCTTTATTACTTTGGATTAAGTTTGCCGAATATGGTTGGAATAATTGACGTAGATGAAAAAAAAGAATATTTGTTCGGTTATGAATACACCGTAAATGATATTGTCTGGATGGGAAAACAACCTACTTTAAAGCAACTTGCTGATAGAATTGGCGTTGAAGTTTCTTTACCTATTTCTGATTTGAAGAAGTTTTTGCAGAAAAAAATTAAATCCGGAGTTAAAGTTCACTTTCTTCCTTTATATAGAGGCGAACAAAAATTAAAACTTGCCGAACTACTCGACGAAAACCCGTTCAAGATTAATAATAAATTTTCTAAAAAGCTTGTAGAATCTGTAATTGAACAACGCTCTATTAAATCATCAGAAGAAATAGCAGAAATTGAATATGCCCTTGAGATTGCATATCAAATGCATACAACTGCAATGCAAATGGCGCGTCCCGGAATAGTTGAAAGAGATATCGTCGCCTCAATGGAAGGAATATCCCGTTCACTCGGAAACGGTTTTTCTTTTCATCCGATTGTTTCTAAAAACGGGCAAACTCTTCATAATCATTATTACGATAATCAATTACAAGAGGGAGATTTATTAGTTTGCGATGCAGGCGCTGAATCTTACAGATTCTATGCAAGCGATATAACCCGAACAATTCCTGTCGGTGGAAAATTCTCTCCAATTCAAAAAGATATTTATGAAATTGTTTTAACTGCTCAAAAAAATGCTATCAATTCGATAAAGCCTGGAGCAAAATACGTAGATGTTCATCTGGTTGCTGCAAAAATTATTGCTGCTGGACTAATTCAACTTGGAATTATGAAAGGTAATCCAACCGATGCTGTTAAAAACGGAGCACACGCTCTATTCTTCCCACACGGGCTCGGTCATATGATTGGGCTTGATGTTCACGATATGGAAGGTTTAGGCGAAGATCTGGTGGGTTACAGCGATAAAGTTAAAAGGAGCAATCAATTTGGTTTGGCTTATTTACGTTTTGCAAAAGAGCTTCAACCAGGTTATGTGCTTACTGTTGAACCGGGAATTTACTTTATTCCCGAACTGATTGAGCAATGGCAGGCAAAGAAAAAACTGAAGAATTTTATTAACTATGATAAGTTGGACTCATTTAAAAATTTTGGTGGTATAAGAATCGAAGATAACGTGCTTGTTACTGAAACCGGCTATAAAGTATTAGGCAGACCAATTCCAAAGGAGGCAAGAGATGTTGAAGCAATGGTTAATGGATAAAACCTTTTTCTTATTGACTTTATTTTGCTTAATTATATTAGTCAATCAAATCTCTTTTGCTCAAAACAAAAAAAGTTTCTTAACAACGATTTCTAACGACGAGGTTAAGATTTCATTAATTAAACTTCATCCTTTTTCAAGCAGTAATAATAAAGATGGACACAAATTTTTAGTTGCAGAAATTTTAATTGAAAATGTTTCTGATAAAATTATAAACATAGGTTCAGAATATTCAATGAGCCTAGTGCTTATTGATTCGAATGGCAAGGAATATAAGTCAGGTATTAAAGGTGCTGGTATTGTATCTGAATTTCTGACGAAAGATTCTGATATTGAACAAGATCAGAAAGCTTATAATTTATCTTTCAGCGATAAGTTTCCTCCAAAGACAAAAGCACAATCGTTTTTGTGTGGATATGAAGTCCCCAATAATGCACAGATAGTCAAGTTCGGGATTAAAAAGAAAAATTTGTTTTCAGAAATTCAAATCAAATGAAACAAAAAGAAATAATAAAATCATCTTTAATAATTTTTTATACTCTTCTTTCAGGGCAGATAGTATTTTTTTTGATTTCATTATATCTTGTTTCTGCACAAGTTATTTCATCAAATTCTAATCTTTCACTAATTCTAATATTTACTTTGTTATTTTTTTTAAGTCCATTGCTTGTAGTCGGACCGATTATTTATCGCAAACTCATATCAAAGCAATACGATAACATTAAAACAGTTGAGCAGAAACTGATTTTATACCGAAAGGGAATAATTATAAAACTTGCTTTGGTTGAGGGAGCTTCTATTTTTTCGATTGTGTGTTTTTTGATTACTGGTAATTACCTTTTTATAATTATTGCAATTCTGTTAATCAGTTTATTCTTTTTACACAAACCTTCACTCGAAAAATTTGCAGCGGATTTCAATATTGCTCTTTCCGAGTTAGATTTGTATAAAGATAAATAGACTATCATTTGAACATTTTAATAAACGAATATGTTAGAAGAATAAAAAGAATAAGAGAATGAAGAAATTTGATATACCCCAATTCTATAAAAGTTCGTTCATAACAAAAATTAAAAACTTAAGAAAGGATTCAGACCCAAGGAAAAAAGATTTTACTCCTTCTTTACTCGATTTCGGTACTGTAAGATTTTATCTTGCCAGACATTTTGGTTTTTGCTACGGGGTTGAAAATGCTATTGAAATTGCGTATAAAACAATAGAAGAAAATAAGGGTAAAAGAATTTTCCTTCTCAGCGAAATGATTCATAATCCAGGTGTAAATGATGATTTACTTAGATTAGGAGTAAAATTTTTAATGGATACAAACGGACATCCTATCTTTGACTGGAATAATCTGAATTCAGATGATATTGTTATTATTCCTGCTTTTGGAACCACATTGGAAATTGAAAACAAACTCAATGAATTAGGAATAAATCCGTACAGATATAACACCACGTGTCCATTCGTTGAAAAAGTCTGGAATAGAAGTGAAACATTAGGAAAGCAAAACTATACAATTGTTATTCACGGTAAACATTATCACGAAGAAACCCGAGCTACTTTTTCACATAGCCAAATAAATGGTCCATCTGTAATTGTAAGAAATCTTCAGGAGGCAAAAGTTCTTTCCGATATTATTCTTGGTGAAAAAGATGAAAATCTTTTTTATTCTTTCTTTGAAGGTAAATATTCGAATGGATTTGATGTAAAAAAAGATTTGGAAAGAATCGGAGTTGTAAATCAAACTACTATGCTTGCATCAGAAACTCAGGAGATTGCAGATTTATTCAGAGAAACAATGTTAAAAAAATTCGGTGAAGAGAATATTAAGTTTCATTTTGCTGATACACGAGATACACTATGTTATGCTACTTATGACAACCAACAAGCAACTTACGGTTTATTGGAAATTAAAGCAGACCTTGCAATTGTGGTTGGTGGATACAACAGCTCAAACACTTCACACATTGTTGAGTTATGCGAAGAAAAACTTCCTACTTACTTTATTTCTTCTGAAGATAAAATCTTGTCCAAAGAACAGATACTGCATTTTAACATTCATACAAAATCAGAAATTCTCTCAAATAATTTTATCCCGGATAAATTTCCCGTTAATATCCTGCTGACAAGCGGCGCATCGTGCCCCGATGCAGTAGTTGAATCTGTTTTGAGGAAAGTTCATTCTTACTTTAATGATGCAAAAAATGTTGACGAAACTATCGAAACAGTGCTAAAATCTTAATTTATTGAAACCAATTTTTAACAAAATAATCTAACTGCAAGAAAGTAAAGAAAATATGAGTACAGAGCAGATTCTTTTATATTTAATATTATCTCTAATTTTTTATTACATAGCAAAAAAAGTTTATTTAATCAGGTCAATTAAACAATATTCACCGATTGAATTAATAAACAAATTGAAGAAAGATAATTCAGCTATATTATTGGATGTAAGAACACCTTTAGAAAGAAAACAAGATTACATTAAAGGTTCTTTTCATATTCCACTTTATGAACTAAATAAAGAAAATAAAGAATTGTTAAAATTCAAAGGCAAGGAAATTATTTGTTATTGCAGAACTGGCAACCGAAGTTTAACTGCAGCATCTAAACTTAAGAAAATGGGATTTAATTCATCAAATCTTTCTGGTGGCATATTAAGATGGAACTTAGCAAAAGCGAAAAAATAAAAAAGTATATTAAACTCACACTTCCAGCTTTATTAGGAATAATTGGAGGTTATGCTTACTACTATTATGTGGGATGCAACAGAGGTTGTGCAATCACTGGTAATCCATACACAAGTATGATTTGGGGCGGAGTAATTGGTCTATTACTAACTAATTTTAAGAACAGTAAAAAAGTTGAGGAAGAAAAATGAAATACGGATTTTCAAAAACTACTGATTACACTTTTGAACAAGCAATTGAAAAAGTAACTGATGAATTGAAAAAAGAAGGCTTCGGTGTTTTGACTACTATTGATGTTAAAGATACTTTGAAGAAAAAGCTGGATGTTGATTTTAAAAACTACACAATTCTTGGTGCTTGCAATCCTCCTTTTGCTCATAAAGCATTGTTGGCAGAAGAAGAACTTGGATTATTACTTCCTTGTAATGTAATAGTTTATGAAAAAAATGATAAAACAGTTGTATCTGTTTTTGATCCGATGATAATGGTGGGAATTATAGAAAATCCTGCTATGCAGGAGATAGCATCTGAAATAAAGAAGAAACTTGAAAGAGTTTTAGAATCAATATAAAAATAAGAAAGGAAATAAAATGACAGAACATTTAACTAAAGAAACTTTTTTAGAAAAAGTTTTTAATTACGAAAAAAATGAAGACTGGAAATTCAACGGAGAGTTGCCTGCAATCATTGATTTCTGGGCTCCCTGGTGTGGTCCTTGTAGAATGATCGGACCTATCCTTGAAGAACTCTCAGAAGAGTATGCTGGGAAAATCAATATATACAAAGTAAATACTGATGAAGAACAAGAACTTGGAGCAGTATTCGGAATAAGAAGTATTCCATCATTACTTTTCATTCCAATGGAAGGTCAGCCTAAAATGGCGGTTGGTGCTTTGCCGAAACAGTCTTTCAAAGAAATTATCGAAAAAGAACTTCTTACAAAAGTAGCATAAAAATTTCATCTCATAAGAGCCCCGTTATTTTCTGATTACAATATTGTAGCAGGTAACGGGGATTTTTTTGCTGTATTAAAAAATTTTTCTATATAATAATTCATCAAAAAATCACATCTGTCCAAAATAAATTTACTTATGTGGCTAAAGCCCGTTATTATAAAGATTAGAATATGAAGGGGCTTTAGCCCTAAAATCTTTGTAGCAAAATGTAATTATCAGATTTTTAGGGGCGATAGCCCTGAAATCTTTTCTAATCATAATTTATAATGATGTCAGGGCTACGCCCCTTTGATTATGATTTTGTATTTTTTTCTAATAATATTTGACTCCTTCGGAGTCATTAAAAACAATTTATAAAAACAAAAATCCCGAAGGTGGCTGTCGCATAGAAAAAGTTAAGATTAGGGGGGATTAATTGTTTTATAGAAAAAATATTAATAGAATAGCATATCAAAAAAATAGAAAAAAGGTATGCCATTTTTTAGAGAA
>Ga0308414_1000588_pt1 | contig 23291 bp, 23 predicted proteins | sample HotsprSampleOS50_FD_205667 | JGI IMG/M metagenome (GOLD analysis project Ga0308414, IMG submission 205667) | Hot spring phototrophic mat microbial communities from Octopus Spring, Yellowstone National Park, Wyoming, United States - 20090730_OS50 ...
AAAATTTTTAAATTAGAAAAATTTTTCAATAAGAAGAAAAATAAAAAGCTTACTTACGTAAGCTTTTTAAATAAAGAAAAAAGAGGAGAGAATTTTAAAAAGAAGGAATTATAATATTCGCATCATCTCCACTTGCATCTTTCTGGCAGGAACTAAAAAAATTACTGAGAGCTACTCTAGGATCAGCTGCTTTGTTTTGAGGAAAGTTACAGTATGTAAGTTGAACTTGAGTAGCAACACAATTAACTAAAGCTTGGTAATCAGCTAAAGTATATGTGGAACTTGAACTACACATAATAGCGGGATTAAAACCACTACCACCTACACACTGGTTCATTACTAAAACAGCTTGGTAACAAACTTGCCGTTCTTCAGTAAAAATACCATCATTTGTTGCTAGAGCTCCTGCTATGATAAAGCTCTTTTGTATAGAACTATCACCTGCTTTAGATGATTTAGTACAACCTACTAGTAAAATAATGAGTAGAAAAAATAAAGTCAATAAATTTTTGTTTTTCATGTTCTTCTCCTTAAAACTTAGCTACAATACCAAGAATAATTCCATTTTGACCTTTGGTAGGTCTTCCAGCTGGGTCAATAAATGTTTCACCTAGAGCCCAGTCTCTTCTTAAATCAACTTTAATTTGTAAGTTTTCTGTAAAGTTATAAATTGGTGTAATAGTAAAGGTTCTAGCTTGACCTAAAGAAGAAGCTGCTCTAAGTCCATTTGCATCCTTCCATAGTAAATCGTATCTATTAATAGGAGTAAGAGCAAACAGAGGTGGGTTTACAGCTAAAGCTCCACCATATCGACTATCATCAATAGCTTCAAATCTAAATGCCATGCTATACTTTTCACTAATATCATATTTAAGCCATAGTCCATAAGTATTATAAATCTTTCGAACTGTTCTTTTTTCACCTGGTAAAATGTCATCTACTCCATCACCTAAAATAAAGTCATTTGAACCGGTAAGTGGATCAGTAGTAATATTGGGATTTAAGTAACCAAATGCATGGTTAATAGTTTCACCTTTTCTTTCTCCATAGGTCCAATCAAAAACTGCTTGAAGCTTCTCTGTCGGTTGAAAAGTTAAGATAATGTTGTTTACGAACCAATAATCTTGTGAGAATTGACTAGGCTTATTTGGAAGTGGATAACCTGAATAATGCTCTACTAAAATATCTGACTTTGATCTAGCTGCTTTAAGGTTATCATCTCCATATAGAGTGTTCCATACAAAACTAAACTTTGAGCTTACTTCTCCCTTAAGTTGAGTACCATATGCTTTTAAGTAGTTAGGACCATCTACATAAGCATGTTGAGTAGTATTTGTCAAAGAAGCTGCTGGAGTAGTTGATAAACTAGGGTCACCATAAGGTGTAACACCTACAGCTCCAAACTGCTGACCTGAGTTTCCAGTCCCACCTGTATACCCTGTACCTTGGGCACTGTTATATAAATAAAGACCTAGTGAGTAATTTTCGGTGAGAGTAATAGTAGCTCTTGCACCTGTATTTATAAAAGGAATGGTATTAAAGAAAATATATCCTATTGTATAGTTCATATTGTCTTTAGAATCCAAGACCTCATACCCTATATGAGTTGCCATTTTCCCTGCATCTATAATCAGACCTTTTGCTATAGGTAAATACAGAGAAACATAACCTTGTTGAATTAAATTCATATTAAAAATTGAGTTAGTAGTTTGAAATGGACGCTCTTGATAAGGTAAATTTTGTCCATTTTGAAAGTCAATTCTAAATCCCCAAGGACTATCTTTGTCAGCTGCTTTTTCTAAAGCTAACTTAACCGCATTTAAGGCAAATTGCTTATTATATGTGTGAAAAGTTCCAGATGTATCTGCTGTAGCTCCCTGTCTATTGTTCAAAGTGTAATTGTAATACACATCTACAAAGCCTGAAACATCTATTTTTTCATACCATTTAGGCTCTTCTTTTTTTTCTTGAGCATATACACTAAGACTCAATGTTAAAAAGAAAATCATTTGTAAAATTATTAGTCTTTTTTTATACATTAGCATTCTCCTTGTGTATAAATATATAGCAATAACTATACCAAACTTATTTAAGTAAAATTTTAATGCTATAAGCTTATTTTTTTAAAGATATATCCTTTGGTTTTAAATATAATGAATATTTTTTAAACAATATGTTTTTCTTTTAAACAATTAAAGATTCAGCTAAATTAGATTTGGGAGGAAAAAACTTATATTTGAGTTAAGGACGCTTCCAAAATAGGCTAAAATAAAACACATATAGAAGAAATTTTTTGACTACCTAAAAAAGGTGGGGTTAAAATCGTTAGAATATTTGCTTTTAAGTTTTCTTTTAACTCTGTTTCTAAATCTAAAATAGACATTCCTTTTTTCCAGAGATTTTTGACAAATTCAATCTTGAGCTCCTTTACTTGTAAAATCTTAGTAATTTCATACAAGATTCGACCCATAGTCCATCTAGTATTAATTTCAGACAATAAGCATTCTTTTACTAATTCATTTTCTTTGTATAAAAAAGCATCTATACTAAAAGCTCCTTTAGGTAAAATTTTTTGAGATTGTAAAATATTATATATTAAATTCATTTTGTTATATAAATTTTTATCATTTAACAACTTTGAACCTTTATAGATTCCATTAGAATTTATATTCATACTAGTTAAAGTTAATAGCCCACTACTAGAATCAAAAAGTCCACTGAAGTCAAAAATTCTTTTTTTCCAAGATTCTATAAAATATTTATTTCTTAAAATATTAGATTGAATTTTTAAATGATTTTCTTTTAATTGTCTTTCATTATAAATAGTCCAAGATAAAACTCCCGATAATCCAAACTCTGGCTTTATGCTAAAAGGAAATCCAAATTTTTCTATAAACTTATATATTGTTTGGATTCTAGAGATTCTAGTTCTCTTAGGACAATCTATAAAATGTCGTTGACGAAATTTATCCTGAAACAATTTAGAAGAAAGTTTTTTATGAAAAAGTACAGTTTCTATATCAATTTCTAATCTTCCATTAATAAATTTATGAAATCTTCCCCATTCAATAATTTCTTTATTTAATTTAAAGGAATTAGTAACTTGGATATCCTTATTCCACTTTTGTCTGGAGTAATCTAAAAAATCTTTTTGAGGAGAATGAGACAAAACAAGTTCATCCTCTTCTTTTAAAAGTGGGATAAATAAATACTCTAAAGAATAAGCTTTTAGCTTTAACTCTTTAGAAATTTCTAAAAGCTTAGGATAATAAAAAATTTCCCATTCATAAAAAGGATTTAACCTGTATACACTCCCCAAGCTAAAATTTCCTCTGGTATGACTTCTTTTTTTCTATTGGAAAATTCATCTCTATATTTAGCTAAATTTTGAATAAACTCTTCACTAAGTCCTAGTTTTCTTCTAGTTTCTGGGATATAAAAATAACCCTTGGCTCTTCTAGGTGTAAGGGGCTTATCTAAAAGTTGTAAATAATATTCCCAGTCAGAAAGTTTTTTATCCTCTCGTTTCTCTAAAACTCTAACTCCTCTTCGTACATGTTTTCTCTCGTCATGATATATAACGTCCATAATTTCTGCAGAAATCTTATCTTGAAATTTTAAAAAAGTATTTTTATATATTAAAGCAAAATCTAAATTAGCACCTTCAAAAGTAATCGACATAATAGCTGAAAACTTTTCAAAGCTAGTCATAAGTGGGGCAAATTTCCAAAAAATAAAATTTAAAGGTCTTTCTCCAAATTCCAAGCCCAAATCCCGCATTCTATGTAAATAAAGCGTTAAGTGTTTTTGCTCATCTTGTAAGGTTAGAAATAAATCTTTTCTATGTTCAGAGCCTATATTTTGGAATTTTAATAAAGCATAAGCAAATAATTCAATAGCCATAAGCTCATGGTTTGCAAAATGATGCAAACAAATAGCTCGATTTATAGCTTGATTTAAATGTTCGAGTCTTGGAATTTTGGACTTTTCATTTCCAAAAGAAATTTTTTTATCTCGTATAGGTAAATTGGGATAAGAAATTTCCTGGGGAATGTCAATTAAATTTTCAGGTGGTTTAAGTAATTTTTCTTCTAATTTTCCTGAACATAAAATATGTAGACAATATTCATTTATAGTTTTCATAACTCATATTTACTTAAGAAGTTTATAATTTCTTTACTAATTTGTTCAGGATATTCTAAGTGAATAACATGCTTAGCATTTTCAATAAGTATCAGCTCTCCTTTTTGAGTCCATTTTAATATTCGTCTCATATCCTCTTGTGTTGTAAATATATCTTCTTTACCTGAAATAATTAAAGTAGGAATTTTTAATTTTTTAATTTTATTACCTATAAAAATCTCTTTCTCTCGTGTTATTGTATTTTCTGCTAGATATAAATATTTTTTTGAATTCCAGACATAAACTAAAGTATTTAACACAAAATCTGAGAATTCAGGTTTTTCTAAGGAATACAAGTTTTCAAACAGGTTTTGAAATTCCAACTTATTTTGAGGAAAAAGTATTTTTCTCATCTCATCTCTTTTAGGATGAGGAGCATTAGCTGAAGCTAAAAGTACGAGGCTATCTATAAGACCTTTTTTTTGATCTATCAAGGCTATATGTTGAGCAATAAGCCCACCCATAGAGTGACCTACAAGAGTTAGATTTTTTAAATCTAAAATTTGTAAAGCATCATAAATCATCCTAGCAAAAAGATCAATCTGGAATAAATATTTATTATCAGGAAGTTTACTTTTTCCAAAAGAAGGTACGTCTACTAAAAAAATTTGAAAAGAACCCTTAAGATGCTCTGCTAATTTTCTAAACCCTACTGCAGAATCTAAAAAACCATGAATACATAGAATAGGTTTACCTTTTGTATGACTATCATAAAAGTAAATTTTTTGACTTGCAATTTTTATAGGTCTTGGTTGAAATTTATATTCTTGGTATAGTTTTCTATATCTTTTCCATAGAAAATAAAAATAAACTAGTTGATAAAAGATTGCTTTCATAAATAAGTAAATGAAATAATTCTAAAATAAGTACCTTAATATACTAGGAATAAAAATAAGTCTTATGGAAAAAGTAAAAAAATTCTTTTCTTTTTTACAAAAAGTTAGTCTACCCACCTTAAAAATTTTGTTACTTCTGCTAGCTTTTAGCTGTATAATTTTTTTCTTAGGTGCCTTAGTTGGTTGGTTTCAGCAGAGTAGTAGAATTCGAGAGAACTTAGATCGCTATAGTGCTGAAGTTTCTCCTACCTATGACCCTACTGCTCTTAAACCTATTAAAATTTTAGATAAAAATGAAAAAGTCATTGGAGAGTTTTATAGAAAAAACTTTCGTCCCATTCGCACTGATAATTTACAGGAACATGCTAATATAGTATGGGCTCTTTTAGCTTCTGAAGATAGAGAATTTTTTCAACATTGGGGAATTAACTACCGTGCTTTGTTTCGTGCTATTTACGTAAACATCATTTCTAGAAAAATTTCTCAAGGTGGTAGCACTATCACTCAACAACTAGCTAAACTTACTATGGACTTAGGAAAGAGAAATATTTTTAATAAACTTACAGAAGCCTTTTGTACATATTATATTGAAAATCGTTACGATAAACAAACCATCTTAGCTATGTATATGAACCAAATCTTTATGGGGGAAGGAAATGTAGGAGTAGAAGAAGCTGCAAGATATTATTTTAATAAACCTGCTTCTAACTTAACTCCAGCTGAGGCTGCTATGCTAGTAGGAATTATTCCTGCACCTTCTGTACATAATCCAGTGAGAAATTTAGAGATGGCTTTAAAAAAACAAAGATACATTTTAGAAGTTATGGCTAACAATAAACATTTACATTTTTTTCCAAATAAAATAGAAAAAGACTTTGAGAAAAAAATTGATGAAAACATACGTAAATTTAAAAATACTTATAAAATTAAAGAAGTTACCAGTTCTACTCCTCAAACCAAGAAAAAATTTATAAGTGATATTGCTAAGACAGGATATGATAGAAATTATAAACTAAATTTAGCTCCAGAATTTAATGATACTATAAGGAAATTTTTATTTGAAAAATTTACAAGTCAAGAACTAGAACAAGGTTCCATTACTGTTTACACTACCTTAGATTACCGTAAACAAGAAGTTGCTCAAGTTGCCCTGAAAGAAGGTGTAGAAAAAATTAAAATTAATTTAGAAAAACGTAGAACGGAATATTTGGAAAAAAATAATTTAAAAGAAGCAGAACGAGAAAAAGAAATTATTGAAGGAATGAATGGAGCCTTAGTATCTATAAATCCTTATACAAGTTATATAGAAGCTTTAGTTGGTTCATATCGATTAAATACAATTTATAAACTAAACCGTGCAGAAGAAGCAAGAAGGCAACCAGGGTCTACTATTAAAGCTTTAGTTTATGCTTTAGCTTTAGAGAGAAGAATTATTACTCCTTCTTCTATAGTTATAGATGAAAAGGTAAACTTTAAAGGTTATTCTCCTAAAAACTGGTATTCAGGCTACAAAGGACAAATTACTGCTCGGCAGGCTCTGGCTCAATCAGTCAATACTGTAGCAGTGAAGCTTTTACATGAAATAGGAGTCAATAATTTTTTAAAAAAGCTTGCTCTTATATTAGATGTCCCTTATTCAGAATTGGAAGAAAGGATGGGAAATAATTTGTCTTTAGCTTTAGGTTCAGGAGAACTTACTCCTTTAGAGTTAGCTACTATTTATGCTACTTTAGCCAACGGTGGTTATAAGGTAGTACCTAAGAGAATTTTAAAAATAGAAGATAAATATGGAAATATACTTTACTCTGATATAGAAGAATCTACTAAAATTCAAATTATTGATTCTGTAGCTTGTGCTATGGCCATAAACATGATGGAAGCTGTTTTATCGCAGGAAGGTACTATGTTCGTTAAGACTAGCTCTAAAGATAGTTTTCCTATGGCTGGAAAAACTGGGACAGTGCAAACACCAAAAGCTATTTTAAAAAAATGGGGAAATCGAAAAGGAGTAAGAGACTCATGGTTTGCAGGAATTCTTCCTGGACTGACTACTGCTGTTTGGATTGGTAACGATCAAGGAGCACCTTTTCCTGGTTCTGGTTCTGGAGATAGTGGACAAGTCTGGGTAAAGTATGCTGCAGCTATCAATAGAATTTATGGGTTTGAAGAAGGACTTATTCGTAGTTTTGAAGGAGATTTTGTAAGAGTTGATATTTGTGGAGATACAGGAGAACTTCTTTCTGAAGTAGTAGACTGTAAATATCCATTATATAAACAATATTACTATCGTGGAGAAGAACCTAAAAAAATTTATGACTCCAGTACAATTCAAGAAATCACTCAAGAGCCTTTTGAGTTTGACGTTGGAAATAGGGATATGAGTTCTGAAGTAGAAAGTGAAAGTGATGGGATTGAAATTTACAACCAAGAACAATTTCCAGAGGAAACTTATGAATACAATGAAGGTGGAAGTACTATTGAATAATAAAAGCAAAATATTCAAAAAATTTTTATTGATTTTCTTTAGTTTTCTGCTTTCAAATTGTGTTTATATTCAAGGTCAGTCTATGTCTGAAAAAAAAGCAGAAATGCTTCAACTTTTAAAGGATAGAAACATCAAAGATCCAAAAGTTTTACTAGCTATGGCAAAGGTTCCTAGAGAAAACTTTGTTTCAAGTAAATTTAAAGACCAAGCCTATGAGGATGGTCCTTTGCCTATTGGACATGGCCAAACTATTTCACAACCTTATATTGTAGCTTATATGACTCAAGAACTCCAACTTTCAGGAAAAGAGAAAGTTTTAGAAATTGGATTTGGCTCGGGCTATCAAACAGCTATTTTAGCAGAACTCGCTGGAAAAGTTTATGCCATAGAAATTATTAAAGAAATTTATGAATTTGGAAAAAAAAATTTAGAAAGTTTAGGTTATAAAAATATTTTGTTAAAACTAGGTGATGGAAGAACAGGTTGGAAACATGAAGCTCCTTTTGATTGTATTTTAGTAGCTGCTGCTCCCGAGTCTTTACCTAAAGAATTAGAAGAACAACTCAAAGAAGGAGGGCGTATGGTAATTCCTCTTGGTCCTACTTACAATCAAATTTTATATACTTACTATAAAAAAAATGGTAAACTTCACATACAAAATAAACTTCCAGTTCGATTTGTTCCTCTGACATCTCGATAACTTTAAAGTCTAGTAAATTTTTAACTAACTACAAAAAGTAAATAATTAGTTGATTTTATAAATACAGATTAGGAACTCATAGGAATAATTTATAAGTTATAAGAACAATCCTAAAAAATTATGTATCCTAATTATATCGATCTTGCTAAAATCACGGCATATAATAGTAGAAAGGGATTTTGGTATAGAAGGACTTTTTTGTCTCACACCTCTTAGTGTTTGTTGTAGAAAAGATGGGGTGAGAAGATAATAGTCGAGCAGAGGATTTTTTAGCTGTGCCAGCTAGTTTAAAAAGTTTTTAACTTTTGTGTGGTCTTAAACTTTTTTGCTACAGTCGAAAGTATAAAATCCTGTGGATAAACCGTCGTTTTCCAAAAATCTGATGAATTAGCCTAGGCCTCGAGACGTCGGCTGAAGTAACTCCAAAAATCTCCTTTGCGCAGTCTAAAAATTCTCCCATCAACGACAACTCAAGTTCCACTAAAAAGCTAAACAGCCAACACCGAGAGACCCCACAACCATAAGCAAGGATACCCAACTCATACCAATCTGCATCATCAGGACGAAAAGAAAACTTCTGCAACTCCAAACCTTCTTCTTGGTAAGTCAACTTAGGCTTATTTTGAAATGGCAGGTAACCACGTGCAAATAAACCTCTGTACCTATCCAAAAGCTTCTTCAAGCCTTCTTTAAACTTATAAGACTTCTTTTTAGTTTTAGAATTTTCTACATAAGGAACCACCAAATCCAATTTTTCTACTAGGTATTTAGGAATAAGTAAAGTTGAGACAGTGGATCTTTCAAATTCTTTTAAATCTATTTTTTTATAATGTCTACGCTGAAAATAACTTATCATAAAAATCCTCCTCATTATAGGATGCAAAAATAAAAATCTAAAGTTGAAATTTTGGATATTTTCATAAAAAAATTTCATACTTCAACTTTTTTGTAAAAAGGTGGGGTAATAACAAACAGAAATATAATAATTAGTTTATTATAATATATGAACGTACCTAACTATATTCTGCATGGTTCAAAAATTACAAGAGAAGTTTTTGAAGGAAGATCATAAATTTTCTTGATTAGTGCAGCGTAAGTCCAAATACTTCTTTTAATTTTATAGAATTTGACGATGGTAATAGGGGAAATCTTAATGCAGTATTCAGAAAGAATAAGAAATTACCTTCTCTAAAAAATTACTTGCGGTGAAATTTCACAAGGGAAAGGGGTTTTTCTTTGCAATCAAATTTGTTTTTTTACAACAAGAATTTTATTGTTTTAGTATTTCAAACTGAGTCAATAAATATTTATTGACTATAGAAATCTTGAATAAAATTTTAGAAAAAACTTGATTATTAAAGAAAGATAAAGTAGAAAATAAAAAAAACCTATAAGTTAATAAAAATTTTTCTTACAAAAAAGCCTACTTAAAAGTAGACTTTTCTGAAAGAAAAGATGGTTTTTTGATTAAGTTCTCATTTTAATTCTTCCTATGTCTTTTACAGAACGGAAGATAAGATGATTTCTTGGTCTTTCTAAGTCAAATACTAGGATGACGACTTTGTTATAAAATAAAAAGTCAGGACGATAGAGAGAAAAATGATGAGTAGTAATTGTAGTAAAATGTTTGTTGCTTTGAATGGTATAGGTTTGTTTTTCAGACTCATAATTTACATCTCTATCTAACTCTTCTTTTTTGACAGATAAGTTAGAAGTTAAAGCTTCTTGAAGAGGGGGAGCATCATTTCCATATACTTTAACTTTTAGAGCCTTATCTCGATTTTTTACTAAATACATGATATAATCATCTAAATTAGGCTCTGAGGGCTGTCTTATTAATTGCCCGTCTAAGATAGTGTCCTTATGCTTTGCTTGAATGTATTGAGTTAGCTCGGGAGAAGTGACCGCACTTAAAACATCCTCTTCTTTAATTAGTTCTGGAGATAAGCTCTGAAATAAAACTGACCGAATGTTTTTCTGAGGATCTTGTGGTCTCCAACTAGAAGGATAATAAACTGGAACTCCTGCTTCGTGTAAGGCTAGCACATATACAGCATATTCCTTAGTTTTCGTATCTTTGTTTACAAGGTTAAACTGAACATCTAAAAACTCTCCTCTTGCACTACTAGCAACCCTTCTTAAAAAGCTAATATTTTTTACTTCTAGCATGGGGTCTTCAGTTGGAAGGGCTTGGTAGTCTTGAGAATACTCAGCTTTTTTATAAACTTTTTCTTTGAGTTTTTTAGTTCTCTCCTCTGGAGACTCCACAGGCTTTTCAGCTGCTTTGGCTGGAGCACCGCCTTGTCCATTAGCGTTTACTCCATAAAACAAAAATAAAACCATAAGGTAGATTAGTAATTTAGCTATTCTGTTCATTGATTCCATCCAATTTCTTTATTATTTTTATTATCGAAAAAATAAGATTCGATAATTAGGTTTTTACTTATTTTTTGCATACTAGGATAAAGAATCAAATCTTTTTAATTTTATTTTTTTCATCTACATATACCACAACGGGTTCATAGTTTTTTGGAAGTTCATTTTCTTGTACAATTCCATAAGCTATGATAATAATAATATCCCCCGCATGACCTAGCCTTGCGGCAGCCCCATTTAAACATACAACTCCTGAGCCTCTCTCCCCTTCTATCAGATATGTCTCTAGTCTAGCTCCATTGTTTACATTTACAACGCTAACTTGTTGATAAGGAAGCATCTGAGCTGCATCCATAAGATCCCTATCTACAGTGAGACTTCCCACGTAATTTAAATTAGCTTCTGTGACAGTAGCTCGGTGGATTTTGCTTTTACAAACTGTAATTAGCATAACTAATCCCTTTTGATATCTTTATTCTTCATATAAGACTCTAAAAATTTTTCCAGAAATAGATAAAAGGCTTTTTTTCTTGTGAAAATGAATTTTTGTATTGATAGTCTCGGGTTTAATAGGGATTTCAGAAAAGACAGATGTTATTACATAAGATTCATATAAATTAGGATAGTGTCTATTTTCTTCACTAATTGTTTCTCCAAAAGCAGTTAAGACTACATTGATAATTCTTTTTTCTTCTTTTTTAAGTTCAATTGGCTTTTCTGTTTTAATATGTAAAGTAAAGTTTCCAATTTTCCCATTTTCTACATTTAACTTTACCTCAAGCACCTCTTCTTGAATGAGTTCTAAAATAGCTATATAAAAGTTAAAAGCCATAGGACAGTCTTCCAAATGTATATAACGTTCTTTTGTTATAGTTGTCCCATAATGTTGAAAAAAAACCCCATCACAGTAGTATACTAACTTAGAAAGATCTAGCCTTGTGCGTCCACTGGGAGATTTTTTAAGTATGTAAGAAATCACTTGCTTTAATTTTTCCATTTTTTTAATCCTTTTTTTGTGGACTATTTTATCTTTCAAACTCCTATATTATATACTCGTTATATAGAATTTCAAAATAAAATTCGCAACAAACGAAAAGAATGTCTTCTGATTTTAGAACATCCCCCTACAATTACAAGTGGAATTAATTCTAAAAAAGAAAATTTATTAGTTTTACCATCTGTTTTAGAATCTAAGGGAATTTCTATTTTAGATATAAAACGAGGTGGAGATTATACAGCACATGAACCCGGTCAAATTGTTGTTTACCCACATTTAGATTTAAAAAGAAGAAAAATGTCACTTACTCAGTTTTTAAAAATTTTTCGTAGTCTTTTAGCTAATTCTATTGAGATAGTTTGGAACTTAGAATTAGTTTACCATGAGGAAAATCCTGGACTTTATCTTAAAAAAGATCCTATGAAAAAACTTATTTCTTTTGGTATGAATTTTCAATCTTTTTTTACAAGCTTTGGAGCAGCTATTAATTTTGAAAATACTTTAGAAACTTTTCAGTATATAAACCCTTGTGGAAACTCTTCTCAAAATATAGTAAGTATTCAATCCTTAGGATTAGATACTAGCTTAAAGTGGGAGTTTTTAAATGAATTTATAGATGTATTTTACATGTATTTTGGAAAATAGTTTCTTTATTTTTATAGAATTTTTTTATTGAAATATGGATTTTATTGTACCTACTGAAATTTTAGAACTACAAGAAAAAATAAGAGAATTTATCAATAAAGAAATTATTCCACTAGAAGACTACTATAACTATCAAGAGGGTAGACTCCCTGTAGAAATTTGTGAACAAGCTAGAGCTAAAGTAAAAAAAGCAGGGCTTTGGACCCCTCATTTACCTAAATCAGAAGGTGGTTTAGGTTTAGATATGGTAGGAACAGCACTTGTTTTTAGTGAAATTGGACGTTCTCCTATAGCACCTTTTCTTTTTAACTGTGATGCCCCCGACGAAGGAAATATGCATCTTTTACATGTAGCAGCTACCCCCGAACAAAAAGAAAAATTTTACTATCCTTTAATTCGTGGTGAAATTCGCTCTGGTTTTGCTATGACAGAACCACCACCAGGAGCAGGAGCTGATCCTTCTCTTTTACAGACAAATGCAGTAAAACAAGGAAATAAATTTATTCTAAACGGACATAAGTGGTTTTGTACTGGAGCCAAGGGAGCTTCTTTTCTTATTGTCATGGCAAAAGTAAATGATAGTTTTAGACGTAGTACGTTATTTTTAGTACCTACTGATTCTGTTGGTTACGAAATGGTAAGAGAGATTGGAGTCATGGGTTCACATGGACCTGGTGGACATTGTGAGCTCAAGTTTCATAACGTCGAAGTTCCAGAAAACATGGTGCTAGGAAAAATAGGAGAAGGCTTTCGTTTAAGTCAAGTGAGATTAGGTCCTGCTAGACTTACCCACTGTATGCGGTGGATTGGAATGGCTAGAAGAGCTATGGAAATTACTTTAGAGTATGCTAAACAAAGAGAGGTGTTTGGAGCTAAAATTAGTGAACACGAAGGAATCCAATGGATGCTAGCAGAGTCTGCTTTAGAAATTGAGTCAGGATTTTTACTTACTTTAAAAGCAGCTGACTTACTTAGAAGAAAGGAAGATGCAAGAGTAGCTATTTCTATGGCTAAGTGGCAAGTGAGTGAAACTCTTTGTAAAGTAATCGATAGAGGAATTCAAATTTGTGGATCTATGGGATATAGTCAAGATATGAAGTTAGAGTTATTTTATAGAGATGCAAGGGCTGCACGTATTGCTGATGGTCCTACAGAAGTTCATAAAATGGTAATTGCTAGAAATATTATAACAGAAAGCAAGAGATTTGAAGTATGAATATAGCAGATAAGTTAAAAAAATTATTTACAAAATAAAACTCAAAAAGAGCATAAAATACTAAACCTTGAGTCTTTAAGTGGAGGAGCTTGTCAAGAAAATTATTTAGTAGATTTAGAGATAGTAAATAATTCTTTTACCGAAACTCAGCAACTTGTACTTAGAACAGATAAAGGAGGTTCTCTTTTTTCAAGCTTAAGCAGGGCAGAAGAATTTATGGTTTGTGAACTTGCTTATAATCACGGTGTAAAAACTCCTAAACCTATACTTCTAGAAACAAATTCTTCTATAATAGGTAATCCTTTTTATTTAATGGAAAAAATTTCTGGAAAAGCAAATGGAAGATATGTTGTAAAATCCCCAGAACTTGCTAAAATTCGTAAACAACTTCCTAAGATTTTAGCTTATGAGCTTTCTAAAATTCATAGTATCCAACCTAAGGAGTTAAAAGATGAGAGATTACAACAAAAACTTTTAGGAAATACCAATTTAGAAAAGAAGAATGTTGCTGAATCTGCTATAAAAAATGTAAAAATTCAAATTGAAAAATTACCTGAACCACATCCAGCAATGGAACTAATTATAAATTGGCTAGAGGCTAATCAACCTGAAACAGATGAAATAGTTTTAGTTCATGGAGATTTTAGGACTGGAAATTTTATGGTTACCCCAGAAGAACTTACAGGTATTATAGATTGGGAGTTTGCTCACTTTGGAGATAGACATGAAGATATAGCTTGGCTTTGTGTGAGAGATTGGAGATTTGGAAAACTCAAATTAGAAGCAGGAGGATTTGCTACTCGTCAAGAATTTTATGAAGAATACAAAAAATATTTTCCTCAATTAGATGAGAAAAAAGTCTTGTTTTGGGAAGTTATGGGGAATTTACGTTGGGCGATAGGCTCTGTAGAGCAAGCTGAAAGACATATTTTAGGATTAGATAGAGGAATTGAGCTAGCAAGTATTGGACGGCGAACTTGTGAAATGGAATGGGAAGCAATGAGGCTCGTAGAAAATGCAAGATAGACCTAGTGCAAATATATTGTTAGAAGCAATAGCAGATTTTTTAATTAAAGAAATTTTACCTATTACGAAAGATAACGACTTACTCTCTTATAAAACTTTAGTAAGTTGGAATATGTTAGAAATAATTTCTAGAGAACTAAAGTATGGAGAAAAGTTTTTAACTGCTGAACTAGAAAGGCTTTCTTCTTATTTAAATAAAGAAGATAATTTTTTAACTAAAACCTATCAAGAAAAATTAGAGTTAGCTAAACTTTGGAATAAGGAATTATCCGAGAAAATTCGAGAGAAAAAAATTTTTAATCCACACTCAGTTGAATGGAATTTAGTCAAGTTAACGTTACGTGAAAAATTAGAAATTGCTAATCCAAAATTTTTACAAGGAGAGTAAGTTGCAGACAATTTATCTAATTCGACATGCACAGGCAAATTTTTTAGGAGGTACAGAAAACTATGATCAGCTTTCTGATCTAGGAAAAAAACAAGCAGAATTATTAGCTAACTCATTTCGAGCAAATATGATTTGTCCCGATGTAATCTGCACTGGAACCTTACAAAGACACAAAGAAACTGCTCATCCTATCATAAATCAATTTATTTCTACTCCTATTAAAGTCCACGAATATACTGACTTAAATGAGTTTTCTTCTTCTCTTTGGCAAAAACTTGCTTTTATTCTAAAAGAAAAAGATTCTCATTTTGCAAAAGAGTTAGAAGCTTTGCATATAGCTCAAAGTTTAAATCAAAAAAAGGCAGTAATTTATTTCTTTAAAGTTACAAATATTTTATTAGAAAAATGGAAAGCTGGACTTACACCTTTAGGAGAAGAGTCTTATATAGATTTTAAAACTAGAATTTTAAAATTTAAAGATTCACTACGTGAGTTTAAAAAAGCAAAGCATATTTTAGTTTTTAGTTCAGGTACTCCTATTTCTATTTTAATTTCTAGTTTTTTAGATATGGAGTCTTCTAGAGAATTAGAATGGATGTATGGACTTTGGAATACTTCTGTTTCTATTTTTAAAGGCAAGCATTTTAAATTTAAACCTATTTCAATAAATTCTTTACCTCATATTCAAAATCTAGAAGAAAAAACAGTTGTATAAGACTAAAAAAATTTTTTCTAGTTTAGTTTTTTTGAGTAGTATGTTTTTATACAAGGTGTTTATTTTGCATATTTGAATCACAAGTTTTGAATATTTCTGTTAAATTTTTTGCTTGATTTCTTAAAGACTGGAAAGGCATAAGTAGTTTGCATATCATGCAGATGAAAGATATAGAATTTTGGGAAAAATATTATTTAAACCAAATGGAGTTTATGCTCTTAAAAGACAAAGATAAAATGATGAGTGCCTTAAATTCTAAAGATGAAATTAAAAGTGATTGGACCCGTGCCTTTCAAAAGAAGTCTTGTGACATAGATAGAGGTGCTGAAAGAATTTATTATTGGTTATTAAATCAACTTGGCATTCCAAATTCAACACCCATTGGTTCTGATTTACTTTTTGAAACAAGTAATGCTTTTATTCATATTGATGTAAAAACTTCTAGTTACTATATTGAAGAATATTCGTCATTCATCTAATCTACCTCCAATTTATAAATCAAAAAATAAACTTTGTTTAACTTATATTATTCAACTTGTTTATGACAAGGAAACTGATGGAAACTTAAAAATACTTGCTCTAGTTCTAATTTCAATTCCTAATGGAGCATTAAAGAAAAAATACGGAAATGAAATATGTGGAGGAAGTAAAAATAAAAATGAAGCTTTTAGATACTATTACAAAAGAAAACCAAGATTTGAATTGTTAGATTCCAAACCATATAGAATCAAACTTTTGTACTTATCCCCAGAGTTTCAAAATAAGGAAGATTTAATTATTGGCTTTAAACTAAGATATCCAAATGTATAAAATAATTCATTCAGATGTATATTCAGGTATCTATAACTTAAAAAATTTCTCAATTGATTTAGCAATAACTTCTCCTCCCTATTGGGGACAAAGAGACTATGGTTTTGAGGGACAAATTGGAAATGAATGTAACTATATTGAATATATCAGTAAGTTAGTAAAAATATTTAATGTTTTAAAAGATAAGATGTCACAAAAAGGAGTATTTTATTTAAACATAGGAGATAAATATTTATCTCAATATGGAAAATCACCTTTAGGTTTTATACCATATAAACTAGCTTATTTTATGATTCAGGATGGATGGATTTTAAATGAAATCTTAATATGGTATAAACCCAACCATATGCCTTCTAGTATAAAAAATAGGTTTACAAACAGTTATGAACCTATTTTTGTTTTTTCAAAAAATAAAGATAATTATTTTTCTGAGTATGTAAAATTAAATCCTAGTTATTCAAACATTTTAAAAATAAATTTACAGCCTACTCCATATAAACATGTTGCAGTTTATCCTGAGAAATTAGTATCTTCTTTGCTTGATATGACTTTATTGAACGAATCAAATACTGTTTTAGATATGTTTGCTGGAAGTGGAACAACTTTAAAAGTAGTAAAAGATTATAATGAGTCAATTTTTAATAATAAAAAATTAAATGCAATTATGATAGAAAATAATCCTGAATATATTGAAATAATAAAAAAACGATGTGAGCTTAAAAATACTTGTATATTTCGTCAAGATTTTATTGATTATGATTATGATTTATTAAAAGAAGATTTCTCTTTAAATAATTTAAAAAAAACTTATATTCAAATTCCTAAAACTGGTTTTTTTAAGGTTTTTGATAGTAAAAAAAAATATTATTCTACACTATCAAATTTTATTGATAAAACTTTAAAAAATCAATTAAACTTAGATGCAACTTGTTTTTTAGGTAGCAAGGATTTTGATTTAGATTTAATTTATAATACTTCCAAATTAAATGAAAGTGGTTGGGTTATTCGAAATATGTTGGTTGTAGAAAATAGCAACAAATGGTACCCTATATTTATGATTATAGATGATAATAAAAAAGCAAATAATATATTTAATTATAAAAATCTAGATTTAAAACATAAAACTATTGAAAATGAAAATTGGTCAAAAATAAATTTCATTGGATATAAAGTTCAAAATAATTTATTAAAATCTCGATTAAATGGTTGGATAATAGAGATTATAGAAAAATATGAAAATGAGTTACCAAAATATGTTTATGTGAAGTGGGAGGATCATACTATTACCAAAGAATTTGTTATTAATTCTCAAGAAGAAATCAATAAAAATATAAAATTTTATATTGATAAAAATAAAAATTTAATTCCAAAAGAAGAAAAAAATATACTAGTTTCTGAAGTAGTTAATTATTTAGATAATAAATATATTGAATTACAAATTGAAGTGAATAATAAAAATTACAATGGAAAATTTAAAGAAGAAAAAAGAATTAATTGGGGAGCTAGTCCCGGAGCTAGAGCAAGCAATCAAGAAATTTATTTTTCTAAGCAACGTCTTTATGAAGTAAATCAACAAATAGTTTCAGATTATCTAAATACCCAAAGAGTAAAAAAAGGATTATCAAAAAAACAACTAACTGATTTGTTTCCTAAAAATTATCGTCATACTGTAGGTCATTGGCTTAGAAAAGATTTTGGTGGTTCTATTCCGCTTCCTGAAGATTGGAATATTTTAAAAAAATATTTAGAACTAGATGAAAATTGGACAAATTATGTATGTAAAACGGGATTAAAAATTCAAACAGTAAAAAAAGGTGAATATAAATTACCAAAAGATTTTATTGAAAAAGAATTATTGAATAATTTAAAATATTTGATAACCGCTTCAAAAAGTAAATAATTAGTTGATTTTTTTACAAAATCCCAAATCCCCACAAGGCTTTCTGTAATTCACTTTTGCATAAGTTTGGTAATGTGTAAGGTAAGTTCATTCAAAGAGTTTTGAGCCTTTCCTTTTATATTCTAGAATTCTAAAAAGCTTTTGTTGAGTTTTTTAGAGATTTCCATTGAAAGTCACATATAAAAGAAATATTCCCAAAAGAAAAGTAAATAAATTTAGTAATAATAATTTTTCTTTTTTAACTACTGTAGCGTTTTCGGCAAAGTTTCGGAAGTTTTTATAGTTAAACATTACAGTTGAAACTTTTATCATAGTCAAACTTACAATAAGACTTATAATAAGGTTTCTTTTGTTTTGATCTATCGTGTATTGATACCATGTATAAGCAATAATAACTATATCGAAAACCAGTAAATACTTTATCCAAGTGGGTTTTTCTTCTTTGTAAATTACACCAAGCTCAAATTGATTCCATTTTTTGCCTAAAAAGTAAATCACAGGTAATTTTAAGATTAAAATTAATGAAAATACTGTTCCAATAAACGTAAAATAAGTTTCCACTATTTAAAAGTTAATTAGATCGCATTCCTGGTGTCAAAGAATTTTTACAAAATTAACTCGTTGCTATTTCAATTTGAGACTTCAGTTTTTGAAAAAATGTTTTATTTTTGAGACTCCTTTCAGAAATATCGGGGTAATTAAAAAAGAAAACTTCATAAATTTAGCTAAAAAATATCTTTTTTATGACCATTTTAAAATAAAAAATCTTAGTTGTAAAAGTAGAAATGAGATTTTTATTTTTAGCAATAGTGAGAAATTTCAGTAAATTTAGAAATTTTATTTACAAATAATAAGTCTTTATTCTTAAATTAACCAGGTGCTATGTAAGAAAGAAGATCATGAAACGTTTGTTAGAAGATTTAGGTGAGGGACTTGAGATCTCTCAAAACTTAGAAAAAACAATAGAAAATGCCTTAAATTATTATTTTAATTTTAATAGAGATACTCGATATGAGTTTCGTATAAGAGAAGAATTATCCCGTTTGTTTCATGAAAAGAAAAATAATAAAGCATATTTTTTTCCTCCTCCTCATCAGTTTCGTTTGAGGGCACTTGGATTTAATCAAATTCTTCATATTTTAATCAAAAGACTTTGGGATGAGGAAGATTTTGCCCTCTACTCTAAACCACCTAAGGAAATTAATTTTTTAGAGCTAGATGCTAGCGATGTCTCACTAGCTAAAGTTAAATTAGAAGATGCTATCAGATATGTTCAAAATTTGCGAGTAATTCCTTTTATAGTTCCCGAGATAGACTTTTTTCAAAGAAAACGGAACGAACAAATTCGGTTTTGTTTACAATGGTTACAAAAGGGCACTTCCGTTCAAAACTTTTTAAATCGAATGAAATTAGTTGGAACATATATTCAAACAATTTTTTACGGAGGTCAAAATTTAATTTCCCTAGCTAAAGAATTTGAAAAGAACCCAGCAATACAACTTGTAAAAGAAGAATTGCCTAATGAAAAGCTTCTAGAAGATAAGGCCAGTCTTCTTACAAAAATTATTTTATCACATCCCTTAGTAGAAGCCGGATATTTTAAACTTTCAGAAGCTACTTTAAAACGAACTATAATAAATGATTCACAGAAAGCTCTTTTTAGTAAAGAAAACTTAAATTATGTAATTGAGATTTTAGATAAATCCAAGACTAACGGCTTAAAATTGACAGATGAGCAAATTAAAAAAACCGCAGCAAAGATTATTGTAGATTACAATAAAGTTCTCCAAGCAAATGGAGTTCAAAAACCAGAAGATAATAAAGTAACAGTTGAACCCTCTGTAAAAACAGAACAACAAAGTTCAACTCCTAAGACTATGTCTTTTGATTTAGCACATGCTTATGATGCTTTGGTATATGAGTTAAAAGCAGAACTAAGAAAATCTACTGCAAATACTATAAGTGTAAATCAAATGATTAAAACAGCAGTAGCACGACTTCAATCCACTTATCCCGGTATTACAGAAAAACACATGATAGTAATTTTTATGTATTTGAGAGATCTCGAGCGTAAACCTCACTCTATTTCAGAAGGTATAAATTACATGAAAAATTTGGGGAGCAAATTTGGTATTTCTGAGCTTGAGGTAATCACTATTTATTTTTTAATGTTAACAGAAAAAGAAAAAGAGTTTTTATCTACCTCTCTCAAAGACTTTGTAGAGAACTGTATTGAAGAGCAAGGCAAGTTATTAAAAGAAAAAGAAATTATGATTCTAAAATCTCTTTTCGGGAACTTGCCTAAAGAAGTTAATTTAAATCAATTTTATCAAGTCAAAGAAAAATTAAAATCTCGTGTGGAAAGTCCCATAAAAAAACAAATCATAGAAAAGTTATCAGAGTATATCCACGTTAAAATTGCTGAAAAAAAAGGTAGCTGGGTAGCTGAAAAAATGATACAACATGGGCTTCTTCCAAATTAAATTTTTTGGAGCAAGAATTTGATAAATTTTCAAAATAAAGAAGATATTTATATTCTATCCTTAGAAGGTTCAATACTTCATAAAGATAGTCAATCTTTAAAAGAATATTTTGATGGAATGTATGAAAACAAAATTAAAAAAATTATTATTGACATGACAAAGACTCATCATATTTGTTCATCTGCTTTAGGTCACATGGTATACATGGAAAATAGGTTGCGTCAAATTGGTGGAGAAATAAAACTAGTCATAAAAGACGAAGACTTATTGGAATTGATGGATATTACTTTACTCAATCAAGTTTTTCTCATCTATAAAACTCTCTCAGATGCAGTCTCTGCGTTTTTATGAAAGAAATTTTACTTGCTTCTAACAATAAACATAAAGTCAGTGAATTTAGAAAGGCTTTAGAGCCTTTAGGATATTTTGTTTATACCCCTGCAGATTTAGGAATTCAATTTGAAGTAGAAGAAACAGGCAAAAGTTTTGAAGAAAATTCTTCCCTTAAGTCTCAACATCTTTTTACCTTGACTGGAAAGCCAACCTTAGCTGATGACTCAGGTATTTGTGTTTTAGCATTAAATGGTGAGCCGGGTATTTATTCTGCAAGATATGGCAACCCTAACTGGACAGATAAACAAAGAGCCTTACATCTTTTAAACTCTCTTCCTGAGGGAGCAGATAGAAAATGTTTTTATTATGCTGCTCTAGCGTATACAACAAAACAAGGCACAAAATTTTTTACTGGTCGTTGTGATGGAATTTTAGCTTTAGATTATGATGAAGAAGGAAGATTTGGTTTTGGTTATGATCCTATTTTTATTCACACTCCTTCTTATAAGAGATTTTCTCAAATTTCCCCCGAAGAGAAATTTAAACTTTCTCACAGAGGGAGTGCTATAACTTCATTTTTAAACTATCTAAATCAATAGGAAGTTAAACGTCGAATTTTATGAAATATACAATAAACTTTAAAATATTCTTACTACTAGTTATATTTTTGTATCTTTTTAGTTGTAGTAATTTAGAAAAAGAAAAGAAAAATCGTGATAGAGACTGTATAAAGCTTCTTGGTTTGTCTCTATTGTGTACTTATGAAGATTGCCCGAGTCAGAACCAATTGAGTTACCAAGCTTCAGTAACTTGTCAGACATTTTAAAAGTAAATATTTTATTTTTGACTGAAGTTTTTTGAATAATGTCAGATAAGTTTTACTTTTAGAAAAAAGTCAAGTAATTATTTATGATAAATTATGCTCTAAAATTTGTTTTAATTTTATTGCTTTAGGATTATTGGGTTCCTTTTCAAGAGCATAGTTTAAAATTTTTTCTGCACGAGAATAGTTCTTTGCAAGTCTATAAGAGTCAGCTAAATTGATAAGATTTTTTACATTTTGAGGTTCTCTTAACTTTAAAGCTTCTCCTACATCAATAGCTAATTCTAATTGATTTAAAAGTTTTAAACAAGCAGATTGAATAAACATATATTCATTATCTATGGGTTCTAGTTCTAAATAAATATTAGAATATTCTAATGTTCTTTCATATTTGTGTAGAGCAAAACACACATGAATTAAACTTTTCAACAAATCTTTGTCTTTAGGTTTAATTTGGTATGCTTCTTCTAGAAGGTGTAGAGCTTTTTGAAATTCTTTTTGTTCTATGAGTTGATTTGCTTTTGTTTTTAAGTCAAAAAATTTTTCTTCATCATAATAATCATATGTTTCTATTTCTCCATTGGGTTTATAACTTATTTTTACTAAGGTAAAATCGTCAGTTAATTCACCAACTTCTTGAATACATTTTGCAATTTGAGATAAATCTCCTTTTCCTCTCTCTACATTTTTGAGAAATAAAGTTTCATCTTCATTGATTACTCTCTCTCCTGACTGCGAATAATTTAAAAGGATATCGTCTCTACCATCTGATCCAACAATTAAAACATCTTCAGGTTGCATTTGGAAAGTTTGAACTCTTAAAACCCCATCTAATCCAGTCATTCCAATTTTTCGGAGGCTTAAACTATTTTCAATAAACTTAGCAGTAGCATCCCGATATAATACAACCCAAGGATGTTCAGCATTTATAAAAAAGACCATACCATTTTTTTCTTCTACCAATCCTAATACTACCGAAATGAGCATACTCCCATCAAAAGAAACAAAGATATTTTGTAGTTCAATAAAACAAGACTTCAACCACTGTTCAGGGTAATGACTTTCTTTTTTCATGAGAGTTCGCGTAATTACAGAGCGAAACACAACTCCTAGTACAAGTGCACCTCCTGCTCCTTGGATAGATTTTCCCATTGCATCCCCATTTACAAAGGCAATATACTTTTTATCTCTAATGTAAATGTCGTTTGCGATACAAATATCTCCTCCTATTTCATATTTTTTATTTTTAAATTCAAAAGACTTTTTTTGCTTGATATAAAATTCAACATTGACTTTTTCACTTTTAGCTTCGTTTCGCATTAGAGGTTTAATAAGTAAGCTAGTTAAAAAATAATCTCCATCTTGTTGAGTTTTTA
>Ga0308414_1000594_pt1 | contig 23203 bp, 20 predicted proteins | sample HotsprSampleOS50_FD_205667 | JGI IMG/M metagenome (GOLD analysis project Ga0308414, IMG submission 205667) | Hot spring phototrophic mat microbial communities from Octopus Spring, Yellowstone National Park, Wyoming, United States - 20090730_OS50 ...
AAATCTGCAAACTCTTCCTCCTCAGCTGTATTACATCCACCACTATTAGGAGGGCAAATTGGTGGATTTTCTTGATAAAACAAACCTTTGTTTGTGTTTGGCTCCGAAACTATATAAACATGTGCTACAATTGTACTAGAACAAGTTCCATTAAAACAAGAATACTGTTCCCAGCTTCCCCGCACAGCTATTAAAGTTTCTAAGGTTTGCCCTTTACCTTGCTCTATCCCTGCTACAAGACCCACAAGTAAGTTTGTGTCTGCCTGACTTTTTTCTACCATATTAGCTTGGCTGCAAGCTAATAAGACTAATAATATACAAAAAATAAAAATTTTTTGAATTGTCTTCATATATATTCTCCTATTGTAAATAATTTATTGTATAGCTTTTAGGTTTTCCCAAAAGCAATTCTGCCTCGTGGTGAGTAAAAAACATAGCTAGAATGTAGTTTTTTGCTCGGAAGCCCCGAAGCATTTTGTCTTCGGGGCCCCCTCAATATCTAAAAAAGGATAAGACTTGAGTGTGTTTAAGTTCTCAACTCGCGAAGTAACTTAAACGGGGAAGATCGGACTTCTGTAAAATACAGTTACCGTTGCGCGTCAGTGCAGGACTTTCACCTGCTTCCTCCCTGAAGACAATTCCAGTATATTTAAACAGGTTTTTTTGTCAATCTCTTTTGCAAGATATTTAAACATTAAAAGAAAAGAAACATGGTTTCAAAAAACTCAGTAAATATTCTAGATAAACCCATAACATCTGGCAATCTCTAAAAAGGAGGATTTGGCTTGAGTGACTCATTGTAGTCTATATATAAATATTTTCAGTAGAGTGAAGATTTTGTAAATTTTTTGATATAATTTATTATGCTTTTTTACAAAATAACTTAGTAATTTTATAAAAAAGATTTCCTTGTCCCATAAATCTATTATTTATAAATATTTTATTTCTGTATATATTTTTTATCTTTTAAACTCTTTGAGTTGGGTTTTTAGAAGTTTCCTTGAATATAATAATTTTTATTAAATTAAAAAAACTTGAAATTTTAGTTTTGTAGTAAATTTATGAGATTCTATAATAAATTTATTTCTGACAAACATGAATATAAATCTTTAGCTTTTAGTCTAATTCCTAAAATATAAATTTCTTTAGGATCATAGTAGTTTACTGGTTTTAATTGTTGCTTAGGTAAGTTTATTTTGAAATTTTTTTCAACTGTTTGAAAATCTTGTTTTAAGATTACTCTATCATTTGGTAGCCTCAACTCTTTGTCTACATTAATAGCTTCCCGTAAATAAACCTCCCATTTCCAAATACTTACAGTATTGTTACAAGTTAGTAAGTTTATAGCTAAAAACTCTCTCGGTTGAAAAATATTTTGTTTTAAAGTATGAGTTAATTTTAATTCTAAATCTAAATCCCAGTTTTCTACCTCTTTCATTTTTTGCCAATATGTCTTTGGATTTTTATCAAACAAATGGGAAAGTTTAGAATTAAAGTCTAATCGAGAGGAATTAGTGTAATCTAACCTAGTAAAAGGTGGATTTTCGTTATAAGTTTGTATTTTTTTATTGGTTTGAAAGTAAATAAATAAATTACTGAATACTAAAACTAATACAAAAGATAAAAGAAAAATTTGGTTCATTTATATATTTTTAATATTTCATCAATTAGTTTTTGTAAAATATTTTTTGCATCACCTAAAAGAAATTTAGTTTTCTCATTAGAAAAAGCTGAATTTTGAAGACCTAAATAACCAAGATTAGGACTTCTATTTAATATTAAAATATTTTTTGCAGATAAAATATCTATGCTGGGGAATCCAAGTAAATATGGAATATTTTCTTTGGGATTTATAATGTCGTTTGCTCCAATAACAAAAGCTAAATCAGCAGTTTTTAATTCTCTATTTGCTTTATCTAGATCTAAAATTTTTTCATATTCGATTTTTGCTTCTAGTAGTAAAATACTTATATGTCCCGGCATCCTTCCAGCTAAAGGGTGAACAGCATACTTGACTTCAACTCCCCTTTCTTCTAAAATAGTTTCTAATTCTTTGCAAGCAAAATGAGCGCCAGATATGGAAAGTCCATAACCTGCAATGATAATTACTTTTGGAGAGTTGGCTAGTAAAATAGCAGCGTCGCTTATATTAGTTTCCTGAAGGATTTCTCCTTTTGGAGAAAGAATTCTTTCTAAGTTTTGTTCTTTGCGAAAGAAGAGAATAGAAAAAATTGACTGATTTATAGAGTGAGCAAGTAAACTAGATAAAACAAATCCACAGCTAGCTACAAAAATACCTCCTATAATCATAATTTGATTATTCATTATGATTCCAAGGACTGTAATGACAAAACCTGTAATTGAATTCAAAAAAGAAGAAAGTACTAAAACTTCTTTACCAATAATTGGCAAAGTAAGTAAGCTTCCTAAAAGAAAACTTAAAGCAGTAAATGAAAATAAAAGAACAATATCAAATTGACTCTTAAATAAGATAAAAACTCCAACAGACAAAACAATCAAAAAAAGAAGTAAATTTAATGTTTTTTGTAATGGATATTCTATAGATTTATTTTTTATCCATTCAAAATATCTAAAAATTACAATCAAACTTCCAGAAAAAGAAATGGAACCTAAAAAAACTCCTAATAATAAAAATCCACTAGTAAAATTGACTAAATTTTTCTGAAGGAGAGGATGAAGTTTAAATTGAAGAAAGCAAAGTAAAACAGAAACTATCCCTCCTAGCCCATTAAAAAAACTCATGATTTGTGGGACAAATTGAATGCGTAGCTTTTTTGAGTAGATTACTCCTATTACACTTCCAATGATAATTCCAGATATAATCCATGTTAAATTTTTAACTTTATCATCTAAAAAAGTGATGAAAATAGCAGCCAGCATCCCTCCTGCCATAAGCATATTTCCAGTGCGGCTTCTTTTAGGATTAGAAAGATATTTAAAACCTAAGATAAAAATTATTGACGAAAGTAAATATATAATTTCAATAATAGATTTTTTTATCATTTTTTTATTTTTGAGACTTTATAGAACTTGAGCATACGATCAGTAATTAAAAAACCGCCAACTACATTTACTGAGCTCAAGCTTACAGCAATAGAACTTAAAACTAAAGTAATAGTATCTTCTTCATTAGCCTGTCCTAAAATTAAAATACTTCCAATTAAAACAACACCTTGTAATGAAAGGGAAGCTGAAACTAAGGGAGCATACATAAGACTCGGGATATAGGAAGTAATTTCTATGCCTACAAATATAGTTAAAAAAACTAAATAAACTAAGTATTTGTAAGCAAGAAAATAAGCAAAAAACTCTTCCAATTTTTATTTTTCCAAAAGCTTTAAAGTTGGAGCATGCTTTATATTTCCAGCGTGTGTAATGCAAGTTCCAGAGACAATTTCATCTTCAAAATTTAATTCTAGCTTTCCATCTTTAATCATGTTTTTTACGAAAGTAATTAAATTTTTTCCATACATTCTACTAGCATCCATTGGCATAGTAGAGGGAAGATTTGTATGACCTATGATAGTAACGTTATGTGCAACTATGGTTTGACCTGGTTCGGTAAGTTGACAATTTCCTCCTGCTACTGCAGCTAAGTCTACTATTACAGAACCAGGTTTCATACCTTTGACCATCTCTTCCGTAATAAGCAAAGGAGCAGGTTTACCCGGAATCAAAGCAGTAGTGATAATTACATCGGATTTAACGGCAGACTTGTGAATAGCTTCTCTTTGTCTTTGTTTGTATTCTTCTGTTTGCTCTACTGCATATCCTCCCGCACTAGATGCGTCCCTTGCACCTTCAACTTCTACAAACTTAGCTCCTAAACTATTGACTTGCTCTTTTACTTCTGGACGTGTATCAAAAGCTTCTACTATGCAACCAAGTCTTCTAGCTGTAGCTATAGCTTGTAAACCAGCTACCCCTGCACCCAAAACTAAAGTTTTAGCAGGTGTAATAGTTCCAGCTGCTGTGGTAAGCATAGGAAAAAAACGTGTGTGATAATGAGCTGCCATAATTACAGCTTTGTAACCTGCTACTGTACTTTGAGAAGACAATACATCCATACTTTGGGCACGTGTGATTCTAGGAATGGTATCTAAGCTAAAGACAGTTAATTTCTTCTCAGCTAAAGTCTTCATCAGTTGAGGATTATAAAGTGGCTGAAAGACTCCAACTAAAATACTACTTTCTTTAATCTGGTCAATTTCTTCTTTGGTTGGATGACCTATCTTGCAAATTACTTCTGCTTGAGAAAAGATTTCAGCCCGAGATACAACTTTGGCTCCTGCTTTTACATACTCTTCATCAGATGCAAACGCTCTTTCTCCTGCCTTTGTTTCTACTAGTGCTTGCTGTCCTAATTGGATAAGTGCTTCTATTCCTTCAGGTAATAAAGAAACTCTGTTTTCTTCGTTGTTTTCTTTTAAAATCCCAAATATCATATGTACTGTATTAAAAAGGATAACTATAAGGTCAAGTATAGAAAATTACTTTTTATTATTGTTATTGATAATGGCTTCTACTAAGGATTTTTCCATACTGAGTTTTTCTGCAATTGTATCTGCAGACCAATCAAAATTTTCATGGAGTTGCAGAACAGTAGCTCGCTTTTTTTTCATGAGTTCTGAATCTTTACTAGAAGTTTTAGTCTTTCCAGAAGAACCACTTGTAACAGAATCCACTACACTTAAAAAATCTGAAAGCTTTTCAAATTTGTTGTCTGCTTCTTCTAAGAGTCTTTCTAAGCTACCTTTCATAACTTCAGTTTCTTCTTTGAGGCCTTCAATTCTATTTTGGAGTGTAGCTATTTGCTTGTGTCTAGTAGAAAGATCCATCATAAGCCCTTCTACTTTTTCAAATTTAGATTCTAGAGATTTGATATCTTGCTGACGAGATTGAAGTATAGAGGTTTTTTTCTCAATACCATTTAAATCTTCTTCTAGTTCGTTTTCTTTTTGTTGTAAAATATTTACTTCAGAAAGAATTTGACTCAATCTTCCAGCTAGATCAGACCAATTTCTTTCAGCTACTTCTAAATTTTTTAACAAGTCATAGATTCGAGTATTAACTTCTGTAATTTGCTGGACTTTTAAATCAAATTCAGAGCCTACTTCTTGTAAGTACGCAATTTTTTCGTCTACAGAAGACAAAGTAGAAAATTTCTCTTTTAATTCCTCTGTTTTTTTATCTAAGTCTTCTATACTTTGAGAAATATTTAATATACTTTCACTAATTTGTTCGGATTGAACTTTTTGTGACTGTAACTTAGCACTTTCTTCAGAAAGGAAAGTGTATAAACCATTCTTGGCTTCATTTACTCTAGCCATTTCTGATTCAATACTTGCTCGGAGTTTTAAATATTCTTCCTTAGTTCTAGCAAAATCTTTCCTAGCAGATTCTAAAAACTCATTATTTGCAGTTTCAATTTCTTTAAATGTTTTTAAAACTTGAGCATTGAAGTTTGAAATTTGTTTATCGCTGTCTTCTCTAGCATTATTTAAAGTAGTTTCTATGTTTGCTTTTACTTCCTGAACATAATTTGAGATACGAGATTCTAGGGCATCCAGCTGTAACTGACCCTTGTCAATTAATATAGTAAGCTGTCTAGAAATTCTTTCGTCTAACGTGCTGTTGAATTTATCAATTTTTTCTTCTTGCTTTTCAAGAAGATTGTAACCTGCTTTTTGAATATAATCTAAAATTTCTTCACTTTCAAATTTAATCTTTTCTAGTTTTCCTTGTAAATCTCTCTGTAGTTTTTCTGCAAATTCAGCTAATAAAGACTCTTGCTTCTCGTAAGATAAAGTTCCAACTTTTTGTAGTTTGAGTATCATTGAATCTAGTTCGTCTTGAGATTTTTTTATTTTATTTTGAATTTCTGCAACAATCTCATCTACTTTTTTTGCTAGTTCATCACTATATGCTTGGTATAAATGATCAAGTCTAGACTTTCCAAAAGAAAACTCTTCCTGAAAAGATTCCAATAAATTTTTTCCCTCAAGGTTTATACTGCTTATTTTAGAATTTACTTCTTCAATTTGCCTTTGTTGTTTGAGGCGAATTTTTTCTAATTCTTGGTTCCAATCTCTTACATAAGCTTCAATATATTTTTTACCATTTTTGAGTTCTCCATCTATACGTATTTGGATTTGCTCGATACTTTCTTCTACTTTTTCTAAAGTTTCTCTTGCACTTTCATTGACAGCATCTTTTAGGTCAATAAAATGTTGATCAACTATTTTTATTTTTTCAATAATATCTTCTTCTAGAGATCTTATGCGTGTCCCAGAATCACTTAAGCTCCGTTCTATTTCTAACTTTCTAGATTCAAATTCTTTTATAAGCTTGTTTTCTGATTCTAAGTATTGTTCTTTAATTTTTTGAATACTCTCTGTAAGTTGGTCGACTCTTTTCTTAACATCACTTATAATTTCTTCTTTTCTAAGTTCTAAGTTTCCTCTAATTTCTCTAGCCTCTAATTTAACAGAGTCAATTTCTTCCCAAACAGACTTAAGCCATGAATCTTTTTGGTCATTAAATTCTTTATATAAAATTTCATATTTATCAGTGAGTCTTTTTTCTAAAAGATTGATTTTATTTGATAATATGGTAGATGAGGATTCAAGTTTATCTTCAAGTTTATAGTCTATTTTATCTAACTTCCTTTCTAACTCTTCTAGTTCTTCACTGTAATTACTAAATTTACTATCTAGACCTTTTATAGACTCATTTACAAAGCTACTAAAATCTTCAAAAAGTTTAGATTTTCTTGTATTGAAGTCTTTAAAAAATTCTGCTTCCCTATCTTGGTAGTTTTTATGAATATCTGCAACTTCTTCTCGTAAAACTTTTACTTCTTGCTTCATGTCTTTAGAAATTAAACTAATACTGTGGTTGGCTTGATCAAAAATTTGTTCTAACCGATCTTGAAATTTTTTAGAATAATTAGATAGCCTTTCTTCTACAGCTTGTGCCGCTTGGTCAGTTTTTTGATTGAGAACTAATTCATATTCCTGCATTTTTAGTTTTGTTTCATTGGCTATTTGTTGGACAGAATCTTGAACTGAGGAAATTTCTTTTTGTTTTTCGTGAATATTGGTTTCAAAATTTTGAATTTTAAAGTTAATTTGTTCGATCTCTTTTTCTAGTCGAGATTTGGTTTCATAAGTCCACTTTTGTAAGGAAGAATTTGCCTCTTCTCTTTCTTTCTCTAGGCTAGATTTTAAATTATGTGACTCTGCTTGTAACTTATTGTAAATTTCATTTGCTTTGTCTTGAACGGCTGACTCCATTTCAGAGAGAAGCTCTTTGAGTTCTTTTTTTAACCCTTCTAATTCTTGAGAAGCATGGTAAAGTTCTTCCCTTTGAATTCTAATTTGATGTAGTAAACTATTTTTTCGATCTACCCAACGTAAAAATAAAACAAAAGCTACACTTGCTAAAAAAGGAAAAATATAAGCTAGAAAACTAGAGATTTCTAAAGCAGAAACTTCAGCAAAAACCAAATTATTACCCATTCTAAAACAATTATGTCTCTAGTAAAAATAAATCAAGTTTTTTTCTTTGTAATTTATATTTAAGCTAGAATTTTCTAAGCTATTTTAAACTTTGGAAATTGTAATATGAAACTAGAATCAGACTGGACTAATTACTCAAAAAATTATTCTAGAATTTCTTTACAGGATACTTTTTCTTCTATAGAGGCTCCAATTTCAAATTTTTTAAGTTCTATTTCTTTAGAAAAATATTTTTACAAGCCAGAAGAGCATTGGTCAGTAGAGCAAAATGTAAAACATTTAATAAAAACTACTCTTCCAGTTGCCTTTTCTCTTTCTCTACCTAAGTTTAGTTTTTTTATATTTGGAAAAGGTGGAGTCTCTAGAGACTTTGAAGGTATAGTTAGAGACTATAGAAATCAATTAAAACTTTTTAACCACGCAGGAATTTTTCAGCCTTTTACTTTATCTACTTTGGAAGATCAGAGAATAAAAGATTTTCAAGTAAAATCTTTATTAAAAACTTATAAGGATATTTGTTCTGCACTTACGTATTGGAAAGAAAGTGACTTAGATGATTGTAGACTCCCACATCCCCTTTTAGGTATGCTGACAATTCGTGAAATGCTTTTTTTAACCATCTACCATCAATATCACCATTTAAGTATTGTATCAGAGAGAATTTATGGTGACTAAGTATAAAAATTATTTATTCACCTTACGCAAAAAAAATTTTCTAAAGGGATCCTATGCAACTTAACAAAGATTCCAGAGTATTAAGTTTTTCTAATATATTAATATTTAAAGAGGTTTGGTCATTTAGCCTTGAATAAGCGTAGAAAAATGCATAAGGTAAAAATTTTTAAATCTTATACAAGAGGACAATTTTATGGAGTTTGAAAAATCTATTTCAGTCAGAGACATCTTAGAAAAGAAGTTTTCCGATTATCTTGTTCCTAATATTTTAGATCTAGAGCTTTTTATTGCTCAAGATGGTTTACTCTTTTTCTCTATTACATTAAAAAACAGTGACTCAGGTAATCAGAAATATACTATCCGTTCAGGTAAAGATTTTAAAAATAAAAGCTTACAAGATGCAGTAGTCTGGTTTGAAAATCTTTCTAATGAACAGACTTACTTTTTGTTAGATTTAATTTTTACTGATTTTCCAGAAGGATAATTTTTTTATTAAAAACGGGTTCTCCCTCACATTTTGTGCAGTAGCATTAAGAGGTGCGGGAAAATCCCTTTTGTTCTGCAAATGTACGCCGCGTTTCTGCAGGAGGGTTATATATTTTATTAAAAGGAAGTTTATAATTTGATTTTTGAGTTTGTATAAAAACTTCTAATTTTTTTAAAATAGGTTTCATGTAATATAAACTTTCTATTTGCTCAAGGTCTTTTTTTTCATCAGTGTCTAGCTCATACATAAGTTTTTTACTACATAAAATATTGATAATCTTTCAATATTCTGAAAGATAAATTTTTATAGATTCTTTTAATACCTCCAAACCAATAGCTAAAGCTTCTTCATCAAAGTCAAATTTTGAATTGTGGTGAGGTTGAATAAAACCTTTACTTATGTTTCTTGAACCAACTAAAAAGTAACAACCTGGTATTTTATCTAAAAAAGCAGAAAAGTCTTCTCCCCCCATACTTCGCACATTTTCTTCAGTAAGAGAATTTTTCCCTAGAAGTTTGATAGTTGCTTTTCGGACAATATCAGCCATAAAAGGTGTGTTAATAGTTGGTCGGTTTGTTCTCATATAATTAATTTCTACTTCTGCACCCATTCCAGAGGCAATTGACTGAACTAATTTTGTTATTTGGGAAGGAATTTTTTCGTATAACGTTTTAGAGTAAGTTCTTACTGTTCCTTTCATGATAGCTGTTTCTGGAATAACGTTAAACGCATCTCCCGAATGTAAACTTCCTACTGTGACTACACAAGAGTCTAAGGGATCTACATTTCTAGAAACAATTGTTTGAAGAGCTGTAATGATATGAGCACTTACTACAATAGGATCTATAGTATATTGAGGCATGGCACCATGTCCACTTTTACCTTTTACTAGAATATGAAACTCATCTACAGAAGCCATCATCGGTCCATCTACTACCCCAATTTTACCTAAATCAATATGATTCCAAACATGCAAAGCAAGAGCTGCATCTACATTATATTTTTCTAATATACCTGCTTCTACCATTTTGTCAGCTCCGCCTCCACCTTCTTCAGCTGGTTGAAAAACAAGTAAAACTCGACCTTTAGGTATAACGTCAGAAAAATTATCTTTAATTTCAGAAGCTAGTCCCATAAGTATAGCTGTATGACCATCGTGTCCGCAAGCATGCATGACCCCAGAGTTTTTAGAAGCATATTCTACTTGGTTTTCTTCTTGAATGGGAAGAGCATCCATATCAGCACGAACTAATAAAGTTTTTCCGGGCTTTTTGGAATCAATTAAACAAACAATTCCAGTACTAGCTATTTGAGATTCAAAAGTAAATTCTAAGTTTTTGAGATGCTCCTCTACTAAGGCAGAGGTATTTTTTTCTTGAAACATAAGTTCGGGATATGCATGAATTTTTCTTCTGTAGTGAATAAGTTGTTTTTTGCGAATTTCTGTAAGACTCATATCATCAGTTTTAATTATTTCTTTTTTAAGTAAAGTTTTTTCTAATGGAGGGAAAGAAAAAACTCAAAGATTCTCGTATACAATTAGAAAAAAACTTTTTACAATAGTATTTTTTAGTTTTGGAATTAAAGAACTTTCAAACTTAGTTTTTACTCTTTTTTTGTTTGGCAAGTAAGTTTAAAATTTCTGAAGAAAAATTGGATAAACTTGTAGAAATGTTCTTGGCATTAGTATGTAAGCTAAGTGATAAAATTCCTCCTTGAAAGAAGCTTGCTAAATTTTCTGAAACTTCTGAAGTAGAAAAAGTTTCAGGATATAAAATCATCTCTGCAAGCATTTCAAAAATTGTCCCAAAAAGTACAATAGTCATAAACTTTACAGGAACTGCAGGAGTCTTTCCTTGTTGAATTGCTTTCTCAATGTCATTTTCTAGATTTTGTAAGATTGAATTTAGTTTACCCTCATAACGAAGATTTCTTACTTTATGTTGATTTTTATAAAAAAACAAAAGATAGCTTGGATTTTGATGAAAAATATTAAAAAACTCTTCAAAACTTTCTTTTAAATATTCACCTGAATTTAAAACCTTATTCCAAGCATTTCTAGATTTATTATGGATGTCTAATATAATTTCATCTAGGAGAACATCAAAAACTTCTTGTTTACTTCTAAAGTAATTATAAAAAGTACCAGAAGAAAGTCCAGTAGCACGGATAATATCTCTTACATGAGTAGCATCTATTCCAAGTTCTCCAAAAACTTTTAAGGCTGCTTGTAAAATTTGCTGTCTATTATTTTTTTTTATTTCTTCACGTTTGGAGAATTTTTTAGTTTTCATAAATTTTTACCTAGTTGATAAGATACTCAAACCCATTAAATTAAAGAATATTACCATTGTGAAGGTAATAGGATGAATATCTGTCTCTCTTTGATTTTCTATATATCTTCTAGCTTCTTTAGCAGCAATCCCAATATCGTAAACAAAATGCTCGGTAGAATCATACAACTCTTCTTCATTTATAAGACGAGGTATAGTACCTTTGTTTCCCTTTAGTTTAAAACTTATTGAATTAAGATTAATAATCATTCTTCGTAAATCGCTACGATTTTCTTTTAAGACATCATACGCTAAGGTAAATAAATCATCTATATAATCAGAAGAAGGAGTATTTACAGAAGGATAAGCTTGTAAGATAGGTTCTTGTTCTGGAAAGCCTGGATCTAAATCAATATGCCGAGAAGAAAATAATGTCTTAGTTTTAAATCGAACCTTATAATTTTCCCAAAGTGTAATAGGAGCTTTTACAATTAAAACCAGTTCAACAGCACTTTGATCTAAAGTTAGGTCAAACTTAGGATTTTTAATTTCATAGTAAGAAACTTTTTTTATCTCAAAAATTTGTCCAAATAAAATTCCTCTAAGAAAAACATCATCTCCTTCTTTTAATCCATCAGCTTTAGGTAGATATAGGCTGAGCTTATATGGATATTTATTTTTAGTATCAGATTTTTCTAGAATAGTTAAGTAAAAACTCAACAATAAGATTAACATAAAGAAAGTTCCAACAACAAAATATCTCATAGTTTTTACTTTCTAAAATCTAATACTGCCCTATATCGAATTGTATTTTCTCTAACCTTTTGAATAGCTAAATTTGCTTCTTTGGTTGAAAAAATTTCTGTTTGAGCGTGAACTTCATGTTCTGCTGCTATTCTCAACATTTCATTCATAATAGCCCTTCCGCCTATTGGACTAGCCATTACCCTCTTTCTTTTTTGAAGTAATAGTCCAATAGGTAAACTTAAAGGTTTAGGTGGAACTCCTACAAATGTCAAAGTTCCATCTGAACCTAGATGTTCTAAATAATAATTCCAATTTAAGTCATATGGAACAGTATTTATAATAATATCTAGTTTTCTTTGAACTTTATCTTTTGGTGTAGGGTTTATGATTGCCTCATGTGCACCTAGGTTTAAAGCATATTCAGCTTTATCTGAACTTGTAGTAAACACAGTTACTCTATTTCCTAGCTTTACTGCAAATTGGATTGCTAAATGTCCTAGTCCTCCAACTCCTATTACACCTATATGTTTAACCAGATGTCATTCCCGCATAACGTAAGGCAGAATATACAGTAATACCTGCACACAAAAGAGGGGAAGCTATATGAGACTCTAAGGCGTTAGGTATCTTGAAAGCAAATCTACTATCTACTTGTAAATAATTTGCAAACCCGCCATGTCTACCGGTAATTGTCCCAATATTATGATCACAGAGGTTTTCATTTCCAGAAAGGCAATCTTCACATTCTAAACAAGCTTTTGCTTGCCAACCTACTCCAACTCTATCTCCTTTCTTTAAGTGAAAAACTTGTTTGCCAACTTCTATCACTCTACCTACTACTTCGTGACCTGGAACAAGTGGGTATTTGGAAATTTTCCAGTCATTGTCAATCATGTGTATGTCACTGTGACATATTCCACAAGTCTCTACTTCTATAATGCAATCATGTGCATCTAGTTCAGTAGTTTCAAATTCAAAGTTTTCTAATAAATTTCCTTTAGTTAAAGCAGCGAGGGAATTTACTTTCATTCAGAAAAAACTCCTACTTTTAATTCACTAAACCAATTTATAAATTTATTTATATTTTCCCCTGTATATATTAGACCATGTTGTGGACAAAGCATATCAATAGAAAGTTGACTTACTCTTTCACACCAAGCTAACTTAGCTTCATTAGAACCCATCCATCTTTGATGAAAACCTTTTGCATGCTTAATATGTGAGTCAAAATCTTTAACAAAAAGTTCTTTACTTGTTTCAGGAAGAAGTGCTGCTCCTATGTCTCCAGAGAAAAGAATTTTTGCCTTAGAATCGTAAAGATGAAAATTGCCAGCTGAATGTAAATAGTGTGCTGGTATAAATTCTAGTTCTAGATTATGAAAAGAAACTTTCATGCCTTTATCTGGTATAGATATAAAAGTAGTGTTGTCACCTCCAAAATGAGGTAAAAAACTAACCCAAAGGCGACTAACGTAACATTTCAAATTTGGATTTACTTCTAACCACAAACTTAAAGAAGAAATAATATCGGGATCTTGGTGAGAGGAAAAAATAAACTCTACATTTTTAGGATTAATTTCTGTTGAAAGTGAACTAAACACTACAGGAAAAATTTCTACCCCACCTGGATCAGTTAGAAAAAATCTATCATCTTTACATATAACATATTCACTAGTATCAATTAGATACTTGGCTCGATCTGGATCCCCACAGATTACTGCCCATCTATGGTTACCTTCTGTATATATATACTTAAACTGTTTCATGAAAGTTGGCCTAGTTTTTTATTCATATCATCTAAAAAATGATAAATATTTAAAACACATTTTTCTACATTATTCGCAAGGGAACGAAAAAATTCTCTATTTTCTTTAATATGGGCAGACTCAATTTTTGTACAAATAGTAACATAACTTCCATTTTTACAAAACTTAAAAGTCTGAAGAATTGCTTTTTTTAGTTCATCTAGTTTTTCTTGTATGTTTAAATTGAGTTTTTCTATTTCTTTTTCTCTTGTTTCTAAAATCAATTCTAAAGGCTTAGCTTCTGACGGGATTAATTTTTGAGCTTTTTTGAGGAGAAAAAAATTTTTTTTCCTTTTATTTAATTGAGTAACTGAATACAATATGGAAAAAATTAATTTAGTTAATTTTTCTGAGTGAGCTTCCATTTCTCTACTAAAATGTATGAGCTCAAAAGATACAGCAGAAAAACCAATAGATTCTGATTTAATATTTTTTATAGCTAAAAGACTATTTAAAGCTTGGACCCTAATTTCTAAAGAAAGATCATATATTGCACGAATAGATTCATTTAAAGCTATTATAGAATGAAACTCTAACTTCACTTTTGTTAACTTAAGTCTAATTTACTCCAACCAAATTGTTCTTTAGCTATATCCATGGCTCTATCAAAAGTAGCTTTGTTTCGTAAGAAGTGATATTTTTGTTCTTGAATATATTTTTGATAGCGCTCATCTTTCCAAATATCTTGTAAGATAGGGCGAACTCTTCTATTTCCAAGACTTTTTAAAATTTCTGTAAACCCAGTCTCTATGTTTAACTTAATTCCATATTCTTCTGCATAATTTTCATACTTAGAATCATTGAGTAAAGCTTGTAAGATCAAACCCCAAATTAAATTTTTACTCTTACTAAATAATTCATAATATTTTTGACTAGAATTTTCTTGTATTGCATCAGAGATAGCTTTCAGTCGAAATTGAACTTTATAAGCTAATAAAATTTTTTTTGCATCTACTTTGAGATATTTTTCTTTAAATGTATTTTTATATTTTTTTTCATCTTCAAAGACTTCTCTCAGTCTTGAGATTTTATCAATCTCTCCTTGTATAGCAAGAAAGGTCTGACCTAATTTTTTAAGTTGAATGGGTTTGTTTTGGTTAGTGATTCCCATGTCATCTAAATCTTCTGGAGAGAAAGAGTCAAAGGCTTCTTCTTGTCTTTCATAGTAAACTTGTAACTCTTCTTTAAATTTTTCTGAAAAATGCAATTGAATTAAATCAGAGGCACGCAAGTTCCAAGGCTCTACTTTGTTTTGTCTATTGTTGTTGATTGTTACATTTACAATAAAATTGGAAGAATCTATACTTTGATTTGGGTGAATGATTTTAGTTAAAACTTCTACTGCTTGTAAATTAGGATTTTCTTCTGGATTTAAATTAGAATTTTCATCTACAAAATGAGCTAGACTAGTTACAGTTTGAGCTCCATTTAAAATCCGAGGCTCTAATAACTCTAAGGTATTTTCTTCAATTTTTACACTTTGAGCAAAGATAGTAATCCCATTATGATGAAAGGCAAAATTTGTAGGATCTTCTTGTCCATTTAAAATATTTTTCAAGCTTTTACGGATTGCCATGTTAGGACTATTCTCTGGAGAAAGACCTGCTCGGATGTTTTTTTCAAAAAGGCGAATTCCCATGTCTCGATACATCTGCAATAAGCTTAAAATATTTATAAAACCTAAATACAAGTAATGGGAATTTTGATTTTTTCTCTCTAAAAAATTAGAGACTTGGATTTTATAAGAATAGGTTTTTCGAGCAGTTAAGTAGTGTCCTCTTATCTTACTTTCGTTAGAAAAAAAATCAATACTTAGAGTTATGTCTTTTTTGTGATTAAAAAATCCATCAATTAAACTTTTTTTGGCTTCTAAATCTTCAAGTAAACTAATTAGGACTTCACTATTTCTTGCTTTTTCTGTATCTCCGTTAAAAATAAAGTAAATACAAATCCGATCAATAACAGCTTGATTTTCTACTAAGACAGATTGAATATTACTTACAAAAGGATCTTTAGAAGAGTTTTCAGAAAAAATTTTTTCTAATCCCGATTGGGTAATTTTTTGAATATTATCTTTTAAATTTTTATGGTTATTTGTCCAATTAAATGAATATAAATAAAAATTTTTTTTCTCTCTATCAAAGTAATAAGCATTTATACCAAGTTCTTGAGAATTGGAACCTATGTAGGGTTTAGTTTCCTCTGAGGAGAGTTTATGCTCTCGAGATAGATAGAGTAATGGAAAAAAATCTTTTTTTTCCCAACCCCAAGATTTATAATCTGTGTATGCTTTTTCTAGATCTTTTTCTGTTACTAACATAAGTCCCTCTTTATTTTTATATCGGCTTAAAGGAATATCTTTTTCAATTTCCTTTTAAAGTTCTAGGTAGTAATTTTTTTGGAAAGACTTTTTCTTAGTTTAATTGAAATTTTATAATAAAAAATAAAATATCCCACAGCTGAAAGAGTGTGGGATATTGAAACTTAAGCTAAGGCTATTTCTGGATTTGGAGTTTTGTTTTCGGAAGTTTTTTGAATTTCTACCCATTCCCCTGCAGAATTCTTATAACGAGTTTTTCCTTTTGCAATGGCATCATTTCTAAGTCCTAATTCAATTACATGTACTGGTGGCTTTTTTAAATCCCAAATTAAACCAAACCAACTTAAAAGTTTCAGTATGTAATAAGTAAGATCTATCTCATACCAAAAAAAGCCCATGTTTGCAGAATGGCGATAGTAATGATGATTATTGTGCCAGCCTTCTCCCATTGTAAGAATAGCTAAGAAAAAGTTATTTTTACTATCATCTCCTGCGTCATATCTTTTTTTTCCGATCACGTGAGCTAGAGAATTGATACTCCAAGTTGCATGTCCAGCGAGAAAATTGGCTACTCCATATCCATATACCAATACTGGAAAGCTAATTAATCCAAGTATTATAGAAAACAAGAGAGGAGGAATCCAATGGTATTTGTCTAACCAAACTAATTCGGGATATTTAGTATAGTCTTTTATGATTTTAGGATCGTAGTCGTTATAATCATCTTTTAAAAACCAAAGCATGTGTGAATGCCAAAAACCCTTTCTAGGTGAATGAAGATCTTTTTCAGTATCGGAATACTTATGATGATTACGATGGTGAGCAGCCCACCAAAGAGGACCTTTTTGCATTGCCATGCAACCAATCCAAGCTAAGATAAACTGCATTATTCTAGAAGTCTTATACGCGTTGTGTGAAAAATATCTGTGGTATGCTCCTGTAATTCCAAAAAGTCTCAGAAAATAAGTAAATACTGCCACACCAACTAACTCCCAAGAAAAAGGTACAAAGAACACAAAAATAGGAGTAAGTGAAATAAGTATAAAAAGGATCAGGGATATAGGCTTACCCTTGGGTCTTGAATTATTTATTGTAGTAGTTTCCATAAAAACCTCTTGTTTATTTAAAAAAATGTTTTTAAATCTGTTAAGTATGATGAAGCTAGAGGGAAAAAGTTGCAAAAAAAATTATAAATTTTTATTTTTAGTATCTTTGATGTTGCTATATCCTTGTTAGTTTTCTAACTAAAAAATAGGATATTTTAGATTCTTTCAATCAGAAGTATAAAAATAAAAAATCTTATCTAAACTTAGATAACTAAAAATAATATGAAAAAAGTATAAATTGGGGTTTGATTACTGAGTTTAAAATAATTCAAGTTTCCTGCAAAAGCTTGCCTAAAGAGAAATTTTGTATGGAAAAAAGATTTTTCTTACTTTGTACCTTTAACCTGTTTTGTACAACAAATCTTATTTTTATTATTTAAAATGAATTTAATAAAATTATTTAATATAAAAATTTTTACTAAATTTTTAGAAAAAACTTTAAATCTTATTTTTTATTGTGACTTCATTTTTATAAAAAATTTTATTTAAAATATGAAGAAAAAAGTTTTTTTCAAGCTATAATCTATTCTAGTGTAAATTTTAATTTTGAGTTTTCCTTTAACGTTATACGAAATAAAAAAATTATTAAAAAACTTTTAGGATTAGTAGTAAATCTCATGAATAAAGCAAAACTTAAAGCTTTAGAAATTACTACAAACTGATATAACTATCTACAAACTTTAAACAATTATAAAAAAATTTATTTGTCAGAAATGAGACTCTTGAAAAATTTTCATTAAAGATAAATTAAAAGGACTGTTTCTATGACTCCTGTAGAAGAAATTCGTAGAGAACTCATAAAGGTAAAGCATCCCGAGTTAAAAAAAGACATTGTATTTTTAGGAATGATTTCAGAAATTACCCAAGACTCCACAAGTACTTTAATTAAACTTAAGACACCTAACTCTGACCGTAAACTACAAATTGGCTTAGAAGCTCAAATTCGTCAGCTCATTTCTAAATTAGATGTAGGAAAGTTAAAAATTAAATTTGAAGTAGATCCAAATTTAATTTTAGATGATTCAAATAAAATTCCAGGTATTAAACATAGTATTGTCATAGGTTCTGGGAAAGGTGGTGTAGGTAAATCTACAGTAACTATGAATTTAGCCGTTACATTAGCAAATAGAGGTTTTAAAGTAGGCGTAATGGATGCAGATATTTATGGTCCTTCTATAGGAAAACTTGTAGGTATTGATGGAAAAGTTGCTCTTCAAGTAGAAGAGGATAAAATTATACCTTTAGAAAAGTATGGACTAAAAATTATCTCCATCAGCTTTATGCTAGATGAAAATAAGCCTGTAGTCTGGCGAGGACCTATGTTAGGTAAAGCAGTAGAGCAGTTTTTATATGATATTGTTTGGGGTGATTTAGATTTTCTTTTAATAGATCTCCCTCCTGGGACGGGAGATGTCCAGCTTTCTCTAGCACAACTCACTGAACTTACTGGAGCTCTTGTAGTAACTACACCTCAAAAAGTAGCTACTTTAGATGCTAGCCGTGCTATAGCCATGTTCAATGAAGTAAAAGTTCCTCTACTTGGGATTATAGAAAATATGAGTTACTTCATTCCACCCGATATGCCAGAGAAAAAATACAAAATATTTGGGGAAGGAGGAGGGAAAGACTTAGCTCAAAAGTTTAAAACTGCCTTCTTAGGAGAAATTCCTCATATGATTGAACTTATGGAGTCAGGTGAAAAGGGAAAGCCTTTAGTTTTACAAGATAAAAATAATCCTATTAGCTTAGCTTATGAATCAATAGTAAATCTTCTTTTAGAAGAAATTCAAAAGTGGGAATAAGTTTTAAATAAAGATGAAATTTAAATTTCTAAAAAAGTAAAGATATAAATAAATAATTGATTACTTTTATATGTTTTCCAATATGTTTGTAAAAAATACAGGTAGCAACTTTACCCAAATCTATTCTGTATTTTACAGGAGTTTCATATCAAGAAAATTATGCAGAAAATAATTTATTTTATAATTTTTTTAATATCTTATTTCTTATATTTCCCTTTTAAAGTTTTACCTTATAGAGTTTGTCTGTTGTATGGAAAATGTATTTCTATTTTCTTATATCCTTTTGCTAGAAAGCATAGAAAAATTGCATATGAAAATATATCTTATGCTTTTCCAGATTGGACAGACTCTCAAAAAAAAGAACTTGTTTGGAAACATTTTCTTCACTTAGGGAATCTTTTAGCTGGAACGTTATATGCTCCTAGGATTACTCAAAAGTGGATGGAAAAGTATCTCATTTATGATCCTGAGTCTTTAAAGATAGAACAAGAGACAAATGCTTCTGGGGTTGGAGTTGTTTTAATATCGGGACATTTGGGAACTTGGGAAATTTTAGTACAGTTTATGGGTATAAGAATGAAAGGGGCTGGAATTTATAAGCGAATTAGAAATCCATTTATTGACAAATGGATTAAATCTCTGCGCGAGAAAAATGGAATCCTCTTGGTGCCTGTAGAAGACTCTGCAACAGTAATTAAATTATTAAAAAATGGTTATTGGGTAGGATTTGGCTCTGATCAAAATGCTGGAAAAGTGGGAATTTTTGTGGATTTTTTAAATAGAAAAGCTTCTACATACCAAGGTCCAGTACTTATGGCTTACTTGACGGGTGCTAAAATGCTTTTGTATTCAGTAGTTTGTGGAAAACAAGGTAAGGTCCATGTGCGAGTAAAAGATCTTGGATTTGTAAATAAAAATTTATTTCCAAAGAAGGAAGACCTTATACGTTATTATACTGAAATTTGGACTAAGGCTTTAGAATCAGAAATTAAATTATTTCCAGAACAATACTTTTGGGTACATAGAAGATGGAGAACTCAACCTGGAGACTTTCCCGACCAAAAGTAATAAAAGACTCTCTGTAGTTTATTTATAAGCGTCGTTATTGCAAAAACTCACTTACAAATTTTTGGATAATTTTAAATTTAATTAAATATATTATTATATTATAATAAACTAAAGCTATTTCTTTTTGTTTAGTCTAATTTTCTTTTTTTTGAAAAAATAAGAAAAATTTCAGACTAATCCTTTTGTTTTAGCTTCCTTAGTAACAGGAGGATTTCTATGAGAAGAAAAACTTTCTTTCAACGTAGACATGAGAAAAGGGTAGACTTAAAAGCTTTTGAGAGATCAACTGTTTCTACTTTACTTATTCCAAAACATTTAGTTGAAAAGCTGGATTTAGTTTTACCTGTTGTGTTGGATACTGCAACTATGAAGAAATCTTATAACTGGAAAGCTGGTCTAAAAAGGCTTTTAGAGAAATATAGAGGCTTTTTGGCTTCGGGGTTTTTGCCATTTGCTGAAAAGCCTAAGTTGACTTACCAGGAGGAGGGTTTGGAGCTTGAGAGGTTTTCTTTTAGGCCGGATGATGCTGATTGGTTTGAGTTAGGGATTCTGGCTTATGGTTGTGGGGTCTCTCGTTGTTGGTTGTTTAGCTTTTTACTAACCCTTGAACTTTCTTTGCTGGGGGACTTTGTAGAATTAGTAAAGGCTCGTTTTGGAGATACTACACTCTACCACTGCAGACCCCGACTAATACACCAAATTTTTGGAAAACGACGCTATATTCATAGGATATTACACTTCCGACTGTAGCAAAAAGCCCAAAAAACCACAAAAATTCCAAACAAATTTCCACCTCAAACAAATTTACTGTCTTGAGGTACACACCTACTATGTTCAGAAATAAGAGATATTATCTTGTCAACTAATTATTTACTTTTTACAGTGAGGTCATAAATAAATTAAAATTTATTCAGAATAGAAATAAATTATTATAAAAATATTAAAAAATTATAATATTTTAAAACTCTAATATTTTTCTGTCTAATTAGATTTTTTAAATCATTTGACTTCTAAAAAGCTTTAAAAGAATTGTATAAAAAAACTGATAATAGGGGCAAGTAATATGAGTAATTCCTTAAAATTTCGTAGTTCCATGACTACTGATGGTGACAATCGAGCACCTAATAGAGCTATGCTTAGAGCTGTAGGTTTTACAGATGAAGACTTTCAAAAACCTATGATAGGAATTGCTTCTACATGGAGCGAAATTACACCTTGTAATTCACACATCAATAAGTTAGCTGAAAAAGTAAAAGAAGGAGTTCGAGCTGCAGGTGGTATGCCTCAAATTTTTGGGACAATTACCGTCTCTGATGGAATTGCTATGGGGCATGAAGGCATGCATTTTTCTTTGCCATCTAGGGAAGTTATTGCTGATTCTATAGAAATTGTCTCGGGTGCTATGAGATTTGATGGGTTAGTTGCTATAGGTGGATGTGATAAAAATATGCCGGGTTGTCTTATGGCTTTAGCTCGTATGAATATTCCGTCTATCTTTGTATATGGTGGGACTATTTTACCCGGAAATTGTGATGGACAAGATGTAGATATTGTTTCAATCTTTGAAGCAGTTGGAAAGTTTAATGCTGGAAAAATTTCTAGAGAAGAGTTTATTCGTATAGAGCAAAATGCATGCCCCGGTGCTGGTAGCTGTGGAGGAATGTATACAGCTAATACTATGTCTAGTGCTATTGAAGCTTTAGGAATGAGTCTTACAGGTTCTGCTTCTATGCCGGCAGTAAGTTCTCGTAAGCAAAATGACTGTTATGAAGTGGGTAAGGCTGTATATGAACTCGTGCGAAAGCATATAACGCCTAAGGATATTTTAACTAAAAAAGCTTTTGAAAATGCTATTCGTGTTGTACTAGTTTTAGGTGGTTCTACAAATGCAATTTTACACCTTATAGCTATTGCTAAAGAAATACAAGTAGATCTGACGTTAGATGACTTTGATCGTATAAGTAAAACTACTCCTCATTTAGCAGATTTAAAGCCGGGTGGGAAGTATGTAATGACAGATCTCGATAAAGTAGGTGGTGTTCAAGCTGTGATGAAATACATGCTAGAAAAAGGTATGTTACATGGAGATGTTATGACTGTGACAGGCCAAACTATGGCTGAAAACTTAGCAAAAGTACCTGGTCTTTCTCGAGATCAAGTAATTGTGCGTCCTATTGAAAATGCTTTGTGTAAGTCAGGTCCCTTAGTTATATTACGTGGAAACCTTGCCCCTGAAGGTGCTGTAGCAAAAATTTCTGGACTAAAAAAATTATTTATTACGGGACCTGCAAGAGTTTTTGACTGTGAAGAAGATTGTTTTAATGCTATTGTAAACGACAAAATTCAAAAAGGAGACGTTATTATCATTCGTTACGAAGGTCCTAAGGGTGGTCCTGGAATGAGAGAAATGCTAGCTGTAACTGCTGCTTTAGTTGGAAAAGGCTTAGGAGAAGAAGTAGGTCTTTTAACAGATGGTAGATTTAGTGGAGGAACTCATGGGCTTGTAGTAGGGCATGTAGCACCTGAGGCTTTTGTAGGAGGACCAATTGCCATTGTAAAAGATGGAGATTTGGTTACCATTGATTCAACAAAAAATTTACTACAAGTAGAAATTTCACAAGCAGAAATTGAAACTCGCTTACAATCTTGGAAAGCTCCAGAGCCTCGTTATAAAACAGGAGTTTTAGCAAAGTATGCTCATCTCGTTCAGTCTGCTAGTCAAGGGGCAATAACTAATTTCCTATAATAAGAGTGAGTGAGTAGAAGTATGGATTTTATTTTAGAAAAACTCACAAGAGCTATTGACATAGAACTTACTTCTATTCAAAAGTTTAGGGATAGTCTAGATCCAAACTTTCCATCTGCTGTGAAGCTACTTTATGAAGCAAAAGGAAAAGTAATTTTAACAGGGGTTGGAAAGTCTGGTGACATTGCAAAAAAAATTTCCTCAACTTTAACCTCTACAGGTACTCCTGCTATTTTTTTACATCCTGTAGATGCAGCACATGGAGATGCTGGAATTATAGCTCCTGAAGATATAGTATTAGCTCTTGGAAAGTCAGGTGAAAGCGATGAACTTTTATTTTTGATTCCAACTATTAAAAAAATCGGAGCTAAACTCATTGCTTTAACGGCTAATCCTACTTCACGGCTAGCCAAATCTGCAGATATTGCTCTCATTACTCCCATTTGGAAAGAAGCCTGTCCTTTGGATTTAGCCCCTACTTCTAGCACAACGATTGCTCTAATTGCAGGGGATGCTATAGCTATGGCACTTATGGAAATGAGAAATTTTAAAGAATATGACTTTGCTCTTTATCATCCAGCTGGTAGATTAGGTAAACGACTTACTTTAAATATTGAAGACGTTATGCGAAAA
>Ga0308414_1000595_pt1:0-17500 | contig 23152 bp, 16 predicted proteins | sample HotsprSampleOS50_FD_205667 | JGI IMG/M metagenome (GOLD analysis project Ga0308414, IMG submission 205667) | Hot spring phototrophic mat microbial communities from Octopus Spring, Yellowstone National Park, Wyoming, United States - 20090730_OS50 ...
GATCATCGCTGCATCAATCCGGGCGATCCGCAATTTCTTTTTCACGGAGATAATTCAGGTGTGTACGCGTCGTATTGGCGCATGGCGGAGATGTACGAAGCGCTGGGGAAGACGGCGCGGGCGCGCGCGCTGCGGCGTGACGGTGAAGCCTTGCGTGAGCGCGCCAACAAGGCGTTGTTTTTTGACCCGGTGTACGGCCATATGATCCCAGAGACGCTGCCGCCCGAGGAAGTGTATGCGCGGATTGGCGACGAGCGCCGGCGCATGAGCCTCTCTACTGGCTATACCATCAACCGCAAGCTGCCGACGCATGAGATGGCGGTGAAAATTTTGCGTGAATACCAGCGCCGCCGCAAGGAAACACAACACGAAAGTTTTGCCGAGTGGTGGACGATGGACCCGCCGTATGAGCCTGAGCAGTGGCCGGAGCAGGGCACGGGCGGCAGCACGCCGGGTGAGTACATGAACGGCGCGATCTGCACGATTATTGCCGGGGAAATTGCCAAAGCGGCCTTCGACCATGGCATGGAAGACTACGGCGTGGACATTTTGGAGCGCGTATGGCAGCTTTCCGAGCGCGACGGCGGCACGCTGCATCAAGTTTATCGCCGTCTGCCGGAACACCCCGTGTTTGAAAAGGCGTCGTTTCAATTCGTTGATGTGCGCGGGGTGGCCAATCGCGGTTTGCGGCACGGAGCCCATCCTCACGTGCCGGCGTGGACGGACGAAGGGGAAAATGACATGCGCAATCTGCCGGTGGGCCGCCAGACCTTTGGCATGATAGAGTTTAACATCATTGACCCAGCCGACAATGACGGCCGCGCGGTGGTGCTGGTGGAGCCGTCGGCGGATCTCACGAGCGCGGGAGTTGAGATACCGGTGGCGCAGCTGCGCGGACGGAGCGTGTATTTTCTGCATGCGATGCTGCGCGGCGCGCCCGATCATGCCGTGATCGGCGCGTATGATGTGTGCTATGAAGACGGGAGCAGCGAACGCATTTTTATTCGCAAGTATCACGAGCTTAACGTGTGGTGGGGCATCTCGGACGCGCCGAACGCGCAGGGCGGCGCCGATCCGGTGGACCGCGCCACGACGCGCGTGGCATGGCGCGGCGCCAATGGCCAATGGGCCAACGTTGGCATGCACATGTTCGGCTGGAACAATCCGCATCCAGAGAAAGCGATCGTGGCGATCCGGGCGCGGGCGCTGCCGGTGGGCGGGCTGATGCTGGGCGCGATCAGCATCAGTGACCAGCCGGTGAAATTCGAGGAGCGCATCCGCTCGTATGGCTTGCCGGATTGCTGGTCACAAGCGGCGGTGTATTACGCCATCGCAGAAGGATTATGTGGAATTGAAGACCACGGCCGCGCGTTTGACCGCGTGCGCATTGCGCCGCGCTGGGCAGCTTCGCAGGCCCGCCGCGCTGAAGTGACGCTGCATTATCCTGCTTCTGACGGGTATTGCACCTATCGCTTCACCAACGACAAGAAAAGCATAATCACCGTGGAACTGTCGGGAAGTTTTGAGCATGCGGAAGTGGCCTGCCTGCTGCCGCGCGGCACGCAGCCGGTGCGTGTGACACTCGGCAGCACGGTACTGGCATTCAGCACGCTGCAGATCGAAGCCTCCACATACGCAGTGTTCAGCGTGGATGGCATTCCTGCGGAGCCGGTGCGCATCCGCTATGCGAAGGAAAGTACAGCGCGCTGCCGGGCGCGCACACGCGGGAAACACCGCCACACGGCCATGGCCCGCGCAGGCAGGCATGAAAAGAAGTAATTGTGGAGGCGAGGGGAATCGAACCCCTGTCCTGAACATCTATCCGTACCGCTTCTACATGCGTAGATGGTGCTTACGATTTAATCCTTTGGCTGCCCGCCATCAGGCCACCGCCGGACGAGCTCTTCTTGCATCTCACTGCGGCATCGAAAAGCGTTATGCCACAGCCAGCCTGTAAGCCGTCGCTCCGTCATTCCCGACAGGCAGCGGGAATGGGGAACGTGCAGCGTTACTTACGCTGCAAGTGCGAAATCTTCGTTCGCAGTTGTTGTAGATGCCCGATTGATAACGCGGCCAACGGACCTCCGCGGCATGCCACGGCACAGCATCGACTCCAGTCGAACCCGGTGCGCCCCCTGTCAAAGACCAGCACTTAATAGTATAGCATTTTTTTGCGGATAATGCAAAAAAGAGCCGGCTCTACAAAAAAAGTTGTGGTTCAAGAGTGCAAACGACAAAAAATGTTGATGGCACATGACAGCACATGCCGGATGAAAAAGAGGGGCAGCTGGGGCGGTGCGGGGAAATGAGACATAAGGGACGCATAGGAGATAATAAGGGGAGGTGCGTGGCGATTAGGGCTTGGGCGGCAAGCGCTGCTCGACGGCAGGCCAGTTGATGGTTTTGAAGAAGGCGTCGAGATAGCTGGCGCGGTCGAGCTGGTAATCGGTCATGAACGCATGTTCGAAGACGTCCATGACGAGGAGCGGGACGGCGCCGGCGGGGTGGTTGGCTTCATGCTCGTTGATCCACATGTTGATCAAGCGGCCGGGAGCGGGGTCGTAGTAGAGGATGACCCAGCCGATGCCGCGCATGCGGCCGGTGGCCATGAAGTCATTTTTCCAGTTGTCGAAGGAGCCGAATTCGCGCAGGATGGCGTGATAGAGCGGGCTGTTGGTGCTGAGGGGGGCTTTACCGCCCATGTTGCCAAAGTAGAGTTCGTGGAGGCGCATGCCGTTGAATTCCCAGCCGAGGCGGCGTTTGAGCTCGGCGAAAGCTGGGGAGGCCTGCTGGCCGGCATCAAGCAGGGCACGTTGTTGCGCGAGGAGGAGATTGACGTTGTTGACGTAGCCTTGATAGAGTTTGAAGTGATTGGAGAGCAGTGTAGGGCTGAAGCCGGGGATGCCAATGAGGTGGCCGAAATCCACGGCGGAATACGCAGGCGAAGCGGGGGCCGGAGTGGCGGGCGGAGTGGGCGTGGCTGGGTGTGCACAGGCGCAACTGGCGAGCAGCAGAGCGCATGCTGAGCAGACAGACGTTGTGATGGACAGGTTCATTGGTAGCTCCTCAAGCAGGGTTAGCCGGGTGCAGGGCGCCGGCAATCAGGTTCAGTTCACGTTCAGCATCGGTGATCAATTCTTGAATGACGAGGCGGACGGGCATGATTTCGTCGGCAAGGCCGACGGTCTGGCCGGCCATGAGGGAGCCGAATTCGACGTCGCCTTCGAGGACAGCGCGGCGGAGAGCGCCGATCCAGAATTTTTCGACTTCCATTTGGGCGGTTTCGCGATCAATCTCTCCAGCGTCGAGTTTTTTGAGCAATTCGATTTGGAGCTTGCCGAATTCGCTGGTGCCTTTGTTTTTGAGAGCGCGGACGGGGATGACGGGCAGGCGCGAATCGAATTGTGGCGAGGCGATGGCATCGCGCGCCTGGGCGCGGCGGAATTCCTCTTTGAAAAGCGGATGGGCGACACATTCGTCGGTCATGACAAAACGCGTTCCGAGTTGCACACCCGCGGCGCCCATCAAGAGCAAGTGCGCCATCATTTTGCCGGTGGCGACGCCGCCGGCGATGAAAATAGGCACCTCGGCACTGAAGCGGAAGAGAATTTGTTGCCAGAGGATGGGGCCGGCGACGGGGCCGATGTGGCCGCCGGCCTCGGAGCCTTCGAGGATCAGGCCGTCAACGCCGAAGCGGATCATGCGCTTGGCGAGGGCGTCGGTGGAAGCGAAGGCGAGGACTTTGGCGCCGGCCGATTTGGCTTTGTCAATTTCTTGTTCGCGGGGCAAGCTGCCGGCGAAGACCACGACGGGCAGCTGTTCTTGTACGACGACGTCGAGGTGTTGCAGATAGTTGGGCGCGACGGTGATGAGGTTGACGGCGAAGGGGCGTTGGGTGCGGCGGCGTGTTTCGGCGATTTGGCGGCGGAGCTCATCGGGGGGCATGTTGCCGCAGGCGAGGGAGGCGAAGGCGCCGGCTTCGCAGACAGCCGAGACGAGATTGGGCTCGCTGACCCAGGTCATGGCGCCGCACATGATGGGGTAGTGAACGCCGAGCAAGGCTTTACCGCGTGACCAAAGTTTGTCGAGTTGGGTTGTGTTCATAGGATGCGTGGAGCAGGGCATAGAAGAGCTAGGGGTGCAGTGATGGCCGGATGAACCAGCGCAAGGCCCAGGCACCGTCGTGGCGTTCGAGGGCGGCCACGGATGATTTTTTGAAATCCATGAGCAGGGCGGCGGGATCGCCGCACAGGAGCGCGGAAGCCAGGGTGCTGAGGAACGGCATGTGGCTGACGAGGGCCAGATGAGAGCGTTCTGTGGCGAGCGGGGTGAGCCAGGCTTGGCACTCATCATCGGGCTTGAGGTTTTTGGCGGCGGCGGGCGCGGGCCAGCCGCAGGCGGTGGCGATGATGCGTGCGGTTTGTTCGGCGCGCACGAAGCCGCTGTGCAGCACGCGGTGTGGCGCAGGGAGCTTGCAGGCGGCCAGCCATGCGCCCATGCGCGCAGCGGATTCTTGGCCTTTCGGGCTGAGCGGCCGGGCGCGGTCGGGGGACTGTTGCAGGGCGTCGGCGTGGCGAATCAGATAGAGAATAATGCCGGTTTTCATGCTGCGGGGGTGGTGACGTTAGGCCGAGCGAGTACGGGCTGCGGCCTCGTCTTCGCGCGCCAGTTGCAGATCGTGATCAACCATCATGCGGGCGAGTTGTGTGAAGGTGACGCGGGGCTGCCAGCCGAGCTGCTTGCGGGCTTTGGAGGGGTCGCCGAGGAGGAGATCAACTTCGCTGGGGCGGAAATAGCGCGGATCGATTTCAACGTAGTCATGCCAGTCGAGATTGAGGTAACCAAACGCTTCATCGAGAAATTCACGCACGGAGTGCGTTTCGCCGGTGGCAATGACATAATCATCTGGGGAGTCCTGCTGGAGCATGAGCCACATGGCTTCGACGTAATCGCCGGCGAAGCCCCAGTCGCGCTTGGCATCAAGGTTGCCGAGGTAGAGTTTGTTTTGGAGGCCGAGTTTGATGCGGGCGGCGGCGCGCGTGATTTTGCGTGTGACAAACGTTTCGCCGCGGCGGGGGGATTCGTGATTGAAGAGGATGCCGTTGCAGGCGAAGAGATTGTAGGCCTCGCGATAGTTTACGGTCTGCCAATAGGAGAAAACTTTGGCGCAGGCGTACGGGCTGCGCGGATGGAAGGGGGTGGTTTCGCGCTGGGGGACTTCCTGGACGAGGCCGTACATTTCGCTGGAGGAGGCTTGATAGAAGCGCGGGGCTGGGGAGACGCGGCGCAGGGCCTCGAGGACGTTCAGCGTGCCGAGGGCGTCTACTTCGACGGTGAAGAGGGGCTCATCGAAGGAGACGCGGACATGGGATTGAGCGCCGAGGTTGTAGACTTCATCGGGCTTGATGTCGTGCAGCAGCTCGCGCAGGCGCGAGCCATCGGTGAGTTCGCCATAGACGAGATGCAGGTGGGATGTCTGATGCGGGTCGGCGTAGAGATGCTCTAGGCGGGCAGTGTTGAAGGACGAGCTGCGGCGGATGGCGCCATAGACCTCGTAGCCTTTCTGGAGCAGCAATTCTGCGAGGTATGAGCCATCTTGGCCGGTGATGCCGGTAATAAATGCGGTGCGAGCCATGTGCACTTCTCAGTTTATTCAGGTTAGCATGTTTAACGCATGCGGTACAACAAATAACAGCCGACGCTTGAGAACACGGCGCTAGGCAGCCACGCCGCGAGGATGGGCGGCATCACGCCCTGGCTGCCAAGATTGATGAACCATGCGCCGAGAAAGTAGTAGAACAGGCACAAGACAATGCTGGTAATCACGCCTTTCACCATGCCGGCGCGGGTGTGGAAAATGCCGAAGGGGGCGGCCAGGAGCACAAACACGATACACGCGGCGGGCGTGGCGGTGCGGTTGTGAAACTCCATACGCAGCTTGCGGTGATTGTCGGATTCCGGGCGCGTGTGGCGCAGGGCGCCGAAGATTTCACGCAGGGTCATCATGCCGGGCTGGGGGTGTTGGGAGGCTAGGATGTCTTCGGGCGTTTCCTGATAGCGTGTGGCCGAGATATAGCGGCGCGGCAGGTGCAATTTCGGCCCTTGTGAACCATCCGGGAAATAGCGCAACTGATTCACATCGAAAAACAGCCAGCCACGGCCTGGCACGTATTCAGCCCACGCGGCTTCCATGCGCAGGCGTTTATACTGCGCGCGGCCGTGGCTGTACTCAATGACGACGACATTGCGGCAGAGGTTGGAGACTGCGTCGACGCTGCCGACGAGCCACTGGCGGTCGCCTTGCGCGGTGTAGAAGGAGATCATCTGCGAGGTGTCTTGAGCCAGCAAGGCCATGTGGACGGTGGTGGGGCGCGGGAGAATCTTGGCGGCCAGGCGCTGCGCGCGCGGCACGAGCGTGTCGGCCAGCAGCAGCATGACGGCATACATCACCAGGCCCATCAGCACGTAGGGCCGGACAATGCGCGACAAGGCAATGCCGCTGGCGCGCATGGCGATAATTTCGTTGTTGCGGCTCATGTTGCCGAGGCAGTAGAGCATCGCCAACAGCGTAGCAAACGGCGCCGTCAGGTTGAAGATGATCGGAATGTAGTAGAGATAATACCGCACGATCAGCGGCGGCGGAATTTGCTTAGTGAAAAAGTCCTTTAACTGATCTGACATGTCATAGGCGACGAAGAGAATAAAGAACGCCAGCAGACAGTAGAACAGCGGCAGGAGGAACGAGCTGATCAGGTATCGGTCAATCAGTTTCAACATGCGGAGGCAGACAATTCGTTGGGCTGATAGAACGGCGTTTTGGGCGGCTTGGGCCGGAAGAGGTGTTTGAACCAGAGACGCCAGACGACGCGCACGGCCTCGCGCACAATGGCTTTGTTCATTTTGGAGACACCGCCGGCGCGCTCGTAGAAGATGATGGGGATTTCGCGCACACGGAAGCCGGCCATCCAGGTATAGTAGGTCATTTCAATTTGGAAGGAATAACCGTTGGAGCGGATGGCATCCAAATCGAGCGTTTGGAGGACGCGGCGGCGGAAGCACTTGAAGCCGCCGGTGGCGTCGCTGGCAGGCATGCCGGTGATGAGGCGCACATAGAAGGTGGCAAATTTGCTGATCAGCAGACGGCCAAGTGTCCAATTGATGACACTGACGCCAACGGTATAGCGCGAGCCCAGCACCAGGTCGGCATGCTTGATGGCGGCGAGAAAAGCGCCGATGTATTTAGGATCGTGCGAGAAATCTGCGTCCATCTCGAAGATGTAGGCATAGTCGTGCGCGAGGGCCCATTTGAACCCGGCGATGTAGGCGGTACCGAGGCCGAGCTTGCCGGGGCGGTGCATGACGTGGATGCGCGGCTGGCGCGCGGCCAGTTCGTCCAGCAGCGCACCCGTGCCGTCTGGCGAATTGTCGTCAATGAACAAAATCTCCACCTGCGGGTAGGTGCGCAGGATAATGTCCGACAGCGGCGTGACATTATCACGCTCGTTGTAGGTTGGGATCACAATCAACGCTTTTTCATGATCAGCAGTCATCACTGTGCTCTTACAGTTAGACAGTATTATATCGTTTTGGCGTGCTGAATGCAAAAAGATGCAGGCGGCACGCTGCAGGGGGATCGAGAAGGCCTTAACGGAACATGGTCATTGATCCGGCGGGGAGACACAATCCAGGGAAAGAACCCCTCAACATAAATGTCAGCACAACATCTGCGCGGTACGGGTAGGTGACAATGCCGCGCGACGGGGCTAAACCTTAAATGAGTTGTTATTATACGCAGTACACTCATGTTAGAGTCCATATGAAGAAGAGACATGAGCGAAATTGCTCCTCCCTCCGCCAGCAGCTCCTGGCGCTGGCCGAAACTGCGCGCGGCGCGCCGGTATGATTGCGCGCCGCAGGCCCGCGCAGACAACTATCTTGTATAAGTTGCGCCGGAGGATGCCCGCGGCGCGTGGTCATCATGTGCGCACCGGCTGCTGTGCTGTGCGCGGACGAAACTCAGTGCGTGACAGATGCGGGCATCCTGGCTTTTATGCAGTGGTGTGAACGGCGCGGCCCGTGTACACTGATTGATCAGCGTGTGCCGCTGTGTTCCGAAAGTGTCCAGAGACCCATGCAGGATATGAAGAGGATGAAGAAAGCGCTGCACGCCACACAGGAGTGCCTCCGTGCACTGCGGGAGGGCAAGGATGCGCTGTGACGGCGCAGTTCATGACGTTGTTCAGTCGTTGTGTTCTTGCCATCCTTCAAGCTCTTGATGCTCTTGATAGTGAACGCCGTTTGTGGCATTTTCGCCGTTGCGACGTATGGCCGGGATGCAGGGGCAACGAGGCCGCCGACCGTCCATGAATTGGCGGGGGAAATCATTAGGGAGGGCCGCCGGCCACGGCGGCCTGATGCGCGCGGGGTAAAAGGGCAACGAGGCCGTTGCCCCTCCGCGCCTATGTTGCGAGTCGCCGGAGCTAGGAAGCGCGGCCGCATTGCGCTTTGGACGGGCAATTGCTACAATTGTCCACGATGGATATGCAGTTTATCATCATGGCGCGCGACGGCGCTTCCGCGGCGCGGACTGGCCGGTTGCACACGCCGCACGGCGTGGTGCAGACGCCGGTGTTTATGCCCGTCGGCACGCGCGCGGCGGTCAAGACGTTGACGCCGCTGATGCTCGAAGAATTGGGTGCAGAAATTATTTTGGGCAATACCTATCACTTGCACACACGCCCAGGTGCAGATCTGGTTGCGGCGTTCGGCGGGTTGCACCGCTTCATGGCGTGGCCGCGCGCGATATTGACGGACAGCGGCGGGTTTCAGGTGTTTAGCCTGGCCGACTTGCGCAACATCACGGACGACGGCGTGACGTTTCAGAGCCACATTGATGGCGCCCGTGTGTTTATCGGCCCGCGCGAGGCGCTGCGCATTCAGCATCAGCTCGGCGCGGATATCATCATGTGTTTTGATGAATGCCCGCCGGCCACGGCGCCGCGCGCGGTGATTGAACAAGCGGTGGCGCGCACGCTGCGCTGGGCGCGCGTGTGCCGCGCGGAGCAGGCGCGCGCGGCGGAAGGCGGCACTCAGCAGGCATTATTCGGCATTGTGCAAGGCGGCACGCACGATGATCTGCGGCGGCAGTGCGCGGAAGAACTTGTCGCGCTGGGGTTTCCGGGCTATGCGATCGGCGGTGTGGCGGTCGGCGAGCCGCCGGAAGAAATGGCGCGGATCACGCAGGTGTGTTGCGCAGTACTGCCGCCTGACAAGCCGCGCTATTTGATGGGCGTGGGGCGGCCGGAAGACATGCTGGCGGCGGTGGCGTGCGGTGTTGACATGTTTGACTGCGTGCTGCCCACGCGCAACGCGCGCAACGGCGAGGCCTTCACGCCTGATGGAGACGTGCCTGTCAAAGCTGGCCGTTTCAAAGACGATGCGCAGCCCGTGCAGCCCGGGTGCACGTGCTACACGTGCCGCACGTTTACGCGCGCGTACATCCGGCACTTATTTAATGTAGGAGAATCACTGGGCGGGATGTTGCTGACGATGCACAATCTGCACTTTTATCTGCGTATGATGGAAGAGGTGCGCGCGGCCATCACCACAGGGACATTTTTGCAGTACGCCAGGGCGTTCATGGCGCGGCGCGCCGCGCAACAGCCCGTTCCGGAGCCCGTTGCATGAGCGCCCCCCAGCACCAGCCGCCGTCAACAATTATCACCAACCGCCGCGCGCGGCATGATTATCACATTTTGGAAACTATCGAAGCTGGCATTGAGCTGCGTGGCACGGAAGTCAAATCATTGCGTGCGCACCGCTGCTCGATGAATGATGCCTTTGCGAAGATTGAAGAGCGGCAGGCGCTAGTGTACAATTTGCATATCAACCAATATGAACAAGGCAACCGGTTTAATCACGACCCGCTGCGGCCGCGGCGATTGTTGTTGCACAAGAACGAAATTCTGCGCCTGGCCGGCCAGACGGAGCGGAAGGGGATGGCATTGATACCATTGCGTCTGTATTTCAAGCGCGGCCACGTCAAAGTGGAATTGGCCGTGGCGCAAGGGAAAGTGCAGTATGACAAACGTGAAGATATTAAGAAACGCGAACACGGCCGCGAGATTCAGCGCGCCGTGGCACGCGTGGGGAGCAAACGGACCTCGTAGGGGCACGCCCGCGGGCGTGCCCTGCGACAGAACACCATGCACGACAACCACAACGATCTGACATGCGCACCACGACACACACACCGCGGCGCAGCGGGATTTTGCTGCATCCGACCTCATTACCCGGCCCGTATGGCATTGGCGATCTGGGCGCGGGTGCGCGGGCGTTCATCGAATTTTTAGCGCAGGCCGGCCAGCAGGTCTGGCAAGTGATGCCACTCGGACCGACAGGGTACGGCGACTCGCCGTATCAGTGTTTCTCGGCCTTCGCAGGCAATCATTATTTGATTAGTTTGGACGAACTGGAAGCCCAGGGGCTGCTGACGCGTGCGGAACTGGCGCAGTGCCCGGCGTTTCCGCGGGACAAAGTGGACTATGGCCCGGTGATTGAGTTTCACACGGCGATGTTGCGCGTGGCACACCAACGGTTTGAGGCGGACGCCACGGACACGCAGCGCGCCGAGCTGCAGGCGTTTGCCACGGCGCAGCGCGTATGGCTGGGCGACTACACGCTGTTCATGGCCTGCAAAGACGCGCATGGCGGCCGCCTGTGGAGCGAATGGAGCGCGGGCAAGGGCCGCATGGCCGAGCCACCGCGCGAGGCGCCGGCGGAGCGCGTGGCGTTTCATCGTTTCGTGCAATATGAGTTTTTCCGCCAATGGGAGGCGCTGCGCCAGTATGCGCACACGCACGGCATTGTGATCGTGGGCGACATGCCGATTTTTGTGGCCTACGACAGTGCGGATGTGTGGGCGCATCCGGAATTGTTTCATGTGGATGAGAACGGCCGCATGACGGTGGTGGCGGGGGTGCCGCCGGACTATTTTAGCACGACGGGGCAGTTGTGGGGCAATCCGCTGTATCGCTGGGAGGCGTGCCGGCGCGAGCAGTTCCACTGGTGGATCGAGCGCTTCCGGCATGCGCTGGCGATGGTGGATATGGTGCGCATTGATCATTTTCGCGGCTTTGAAAGCTGCTGGTCGGTGCCGGCGGGCAGCCCGACGGCAGAGCATGGTGAATGGGTGAAAACGCCCGGTGATGAGTTGTTTGCCGCATTACGCGCCGCGCTGGGCACGATGCCGGTGATTGCGGAAGACCTCGGGGTGATTACGCCGGAGGTGGAGGCCTTGCGCGACAAATACGGATTGCCGGGCATGAAAATTCTGCAATTTGGATTTGGCGGCGATGCGGCAAATCCATTTTTGCCGCATAATTATCCACGACACTGCGTGGTGTATACCGGCAGTCACGACAATGACACAGCCTTGGGCTGGTATCAGTCGGCGGGCGAGAAAGCGCAAGACCACGTGCGCCGCTACTTAATGTGCGATGGCCATGACATCAGCTGGGACATGATCCGCGCGGCGCTGGCATCCGTGGCGGAACTGGCCGTGATCCCGTTGCAAGATGTGATGGGGCTGGACAGCCGCGCGCGCATGAATTATCCGGGGCGCGCGGACGGCAACTGGCAATGGCGCTATCTGCCCGAACAGCTCACCAGCGGGATCGCTGCCCGCCTGCGCGAGCTGACGGAGCTGTACGGGCGCGGGCCGGCGAAGGAAGCGGCGCCGTAAGGGAGCGCATCAGGCTTTTTTACGGCGTGCCGGCGCGCGCGGGGCGCGCGGGGCGGCCGGCGCAGCGGTCTCGTTGGGCGAAGGCGCGGTGGTGGTGCGGCTGCGGCTCTTGGAGCTGCCGGCCTGGCGCGCGCGCTCCTTTTTCGCATAGACGTTCTCCGCGGCCCATTTGCTTTTCAACGTCAAGACATTATCTGTCAAACGCACAATTTGACTGCGCGGAATCCACTTTGTCTGCCAGGCGGAGACGCGCAAGCCCACAGCTTTTTTCCCGGGGTCGTCGATCACATCTATTACGTGTGTGGTTTCCAACTCCGTTTCAGTATTGTCTTCGGCCATGTAGTTGATGGTAAGCTGGCGGCTGTTGGCCGTCAATTTGCGTTCAAAGATTTTGCGCGCCTGGTCAATAAACTTGGATATTTTGGACGCATCGCTGCGCAGTTCATCTGTCAGTTGCATGCCCGTCTCCGCGGCCAATGACTCGGCATATTTGAGCTGCTTTTCCGACGGCGGCAAATGAGGGAGATGCACTTTTACTTTGATCGTGTCAATCCATTGAGAGAGCACTTTGCTGTCTTGCAAGGCGTCTTCCGGGATGGCTAGTTTCGCTGCGTCGGCAAGGCGCTGCGCCAAGTGCAGTTGCTTGGCCGTGGGTTTGTGCTGCATGGCAAATCCTCCGCCTTTCTTGTAGAGCTCGTAGGCATCTTTGACGCGCTCAAACTCTTCGCGAACCACCTCCAGATACGGCTTGGTGCCTTCCTCCACCGCATCGAGCTCGCTCTCCATGTGCGCGGTAAAATCGTAATCTACGACAATGGGGCGGAATTGTTTGAGATAATCATAGAGTTTTTCGCCTTTCGGCGTCGGCACAAATTCCCTGCGTTTATCGGACTCTACGACATATTCGCGCGCCAAAATAAGTTCGACTATCGAGGAATATGTTGAGGGGCGGCCAATGCCGAGTTTTTCGAGTTTCTCAATAAGCGAGCCGTTATTATAGCGCGGGGGAGACTGGGTTGTCTTGAATTCGTGCGCGGCATCTACGAAGGTGACCTGCTCTCCTTCGTGCAGCGGCGGCAGGCGCGTGGTGCCTTCGTCTTCCTCGCGTTCCTGCTCGTTGAGATCAAAGCCATAGGCGCGCAGAAAGCCCTCGAACACCATGACTTGGCCGGTTGCCTCCAACTCTACGCCTCCTGCCTCAATAGTGACAGTAGTCTTTTTGAACAACGCCGGTTTCATTTGAGAGGCGAGCCAGCGGCGGTAGATCAGCTCATAAACTTGGTAATGAGCTTTTTCCAAGTATTGTTTGGCCATCTCAGGCGTGATCTCTGGATGCGCGGGGCGGATGGCTTCATGGGCGTCTTGGGCGCCGGCTTTGCCTTTGAAGACGCGGCGCTGATAATAGGCGTCGCCAAACTGCAGAGCAATTTGTTCTTTGGCGGCGTCGAGGCCTTCCGGGGCAATGCGCGGCGAATCAGTGCGCATGTAGGTGATCAGCGCGACGTGTTTTCCGGCAACATCTACACCTTCATACAAGTCTTGGGCGATGCGCATGGCGCGTTTGGAATTCATGCGCAGGGCTTTGAACGCGGCGCGCTGAAAGGTGGAGGTGATAAAGGGCGGGGGCGGATTTTTGGCAACGTCGCTGGCCTGCACGGCCGTGACCGTGTGAGCGGAGGCGGACTGAATGAGGTGCACCAGGCGGTTGGCCTCTTCTTCAGTTGCGATGCGGCCGGCTTTGAGGGTCGCGGAGAAGGGCGCGTCGCCTTTGCGGTAGTTGACGCGCAGGAGCCAGTACGGCTCGGGCACAAAGGCACGGATTTCGCGTTCGCGTTCCACGACTAGGGCGAGCGCGGGGCTCTGCACGCGGCCGACGGAGAAATTCTCGCCCAGATGGCGCGTCGCCTCAGGCGAGAAAAGATAGCCGATCAGGCGGTCTATGATGCGGCGGGCAAACTGCGCTTCAACCAGATGCTGGTCAATGTGGCCGGGGTGCTGCAGGGCGCGCTCAATCTCGGCGCGCGTGATGGCGTTAAAGGTGATGCGGTGGAGGCGCGCGGTGGCAGGGACAAGCTGCGCGACATGCCAGGCGATGGCCTCGCCCTCGCGGTCGGGGTCGGTTGCCAGGTACACATCATCGGCGGCGCGCGTTGCGGCTTTGATTTCCGCGATGGCTTTGGACTTGCCTTTGATGGTGACAAACGTCATTTTGAAGTTGTTCTCGATGTCGATACCGAGAGCATTGGGCGGGATGTCGCGGATGTGGCCGATCGAGGCTTTGATGTCAAAACGGCGGCCAACGATCTCGCGCAGGGTGCGGATTTTGGCGGGAGACTCAACAATGATAACACTTTTAGGCACAGGCAAACTCCAGCATAATTAACGCGCCGGGGCGCAACGGGCGGCGCGGCGCATCAAAATGTGTCCATTATAGATAGATTGTACCGCTTTGTCAAAACCGGGCGATGTCGGGCAGTGACGCGCGGTCATTCGAACGTCAGTCCACAATCGGGGCAGGCAGCGCACTGTGCCGGCAAGGCGGCGCCGCAGGCTGGGCAGCGCTCGGCTTCGTCACTTGACACGGAGCCCTGCGCCGGCAGGTCGCGCTGCATACGCGCATCGAGTAGCGCGCGGGCGCGCGCATAGTCGTGTGGCGCCACTGTCACAAGATAGTAGCCCCGGTTGCGCAAGTCCGGGCGCACGCGTTCCACGTCGTGAAACGCGCCGCTAATCCCAGCGGCATCAAGGGTGTGCAGGACAATCTTGCAGTCTTCGAGTGCGCCCAGAAACACAACTGCGCGTTCGTGCCCTGCCGCCGGGTTTGTTGTTGTGTCGTTCATTGGGTCTCGTGTGAAGGTGAAGGGCTGGCCGCCGCGCCGTGCAACGCCGCCGCATGATAGGAACTGCGCACCAGCGGCCCGGCGGCCACGGCAGTGAAGCCGAGTGCGTGCGCCCATGCGCGGTACTGCGCGAAGTGTTCCTCGCGGACGCGCTCCGCGACGGGGTGATGCGCGGGCGATGGTGCCAAGTACTGGCCAATGGTGACGAGGGAACAGCCGGTGTAGCGGAGGTCTTCGAGGGCGGCGCGCACCTCATGCGGCTGCTCGCCCGCGCCCACCATCAGGCCGCTCTTGACCGGCATGTCCGGCGCCCTGCGGTGGGCATAGGCCAACACCGCCAACGAGCGCAGGTACGAGGCGTTGTCGCGCAGGAGCGGGGTGAGGCGGGCGACAGTTTCAATATTGTGATTGAAGACATCAGGGCGGGCGGCGAGGACGCACTCGAGCGCAGCGGGATCGCCGGCGAAATCGGGAGTAAGGACTTCGATGCGGGCGCGTGGCAGGCGCGCGCGCACGGCGGCGATGACGGCGGCAAACTGCCCCGCGCCGCCGTCGGGCAGGTCATCGCGTGTGACGCTGGTGACGACGACATAGCGCAAGCCGAGCTGCGCGGCGGTTTCGGCGACGCGCCGCGGTTCGTCCGGATCAACCGGTTCGGGCGCGCCGCCGCTAATGTGGCAAAAGCGGCAGCGCCGTGTGCAGTAAGCGCCTAAAATCAGAAAGGTTGCCGTGCCGCTGCTAAAGCACTCCCAGCGGTTCGGGCAATCTGCTTCCTGGCACACCGTGTGCACACGCATGCTGGCCAGCAGGGTGCGCATGGCTGCCACACGCCCGCCGGGCGGCAGCTTGATCTTCGGCAGCCCCTGTGCGTGTGCGTGGTCTGTGTTGCCTACCGCCATCGCACCCGCACCCGGTATTCACACACCGCGCTGCTGTCCTTTTTCACCGGCACGCTGAAGGCCGCCGTAAAGGCATCTTTCTTCACAAACGGATGCGAATTTTTCAGCATCTCCCAGTCGCCGCCCAGCGGCTCGAAGACGTCTACGACAATGTCGTCCTCTTTGTGATTGCGCAGCGTGATCTGCCAGGCCATCTCACGGACGTTGTCGCCCAGCACACGATACTCCGTTTGACGCCGGTCCGCCACGACATCAAACGCATCGCCCAGTTTCAACTCAATCGCTTCATCCTTTGGCGTATGCCCGATACGGTCTTCGCCGAGGAACTGATTGTTGCCGGACGTGTCTGCTTTGTACATGCGCATCACACCTTTCGGCAACGGCATGCCCAGCGCGTTGTCCGCACTGTTGGTGAAGCATACATACACGCCCACTTTCAGATTTCTCATCGTATCACCCTGCTGAGTGCGATACCAATACGATTCGCCGATGCAGCGGAAGAGTTTGCTGACACGCACATGCGCTGCTTCCAGCAGCGCTACTTGCTTCTGCTGGTTTTGTTTTAAGGTAGTGGGGCGCTGCAGCGTGTAGAGATGATATTCGAACATGCCTTCTTCTTGAAACGCCTGCTTGCGCCCGGCCATTGCCTCTCCCATGACCATCATTTGCATCGGCATCTCTTCCGCGCTGACACGCTGCACGTCGCCCGCCACCAGCTTTAACTGCGCGTTTTTGAACGTCGCGCCGCTGTTGTTATTGATCGTGACCCAGCCGTTGAGGTGCATGGCGCGCTCGTCGGATGACAGCACGGCGACGTAATCCGCTTCCCAACTCATCCCGCCGGTCATGTAGCTGGCGGCGATGGTTTGGCGCTGCGTGTACGTGTTTTCAAGCAGCCATGTCAGGGTGGGGCGGGCGACAAGATTTTCCGGGAGGGCGGGCAGGATCGTTTCTGCGTGCGGTTTGTGCAGGACAATTTTGCCATCAATCTCATAAATGGGCTGCGCGTTGTTATAGCTGAGCAGCCGCGCCTGCACGGCGTGCGACGAATCTTTGTAGGGGTTGCGCTCAATGAGCGTCACGGTCTGCCCCACGTATTTCTCGAGCACCTTCTCTGGCGAGAGCAGGTCATACTCGTAGTTTTGTTCGAGCACGGCGAGTTGTGTGCCCGCGCTGACGGGCTCGATCTGCACGGTTTCGGGGCGCACCTGCGCCGCGACATCCATGCAGCGCAGGAGCACTTGGCCGCACGGCAGGAGGGCGCTGCGTTCATCGCGCACGACGCCGAAGCCACCGTTATAAACGGTGACCGCCACGCGGCGCTGATCAGTAAGTGTAGAGGTTACCTGCGCCGGCTCGGCAGCAAGAGTGATGTGTGCTGCGATGATGCCGGCGACTGCTGCGCAACGGATGGAGTTCATAGGCCGCCTTGTGTGGATGGTGAAGTGTGACTGTTGCATGGAAGTATCATAGCATCCTGCGGCGGGGAAGTCAAGCATCGCCGGCGCGCGCAGTTGCCCGCTGGGCGGGTGCTTTTTTCTGCATCCGGCGACTAGGGAGGGCCGCCGGCCACGGCGGCCTGGTGCGCGCGGGGTAAAAGGGCAGCGCGGCCGTTGCCCCTCCACGCCTATGTCGCTAATCGCCGGATCTCGGTTTTCGGTTTTTCGGTTTTCTGGGGGGCTTGACAAACGCGTTTTTTTCTGATACACTATACGTGCCCCACGATGAAACGGGGTTGTGCAGTGATCGAATGTATGGCGCGGGCCATCCCCAAGTACGCCGGTTGACGGTACCAACAAACGGGGCTTGACATTCGGCGGCAAATATGATACACTGTTTGCCGCAGCGTGATTTTGCACGCTTTGAACCGCCGGTGCAGCCGGCCAGCCTAGGCAAAAAAGCCGGGGCTTGACAAAGCGATGCAAGTGTGGTATAATAGTGTCCCAGCATGAAAAATGCGGGCGACAAAAAACAAGCTGGCTCCTGAAGCAGCGATGCGAGAGGGGGGGCTTGACAAA
>Ga0308414_1000598_pt1 | contig 23126 bp, 18 predicted proteins | sample HotsprSampleOS50_FD_205667 | JGI IMG/M metagenome (GOLD analysis project Ga0308414, IMG submission 205667) | Hot spring phototrophic mat microbial communities from Octopus Spring, Yellowstone National Park, Wyoming, United States - 20090730_OS50 ...
GACCAGCTTTTCAACCTGGGCCATGATTTCCGCTTTTCTTTGTTGGCGTTGGCTGGACATGCTTCAATCTCTCCTGGTTTCATGTCCACCACTTTATCTCATTTTGCCCCCATTTCCGAATGCACCCGTGCGCCAGTGCAGGGCCAGGCTTATCTGTGGAGCCAGGGCAGCGAAGGGGACAGCTTTTTCTTCTTCGGCAGCGCTGATGGCTACGCGCCCGGCAGCTACGAGGTGCGCTTGTTCCTGGGCAACACCGAGGTCAGCCGCTTTCCGTTTGTCATCGAGCCGTCACGATCGTGAAACAAGCAACGTTTGTAATAGCTTTGCCACGCAAGTTTGACTATCATGAGAATGTGGTGCAGCGCACGACTGTTTACTCTTGCCGCGTCGCAGACAAACCGAAAACATACGCCCAACCAACACAGCTATCACCCAAGGCTGCCCCCAACAGCGGTATACTAATAAGACATATATTAAGCGCGGGTCACCTAGGCGGCTACGCTGATGTGGAAAACTGCTTAACTAGGGGAAGGTGCTTACATGCAGCGGTTTGTTGCGCTGGTTGTAGATGACGAGTCGGCCATGCGCACGCTCTATGAAATGATTTTAGGCGGGGTCGGTTTTGCGGTGCAGCATGCCGCAGACGGCGAACAGGCGCTGGCGCTGCTAGAGCATCAGCCGCCAGATGTAATCTTTCTTGACATTCTGCTGCCTAAACACGACGGGCGCGAGATTCTCGACTACCGCGACGCAAACCCGCGCCTGCGCCACGTGCCAGTTGTAGTGGTCAGCGCCCACAGCCACTTCCGGCGTCTGCTGGCCCTAGGGTCAGAGGACAGTTTCCTGGTCAAACCGGTGCGCCCCAACCAAATACGCGACGCGGCCCTGGCGGCCGTGGGCGACCGCGTGTAGGCCGCCGCGCCCTATCCCTCCACCAGCAGCTTCCTGCGCTTGACCTCCTTCAGGCGGTCGTGATTGTTAAGGATGCGCTTGCGCAGGCGCAGGCTGGCCGGCGTCACTTCCAGCAGCTCGTCCTCGGCCAGAAACTCGATGCAGTCGTCCAGACTCATGATCCGCGCAGGCGGCAGACCGGCGGTAGTCTCGCTCGGCTTCGCGCGGTGGTTGGTCAGGTGTTTGGTCTTGGCCACGTTTACTGCCAGGTCCTCAGCGCGGATGTGCTCGCCCACGATCATGCCTTCGTAGACCTCAGTCCCCGGCTCGATGAAGAATGTGCCGCGCTGCTGTACGCTCAGCAGGGCGTAGGCGGTAGCGACACCGTCTTGGTCGGCGATCAGGCTGCCAAACTGCCGCGCGGGAGCCGGGTAGGGCAGCGCTGGTGCGTAGCCGTGAAACAGCGTGTGAATCTGCCCCAGGCCGCTGGTGGCGCGCATAAACTGCGACTGGAAGCCAATGAGAAAGCGCGTGGGCACACGGTACTGGATGAACGTCGTGCCGTTTTCGCTCTGCATATCCACCAGCGTGCCCCGGCGCGCGCCCATCAGCTCGAACACCGTGCCGGCCATTTCATCGGCTACCTCGATGTGCACCTCTTCTACCGGTTCCAGCGTCTCGCCCGTTTCAGGGTCGCTGCGGTAAATAACCTCCGGCCGGCTGACGTCGAACTCGTAGCCCTCGCGGCGCATCGTCTCGATGAGAATGCCCAAGTGCAGCTCGCCGCGCCCGCTGACGATGAAACGGTCGGCCGTCTCGCCGTCCTGCACGCGCAGGGCGATGTTGCTGCGCGTCTCGTTGAACAGGCGCTCGCGCAGGCGGCGCGATGTGCCCCAGCCAGTGCGCCCCTCGCGCCCCGCAAACGGCGACGTGTTGACGCCGAACGTCATGCGCACTGTCGGCTCTTCAACGCTGATCGGCGGCAGGCCGGCCTCGGCCTCCAGGTCAGCAATCGTGTCGCTGATGCCGATCGTCTCGAAACCAGCAAACGCCAGGATGTCGCCGGCGCGCACTTCGTCTACTTCCTGGCGCGTCAGGTTGTGGTAGGTAAACAAATACTCCAGGCGGCCTGTGTGTTTTTCGCCCTGGGGTGTGATGCGCGCAGCCGGCATACCGCGGCGCAGCACGCCGCTGTGCAGCCGCCCAACGCCGATCTGCCCTTTGTAGTTGTCGTATTCCAGCGTGGTCACCAGCAGGCGCGGCGGCGCAGCGGAGTCCACGCGCGGAGCCGGCACCTCGCGCAGGATCGTCTCGAACAGCGGCGTCAGGTCGTCGGCCAGCGTATCAGCCGTGTAGCCTGCGCGGCCGTCCAGCCCGACGGCGTAAACTACGGGAAAATCGGCCTGTTCGTCGCTGGCCCCCAGCTCAACGAACAAATCGAACGTTTCGTTGAGCGCAGCCTCAACACGGGCGTGTGGGCGATCAACCTTGTTGATGACGACAATCACGCGCAGGCCCAGGTTGAGCGCTTTGCGCAGCACAAAGCGCGTCTGCGGCATCGGGCCTTCGACCGCGTCAATCAGCAGCAGCGCGCCGTCCACCATGTTGAGCACGCGCTCCACCTCGCCGCCGAAATCGGCGTGGCCGGGCGTGTCCACGATGTTAATCTTAACGCCCCCCCAGGTGACAGCCGTGTTCTTGGCCAGAATAGTGATGCCGCGCTCGCGCTCCAGCGCGTTGGAGTCAAGAATGCGCTCGCCAGTGACCTGGCCCTCGCGGAACACTTTGGCTTGCTTCAGCATGCCGTCTACCAACGTTGTCTTGCCGTGATCAACGTGCGCGATAATCGCGATGTTGCGGATGTCGTCCCGTACCTGCACGCCCACACCCTTTTCAACTCTGTATCGAACTGTGCGTGTAATCTCTGAGGAAGTCAGCGTATTGTAGCAGACAGTCCGGGCCGGTGGCCAGTCGCAACTGCCAGCGGCGTCAGCGCAGCGGGGCGCTGTTGATGGCGCGCAGCAGGGCCGCGCGCAGCGCGTCTGGCTCCACCGGCTTAGCCAGAACAGCCGCCACACCCAGCTCGCTCGTCTGATCGTCCAGCGGCAGCAGCGACCACAGGACAACCGGAATCGCGGCCGTGTGAGGGTCGTGCTTAAGACTGCGGACGACATCCCAGCCGCCGCTCCCTGACCAGGCTGCATCAACCAGCACTACAGCCGGTCGTATCTGGCGCGCCAGCTCTGGCACGCTGCGGGGGTCATCTGCGGTAACAACGCGGTAGCCAGCCCCGCTTACAGCCGCCCGCGCCAGCTCCCGCGCAGCCGGGTCGGCGTCCAGCAGCAGGATTACCGGGCGGCGGCGCGGAAACGGCGGCAGGTCGTAAGCACGTTCCGGCGGCAGCGGCAGCATCACAGTGAACACGCTGCCCGCGCCGAGATCGCTTTCCACCCACAGATGGCCGCCGTGCATGTTCACAAGCTGCCGCGAGATGGTCAGGCCCAGGCCCGTGCCGGGGTATTCGCGCACGCTGGAGCCGTCCACCTGGCGGAAAGCGTCGAAGATGTAGGCCTGGTGCTCAGGCGCGATGCCAATGCCGGTGTCAATCACTTCGACCATCAGCCACGCGCCGTCAGCCGCCTCCACCTGCGGCGGCGGCCCCCAGCCATCAGCAGTGCGCCCGCTTTCCAGCCGCACCGCGCCGATGTTGACGGTTACACCGCCGGTGTGCGTGAACTTCACCGCGTTGTCGAGCAGGTTGGTGAGCACCTGGCGGATGCGCTGCGCGTCGCCATCCACCGGCGGAAGCTGCGGGCTGAAGTTCACCGTCAGCGCCAGCCGCTTGGCCTCGGCCTGAGGCGTGACGCTGGCCACCACGTCTGCCAGGATAGCGGCCAGGTTCAGCGGCTCAAGCTTGATGGGCATCTGGCCAGCTTCAATCTTGGATAGGTCGAGCACGTCGTTGATCAGCGTGTGGAGCTGCTCGCCGTTGGCGTTGATGCGCTGCAGGCGATCGCGCTGTTCGGCGTTGAGCGGGCCATAAGCGTTGTCGAGCAGCATCGCGCTGTAGCCGATGATAGCGTTGAGCGGCGTGCGCAGTTCGTGGCTGACGTTGGCGAGAAACTCGCTCTTGAGACGGTTGGCGGCCACCGCCTGCTCGAACAGCTCGGCGTTGCTGACAGCCAGAGCAAGCTGGCCTGCGACGGTGAGCGCTGTTTCGCGGTCCTCCGGGCTGAACACACGGGGCGTCAAGCTGCTGAGCAGGATCATACCGATGAGCCGATCGCGCGCCAGCAGGGGCACGATTAACGCCGAACACGTGGCCACGCTTTTCAGCACCAAGCGCATTGCCTCGTCCAGCACCCCATCCGCGTCCAGGTCCGTAACAGCCACAACGCTTCCCCGCCCCATGTGCGCGAGCAGCGGGCTGTCGGCTGCCAGCGGCAGGCGCAGGTTAAGGTTGGCCGCGAAGGGGTGCTCTGCCACAACGCAGCCCTCGCTGGCGTCAACGAGCGCCACCGCGCAGTAATCCATGTCGAACAGCTCGGCGAGCTGCTGCGCCGCGCCGGTGAGGATCGCGTCGCGCTCGAGCGTTGAGCTGATCATGGTGGCAACGCGGTACAGCAGCGACAGGCGGCGGTTGCGCTCTTCCAGGGCGCGCAGGCTGACCTCGGCGCGGGCGTGCAGGCGCGCGTTCTCAACGGCTACAGCCACCTGCCGGGCAACCGCAAACGCCAGGCTGGCGTCCTTTTCGGTGTAGTAGCCAGGCGTCATCTTGTCCAGCGCAATGATGCCAATGACCTGATCCTGCACCAGCAGCGGCACGCCCAGCCACGAGCGGATGCGGCTGGCTGTCTCGCTGAGATCGCGCGCCAGCCAGCCAGGGTAGTTCTGAACGTCGTCAATCACCAGCGGCTGGCGCGAGCGGTAGATCGTCATGCCGGTGTTCTCTGGCCCGAAGTGCAGCTCGCGCCCGCGCAGAAACGGCTCTAGGCCGTGGGTTGCTGCCAGCACCATGCGCGAACCGTCCTCGCAGTCGGCTGAGACGAGCAGAATCGAGGCGCTGTCGTAGTTGACCACGCGCTGCATCTGTTCAAGCACGCGGTCGAGCACCTCGGCGTAGTCCAGCGTGGAGCTGACATCGCGGCTGACATCCATCAGCGTGCTGGCGATACGGCGCCGTTCCTGCTCGGCTTCGAGCAGGCGGGCGTTGTCCAGCGCCAGCGAGAACTGAGCAGCCACCGTCAGCAGCAGGGACAGGTCACCGTCGCTGTAGTTGTCGGGCAGCAGATTGTGCACGCCCAACACGCCGATCACTTCATTGTGACGGCTGCGCAGCGGCACGCCCAACCATGATCGGGGCACATCGCCCGCCTCATCAGCGGCAGCAGCGTCGCGCCCAGACAGGCCCAGGGCGCTGAGGCGGTCGTCCTCCAGCGTGAGATCGCGGAAGTGAAGCGCCAGCCCATACTTGATCACCGCCTGGCACAGGCCGGGAAAGGCAGGAGCGGTATCTGGCTCTAACAGCGGAAACGACAGACCGCGGCGGTGTGGGTCGGACAGGGCAACAAAAACAGCCGATGACTCGAACAACAGCAGCATCTGGCGGCGCAGGGCGTGCCACATTTCATCGCTGCCCAAATGGCGAGTGAGCGCTTCGCTCAGCTCGTTGACCAGGGCCAGCTCCTGCACACGGCGGACGGCGGCGCTGTGGCGTTCGGTGTTCTCAAAGGCGATGGCGGCGCTGTCGGCCAGAGCCTGTATGATAGGCACGCTGTCCGCCGCAAACGCGCCGGCGCGATCCGCCTCCAGGCACAGCGCGCCCACGGTCTGGCCGCGTGCGCGCATGGGCACGCCCACAAAGGCGGCGGGCAGCGCCAGATTGGCGGGCAGAGCGGCGCGGGCGGCGGCGCGTTCAGCCGGCTCAGACCAGTGCAGCGGCGCTCCCTGAGCGATCACGCGCGAGACAAGGTCCGCGTCGGGGGCCAGCGGTACGCTGACCGACAGCCGGTTCTCGCTGTTGAAGATATCCACCTGGACGATTGCGCGATCCGGGCGGTAGATCGCGAACTGAAAAATATCGGATGGCAGCAGCCGCGTAACAGCCTTATATACCAGCCCGGACAGCTCGTCCGGGCGCAGAGCAGCGTTGATCAGCAGAAAGACCTCGTTGAGAATGGCAAGGGCCTGGGCAACACTAGCGGGCGTGTCAAATGAGTTCATATCTATTTCGGCGGCAGTCTTGTTCGAGTCGGCCAGATTATGACATGCGCCTATCAAAATTGAAACAACAAGGTTTGCAAAGCAGAGTTAAAAAGAGGCGGCGCAGTTCTTGGCCGGAGCAGTCGGCGTGTGTTATCCTGAAACCGCTAAGTCTGCTGTCAGGAGCGCCAAAGCGTGATCATCAGCGCCAGCCGGCGAACCGACATCCCCGCCTTCTACGCGCAGTGGTTCATCAACCGCGTGCGCGCCGGGTACTGCGCTGTGCCCAACCCATTCAACGCGCAGCAGGTGACACGCGTCTCGCTGCGGCCCGCCGACGTGGACGCAGTCGTATTCTGGACGCGCAGCCCGCGCCCACTGCTGCGCCACCTGGACGAACTCGACGACCGAGGTTACCGCTACTACTTCCAGTTCACACTGCTGCGCAACCCGCGCTGGCTCGACCAAGACGGGCCAGCCTTCTCCGCCGCGCTGGATACGTTCCAGCGGCTGGCGCGCCGCGTCGGGCCGGAGCGGGTCATCTGGCGCTATGACCCGATCGTGTTCACCAGCCAGACGCCCCCCCAATTTCACGCCGACACATTCGGCCAGATCGCGGCGGCGCTGCGCGGCAGCACGCGGCGAGCCGTCATCAGCGTGATGACCCCTTACCGCAAGGTGCAGCGCCGGCTGGATGCGCTGGAGCGCCAATTTGGCGTGCGGCTGGCTTTCTGCAACCGGCTGTCAGACGACTGTCTAGAGCGCTTGGTGCGCCAGCTTCGAGCTGCCGCCGCCGCCAATGACATGGCGCTGACGAGCTGCGCCGATGAAACCGGCTTGGCGCGCTGCGGTGTTGAGGCGGGCAAATGCGTTGACAACCGCCTGCTGGGCGAGCTGTTCGGCTTAGACGCGCCCAGCGCGAAAGACCCCGGCCAGCGGCCCGCCTGCGGCTGCGTTCCCAGCCGCGACATCGGCATGTACGACACCTGCCTGTTCGGCTGTGTCTACTGCTACGCCACCAGCAGCTTTGCGCACGCGCGGGCGAACTACCACCAGCACGACCCGGAGTCGCCCTCGCTGGTGGGGTGGTATGATGTACCCGCTGCGGCCTGCTAAACGTTTTAAGCTGCGGCGCTGGCGCAGTTCGCCAGTTGCCACCGCGCCCAACCTGAGTTATGATGATAGCGATTAGCTTTATTCTTGAGCCAGGGAGAGAGACCCATGAGCGACATCGCCAGCCGGGGGTATGCGCACCCCGATAAACTTGTCTCCACTGACTGGGTCGCCGCCCACCTGGACGACCCCAACGTTCGCATCGTTGAATCCAACGAGGACCCGTTGCTGTACGCTTCCGGTCACATTCCCGGCGCGGTACAGATTGACTGGGTGAGCGACCTCAACGACCCGCTGCGCCGCGATTACCTGGACGCGCCGCGCTTCGAGCAGCTGATGTCCCGTGTTGGCATCGCGCCAGAGACGCTGGTTGTGTTCTACGGCGACAAGAACAACTGGTGGGCCTGCTATGCCCTGTGGGTGTTCCAATTGTTCGGCCACACCAACACGCGCGTGATGGACGGCGGCCGGCTCAAATGGGAGCAGGAGGGCCGCCCGCTGACGCGCGAAGTGCCCACCTACCCGCCCACTGTCTACAAAGCGCAGCCGCGCAACGACAGCGTCATTCGCGCCTTCCGTGACGACGTCATGCGTCACATCAACGCCAACAAACCGCTGGTGGACGTGCGCAGCCCAGCCGAGTACACCGGCGAGAAGCTGCACATGGAGGGCTACCCCAACGAGGGGGCGCTGCGCGGCGGCCACATTCCCGGCGCGAAAAACGTCCCCTGGGGGCGCGCCGTCAACCCGCACGACGGGACGTTCAAAACTGCCGAGGAGCTGCGCGCCATTTACGAGCAGGAACAAGGCCTCAAGCCAGACGACGATGTGATCGCCTACTGCCGCATTGGCGAGCGCAGCAGCCACACTTGGTTTGTGCTGTCGTACCTTTTAGGCTATCCAAACGTGCGCAACTACGACGGCAGCTGGACTGAGTGGGGCAACCTGGTCGGCGTGCCGATTGAGAAGTAAGTGCCATGAGCGCTGTTCCCCCCAGGCTTCAGGCTGTTCTAGACGACTTCGCGCTGATGCCAGACCGTAACGCGCGCGCCGAATATCTCATCGAAATCGCTGACCGCTTCGACGCGGTGCGCGTGCCGCCGGAGGTGGCGCAGCGGCCGTATGACGAGCGCCACCGCGTCCCCGCCTGCGAGAGCGAGGCGTTCGTGTGGGCGCTGGACAACCCGGACGGCACGCTGACGTTCCGCTTCGACGTGCTCAACCCGCAGGGCCTCAGCGCGATGGCGATGGCGGTTGTGCTGGACGAGACCTGCTCCGGCGCGCCGCTGGAGCAGGTGGCCAGCGTGCCCGCCGACATTGTGTTCACGCTGTTCGGCAAAGAGATTTCGATGGGCAAAGGCCAGGGCCTGATGGGGCTGGTCTCGATGGTGCAGCACGCCGCCCGCCAGCGGCTGGCTACGGGCTGAGCCGATCCGCCAGCGGGGCCAGGCGTTGGTCGCTTGCCAGGGCGCGGCGCATCTCGGCGCGCAGCGCGGCGCTGGCGGCCGCGTAAGCTGGCGCGCACAAAGCGGCTGCGCCGGCAGCATCGCCCGCCTGGGCCAGCAGCAGCCCGCGCAGAAACGGAATCAGCGGCTCGGCTGGCGACAGCGCCTCGGCGGCGTCCAGACAGCCAGCAGCGTTGAACGTGTCACCTATCTGGCGGAAAGCCTCCGCCCGCTTGAGCAGCACAGCGGCGCGCAGGCCATTTGCGAACGCATGATCGGCCGGGAACGCCACCTCCAGCTGCGCCAGCGCCAGCCCGTAGCGCGCGGCTGCCGTCGTATAATCGCCAATCTGCCCCAGCACGTCGCCTTCGCGCTCCAGCCAGCGCCAGGTGCGCGGCTGCGCGCGCACCACTTCCAGCGCGCCCAGCAGGTCGCCGCAGGCAGCCAGCAGCCACACGAGCCGCTCCGCCAGCCGCTCATCAGTCGGACGCAGGGCAAGCGCCTCCCGCGCCGTGTCGAGCGCGGCGTCGGTTATTCCCACCCGCTCATAAATGATGGACTGCTGCGCCAGGTCATCGGCGGTGGAAACAGGCAGCGCGGCGAGATCGGCCAGCGCGGCCTGGAGGCTGGCTGGGTCGCCCTGGCGCAGCAGCACGGCAGCGCGCAGGCGCAGCGCGCTGCCGTCGTCCGGCTGCGCGGCCAAGTGCGCGCTCAGCACATCCAGCGCGTCGGCCAGTTCGCCGGCGCGGATGAACGCCTCAGCAAGCTGCAGCGGGTCGTAGGGCATTACACTTCGTCTCCGGGCAGTCCGAAAACGTAAGCGCGGCGGCGGGCGTCCATGGCCGCGCCCAGCGTCGTCTCGTCGCGTGTGCGCCATGTGGTGAAGATGTCCTTGATGAAACTGGACATCAGGCCATAGGCCAGCATCTTGAAATCGGTCTCCTCAACCGTGGAGGCCTGGCGCGGCCAGCCGTACCCCCAGGCGAACCACGCCCCAGTAGGCAGCACCAGAAAATCGTAGAACGCTGTGCTGTCCTGGTCGCTGCCGATAAACACCGCCACACGCCCCGCCACCTGCTTGAACAGGATGCCGGGTATCTGGGCTTCATCGCGGATGTTGGGGCGGGCCGTGCCCACCAGCGGCACGAACGTCACGTTCCAGTCCTCAATCGGGATGTAGAGAGCGCGCCGCCCGCCGCCCGCCGGGTGCTCGATAAAGCGCGGCTCGCCCAGCTCGGTCAGGCCGCGCTCGCGGCACTCGCTTACGACAGCCTGCAGCGCGTTGAACAGCTCGGTGACAAACTGCGCGGTCTGCTTTAGCACGAACTGGCGCTGCTTGCGCCGCTCCAGCAGCACACGCTCGATGTCTTGCAGCGCCTGCTGTGCCAGCTTCTCGCGGCTATCGGGAAGATCGAACTCATCCACTTACACGCTGCCCCTTTCAAGAAGTCCAATCACGCCACGGGTTAATGGTATGCGGCTGCCGGCAGATGCGCAAGGCAGGGGCTGTACCACGACGCCGTCTCGCGCTGAACGAGCGTTGCCAGCGCGTCCAGCCACAGCGGGTAGTCATTCAGGCAGGGGATCAGCCGCAGCGCGCTTCCGCCGGCCGCCATAAACGCATGTGCGCCCTCGTTGCCGATCTCGTCCAGTGTCTCCAGGCAGTCCGCCGTAAAACCAGGGCACACTACGGCCACGCGCCGCACGCCCGCCTGCGCCAGCCGCACCAGCGTCTCATCTGTGTAGGGCTGCAGCCACTCCTCTGGGCCAAAACGCGATTGAAACGACACTGTCCACTCTGTAGATGGCAGCTCTAGCGCGTCGGCCAACAGGCGCGCCGTCGTCTCGCAGTGTGTCCGGTATGGATCGCCGTCGCGTGTGTAGCGCGCCGGGTTGCCGTGGAACGTCATCACCAGCATATCCGGCGTCTGTCCCCAGGCGGCCAGGTCCTCGCGCACGCTGGCCGCCAGCGCTGCGATGTAGCCAGGGTAATCGTAGTACGGGCCGACGAAGCGCAGCGTGGGCACGTGCCGCTTGTGCTCGTGAAACAGCGGGCAGCGGCGGCCCGCAGCGGCGGTGTAGGCCGCGTCGTACACCGAAGCGCTGGTGCTGGACGAATACTGCGGGAACATCGGCAGGATCAAAATGCGGTCAATGCCCTCTGCCTGTAAACCGCGCACGGCCGCTGTGATGGACGGCTCGCCGTAAGTCATGCCCACTACGATACGATAATCGCTGCCCAGGCGCGCCTGCAAGCCGTCGGCCTGTTTGCGCGTGTTAACCAGCAAAGGCGAGCCTTCGGCCGTCCAGATGCGCCGGTATAGGCGGGCCGAACGGCGCGGACGCGTGTTAAGGATCACCGCGTTGAGCAGAAGCTGCCAGACCAGCGGGTTGTAATCCACCACCCGCATGTCCGAGAGAAACTGTTTCAGGTAGGGGCGCAAGGCACGCGCAGTGGGCGCAGCCGGCGTGCCCAACTGCGCCACCACCACGCCAATAACGCTGTTCGTCACAGGGCAGCCTTTCGTGCAGCTATAACCACGCGCAGATTATAACCACACTGCAGTAAAATCTATATAATTCTCATATTTCGTATGAGAATGTCGAGATTTATTAGGGTGCAAGCCCCAGAGAGGCCAGCCACAGTGCCAGCCGCTGCGCTGTCACGGCGTGGCCAGCGGCGTTGAAGTGACCGTCGTCCCGGTAGTAGAGGCGCTCAGTTTCGTCGCGCGTCAGCGCCCAGCCGTTGAGGGTATAAGTCAGGTTCAGCACAGGGATGCCTTCCGTCTCCAGGAAGCGCTGCAGGCGGGCCGCCGGGGCCATCGGGCTGACACCCTGGAGAAACGGCCAGTAGCCCACTGTTATATCCCAGTCTTTGCTGTGAACCGCCCGCCGATCTGGGATGATGATGACGGCAAACCGCGATCCCTGCGCCTCTGCCAGAACGCGGAACTGGCGGATGAGCGCTTCAGTCAGCGCCCAGGCATCCGCCCACTCCGGCGTTTCCGGCAGGTAGATACCCAGCTCCACCGGGTACTCAAGCTGATAGGGCGCCTCGCTGATCACGCGCGGGGCGGCGGGCGTGGCGATTGCCGGCAGCGGGGTCTGTTCGGCCGCCCTCTCCGCCAGCCACTGCCAGGCGGGCGCGTCCGGGTGGCGGCCCGGCTCGATTGGGGAGACGTTGTGCAGGCGCAGCGAGCCATCTGCGCCCAGTGTGAAGAAAGGGCGCTCCAGCGCCGCGTAGGCCCCATGATGCGCGCTCAGCGCTGCCGAGTTGTCCACCAGGTCGTTGCCAATGTAGACGGCCAGCAGCACTACGTCCGGCTCAAAGCGCCAGCCGAAACCGGCGTACAGCAGCAGTTCGCGGTCAGTCCCCTTCTCGTCCACACTCAGGTTAATTACCTCAATACCGCGGTCGCTCCCAGCGTTAAGCTGCTGCTCCAGCAAATAGGGAAACGTCTGCTCCAGCGACACCTGCCAGCCCTGTGGGAACGAGTCGCCAACAATCAAGATGCGATACTGGCCAGGCAGCTTCTCCAGCGTCAGGTTGGTGTCGTGCAGGCCGTAGTTGTTGAGGCGGATCAGGTTGTAGAATTCGCCGTCTGGAAACGGCGCCCAGTAGAAACGGGCGCAGGGATCGCGATAGTCGCGCACCAGGGCCAGCACCGTCTGATGCCAGTCTCCGTCAGCAGGTGTACACGGGTCGAACACAACGCCCAGGTTGATCTCGCGTCCAGAAAGGCGCAGCACCAGCGCGCCCAGGGCCAGCGCCAGCCCTACTCCGATCCCTGTCAGCAGCAGCCCCTGCAGCGCCCGTCGGATCACCGCCAGCCACCTCTCTCACCTGATCTTGAACTCGTCGGACAGCGGCCCCATCAGGCCGCGCGCGTCCCTGGCGGCGATCGCCAGGCCGGTGAAACGCTCTGGCACGAAGCCGTCCCACGTGATGCTGGTAATGGACGGGTCGTTCACCTCGAACTGTTCGTAATCGAGCGCACCCGGCCGCCGCAGCGCAACCACGTAGCCGCTTGCCTCCGCGATTGGCTCCCACACCAGCGTGCGCAACCCTGTGCCGGAGTCGCGCAGCGCGATGCCGCGCGGTGGGCGCGGGCCGTCTGCCAGCGCTGTCACCAGGGTGAGCACCGTCTTGGTCACGCGCGCGAGATAGCCGGCCTGTATGCCGTCAATCGTGTCGCGGTCGTTGTGGTTGCGCGCCGGGTCGTCCATCGGCTGGGTGAAACGCACGGCCGCATAGCCAGCGTCAGAGAAGGTCATATGGTCGCCGTAACGCCCCTCACGGTCAACGATGTCCTGCGTGACCAGGTTCATGTACGGCACATGGTTGAACGCGATCAGGTTGAGCGTGCGCGCCAGGTGGCGCGAGGGCGACCCGTCGTTCGGGCCAGCCGAGAACAAGCGCAGGTTGCGGTCGTCTACCCTGCCGCCGGGGCCGAACTGGCTGCCGATGATGTCCAGATTGAGCATGGCCGTGATGTCAATCTGGCGCGGCGCTAGATACTCTTTGACGAAGGCGATGCTGCCCTGCCGCCCCACTTCTTCGGCGGCAAACGCCACGAACATGATCGAGGCGCGGTGCGGCCGCAGGCTGAGCACACGCGCCAGCTCCAGCAGCGCGGCCACGCCTGAGGCGTTGTCGTTGGCCCCCGGCGCAAGCGCGTCGGCGCTGTCGAAGTTGATCGTGATGCTGTCGTAGTGTGCTCCAATCACGATCGTCCCCGCGCCGGCCTCAGTTCCGGTCAGGAACGCCACCACGTTCTGCCCTTCAGTGCGCACGCCGGCCCACTCTGCTGTAAAGGGGTGCGAAAACACCGTCAGCCGCCCCTGCGACTGGGCGCGTATCTGCTCGAACTGGCTGACCAGATAGCGGTGTGCCGCGCCGATGCCCCAGTCCGACCGGTGGTTGGCCGAGTTGACGTGGCGCGTGCCAAAGTTTTGCAGTGTGTCAATGTGAAACATAAGCCGGTCAGCCTCGATCAAGTTGACCAGGTTGACCAGCTCCGCCTCGATCGGCGCGGCGGCCGCCACCTGGGGCGGCTGTGTGGCCGCCTCTGCCGGCAGCTCTGCCGGGCTGAGCGTAGCGTAGCCAATGGTCGGCGGCGGCGTGCTGGTCGCCCGCGGCGCGACGGTCGGCGGCTCTGGCGAGCCAGACAGGTTGCACGCAAGGGCCACCAGCGCCGCCCAGGTCAATGCGAGCACAATCAGGATGGGCAGGCGTCGGGTCATGCGCGGCGTGTTGGCATTGTCAGTGAGAAAAACAACGGACTGCTGATGCTGTCGGTCACCCCGCCTATTGTATCACGCACCGCGCCGGCCTGCCGTTGGCGTTGCCTGAGCGTATGCCAGCCGCCGGAATCGCACAACCAAGCGGCGCCTGCCTGCGTATATGAGGCAGGACAAATCATGGACAGTCACCGAATCCGCTTTTCGCTCACGGTCGTCACGAGGCGCTTATGTTCTACCTGCGATACGCCGCACGCAATATCTGGCGCAGCCGGCACTGGTCTACCTTCGCCATCTTCTCAATTGCCGCGGGCGTGGCCGCGATTGTCGCGCTGCGCAGCCTGGGGCTGGCCATCGGCGACTCGCTGGCGAGCAACGTGCGCGCCAGCAATCACGGCGACATCACGCTGTCGCGCATCAGCGCGAGCAGTTTCATGAGCTTCGAAGCGCCCAACGAGGCCAGCGTCTTCACCCCCAGCGCTTACGCGGCCGTGCGCGAGTGGGCTGCGGCGCGCGGCGGCCAGCTCAGCGCCTACATCAGCTCCAGCGCAGTGCAGATCACCGCGCTGGACAGCGCCGCTGCCGGGCGGCCCCAGTTCATCAGCACTTATTTCATTGACCCGGCCACTTACCCGCCCACACAGGACATCCGCGCGCAAGACCCGCCGGGCGTGCCCCTAGGCGAACTTTTTCAGGGCGGCAACGACGTAGTCGTGAGCGAGAACCTGGCGGCGGCGCAGGGGATTAAGGTGGGAGATCGCGTGCGCGTCAGCGGCACGACCGATGAGTACGTGGTGCGCGGCATCGTGCCCGCCACCGCTGAGGCCGGGCTGCGCAACCTGTTCGCGGCGTTTTTCGGCTTCGCCTACCTACCGTTCGACCACGCGCCGAAGCTCTCGCTCAACCCTAACCCCAACACGATCAGCATCGTTCTGCCTGAAGGGACAGATGTCGAGGCGGCAGCTAACGAGCTGAGCGATCTGGTGCGCAGCCAGAGCAGCGGCCGTCTGCTCGTCTACCACGTGCCGCAGATTCTGCGCCAGAACGCGCAAATTGCCGACGTCGTCGGGCGCTTCATCGTGGTGATGGGCCTGGGCGCGCTGCTGATCGGCGGCGTGGGCATCGTCAACACCATGCTGGTGATGGTGCGCCGCCGCACCGAGGAAATCGCAGCGCTTAAAACGTTCGGCCTCAAGGGGCGGCAGGTGGCGCTGATGTTCATGGCCGAAGCGCTCATTCTGGGCCTGGCGGGCAGCCTGGTCGGGGGCGCGCTGGGTGTGATCCTGGGGGCCGGAGCCAACGCCTACGGTGAAGCGCTCATCCAGCAGCCGCTGGCCTTTCGGGTCTATCCAGAGGCGATCCTGTTCGGTCTGGTGCTGGGTCTGGTGATTGCGGCGGTGTTCGGCGTGCTGCCCGTGCTGACGGCGATTCGCATTCGGCCCGGCATTATCCTGCGCCCCAACGAGACGCACGTCCCGCGCGCTGGCGTGCTTTCTTCTATCGGCGCGCTGCTGTTCGTGGTGCTGGCGGTGGGCCTCATCGCCGGGCAGATTCTCGGCAACCTGCTCTTCGGTGTGATTGGCGTGGCAGTCACGCTGCTGATTTTAGGGCTGCTCATTGTGCTGCTGTGGGTCGTTGTGTGGGTAGTTGGGCGGCTGCCGTCGTTCGGCAGTGTGGACCTGCGGCTGGCGCTGCGCAACCTGCGGGCGCGCCGCCTGCGCACCGCCACCACGCTGCTGGCCATCAGCGCCGGCATGTTCGCGCTCAGCAGCATCTCGTTCGTCGGGGCGGGCACGCGCGAGATTCTCCAGCTCACCCTCAGCGGCTCGCTGGGCGGAAACGTGCTGATCTTCCCTATTCTGCCGCCAGCGCTGGCCAACCCGCTGATTGACCGGCGTCTTGATCAGCTTGAGGGCGTCAATTCGCGCACGCGCATCTTCACCTTCACCGGCGTCATCACCGCTATCAACGACCGGCCAGTGGCCAGCGCCCAGGCTGAGGCCCGGCGGCGCGCCATCATCAGCGAGCTGCGCAGCGCCTCGCGCGCAGGCGACCTTGGGCGCATCCAGCAGCTCAACGTCGAGCTGCATCAGCTCCCTGATTACAGCCTGGACATCGCCATGCGCGACACGACCGGCGACAATTTCGGCGGCGCTAACGTCACCGCCGGGCGGCCGCTGCAAGCCAGCGATCGCGGTCGGTTGGTGGCTGTGCTGACAGAAGCGCCCTGGCACGCGGAGGCTGGTCTGGGCGTGGGCAGCCAGCTTACCGTTGAAATCAGCCGGCGCAGCTACACGTTCGAGGTGGTGGGCGTCACGCCGCCGCCCGACGGCGTGGGCGCGCTGCAGAACAGCCTGGAGGCCTTTGGCGATATGCAGGTCCCGCCAGGCGCGCTGCCTACTTCCGCTGGCAGCGATTTCCAGTTCACGCTGGCCGACGTGCGCCCTGATGCGCTTGACACCGTGCTGTTAGAGCTGTCGGCCATTCCGCTGGTGTTCTCGATTGACATCACGTTTATAGACAGCTTCCTGCGCCGCTTCATAGACCAGTTCAGCGCGCTGCCGATTCTGGTTGGGCTGCTGTCGCTGGGCGCGGCGGCGGTTATCATGGCCAACACCGTCGCACTGGCGACGCTGGAGCGGCGGCGGCAGATCGGCATTCTCAAGGCAATTGGCCTAAAAGGCCAGCGCGTGCTGGGCGTGATGCTGCTGGAGAACGTGATCGTCAGCCTGCTCGGCGCTCTGCTGGGCATCAGCCTCAGCGCGCTGGGCGTCGTGCTGATGTCGTATTTCGGGCTGGAGCTGGTTATCCTGATCCCGCGGGACTCGCTGCCCGTGGCGCTGGCGCTGGTCACGGCCGCCGTGCTGATCGGCGCGGTGGCCACCGTCCTCAGCGCCCAGGTGGCCATCCGCGAGCGAGCGCTCAACGTGCTGCGCTACGAGTGATCGTTTCGCGCGCTGCCGGCCGTTTTAGGCCAGCAGGTTCTCGCGCAGCCGCGCCAGCGTAGTGTCGTCAACGCCGGCTTTCTCGCGCAGATACGCCTCCACTGAGCCGTAGCGCTCGCGCAGGTAGGCCAGCGCAGCGCGCAGCGTGTCCGGGTGGGCGATAAGCAGCGGGTATATGTCGCTCACGCTGACGCCCAGCGCCCGCAGCGGCCGCACTGAGCGCTGCGTGATGCGCTCGAAATGGTCGTAGAAGCGGTTGCTCTGCGTGTAATCAGCGATGACAGTTTCCTCTGACACACCCAGTGCCAGCAGCAGCATGGCAGACACCATTCCCGCCCGATCCTTGCCCGCCGTGCAGTGGATCACAGCGGGTAAGTTGTCGGGGTCGGCCAGCCGCTCGAACACCGCGCGGTACAAGCTGGCGTTGTCATCAATCATTGTGACGGTGTAGAACTCCACCAGCAGCGTGTGCAGCCGGCTGCGATCGAGCAGCAGCGCGCGCAGGCGCTGGCGCTGCGTCTCCTTGCTGTCAACCGGCGTGGCGGGCAGGTGCAGGTAAGCTGGCGGGTTGTGAACAGGCAGGCGATCCGGGCTTTCCTCCGCTTCCTCAGCGCTGCGCAGGTCGCACACCAGGCGCAGGCCCAGGGCACTTATCAACTCAAGATCGGCATCGGTGAGGTGCGACAGCGCGCCAGCGCGGTACACCCGCCCCCAGCGCACGCGCCGGCCGTCAGCCGCAGCGTAGCCGCCCAGGTCGCGGAAATTGGGCGCGCCAGCCAGCGGCACAAAGCGCCCTGTAACTGCGCCGCCAGCGCGCGGCGGGGCGTCGGCGGCGTCGAGCGGCAGCGGCAGAATCAGCGCCGAGGGGTCAGGGCGCGGCGGCACACGCCTGCGCCGTGCGATCCACGCACCCACCAGCAGCAGTCCGAGCAGCGCCAACACAGCAGCAGGCATAAGCGGGCCTTTCTGGGAAACGTACCCTAAGCGGCATGAAAAGTTTAGGCTACCATCATCAAGGCGCGATTAAAAGGTGTTAAGCGCTGTGAAGTCCTAATACACCGCCAGTTGAGCGCCTATCGCGCCCTTTACCTGCGCCGCTGCCGGGTGCATGATAGGGCTTGTCAGCAAGCACCGAGGGGGTAACATGCTGCGCACGAATGTCGTTCGGTTCGGGATCGGAATTGCGCTGGCGGCGCTGGTCGCCGCCGCGGGCGGTCAGCGCCCGGCGCTGGCGGAAGCGCCAGTCGTTGAGACGTTCGAAGGCCAATCCTGGGCGTGGGTGGTAGCCGCCAATGTCACCGGCAGCGGCAGCGCGCAGCGGGACGACTCCGTTGCAGCCGCTGGCTGCTGCGCCGCGCGGTTGAGCACCGCCGGCGCGGATGACACAGCCGCTGTCTACGCGGCGTTTATCGAGCCGGCCACCGCCCGCTTCTGGGACGAACGGCCCGGCAGCTGGCATTGGCAGCGCGCCAGCGTCTACCTGCCGGCTGCCACCGCCGCGGCCCTGGAAGATGGCGAACACTTCACGCTGGCTGGCCTTTACCCCAGCAGCGATCCAACTGGCTTCGGTTGGTATCTGCGCGTGGGCGCGGGCGGCGCGCTGTCTGTGGTGGGCACGCGCTTCTGGGACGCGCGCCAGATCGCGTTCAACGTCTACGGGACGTTCCCGCTCGACCGGTGGGTGAACCTGGAGATCGGCCTGCACTCGCAGAACGGGCCAGGCGTCAAGCGGGCCTTCGCCTTCTTGATAGATGGCAGCTTCTACGGCTGGTATCGCCAGGGCCGCCTGGAAGAAGAAACCTTCGACCGCGCCGCCATCGGCATTTTGAACACCAACAGCAGCGCGCCGCTGACCGTCTACGTGGATCAGTGGCGGCAGCCCACGCGCGACCGCTTCCCTGACGGCCCGGACAGCCGCCCCACTGCCAACCTGCACGAATTTGACTACCGCCAGCAGAGCGGCGCGCTGTGGCAGATTGACTGGGGCACATGGGAGAGCAGCCTCACGATGCACCCGGAGCACGGCCTTTACTCGCCAGACAACCGCCTGCAGTCCGGTTTCAACATGGAGCGGATGCCGGCGCTGACCAGCGGCTGGGGCGAGATCGAAATCGGCTGGCCCAACGGCGAGCCGCCGGCCTGCGGCTCGAACTACTGCGGGGCGATGATCGGCTTCCGCAAGGACGTCAACCGCGAGGAGAACCTGGAGATCATCCCCTGGACCGACGCTGACGGCACGACCTACCTCGTTCTAGAGGCCTGGGTGGAGGGCGGGCCGCTTATCCTGGCGCGCTGGCGCATGCCCGACGCCGCCGCCGCGCCCGGCCAGAACTTCCAGGAGCCGGGCGACATTGTGCGCGCCCGCTGGGAAGAGGTGAGCGCAACCGAGATCAACGTGCGCGCCAGCTACTACGACGCCAGCGCCGACACGTGGTTTGAGGACGTAATTGATTACACCCTGGACGCCAGCGATGTAAACGACGTGAACTACTTCGACGGCTATCACACGGCATCGTCCATCACCATCGACTCGCCGTATTTCTCCATCCGCCGCTACGTCGTCGGCACGCTCGACACCTACGGGCAGATGCCGTCTGCCGTGCCGTGATTAGCTGTGGACGCCGAAACTGTTCACGCGCTGGAGGCGCTCAACCGCACCTTCTACGCCGCCGTCGCTGACGACTTCGACGCAGCGCGCAGCCGTCCCTGGCCCGGCTGGCTGCGGCTGCTGCCGCATTTGACTGCGCCGCTGCGCGTGCTCGACGTAGGCTGCGGCAACGGGCGTTTTGGCCTGTTTTTGCTGGAGCATCTGGGGCCAGGCGTGACGTATCACGGGGTTGACACCAGCCCCGCGCTGCTGGAGAGCGCCCGCGCCGCCCTGCCTAACGCGCTGTTGGAACGCCGCGACGCCTGCGCCAGCCTGCCCGATAGCCCCTACGATTTGGTGGCGCTGTTCGGTGTGATTCACCACGTACCAGGGGCGGCGCGGCGTCAGGCGCTGCTGCGCGCGCTGGCCGAGCGTGTCGCGCCGGGGGGACTGCTGGCGTTCGCCTGCTGGCGCTTCTACGAGTACGAACGCTTTCGCCAACGCCTCGCCCCCTGGCCGCCTGAGTGGTCGCGCGAGGCCGGCGATTACGTGCTGGACTGGCGGCGCGGCAGCCGCGCGCTGCGCTACTGCCACTACGTGGACGACACCGAACATGCCGCGCTGGCTGCTGCCACCGGTTTGGACGAAGTCGTGACGTATCGCGCTGACGGGGCCGAGGGCGCGCTCAACCGCTACAGCCTGCTGCGCCGCCCACCCAGCGCATGAGCGTAGAAGCTACTGGCCGTAGTGGCGCTCGCCGCGGATGAGCTGGCGCAGCCGGTACAGGTCAGTGCGCGAGGTCATGTCGAGGCTGATAGGCGTGACCGACACCAGACCTTCGTGCAGCACAGCGTACACGTCCGAGTCCGGTTCCGCCTGTGAGGGATCGGCGTCGAAGTGATAGCCGATGCGGCCGATGTCGCTCAGGCTGATGCGCTCCGGCCGCGTGGGCCAGTAAACGCGGCGGCGCGAGAGGCGCGTCACGCGCCAGGGCGTTTCCGGCGTAGCGCCTACCGGCACGTCCACTTTCAGCACGTCCACATCGTCGGGGCACGGGCTGCTCATCAGCCACTGGCCGAACAGACGCGCGAAGTGCGCTGCCGCAGAGAAATCCACTGCATCGGAATAGCTCAGGTGCAGGTCGGTCGCTGTCTGCTGCGAGACAGCCAGCGCCGGAATCCCCAGGCTGGCAGCTTCTAGCGCCGCGCCCACTGTCCCAGAGATGGTCACGCCGTTGCCCACGTTCTCGCCATAGTTGATGCCCGAAACAACCAATGCAGGCAAACGCGGGGCCAGCTCCAGCACGCCGTGCTGCACTGCCTGGGCCGGCGTGCCGTCCACAGCGTAGACCGTGTACTCAGCGCCGTTGAGCGTCATCCGCTGCGTGTGGATGCGCCCCTCGCTGGTGATGGGCATGCTGCGGCCAGTGCCAGATTGCTGCTCACGCGGGGCAGCCACCAAAACATCGCCCAGGTCGGTAAAAGCAGCCGCAGCAGCCCACAACCCAGGCGATTCGATGCCGTCGTCGTTGGTAAACAGGATGATCGGACGTTCGCTCACAGTCACTTTCCTTCATATAAGCGGTTCTGTGCCCCCGCTTGAGGCTCAGCCCACAGAGGCAGCTGCAGCACGAAGGCCGTGCGGCCTTCAGGCGCCGCCGCCGCCAGCTCACCGCCGTGCCGCCGCACGATCTCGCGGGCGATGGCCAGCTCCAGGCCGGTGTGCGTCCGGCCGCCTTCGCTCGGCTGGTGAAACGGGTGGAACAGCAGTGAGGGGTGTTCCACGTCCACGCGCATGCCCCTGAACAGAATGCGCATCAGCACCTGGTCATGGCCTTCCGGGCGCAGCACTTCCACGCGCACGCTGTCGCCCTCCGGCACAGCAGCAGCGGCTTTGCTCAGCAGGTTGTACAGGGCGTGCGCCAGGCGCTCCGCATCAGCGTAGACTACGGCAGACGCGCGCGTCATAACGCTGTCAAAATGCACCGCATGCGGCAGGCTCGCCTGGCAGCGCTCCAGCGCCTGGCGGGCCACATCCTGCAGGGCCACCGGCGCGCGCTCCAGCGCGATGATGCCGCGCTGCAGGTAGAACAGGTTGCGCAGGTCGTCAATCATGCGGCGGATGCGCTCAGCCACGGGCTGCAGCGCCTCCAGATGCGCGCTCAGGCGCTCCGGCTGCTTCTGCATCAGGTGCAGCCGCAGCAGAATGCTGCTCACCGGGTGCGACAGCTCGTGCATGGCGTTGGTGATGAAGCGCGCCTGCTCGTCCTGCAGCCGCTTCTCCAGCGAGATATCGCGCGCTGCTCCATACAGCTGCCGTTCGCCGTTTTCCACCACCTCGGCCGCTTCGGCCACGATGCGCAGCCAGCGCTGCGTCCCGTCAGCCCGCAGCAGCCGCATCTCAAAGTCCACCGGCAGGCCGCGCTGCAGCCGCCTGAGCGCCGTGCGCACTGTGGGCTGGTCGGCCGGGTGAACAATGGCTGGCCAGCCGCCGCGCGCACCCAGCTCCGCCGGCGAGTAGCCGCTGAAACCCTCCAGCGTGTCGCTCGCCCAGATGAATTTCAGCTCACCGCCGGGCAGCAGGCGGTAGACAAACGTGTAGTCGCCAATCAGCCGGAGGCTGCGGCAGTAGCGCTGTTCCAGTCGTTCCTGACGGGCGATATCGGCAGACAGACGGGCGTGCAAGGCCTCCAGCTCCGCCTCACAGCGGGCCAGGCGAGCGCGCAAGTCGGTGTTCTGGTCATCAGCCAACGCCGTTTCCCCTGTCTAGAATAGCGCTGCACACCAAGCAGCTGCGCCGCCAGCCGCACCAAGACGTTAGCGGGCGCGGCGGTCATCGCGACAGGGCAGCCCCAGCGCCGCTGCAATGTGCAGCCCAGCGGCCTGCAGCGCTGTGTATACACCCTCAGGCGTCAGGATGACCTGGTCATCGTGGAGCGCCTCAGCGTCTGGCTCGCGCAGGGCTTCGATCCCGTGCGCCATATTCAGGATAAACCAGAAGCGACCGCCAGGAAGCTGAAGATTTAGCTCGCCGTAGGTGTAGGTAATGCCGCCGCTGCGGCCGCGTTCAGCCACCTGTGACACACACACCGCCTCCAAAGCGCTCGCCTCGAAGCGCCAGCGCTGGCGTCTGCCGCGCAGGGCTGTGATCGTGCGCGCTGTAGGGTCAATCGCAATGCGGTTCGGCTGCGTCCGCAGCCAATACACGTTGCGAACGACTAGGGCAGTTAGGATCGCCGCCGCCAGCAGGCCCAGGTACGGCAGGAATTCCGGGCGGGCGGGTGCGATACCGCTGGTGAAGTTGGTGACAATCAACACGATATAGACGACCACCCACAACCCATACCACAGGCTGCGCCGCGCCAGCCCGCGCGCGCAGCCCGGGGAGCGCACCAGCGCCAGCGCGCCATCTGTGCGCACCAGCGTCCAGCAGTCCAGCGTTAGCGGCGGCTCAGGCAGCGGCGGTGCTGCTGCAGCCGGTGTCGGCTCCGGCTGGGGCGCGATGCGCGAAAACGGCCGCTCTACGATCTGCGCCAGTCCGGCGCCGGCGCGGGTGGCGGGCGCGTCGTAACGGGTCGCATCTGGGTCGGGCCAGCGCGCAATCTCGCACCACCGGCTGCCGCGCGCCTGCGCCAGCGGTGCGGCCAGCAGCAGCCCCAAGTGCCAGGCTGCGTCCTGCTCAGACCAGCCCAGCACTACGCGC
>Ga0308414_1000599_pt1 | contig 23120 bp, 22 predicted proteins | sample HotsprSampleOS50_FD_205667 | JGI IMG/M metagenome (GOLD analysis project Ga0308414, IMG submission 205667) | Hot spring phototrophic mat microbial communities from Octopus Spring, Yellowstone National Park, Wyoming, United States - 20090730_OS50 ...
CCGCGGCCAGCAGCCGGTCTATCAGCGCGTCGTCCTCTACCACCGACAGCACGATGAGTGACGTGCGCTCAGACTGGCGCACGATTTCAGCCAGCGACATCATACCGGGCAGCACCTCCATGCCGCGAGCCCGCTCCTGCAAGCGGCGCAGGCCGAATCCCTCGATCAGCGTCACGCCGGGCGCGCCGGCCTCCTGCCAGGCCTCGGCCACGCGGTGGCCGTCCTCCGGCCGGGCGGTAATCAGCACAATTAGTTTTGCCACACCTCAGCTTCTCTTTCTGCCCGCTGTGACCGCTGAAAGACGGCGCGCACCAGCGGCGGTGTGAGCACCGTCGTGAGCAGAATCACCAGGAACAGCGTGGCGAACAACGGCTCGCCGGCGTCCAGCGCCCCGGCGCTCACACCCAGCGCAGCGATGATCAGGCCCACCTCGCCGCGCGAGACCATGCACACGCCCAGCCGGAGGGCCTCGCCGCCGCTGAAGCCCCCCAGCCGCGCCCCACCCCCGCAGCCGGCCACTTTCGTCAGCACGGCGACGGCCAGGATCAAGGCGGCGAACGGCAGCGCGCTGAGGGGGAAAGCGCTCAGGTCAATGTGCAAGCCGACGCTGATGAAGAAAATCGGCACGAGGAAGGCGTAAGCGATGTTCGAGACGGCCACTTCGATCTGCCGGCGGGCCGCCTCGTGCGCCCGGCTGAGGCCCACCCCTGCGATGAACGCGCCGGTGATGGCCGCCACGCCGCCGAAATACTCAGCCGACCAGCCAAACAGCAGCGCGAAAATGAGCGCGAAGGCTGGGATGCCGTAGGATTGGGCCACGTCGGTCATGCGGCTCATGCGGTTAATCAGGCGGGGCAGGACAAACCAAGCCAGCGCCCACGCGCCGACCAGATAGGCTGTCATGGCCGCCGCGATCCCCAGCAGCGAGCCGGCGTCCACCGCCTGCGCGCCGGGGTTGGTGAAGGCCAGCACGAACGACACCAGCAGGATTGCCACCACGTCATCAATCAGCGCCGTGGCCAGCAGGGCGCTGCCCACCCGCGTCTGCAGCAGGTTCAGCTCTAGCAGCGCCTGGGCCGAGATGCTGACAGAGGTGGCGGCCAGCGTCACACCGGCGAACAGCGCCGCCGCCAGCGGATAGCCAGCGGCCAGCACGAGCGGCACAGTGAGCGCCACCGGCAGCAGCGCGCCGGTGACGCCGGCGATCACGCCCACCAGCCCCACCTTGAGCAGTTCGCTGATGTGCACGTCCAGCCCGACTTTGAACATCAGCAGCAGCACGCCCAGCTCGGCCAGCTCGCTGACCGTCTCCTCCAGATGGGCCTGTTCCAGCCCAAACAGCGAGGTGTGCAGCAGGTTAACCAGCGTCGGGCCGAGCAGCACACCGACGATCAGCTCGCCCAGCACGCGCGGCTGGTTGACACGCCGCGCCAGCGCGCCGCCAACGCGGGCGGCCAGGATGATCACGCCCAACGCCAAGTAGAGGGCGATGACAGGGGGTTGGGGCATTGAGTGTTCCCCGATGGCAGACAATCGCTGACTTTATTGTCGGCCATCCACGCCCGCGCTGCAAGATCAGCCTGCGCGCGTCTGGCGTGGGCGCGGTACAATGGCTGCCGAACACCGTTTGCTGTTGGCTCACGTTTGGCTGCTTCCGATGCGCGTTGACGTGCTGACCCTGTTCCCTGGCATGTTCCAGGGGCCGATGACCGAGAGCATGATGTGGAAGGCGCGCGACCGCGGCCTGCTTGACCTGCGCATCCACGACATCCGCGACTGGACAACAGACGCCCACCGCACGGCGGACGACGCGCCCTACGGCGGCGGCGGCGGCATGATCCTGCGCGCTGACGTGGTCGTGCCGGCGGTGGAGGCTGTCACGCCGCCGGGCACGCCGGTGATCCTGATGTCGGCGCAGGGGCGGGTGCTGACGCACCAGATCGCCCGCGCGCTGGCGGCCCTGCCGCGCCTGACGATCGTGTGCGGCCACTACGAAGGGGTTGACGACCGCGCGCGCGCGCTGGTGGTGACCGATGAGATCAGCATCGGCGACTACGTGCTGACCGGCGGCGAGCTGGCGGCGATGGTGGTGATTGACGCCGCCGTGCGCCACATCCCCGGCGTGCTGGGCGCCGAGGGCGCAGCGGACGCCGACAGCCACGCCGACGGCGTGCTGGAAGGCCCGCACTACACGCGCCCGCCGGTCTACCGCGGTCTGGAGGTTCCGGCAGTGCTGCGCGAGGGCAAGCACCAGCAGATCGCGGCCTGGCGGCGCGTCGAGGGGCTGCGCCGCACCTGGCGCGCCCGGCCTGACCTGCTGCTGCGCGCCAAGTTAAGCGAGGACGAGCGCTATCTGCTGGCGCGCTTCGCTGACGAGGACGCCCGCCGTGACTGAAACAAATTGCGCGCAGCGCGGCCCGCGTTATATACTTACCGCCAGCGTTTGCAGCCGCAGCGGAGTCCTGCTGTGCTCCTCGCCGTTGACATCGGCAACACCAACCTGCACATCGGCTTGTGGGACGGGCGGGCCTGGCGCTGCGCTTGGCGCGCGCGTACCGTCGCCGACAAAACGCCGGACGAGTACGCCATTCTGCTGCGCAGCTTCTTCCACAGCCGCGATTTCCGCTTCAGCGCCGTCAGCGGGGTGGCGCTGTGTTCGGTCGTCCCCCGGCTGACGCCGGTGTTTGCCGAGCTGGCGCAGCGCTATCTGCGCGCCGAGCCGCTGGTGGTTACCAGCGATATCCCGCTGGGCGTGAAGATCGCCATTGACCAGCCGCAGCAGGCCGGCGCGGACCGCATCGCCAACGCGGCGGCGGTGGTGGCGCTCTACGGCGGCGGCCCGGCTGTTGTGGTAGATTTCGGCACGGCCACCAACTTCGACGTCGTGTCGGCGGACAACGCCTATATCGGCGGCGCGCTGGCCCCCGGCATTGGCCTGGCGCACGACGCGCTGGTCAGCCGGGCGGCGCGCCTGCACAAGGTGGAGCTGGAGCCGCCGCCCAGCGCTATCGGCAGCAACACCATTCACGCGCTCCAGTCCGGCATCTTCTGGGGCTACGTCGGGCTGGTGGAGGGGCTGGTTGCGCGCATCCGGGCGGCGCTGAACGCGCCGCGCGCGCAGGTGATCGCCACCGGTGGCCTGGCGCCGCTGTTTGAGCGGCACACCAGCGTCATTGACCGCAGCGCCCCGGAACTGACGCTCGACGGAATGCGCGTCATCTACGAACTCAACCGAGGCAGAATTGGAGAACAGCGCGCATGACAACGCACGAACGAGACGACCTGCTGCAGCAGATTGCCGAAGGCTGGGGCCGGCTGCAGGTGTTTATCACAACGCTGAGCGAGGAACAGCTTACCGGCCCGACTGACGCCGCCGGCTGGACGGTCAAGGACCACCTGATACACCTGGCCGTATGGGAGACCGGCCTGTACGGGATGCTGCACCGGCAGCTCCGCTGGCAGGCGATGGAGGTGGATCAGGCGCTGTGGGAGGCGCGCGCTGTGGATCAGGTGAACGCGGCCATTCAGCAGCGGCACAGAGACCTGCCCCTGCGCGATGTGCTGCGGACGCTGCGCGCCGGGCACGAACGGCTGGTGGCCCACCTGCAAACGCTGACCGACGATGACCTGCAGCGGCCCTACAGCTACTATCAGCCGGGCTACGATGTGGACGCGCCGATCATCAACTGGGTGCGCGGCAACACGCACAATCACTACGCCGAGCACATCCCCTGGATGCAAGCGATTGTGGGGCAGGTGTAACGCTGCGCGCAGCCATCTCACTCGGCATGCGCCAGCGCGACAACCGCGCCGCTGGTTGAGACGGTGAGAATCAGGCCGTCGCCCACCACCGTAGCGCCGTAACCGCTCCAGTACGTGTCGTAGATGGCGCCCTGGTTGCAGAAGATGTGAAACCCGCCGCGTGGGCTGGGATACGGGCGCGTGGCGACCAGCGAACCGGTCACGAAGTGGGTGGTGTTGTTGCAGCCGCCCTCCTGCGACTCGATCATCGTCGGCAGGGTTTCGGCGCGGATGCGGTTGGTGTACGCGCCCCGGCTTTGGCCCCGGTCGGTGATGCGCAGGCTGTACATGCTGGCTTCCCAGTGGTTGGCAAACACGTAATCGCCGGCGGCCGACACGAACGGCTGCTCGTCGGTCAGGAACACGTCGCCGCTGCCGATGGTTGTGCCGGCGAAATCAATGTAGCGGAAGTAGCCGGGGAGGAAACCGTCGGCGGTGGTGTCGTCCAGCACCAGCTCGGCCAGGTGCGAGTCCCAGCGCGGATCGTAGCGGAGTTCGCCGCGCGCCAGCACGTAGGCGACCTCTGTGCCATCGTCGAACTGGCGGACGGCGGGCTGGAAGCCCATCGGCATGTAGCCGCCGTTGCCGAAGCCGCCGTGGCCGATGTTGGCGACAAACGGCTGAGAGCCGTCGTCGAGGTCAATGACCAGCAGCGCCTGGTGATCCGGGTTGGCCTCCAGGAACTGGCGGATGGCAGCGTTGTCCGGCGGGTACTCCTGCCACAGCGTTGTCCAGTTGAGCCGGAGCTTGACCAGAGCATAGCCGTGCGCCTCGGCCAGCGCTGGCCAGCCGTAGCTGACCTCGGCGTAAGGGTTTACGTCAGCGGGATCGCCGGGCGACAGCGGCGTGTGTTTGACGCGCCAGCGGCGCTGGCCGGTGGCGTTGTCTACGGCGTGCACGTACAGGTCCTGCGCGGCGACGATGACCAGATTGCGCGAGGGCGAATAAGCCGGCGGCGTGTGAACGGCAGAGCCGGCGCTATAGGCCCAGTCTGGCTGCATGCTGACCTTGTCCAGCGCGTAGACGGCGCTGCCCATCGAGAAGAAAACCTGACTGCCGTGGATCGCCGGCGGCAGCGGAAGCAAGCTGTCGCCATCGGCTGCAAACGCGCCGGTCACGGCGCCGCTGTCGGCGTCCAGCCGGTACAGCGTTCCACTAGACGAGACGGCGAAGAGCGCGTTGGTGTCCGGGTCGTAGGCGGCGGTGGAGTTGATTGCGCCGCCGGGGCTGGCCGTCCACACAACCGTGCCTGTGCTGCCGTCCAGCGCCACCAAGCCGTCAGCGCCGCGCGCGACGTAGACTTTGCCGCCGCCGGTTACAGGCTGGACGCCGCGCGGCAGCGCTGTCTTGCCCGCTGCCACGCCGCCGCTGCTGTCCGGGCCGTTCCAGGCCCATTTCCAGCGCCAGGGATAGGGCACGGCGTTCGGCGCGTAGCTGGTGCGCTGGGCGTTGTAGGCGTGCTGATGCCATCCGGCGGCTGTCTGCGCCTGGGCGCGGTCCGACGGAGTTGGGCCGACTGACGCGATCATCCCCATCAGGATCAGCGCTGCTAGCAGGGTTCTCGTTACTGGGTGCATAAGCTTACCTAGGGGCTGCTTCATCTGGCACGAGAAGGATGCCCTCATGACTGAACCGAGCAAAGGCAAGAACGTTCGCAGCGGCTGGAACGCCTCGTTTGCCGGTTCCCAGCATGCTGACTGGGCGCTATTATAGCACCGCTGCGCTGCTTGGGTCTTTACCCATCAAGTGCGCCGCCCCCTGCTGCAAGCACTGCGCCTTGTTCAGTATGCCGCTGCCGCGCCCTCTGTACGCCGCAGCACGTTAAGCGCCGAACTCGTGCCGATCAAGTCAGCGCCTGCATCCAAAACAGCGACGGCGCGTTCATACGTATTGATCTTGCCCGACGCTTTGACGCGGCAGCGCGGGCTGACCGTTTCGCGCAGCAGGCGGATGTTGTGCGGCGTTGCCGCAACTGAACCCGGCCCCACGCCGCTGGAGTTCTTGATCCAGGGCAAACCGCCCTCGTCCAGCAGCCGGGCTGCCTTACGCTGGTCTGCTTCCGACTCAATATATCCCAGTTCCAGCATGGCCTTGATGGGCATGCCTTCGGCGGCGCGGACAAGCTGCGCGGCTTCCTCGCGGAACTCGTCATACATGCCCGACAGAAAGAAAGCCATGTTCGGCTCGTAATCAACTTCGTCCGCGCCCAGCGCCCGGCATTCGCGGATCAGGCTGATCTTGGCATGAAGGCTTTCGTGACCCATGCTCAAGCCGATGAACGTGGCAACCTTAACACCGGTTCCCCGCAGGATATCACGCGCCAGCGGGACCCAGCACATCGGTATCATGGCGGCGTTGAACTTGTATCTGGCGGCAGTCTCAACATGGCGAACGATGTCCTCGCGGGTGGCGTTGGCGGCAACCAGCGTAAACTGAATGTGGGCGGCCAGCTCAGCATCTGTCCAGTCGCGGGCGCTGCGTCGGTCGGTGAGAGAAGCGGATGTGTTCATAGACCTTCTTGTCCTATTCAAATGCACGACCACACAAAGAAAGACGCAGACAAACAGCGCCTATATCAGAAAGTTTGCATTCTGACAAAGAAGGGTGAAGCAGCGAGACCGCACGCTGTTAGATCACGGCTGTTTCCCCAGCAGCGACTGGTGTGTGGACGCCAGTTGCCAGCGCCATAACATAGTCGCGGTCGGCATCAGCCTGTGTCAGCAGGGCGCGGATAAGCCCGCGATACATGACGATTACCCGATCGCTCATCGCCAGCAGTTCCTGCAGTTCTGACGAGACCAAAAGCACGCCGCAGCCCTGCGCAGTCAGGCGATTGAGGATGCGGTGAATTTCTGATTTCGCCCCGACATCAATGCCGCGTGTTGGGTCATCCAACAAGATGACCAGCGGATCGGTAGACAGCGATTTGGAAATGACAACCTTCTGCTGGTTGCCGCCCGAAAGACTCGTGATGAGAGAGTCAATTGATGCGGTTTTGATGGCGAATTCCCGCACGGCTCTATCTGCCTGTTTCGTCAAACGGCGGCGCGAAATCCAGCCGAGGGCAGAGGCGATAGCAGGCAGGGCGAGGATGGAAACGTTGTCGCGCACAGGATGCCGAACTCACGCGCGCGCACGAACCCCGCTGCTGAGCTGCGCATCTGATTCAGAACGCTGTTGGCGACGCTCGTCACCTGTCCGGTCTGTGCAGTGTCCACGTGTCTGTTCTCGACTTTCTTATTTCTCAGCGCTGCGCGCTGGCGATGCGTTCCGCTTTAGCGATGATCGCCTCGGCAATTGCGCGAATCTCGCGCCGGTCATCGTCGGTGGCCTGCGCAACAACGGCATCAACCAATTGGCCGCAGCGTTCGCGGATGATATGTGGGTCGGGGTTTTCAGCCTGGCGCACCTCGAGCAGCTTGGTCAGCCAGCGGTTGCCATACGAAGCGTGGATTGTTTCGTCGGCCCAGTCGAAATCCATGTCGTGGCGGCTGACCGCGTCGTCGTATTCGATAAAGCTCTTGATGCGCTCCGGTTTGCGCTTGATGTTCTTAGTCTCGAAGAAGAACAGCATCCCCAGGCGATAGATAGGGTCCTGCCCGTAGGCTGCGTCATAGATGTACGTGCCCAGCGGCAGCTCACCTGGCTCATAGCCCCAACTTGTCAAACGTTCATACCCCATGCGACAGTGGCGCGCTTCGTCATACGTCCAGCGGGCGGCATCGTAGATGAATTCCCAACCAAGATCGTTGGCGAAAGCGTTCAGCAGCGCGCCGCCTGTCTCCACAGCCCACACTTCATTGAGGTGACTGACTGCGCTGCGGAGCTGCAGCCGCAGCCCATCGCCATAAGGGAAGGTGGGGTCAATCACGTCGGGCCAGTAGTAGCGCACCTGGCGGAAGCGCCGATCGCGCGCTGGGACCTGCGCCAGGGCGAACGGCTTATGGCCCGGAAGCTGCACCGGCTCGCCAGCCTTGCTCTCCACAGGATCGAGGCCGATGCCGCCCATCTCGTTCAAGCGGCGGGCGATTTCTGCCGTCCAGGTGTCGGCTTCGGCCTGGGCTTCTGGCTCGTACTCGCGCATGAGGGGCAGCATGGCCTGCAGGTCTTTGATCTGCTGTTCCTTTTCGCGCAGGGCCAGGTCCATAAAGCGAATGCTTGGCCCATCGCCGATCACATCCGCCAGGCTGAGGTAAGCCTGGTAAGCCTGCTGCAGCGCGGGTTTGAACACCTCAGTCAGCGCCTGGTACATCGCCAGCGCGCTGGGGGCGTTGTGCGCCTCGTTGATGAGCTGGAGCAGAGGTTCTTCATCGCCAATTTCCATCAGGCGGCTGGGATAACGCAGCTCAAAGACGCGGTTGCGCATCGCGTCCGCCGTCATAGCGTCTTCCCACATCATGCGCGGCAGCGCGATCTTCACTTGCAGCGGCCCGATTGCCGCCAGCCAGCCAGCCTGCATGACGATCAGCGATTGTTCACAGAAGAAGAAGCGCTTCAGGATCACAGCGGTGTCGTAGCGCATCAGTTTGGCGCGCTCGTGCTGTCCAGGCAGGTACACTTCAGCGACCATTTTTGTCCTCACCTCTTACAATCTCACTATTCACCACTGGCAAAACAGCGCCCAGTTCAGGGTTTTGCTTCTGGGCGCACATTGTCTGTAATCAGCCTGCGCCGTTCGACATAGGCGGGCAGGATTTCTGTGCCGCTGTCATCAGTGAACCAGGCGAACGGGTCGGTGCTGGCGACCAGCGCAATATTGGCCCAGGGGTTGAACGACCCAGAGCGAACGATGCACTTGGCACGGTAGGCGTAATCGCTGACCAGCGCCTCGTGGGTTGTCAGCTTGAACTGCGCGCCAGCGCCAGTGTAGATATCCTGGAGCGCGCTGTAGAGCGGCTTGTTTTTTGTCAGGATGTCGCCAGCAAAGTGGACTTCCTCGACAAAGATTTCCTGGCGCAGCACACGCAGCACATCCAGCACATCAGGCAGGCCTTCGTAGAAACCGAGATCAATCCGCCAAGCGTCCTTGGGGATCGGAAAACCGGCGTCGGTTACCATAATGATGTCAGAGTGGCCGAGCGTGGCGACAGCCTGGGCGAGTTCAGGGTGCAGAATTCGATTAGGACGCATGGGTTAAATTCGCTCCGTAATTGCTTTTCGGTCTAATGTTGTTGTTCACGCAACCGCTGTCGCAAGAAAGGCTTCGACCTCGGCCCGCGTGTGATAAGACGGCACGGTGTCCCAGCGCGTGCAGCACAGGCCGGCAACTGCGTTGGCGAAGCGCGCCGCCTCCTCCAGCGGCTTGCCCTCCAGCAGCGCCGTAGCCAGCGCGGCGTTGAACGAGTCGCCGGCGCCGTTGCTGTCCACAATGCTGTCATATCGGTAAGCAGGGACAGGCGTTGCGCTGTCCGGCGTCACAATCAGAGAGCCGCGTTCGCCCAGCGTCATGACCACAGTCCTGCAGCCTAAGCCCAGCAGCCGCCGCGCAATCTCTACATCATCGGTCGGGTCCTGCGGATCAAGCCCCAGACAAACACGCGCTTCAGTCTCGTTGGGCGTGAGCAGATCAATATCCGACAGATCGTAGGCGCGCAAATCGAGCGCCGGGGCCGGGTTGAAGATGACAGTAATGCCGGCTTCGCGGCCGCGCCGGGCCGCGTGCAGCGCGGTTTCCAGCGGGATTTCGAGCTGGATCAGCATCACTGAGCCGGGTGTCATGAGCGGCAGCGCCCTGTCCACATCGGCAGGCGAAAAAAGCTGATTCGCGCCGATGTCCACCGTGATAATGTTGTAGCCATCGCTGGATTTGATGATGAACCCAGCTCCAGTTGCCAAGTCTGGCCGCTGCAGCAGCAGATCAGTGTTGACACCCTCCTGCTGCATCAACCGGATAAAGGCGCGGCCAAAATCATCGTCGCCAACACACCCAACGAAGTTGACCGGCGCGCCAAGCCGGGCAGCCTGCACAGCCATGTCGCTGCCTTTGCCGCCATAGGCTTCGCGGAAATTGCGCGCCAGCACGGTCTCGCCTTTGACGGGGATGCGGTCAACATCCATCACCAGTGCGACCAGGTAGCTGCCAATAAGGACAATTGAAGGTTGATGGGCCATAAGTAAACTCTCAGCAATGTGTATCTAACCCAACACAAGAGCCGCAGCCGGTTTGGCGACCGGCTGGCGGCCTTAGATCACTAATAATGTTCCCAGGGGCCTTGGGTGCGGTCAATGATGTGGTTACCGGTGCTTGTGCCGATCATCTCAGCTCCCGCGTCGAACATCTCGATGGCGCGCTCGTAGCTGTTGATCTTGCCTGACGCCTTCACCTTGCAGCGCGGGCTGACCGTTTCGCGCAGCAGGCGCACATCAGCGGCTGTCGCCATAATGCCGCCAGCGCCCCAACCGCTGGACTGTTTGATCCAATGCACGCCGGCTTCATCAATGAGCAGCGCGGCGCGGCGTTTGTCCTCTTCAGTGGGAAGGAAGCCGAACTCAAGCATCGCCTTAACTGGGCGGCCGTCGGCTGCTTTGACGATCTGTGCCGCTTCCTCGCGAAACTCGTCGTACATGCCGCTGCGGTAGAAGCCCATATTCGGCTCGTAATCAATTTCATCCGCGCCCAGCGCGATACACTCGCGAATCAAGGCGATCTTGGCGTGGAGGCTTTCGCCGCCCATTGGCAGACCGATGCAGGTCGCCACCTTTACGCCTGTGCCCTTGAGTATATCTTTGACCAGCGGGACCCAGCACATCTGAACCATCGCAGCGTTGAATTTGTAGCGGGCGCATGTTTCGGCGTGCTTAATGATCTCATCGCGCGTGGCTTCTGGGCGGACAAGTGTGAACTGAATGTGAGAAGCCAATTCCTCGTCTGACATCTCGCGGGCATTGAGAACAGGAATGGGCACAGTCATGAGGCCACCTCGCTCGTTTGGTTATTATGTAATTACAAAAAGTATAAGCAGCATTCGGCGATTTGTCAATCAGAAAACGGGGGCGGGGACTGGTAAATTTTGCGGACACATACGGGTTTTTCTACGCTTAGAATCGCCGTCTGTATCCATGATCTTCACCAGTCCCCGGGGGCGGGCAGCGTTGACAAAATGCGCGCAGGCTATACAATGAACCAGCCTTTCTTAACGTGCCGATCACGAACGCATGGTAAGACAGGGCACCGGCGCACGATTTACGGCTGCAACTGGGACGTGAAGCAATGGCCCCCAAAAAACCGCCTCACCCTGGCCTGATAGATGTTGCACCTAGACAGGTCATAGACAAGAGCAGCCCTATCCCGCTTCACTACCAGCTTGAGCAGTTCCTGCGCAATGGCATCGAAACTGGGCGTTTCCCGCCCCTGCAAAGCCTTCCCACTGAGCTGGAGCTGCAGGAGTTCTTCGGGTTGAGCCGCACATCAATTCGGCAGGCAATTGGCAAGCTTGCTGCTGACGGATTGGTTGAACGCCGGCGATCACTGGGAACAATAGTCCTGCCGCAGCCGTTCCAGGAAGAACTCTCCTCGCTCACCAGCTTTACCGAAGAGGTGCTGCGGCGCGGCCACACACCACAGACGCGCCTGGTTGATTTCACTATCAGGCCCGCTGACGCCGACGACCAGAAATACCTCAATTTGGCCCCAAGTGCCGAGGTATATGATGTCTGCCGCGTGCGGCACATTGACGATTCGCCTATCGGCTTGATTCGCTCGCGCCTGCCGGTTGCGCTGCTGCCCGGTCTTACGCCCGACGTGTTCAGCGTCACCGGCCTGCGCCAGTCCATCTACCACATTCTGGAGACGGTGTATCATTTCAAGTTGGTGCGGGCGGACGAAATAATACACGCAGTCACGCTCACAGAAGGCGACGCACAACTGCTTGCGCTGCCGCCAGCTACTGCTGTGCTTCAACGCCATCGCGTTACTTACGACGCCGAAGACCGAGCTGTGGCGCTGGAGCGCGGCCTGTATCATGTGCGCTACCATCTGGAATGGAAAGGGCGCGAGGTTCTGGCGTTTGACCGCCGCTTTAACGACGACAGTGACACAGCCTCGATCTGACGCCCCGCGCCGCGCTCATCCCCGCCCCTTCAGGCGCGCAGTGACAAATCATACATAGCCAGCACATTTTCCAGCGGTGTATCCGGCTGAATGTGATGTGAACTGGCGAGGATGTAGCCGCCGTCACGGCCGAGAACGCGCACACGCTCTCGTACTTCGTTGGCGACATCATTGATCGTGCCGCGCGGCAGCGTTCTGATGATGTCAATGCCGCCGTGAAAGCAGAGGCGATCGCCAAAATCTGCTTTAAGGCCTTCCGGTTCCATGCCCCTGGCGTCGGCCTGGATAGGGTTCAGAACGTCAATGCCGAGGTCAATCAGCTCTGGGATGAGGGGGCGCAGCGCGCCGTCGCTGTGGTACATCACCTTGACGCCGTAGGTTTTTGCAGTCTCAACGATGCGCGCATGGCACGGACGGATGAACTCTCGCCACATGCCTTTTGAAACCAGCAAAGCGTTCTGGCTGGCTACATCGTCGTAGAAATACACCATGTCCAGTTTGTCTCTGGCGACCTCCAGCACACGGCGCGTGTTCTCGACGTACAGGTCCGTCAGCCGTTCCATGATGTAGCGCGGAATATCCGGCTCCACAGCCATCTCCATCAGGAACTTCTGCATGCCGCGAAGCTGCCACGCCACTTCGAAAACGGAACCAATGCGAAAGCGGATGTGCAGCGGTTGGTCACGGTTGAGCTGGTCAATCACCCCTGGCAGGGGCGAAAAATCGAACCAATCTGGCTGAGGCCAGCGATATGATCTGAGCGCTTCAACAGTGTCGTATGACTCAAGCGGGTAGCTGGCGCTCTCCTCATAAGCGCCGGTGGCATGGTGGACAACCCGCATATGCCGCCCCAGGATTTCATACAACTCGCCGTTGGGCAAACGCTGGCGCCACATGCGGCACGGTGTAGACCGGCTGCAGACATCCCACCACTCGATCTGCGCGCCAGGGCGCATCACTGCGCTGGGCGGGGCGCAGAACATATCGTAAGACACGACGCGGCAGTCTACTTCGAGCTTGCGCAGCACCGCCTCGCGCGCTGGGTCAAAGAAATCGGCCTCGCTCGGTCTGGCAGATGTGTCTAGGCCGAAGTGCGCGATCAACTGATCCCAGATTTCGTTAGTGGCGAGAAAATCAACCGGCACACGGTCGGGCTGTTGATGCGCCAGCGCAGTCAGCACGCGCTCGCGCGGCGAAGGCGAAGCCGGGGTAGTGTGCATCGGAAGTGCTCCTCACTATATGCGGCATCAGTCAGGTTACGCTTGGGTGAAACCATGCAGCTCGCGGCCACTCCACTGCATGTGATATTGGATGTGGTAGAGGCCGCGCTCAACAGCTATCGGCTGCCCTTTGGTATCAAACGACACCCGGCGGCGCAGCAGCACGGCCGTGTGCGCCGGCAGCTCAAGCAGGGATGCGTCCGCCTCTGTCAGATTGACGGCGCTCAGCATCTCGGAGGCGCGCACGAGCCGGATACCGTACACCGTTTCCAACACGTAGTACATGGACTGGCGCATACCGTCAGGCGCAAAAACATCTGGCTTGAAGTGCGGAACGCAAGCCACGGGAATGTGCGACTCAACCAGGCCGATCGGCTGACCGTCAATGAAGCGCAGGCGGCGAATGAAGAACACCTTGGAGCGCGGCGGCAGTTCCAACTGGGCCGCTACTTCCGGATCAGCCTTCTGCTTGGCGAACTCGATCACACGCCCACTTGGCCTCTGCCCTTTGCTCAGCGCCTCCTCGGTGAAAGTGCTCAGTGTGTGGATGGACGAGGCAAACGGGCGCGGCAGCACCACTGTGCCGCGCGAGCGCCGCCGCTCGACCAAACCCGCGCTGACAAGGTTGTTGATCGCCTGACGGATCGGCGTCCGGCTTAGGCCAAACCGTTCTTGTAGTTCCTGTTCCGTGGGCAGTGTGCGGTGCGGCGGGAACAGCCCATTTTCAATACCTTGGCGCAGAAACTGTTCCAACTGGTAATGCAAAGGTATCGGACTCCTCCGGTCAATAATCTGTTTGGGATCTATTTCCGCCAGCCCCGGGTGTGTAACGGGCATAGACTCTTCGATTCTCTAAAGTTTTTTGCAGACAACGCGCATTCTTGTCTTGTTCATGCCGAAAGGTCCGCGAATTTGCGCTCGGCGTGCGCCTGCGCAGCGCGGTAATCGCCCCGCTGCAGCGCTTGGCAAAACGCCAGATAGGCCGCCGTGGTGATAGACGGCACATCTTTTTTGGGCAGGACTGCCCGCTGCTGCGCCGTTTTTTCGAGCGCGCGCACGCCTGCCGCCAGCGCCTCGATGTACGCGCTCCGCTGGAGCGTGTCCGTCTCGTTAAGCAGCCGCAGCGCGAAATCCGCTGCCCGCCGGACGATCACTGCCAGCAGTTCCGCGCCGGTTTCCACTGATGCCGCGTTGTGCCCATCGCCTCCGCGTGGATCGGGGCCGATCACGCCGTCCAGCGCTTGATTGTGCGGCACTGCATCGAGCCGCACTAGATCGGGTTGCAGCGCCCACAGCAGCGAGGTTTCGCCCACGCCGGCGTGATCGCCCAGGTAGCCGCTGTCGGTTGTCAAGTCATATTCCGTTAACGGCAGAATCGTCACCGGTGACCGGCGCATCACGTGCAGCGCGGCGCGCTTGAGCGCTAGAGTCTGGTCTAGACCGAAGTGGCCGGTGAACGCAGCGATGACGCGGAAGCCCATCGCGCCGAACTGCTCGAAAACGGCCGTCAGCAGCGGCTCGATCACCGCAATGGGCAAGTTCAGCGTGTGCGGGTAGGGCACACCGCCGACCGCCCAGTACGATACCGGGCACAACACCGCGTCTGCTGCGTCGGCGATGCGCTCGCCGACCGCCTCGGCGATGAGGCCATCCAGGCCCAACGGCAGGTGATAGCTGTGCCATTCGATCGTGCCGAACGGGAGCACCAGGATCGGGCAGGCGCGCAGGCGCGCCGTCAGCTCATCCGGGAACAGCGTTTCGAGGCGGTAAACGGTCATGCGTCGGCTCCGAAGTTGATGATCGTGCGGATGCCCTGGAGTCGTTCGGGCTGGGCGAACAGGCTGGGGACATCTTCCAGCCGCACCGTCTGCGTGTGGAGTTCATCGAGGCGAAGCCGCCCCGTCATGTACCAGTCGGCGAACAGGGGCAGGTCAATGGCCGGGCGGATATTGCCGTAGATGCAGCCTTTGATTTGCTGCTGCTGGCTCATGAACCGGCGCGGAAAGAACGGCAGCGTTGCGTCGCGCGCCGCCGCGCCCACCAGCGTCAGCGTGCCGCCGCGCGACAGCATGTCAATGCCCTGCAGCATCAGCTCCGGCAGGCCGACGACCTCAAAGACGTGTTCGACGCCGCGACCGCCAGTCAAATTTCGCACGGCCTGCGCCGGATTGGCTGCGCGGCTGTTGACAGTGTGTGTAGCGCCGAAGTCGCTTGCGAGGCGCAGGTTATCGTCTTTCACGTCAATAGCGATGATTGGGCTGGCGTTCGCCAGCGCCGCCCCTTGCACGATGTTCAGCCCAACGCCGCCAGTCCCGATGATCGCAGCGCCCTCGCCAGGCCGAACGGCGGCCGTGTACAGGGCAGCGCCCACGCCGGTCGCGACAGCGCAGCCCAGCAGCGCCGCCTTCTCCAGCGGCATGTCGCGGCGGATGGGGACAGCGCCCCAAGCTGGCAGCACCGCGACCGGGCAGAAAGTGCCCGCGTTCAGCAGAATGTTGAGCGGCTGTCCTCTCCAGTAGACACGAGGGGCAGCGGTGGCCTGCACATTCTCGCACAGGTCCTGCCTGCCAGACAGACACCAGCGGCAGCGCCCGCACTTCACCTGCCAGTTCACAACGACGTGGTCGCCGGGCTGGACATGGCGCACATTTACGCCGACCGCTTCAACGACTCCAGCGCCTTCATGGCCCAGCAGCGCCGGGCACGCGCGCGCGTCGCGCACCGCGCTGAGATCGGTATGGCAGATACCGCTGGCAGCCATGCGGACCGCCACTTCGTCAGGGCCCGGATCGTGCAGTTCGACGGTTTCCAGCGTGGGGGGCTGTCCCCATGTTTCGAGCACGATGGCTGGCAGACGCCTGGTCATGGGCATTCCCCCGACATCAAGGCATGGTTCCGGCTTCTTCGTTTTGGACAAACGACACGAGCGGCTCGGTAAGACCGTAGGCGACAAAGCGCTCGGTCGCGCTGTCGAGCAGGTTGACGGCCTGCGCCTCGAAAACGACCCACACTGGCTGGCCGACGTCCGCAGCAAACGGCGCTGGGACAACCGCTTTGACAATGGTCCCTGCAATGTCGAGATCAACAACGATCTCCGCGCCCAATGGCTCGATGACGAACACCTCAGCCCGAATCGCGCCGGCGGGGGCGCTTGCGCTGGGATAGACGGCGATGTTTTCCGGTCGGATGGCGATCTCAAGGCGCTCAGCGCCGCCCACCTCAACCGGACGGGTCAGCGCTGCGCGGAAACCTGGGTGAACCAGCATCCCATCTTCCAGCCGAACGGGGATGAAATTGGTCGGCGGGTTGCCGATGACGGTGGCGACGAAGCGGTTGGCGGGTTGGTTGTAGACCATCTCTGGCGTATCAACCTGCAGCAGCGTGCCCCGATGCAGCACGCCGATGCGGTCGGACATTGACATGGCCTCGATCTGATCATGAGTGACGTAGACAAGCGTTTGACCAAGATCGCGCTGCAGCCGCTTGAGTTCGACGCGCATTTCCAGCCGCAGCAGCGCATCGAGCGCTGACAGCGGCTCGTCCATCAGATAGGCGCGAGGGCGCCGGACGATAGCGCGCCCAATCGCGACGCGCTGGCGCTCGCCGCCCGAAAGCTGGCCCGGCTTGCGCTGGAGCAGCGGCTCGATGCGCAGCACACGGGCGACTTCCTGCACCTGCGCGCGAATCGACTGTTTGTCAACCCGGCGCTCGCGCAGCGGGTAAGCGATGTTGTCGAACACTGTTTTGTCCGGGTACAGCGCAAGGTTCTGGAAGATCATGGCGATATCGCGATTGCCGGGGTAAATGTCGTTGACCCGCTCGCCATCCAGTAGAACATCGCCAGCGTCGGGCGTTTCCAGGCCGACAATGACGCGCAGCGTTGTCGTCTTGCCCGCGCCGGGCGGCCCCAGCAGGGTGAAGAACTCGCCATCTTCAATGTCGAGATCGAGGTTGTTGACGGCCGTCACTGGGCCGAAGCGTTTGGTAATGCCGCAAAGCTGGATTCTTGCCATGGGCTTATGCCAGCGCTTTCTCTGTAGCTGCGTCGAACAAATAGACGCGGTGCGGCTGCAGGCTGATGGCATGTGTTTGGCCTACACGCGCCGCCGTGCCAGGCTTGACCAGCACCTGCACGATCTGACTGCCAAACTGGCTGTGCAGGACGGTCTTTGCGCCCAGCGGTTCGGTGGCGTAGATTTTGACCGGCAGCTTCAGCGGCGCTGGGGCGGCTTCTGCCGGGGCAAGGTCTATGTGCTCTGGGCGAATGCCGAGCACTACGTTGGGCGATGGGGCGCGTTCCAAGCGCTGGCGCAGATGATTGTCCAACTGAATAGACGCACCGTCAGCGCTTTGCAGGCAGGGCTGTCCGCCGTCGCTGACGTAGCGCCCGCGAATAAAGTTCATGCTGGGGCTGCCGATAAAGCGCGCCACAAACAGATTGGCCGGGCGCAGGTATACATCGTCGGGCGAGCCGTACTGCTGAAGCTCGCCGGCGCTCATCACGGCAATGTGATCGGCCATGCTCATCGCCTCAATCTGGTCGTGGGTCACATAGACCATTGTCTGGCCGATTTCACGCTGGATCACCTTCAATTCGGTGCGCATGTAAGCGCGGAAGGCAGCGTCGAGATTGCTGAACGGCTCATCCAGCAGGAAGATGCGCGGTCTGACGACGATAGTGCGCCCGAGCGCGACTTTTTGCAGATCGTTGACGCTGAGCTGGGTCGCCTTCATATGCAGCATGCTTTCGATGCCCAACATCTGTGCGATGCGCCGCACATCGGCCTCGATCTGGCTGCGCGGCAGCTTGCGCACGCGCAGGCCGAAAGCGAGGTTGTCGAACACGTTCATGTGAGTGAAGATGGCGTAGTTTTGGAAGACGAAGCCGACGCCGCGCTTGCCCGGCGGCATGTTGTTGATGCGGTCGCCATCGAAGTAGATGCTGCCCGCAGTTGGCGCTTCCAGCCCGGAAATCATGTTCATCGTCGTGCTCTTGCCGCACCCCGAGGGGCCGAGCAGGGCGGCGAAATGGCCGCTGGGAATCTCTAGGCTCAGATTCTTGACGGCGGTCACTTTATCGAACTGCTTGGTGACGTTTTCCAATCGGATATGTGTCATCGCAGCCGTCCTAGCGTTTGATCGCGCCGAAAGTAAGGCCACGCACCAGATAGCGCTGGATGACCAGGCCAAAGATAACAGGCGGCAGCAGGGCGATCACGCCCAAGGCGCTCTGCGGGCCATAGAGCTGGCTGGCAGCGCTGGAAACGCTCTGCAAGAACACCGGGATCGTCACCCAGTCGCGATTGGTGATCAGCAGCGCAATCAGGAAATCCGACCAGTTGAGGATGAACACGAACAGCGCAGTGCTGGCCAGCCCGCCCTTTGTCAGCGGCAGCACGACCTTGAGAAACACCCCCCACTGGCTGGAACCATCAACCACGGCTGCCTCGCTGACTTCGCGCGGAATCTCGTCGAAGAAGCTCTTCATTAACCACACGACGAACGGAAATGTGACCACAGTGTAGATCAGCGTGAGGCCGTACCAGGTGTCCGACAGGCGCAGCGCCGACCACATGATCACCACTGGCACAAGAATAGCGATGGGCGGAAACATGCGGAGCTGCAGAATGCTGAAGCCCAAGTTGTCAGGGTTGCGGTCGAGCCTGCGCCTGATGAGGCGGGCGATCAGCCGGTCAAGTGTGAATGTGAACACAAAAATGACGACGACCCCCAACCACGGCCCCTGCCATTCGAACAGGACGTTGCGGAACAGTATCAGGAAGGGGATCGTCAGCAGCGGCGCGGCGAAACCCCGGATCAGGCCTGCCCACAGCGGCAGGGCGCGCTGGTTGCTCGCCTGGTAACGCGACAAACCATAAGCGGCCAGCGTGCCAACCACTACGGCGAGCACTGTGCTGAGAACGCCGACGATCAGGCTGCTGCGGATGGCCGGCAGCGCCGAATTGGAATTAGCCATTGACGCGCCGCCCAGGATGATGCCAGTGTAGTTCTCGATGGTGACCTGGCTGGGCACCCAGTAGACGCGCCCGCCTGCTGACGTCCACTCCGGCAGTGGCTTGAGCGAGGTGTTGACCATCCAGTAAACGGGGAACAGGGCGAAAACGCTCCAAAGGATGATGATCAAATAGCGCAGGACTCTGAAACTGCGTGACTGCGTGTTCATCGTCGTTTTCCTACTCCGCCTCTTGCCGTGCCTGCTGCTGTTCGGCAGCCTGTAGGGGGCGCAGCGCATAAGTCGCCAAGACGGTAATCAGGATGAGGATGAGGACAGCGCCGGCTGCTGCATACGACCAGCGGAAGTTGTTGAAACCGAGCTTATACATGTAGATGCTGATCGTCTCGGTGGCCTGCGCCGGGCCGCCGCGGGTCATCAGATATGGCAGGTCAAACAGCTTGAACGCTTCCATTGAACGGATGATCAAGGCGATGATGATGACGGGTTTCAGCATGGGCAGCATGACCCAGCGGAACTTCTGCCAGGCGCTGGCGCCGAGCATAGTGGCTGCGCGCATCTGGTCTTCAGGCAGCGCGGACAGGCCCGAGAGCAGAATCAGGAACATTAACGGCGTCCACTGCCACACATCAGCAGCGATAACCGAAATCACGGCAACAGTGGGGTCAGTCAGCCAGGGAATGGCGACACTCCGGCCAGTGATGATAGACAGGATGCCGTTGATCGGCCCGTTGCCCTGCAGCAGCATGAACCACATATAACCGGCCACGGCTGGGACGACCATCATCGGGATAAGATAGATCGTGTTGAACAGCGGTTTGAGCGGAAACTTGTCGACAAAAAGCAGCGCCAGCCCCAGGCCGATCAGAAACTCGAGCGACACCGCGACAGCCACAATCAGGATCGTGCGCCCCAGCGCGCTGATGAACTGGGCGTCTGTCACAATGCTGGTGTAGTTGGATGTCCATGTCCACCACTGGTTGGCGTGCCACCAGTTGAGGCCGCCAGCCGTTAGCGGGGTATACGTGGTCAGGCTGAGGTAAAGCACGACGGTCAGCGGAAAAATGATGATGAAGTAGAGCAGGAGCTGCGCTGGGGTGATGACGACTGTGCCGAAGCGGCGCAGGCTGCGATTGCCAAACCAATCGCGCACCGAATGCCGGACAGGCGCTTCAGTGACACCGTCCTGGCGCTTGGATGACCGTAGGGCATCAACCATGACAAAAGACCTCTCACTGAAAAACTGTATTCGATTCAGATTGACGGTGCGCTGCCGGGGCAGGCGGGTGCATCCACAGCCTGCCCCAGACAGCCACCAGCGCAGCACTAAATTGTTGGTTCCTCGATCAGGCTCGGCCAGGCGTCCAATTTGGACTGGATAGCCTCGATCTGCTGCGCGCGGCCCAACCGGTCGGTGATCTCATTCCAGCGGCGGGCAGCGTCGGCCATCGCTTGTTCAGGTGTTTTCTGGCCGGTCAGCGCGGCCTGCAGTTCCTCGTCAAGCGTCTTCTCGTATTCCTGGCCGCCGTTGAGCAGGCTGGGCGGCGGCACTGTGATCTCGGCGCTGGCGGCGATTGAATCGATCTGATACTGCTTGTAACTCTCGACCACCAGTGGGTCGGTCAGGTCGCTGACCTGGAACGGGTCGAACGTGCCGCCGGGGTTGCCGACCATCCACGTGTAGATGCTGGGGCTGTTGGCCCACTGGAGGAACAGGTACGAGGCTTCGGGATACTGCGTTTGGCTGGAAACCTGGTATGTGTTGCCGATGTAAGTCACGCTTCGGCGCACCAGCTGGCCGTCAATCACGCGACCAGGCGATTTGAACGAGCCTAGCTTGCCGCCGACAGCCGTGTTGGCGTTATCGAGGAACTTCGGCATGTTGGCGAAAGCGCAGGTCATGGCCGCGCCGCCGCTGCCCATGTTTGGATACTGCTCTGGCCAGCTCCACACCAGCGCGTCAGGGCTGCCAACCCTGAGTGCCGCCACATGCTCGGCGCAGGCCTGAATGCCCGCCGGGCTGTTAAGCAGCGCGTCGCCGGTCTCTGGGTCGAAGTAGAACTGGTTGGGTTTCGCGCCGCAGGCATAGCGCTGGTAGAAGTTGCTGAAGCCCCAGTCGGGGTTGAGCAGGGCAGTGTTGCCGTACAGCCCCTGGTCGGGCCGGTGGAAGAACTCAGCGATCTGGTCAAGCTGTTCCCAAGTTTCGGGCGGCTGCAGGTCCCAGCCATAGCGCGCGCGGAACTCGCGCTGCTCGTTCGGGTCCTCGAACAAATCGCGGCGGTAAATCCAGATTTGATAGTCGCCGTCGAAGTTGACCGAGATGGTGCGCCCGCGATAACGGTTAAGCAGGTTCACGGTGAGCGGCCCGCCAAGGTAATGCTCTTCCCAGTCAGGCCGGTACTGTTCGACCAGCTCGTCCAGCTCCAGCAGCGCGCCGGCTTCATACGCGCTGGCGAGCGAGTTGTACATCAGCGAGTAAATGTCAAAGCCGTAAGCGTTGGTCACGCGGTCCTGGATCACGCGGTTGAACAGCTCAGCGTAGGGAAGGATCGTGATCTCGATGTTGATGCCGGTTTCCTGCCGGAACAAATCAAGCACGGTGGGAGCGCCTTCAGGGAAAACACCCTGCCAGTGCAGTTCGGCGCTGGCGCCAACCAGCATCCGCAGGTTGGACGGTTTCTTGTCGGCCGGCAGGGCGCGGATACCCTCAATGGCGCGGCCGGCAGGGGTATCGGGGCCATACTGGTATCGCTCGGCCCCTTCAAAACCGGTCGGACCGCCGATCATACCAGGGGCAAGACCCTGCCTGTGCGGGGCAGCGCGAATCAATCGGGGAACGCCAATCAAGCTGGTGGCTCCGATAATCGCGCCTGCCTTTAGCAGATCGCGCCGGGTGATGCCAGTGGTGCTGTTGTGTTTTGACATCTTTAATCCCTCCAAACAACGAAACAAGACTTTCGGACATTGCTGAGTGTCGTTTTGGGGCGAGACACAGGGCTGCGAGCAGCCCTGTGTCTCATGAAACTGCATCGCAGCGATTTAGATGTGGGCGCCCGCGTTCTGCATCAGCTTCAGCGTGGCGTCGCGGGCTTCTTTCACCCAGGCAAGAATGCCAGCGCGCGACGGATCAGGCGGCCACTCCAGCTCGCACGATATCGAGCCGTCAAAACCGGCCTTCTTCAGCTCGTTCACGTAGTCCTGCAGGGGCGCTTTGCCGCGGCCCGGTGGCAGATCGCCGTGCTTGTCAATGGCATCAGAGATGTGAACGTGGGCGATGCGCCCAGCAAGGCGCTGAATCTCGGATGGCGCGATACCGGCTAGGAACAGGTGCGAGCAGTCGATGTTGGCCTGTACCGTGTTGGGCAGGTCAACCGCGTTCAGAAATTCAACCATCGTGTCAATGCTGTTGACGATGGACATCTTGAACGGCTCCAGCTCGATGGCGATCTTGATGCCCACAGCTTCGGCGTATTCGCCCACGGCGCGGGTGCCCTCGACAGCGGCATTGAAGATCCAGTTCTTGTCGAAGCCGGTTTCAAGCTGCCAGAAGTACTCGCCATTCACGATCAGCATGTTGGTGGCGCCCATGTGGGCCGAGAGATCGACCAGGCGCTTGCCCAGGTCTTTGGAGAATTCGCGCGCTGGCCTGTTTGGATCGAAGAAACCAAAGATGATGGCCACGCTGCCCGCAACAGGCAGGCCGACCTGTTTGGTGATGCGCTTGACGTTAGCGAGCTGCGCGGCGCTCATCTCGCCGTCCTGCGGATAGATGTCAATGGTGTCGAAGCCCAGTTTCTTGACTTCTTCGATACCGTCGCCAAACGCATCAATTTCGGAGCCGAAAAACACTGAATTGATGATGCCTAGTTTCATGTATGCCTCCTCAAAAAGTGTGCTTGAAGTAAATGCGAGCCGGACTGCGTTAGTCAGCTCATCATATCGGCAACGGCGACGCTGTTGCGTGTCTCAATACCTTGATTGCTATTTGAGTGCATTATGAAAAGCCAGTGCAAGCAGGGAAGCGAGGACTTTAAAGGCGAAACCATCATTGGTGCGGGCGTGGAGGCGCTGGAGG
>Ga0308414_1000600_pt1 | contig 23103 bp, 22 predicted proteins | sample HotsprSampleOS50_FD_205667 | JGI IMG/M metagenome (GOLD analysis project Ga0308414, IMG submission 205667) | Hot spring phototrophic mat microbial communities from Octopus Spring, Yellowstone National Park, Wyoming, United States - 20090730_OS50 ...
ATGGGAATACCCTTAGAGCGCAACTACAACCCACGGATGACGCGTCTTCTACAGGCTGCGCAGAAGGCATGGTGTAGGATCATGGATGGACTAGGGATGCTTATCTATCAAGGCGCGGAAACTTTTGGTTGTGGTTCGCTACCATGCCTCCTGAGCAGGAAATGTTCGAGGAAGTGCAAGGTACCTGAAGGCGTATAGTGGGAATTTTGCAGTGTATCACCCCCGACACACGCTTCTGGATAAAGTCTGAGGTTCCTATACGCTCCTTGTCCCGTCGAGAGAGATCCGAGTTCGGCGCTGCATCCAGTGGGATTGATCCTCCTGGTGAAAAAAATAGGTTGTACACAGGAGCGCCATCGCTACAACTACCCTAAACAGGTGAGAAATCTCTTAGATACAGGAAAAAGATTCACAACTATAAATTCTGGTTTTAGAATTATGGTGATATATCGGCGATATTCCAAATAGATATATTCTAACTGACAGGGGCTCTTATCCATCATACAAGAAAAAAAAGGGGCTATCGATGGATCAGTTGAAAAGGATCGGCCGGTTATTAGCCGATATCGTGGAACTTTACATTCCCATTACAGTGTTTCTTCTTATGTTCGTCGTATTTTTGACTACTACTTGACCCATCACAAGGCCATTTCATCGGTGATGCGAATCCCCTACAATTACATCTTCGTATCCTTCCCTATTCTTCTGGTGTCTGTAGTGATTCGATCCGCTTACCGGATGGTGTTGGACATTCGGAGTTGGAGGAACGGAACCTACCGTCAAACGTACAACATAGAGAAAGAGGATGAACTAATGTGAGTCTATACCTCCTAATCCCGTTTTTCTTTTTTGTTCTGGCTTTCATCATACGAATGCCCATTGGTTTCGGGATGATCCTTGGCTCGATTGCCTACTTTCTCGCGAAGGGGATGAGCATCAGCTCTCTGGTCAACACCGTCTGCTATGGCCTGATCAACGCGTACATCCTTCTGGCCATTCCTTTGTTCATCTTTACTGCTAACGTAATGAACTCAAGCGAGGTTACCGACAAAGTGTTCGATTTTGCTCGTTCCATCATAGGTAGGATGCATGGAGCGACTGCATACGTGAACATTCTTGCCTCGCTGATTTTTGCCGGTATGACAGGTAGCGCTGTTGCGGACGCGTCGGGACTAGGAGTGTTGGAGATCAAGCAGATGAGGAAGGAAGGATACGACATGCCCTTCTCCTGTGCCATCACCGCTTCGACGGCAATGGTAGGACCGATTTTCCCCCCCTCGATCCCATTCGTGATCTACGCCATGATTTCAGGAGCCTCGGTGGGAAAACTGTTCATGGGAGGTATCGTCCCTGCCATTATCCTCTTGGTAGGTATTTATTCGGGAATCATCACTCCCACTGAGGCTGCGGCAGTGGCAGCCTGTTATGCCTTACTGGTCTGCGCGGGCCTTACAGAGATGTTCTTGCGGTTCAGGGGATACGAACAGAGGTTGATCGATATGATGGAGAACCCCAAGGAAACGAGGGACATCCTGGAGCGGATTGCGGATTACAAGATTCAATACTGGGATATCGTTGGAGATTACATAAAACTCCGAGACATGGAAGATTCGGTTCTTGTAGCCTCGGAATGTGATGACCTCGGAACTCAGCAGTCCCTCCTAGTTTCCCCTTCAGAGCTTTCGGATATCGTATTTCCCCCAATGCGCAGGTATCTCGGATGGATGAAAAAAAAGCTCCCTGGTTGCCGGATCTTTTTCCACTGCGACGGTTCCATCCGATCCATCATTCCGGATCTTATCGAGATGGGGATCGATATCCTGAACCCTGTTCAGTATTCGGCGGCAGGAATGGATCTCACAGAGTTGAAGCGTGACTTTGGAAAGGAACTAGTGTTTTGGGGCGCTGGGATCGACACCCAGGAGACACTGGTGAAGGGACCTGTTCACAAGATCCGGGATGAGGTGCGCGGAAATATCGAAACCCTGGCTCTTGGTGGCGGGTATGTCTTTGCCCCCATGCATAATGTGCAGGCGGACGTTCCCCCCGAACATTTTTGGGCAATGTGGGAGGCCTGGAAGGAATTTGGCAATTATCGTTGACAGGGGAAATAGAGAATGCTATAATATCGATGATATATCGGAGAAATAATTAAAGAATATTTTTTAAACATAAAGCGAAGACGATGATACAGTTGGATGCTCCAAAAACGAAGAAGAACCTGATCTATGAAACTCTAAAGGCACGGATCGTTCGCAATGAGTTTCGGCCATTGGAATATCTGAATGAAAAAGATCTTGCTTACCAGATGGGTACCAGTAAGACTCCTATACGCGAAGCCCTGCAGGAGTTGGGGCGAAATCGATTCGTAACGATCATTCCCAACAAAGGATGTTTCGTGACCAATATAAGCCTGGAGGATATAAGGGAAATCTTCGAATTGAGACAAATTTACGAATGCGCAGCGGTTCGCGTAGCGGCTCAGAGGCAGGGGAATGGAGAATTGGTGGCCCTACTGAAACAGTACGAAGAGAATGTCGGTAAAGAATCCAATTCCGTGCAAGAAAGACTCCTTGCGGGCTACCAGATCCACTCGGCCATCGTGCAGGCCATGGGAAACAGCAGACTCTACGAGGCCTACGCGAACCTTCAGGACCACATTGTTAGGGTTCGAATCTATTTCATGCAAAGGTATCTGCATCATAGGGTGACGGAAAGTGAAGAAGAACATAGGGCCATCATAGAGGCCATTTTAAGGGGCGATCCCGAGGGAGCGGAAGAAGCGTTACGGGAACATCTGGCTCATGCCTTGGAGTTTATTCGGCAGCATATCTAGAGGAGGAGATGATGGGTATCGTACATGTTCGTTCGCGGATAGAGCGTCCAGATAAAGGCCTGATAGAAGGGTTTCGGCCTCTTGATGTAGCCACGGTGTATGAGGCTTCGGGGCGAAAAGGATACATCGAGGCATCCATCAAACCTATCGCTCGGGGTATACGAATCTGTGGACCTGCCTTTACGGTACAATGTGCACCCGGCGATAATCTCATGCTCCACAAGGCGTTGCAGATCGCTCAGCCGGGAGATGTCCTGGTAGCAACGGTTGGGGAGGACCCGGAGTACGGATACTGGGGAGGCATGATGGCAGTGTCTGCCCTCGCACGGAAATTGGGTGGTCTTGCGATCGATGGGTGCATCCGGGATTCGGCGGAAATCGTGCGGTTGGGTTTCCCTGTGTTCTCCCGGGGGTTTTCCATTAGGGGAACCACGAAGAACGTGTTGGGACTCATCAACTATCCGATCATTTTTGGGAAAATCACGATATTCCCCGGTGATTTGATTCTGGGGGATGACGATGGAATGGTGGTGGTTCGTAGGGCGGAATGCGCGGAAGTCTTAGAGAAGAGTAGGAAACGGGTAGAGGCGGAGAAGGAGAAATCCGAGCTGTTGCGAACGGGAATGAGCAGTGTCGAACTGAACAAGTTGCAGCCGGTGTTTGAATCCCTTGGCATGGTAGAGGAATGAGTATTGCATGAAGATCGAGAGTAGAAGATTGGAAGAAGGAGCCTTCGAGCTCCTCATCCGCATGGGAGAGACAGAGGAAAACGCTCGCGTCGCTTCAGGGATTCTCGTGAATGCTGATATGCGGGGGATCAGTACCCACGGAGTAAACCTCCTTAGAATGGTGCATAACCGCGTAAAGGCTGGCATGCTGGAACTTCCCACCCGAACCACCATCGTGGAGGACCGTAACGGTACCACCGTGATGGATGGGAACAACGGGCTAGGGCAGGTTTCGGCATTTAACTGTCTGGAATTGACGATGGAAAAAGCGAAAAAGTACGGGCTTTCCATGGTTCTTCTTCGAAAAACGAACAATATCGGCGCTTTGGGGTACTACACCTCGGTGGCAGCCCGAAGAGGGCTTATCCAGGTTCTCATGACCAACGGGAATCCCTCGATGGCTCCCTATGGGGCTGCCGAGCCTTTCTTTGGAACCAACCCTATTTCCATTGGTATCCCCGTCAAAGGGGACCGGCCTGTATTCCTCGACATGTCTTCCAGTGTAGTGGCAAGGGGAAAGATACGGTTGGCTTCTTTGAAAGGAGAGAAGATTCCCGAAGGGTGGGCATTGGACGAAAACGGAGAACCTACCACGGATCCTAAAAAGGCGCTAAAGGGGTGCATGCTTCCCTTGGGAGGGCCGAAGGGATCCGGTCTTGCCATGATGGTGGACATTCTTTCGGGGGTGTTATCGGGATCGAACTACAGTAAGGCCATAAAGAGCTTCCACACTTTGGAAGGTCCTACCGGTGTGGGAGCTTGTTTCATTGGAATCGATCCGGACCGGTTCATGCCAGCGGCACACTTCTATACCCTCGTGGAAAGGTATGTGGAAGAGATGAAGGGATTGAGAAGACAGAGGGGCGTTACCGAGATTTTGGCACCCGGTGAATTGGAACTCAATAGGGAAGAATCGAGTTCCCGCGAGGGAATAGATGTGCCTGATGAGGTCATCCGGGAACTGGATTCCATGTGTAAAGAACTAGGGAGTACATTCTCTTTTATTGAAAGGTCATAGGGGGGAAGAAATGCACACGATCTTTCGGGTCAATACGAGAACCCGTGAAATCAAACGAGAAGCTGCTCCAAAGGAAATGGAGCGATGGGGAGGTCGGGGATTAATTGCCCACATTCTCCTGAATACGGTACACCCGCCATCCTCGCGCTAGCCAACTCCGTAGGCCTCCTCCCCACGCGGAACTTCAGTCAGGGACAGTTCGAGCTGATCGACAACATCACGGGGGAACGCATCCGGGATGAGATCTTGAAGAGGGGAGGTATCGGAAGAGCGGGAACTCCCTGCGTGCCTGGTTGTATCATCCAATGCAGCAACGTGGTACCGGATAGGAAAGGAAAGAAAAAACTGGTCGCTTCGGTGCAGTACGAGAATATCGTACTCCTGGGATCCAACTGTGGGATCGGTAACCTGGACGACATCGCCGAACTCAACAACCTCTGCAACGAGGTGGGTGTAGATGCCATCGAAACGGGGGCTGCCATCGGAGTGGCGATGGAGGCAGGGCTTATTCCCTTTGGGGATGCGGCAGGAGCGAAGAACCTGATCCGGGAGATTGGGCAGGGTACGTATTTAGGAAGAATCCTGGGACACGGGGCGGTGATTACGGGCCGGCTGCTGGGTGTGCGTCGTGTCCCTGCCATCAAGAATCAGGCGATCCCTGCCTACGATCCCCGCGCGTTGAAGGGGAATGGAGTAACCTATGTTTCTAGCCCCATGGGGGCGGATCATACGGCGGGTAACGCCTTCGAGACGCTGAAGACGCAGGACCCCTTGAGTCCCAAGGGACAGGTCGCAGTTTCTCGAAGGTTACAGCTACGGGCGGCCCTCTTGGACAGCTGCGGAGTATGTCTCTTCATCCGACCCCCTTTCACGAAAAATCCTGAAAAGTGGTGCGACATTTTCAAGGGACGGTATGGGTGGGACATGACGGTGCGGGATGTGATGTCCATCGGATTGGACACGATCCTTACCGAACGGGAGTTCAACAAACGGGCGGGGGTATCGGAAGAGTTCTATCCGATTCCGGAGTTCATGGAAGAGGAACCCCTGCCTCCTACCAACGCGGTATTCGATGTACCCATGGAGGAAATACAGTCCATGTGGGAAAAGGACGTTGTTCTGGACCAGTTCTGAGAAGGGGAGAGATACGGCATGAGTATGATACTGCACGGTAGAGTAGCCATCGTAACAGGGGCAGGAAAGGGAATCGGAGCGGTCATTGCCAAAGTTCTGTATAACGAGGGCGCGAAGGTTTCCCTCTGGGACATCGATGTGGGGTTGGCGAAAAAGGTGGCGGAAACGGTGGACCCACACGGGAACCATGTCTTACCCCTGGAGGTAGATGTCACCCATGAATCCTCTGTCCAAGAGGCAGTGAAAAGGGTAGTGGAAAAGTTCCAGCGGATCGACATTCTAGTGAACAATGCGGGGATCTCCATCCACAAACCCATCGAAGAAATGACAGTGGAGATTTTCGACAAGGTCATCGCGGTAAATCTCAAAGGTACCTTCATCTGCTGCAAAGCCGTCACTCCTACCATGAAAAAGCAATCCTATGGAAAAATCATCAATATCTCTTCTTTAGGCGCTCGGACAGGTAGATCGGGAGTAGGGGTGAACTATGCGGCTTCCAAAGCGGGGATCCTTGGGATCACCCAAACCCTGGCACGGGAACTGGGGCCTAACGGTATCTACGTGAACGCCGTCTGTCCCGGACCGATCCTAACGGATCAGACCATGCAGTATCCCAGGGAAGTATTTGCTTCTTGGAACGTGGGGCGTGCCATACAGAAAGACGGATACCCGGAGGACGTGGCGGATGCGGTAGTGTTCCTTGCTTCGGATCGCTCGGATTGGATTACGGGAGTTTCCCTCGATGTGAATGGGGGAATTCTTATCAGGTGATAGCGTTGCTACACCGAAAGAAGCAGAACTTAGGAAGGAGAAAGCGCATGGCAGGTTTGAAGGTTGTGGACATCCGGGATGTGGAAGGGGAGAGGAGGGATCCCCCGCGGACATCTTGGATCCTTATTTCGGAAAAAACGGTGGGAGCGAAGAATTTAGCCCTCGGCATAAACGAGACGGATCCTGGCTCCATGGTTCCCGAACACATGCACGAGACGGAGGAGGAGGTAATGCTCTTCCTGGAAGGGGAAGGAAAGTTCGTTACCGAAACCGAGGAGATCGATATTCGGCCTGGGATCTGTATCTACAACCCTCCCGGAGGGAAACACAAGATTCTCAATACAGGAAAAACCAAGTTGAAATTTGTGTGGGTATACTCACCGCAATTGAAGAGTCACAGGAAACAATGAAAGCAAATCATTCTAGAAAGGAGCAATGAAATGGGCAACTGGAAATTCCCTCCCAATGGGGGGCACATGGAAAAACCGTCCAAGATCTACTTTCAGACCATGACGAAGAAGGACGTAGAGGAACGGTTGAAAGTAAATGACATCATTCTGATCCCGATGGGTTCCACGGAGAACCATGGAGATGCCCAACCCTTTGGGGAAGATACCTTCATCGTCACCCGGATGTGCGAGATGATCGCCCAGAAAACAGGTTGTACGGTGTCGGAACCCATCTGGTTCGCGTCACATCCTTTCGCTCACCTGGGGCAGGAAGGAACGGTGGTGATCCCTGACGATGTGAACGCGGCTTACGTGCGGGCAATCATTTCTGGATTCTGGAACACCGGTTTTCGGAAGCAGATCATCATGAGCAGCCATGGCCAGGAATACATTGTACCTTCCGCCATCCAGGAATGGGGCAAACGGTACCAGGTGCCGGCTATGATCTTCTTCCTCGATGTGATGAAGATCATCGGGGAAAAACTCTATGACAAAGCCCATGGGGGACCCTTCGAGACTCCCTTCCGGCACGGGGATGAGGCGGAAAACTCCATCTGTCTCGCCCTTTTCCCCGAGTTCGTGCAGATGGAAAACGCGGTAGACAACAAAACCTGGGGTTTCCTCCCAGAGGGGCACATCGACAAGGGAGGAGACATCTATAACTATCCGATTCCCGGGCAAAGCCACATTGGGGGAACGGGAATCGAATGCGTCGTGTATCCTGAGGGAGTCCTGGGGAAACCTTCCCTTGCAAAGGCGGAAAAAGCGTACCCTGCCATCGAGAAGTTCTGCGACTATGTGGTGAAACTCCACAACGATATCCTGGAGCGCTTCCCGCCGGGAAAACTTCCCGATGCGAAGTACCTGACCCAGCGAGATCCGGAGGAAATCGAAGCGCTACTGAAAGGCCCCTCGAAGGGTGGCAAGCACATCTACACCATCGCCTGGCCAAGTTGATGAGTGAGAAAGCTATGGCCGCACATACATGAAGCGTAGCTTCATGAACATATTGTATAGGAGGGTAAGAGTATGAAAAGAGTCATTCTCGGACTAGGGGTACTGCTCTGTGTATCTGTCCTCGTATTTTCAGGGGGTGGTACAGAGAAAAAGGGGACAGTAGAAGTCCAGAAAGCTACTCCGCGGGGAGCCATAGAACTAAAAATCGCTCATGCGGATGCGACAGACATCTATGTGTCGAGGAAACACGCTCAGGCAGTAGCCTTTGCGGAACTGGTGAATGCGAGAAGCGGAGGACAAATCAATGTCAAGGTATTTGGGGCAGGAGCCTTGGGTGGGGAACGAGAATATACTGAGGCTATTAAAGCAGGAACGGTAGAAGCTGGAATACCTTCGGGAGTTATCGCGAACTTTTTCCCCTCCGCTATGGTAACGGATATTCCCTATTTATTTCCTTCCGCGGAGGTGGCGTGGAAAGTGTTGGATGGCCCCTTTGGGAAGAAATTAATGGAAATGTTCAAGAAAGAAACCGGCATGAGGGCGCTGGGGTTAGCAGAGGTGGGATTTCGGCATTTTACCAGCGCGACAAAGATGATTAAAACACCCGATGATCTGAAAGGGATGAAAATCAGAGTAATGGAAACACCTCTGTACGTGAACATGATGCGAGGATTAGGAGCAAGCCCTACTCCGATCGCGTGGCCTGAAGTGTACACCGCCATGCAGACAAAAGTGGTGGATGGGCATGAGAACGTGCTGCCCAGTATTCTTTTTGCAAAGCTGTATGAAGTTCAAAAGTATTTAACCCTCGATGGACACACCTATGGGGTAGACTGGTTTATCATAAACGATGGCTTCTTCAAGAAGCTCTCTCCAGAACTACAGCACATCGTGTTGGATTCTGCCCGGATCAGTTGTGGTGTAGGACGGGGAGTGAACCAGCTAATTACTTTAATGGCGTTAAAAGATCTCCAGAGCAAAGGGATGGAAGTGTATACCCCCACAGAGAAAGAGATACAGCTATTCAAAGAAGCAACCCAGAAACCTGTTCTGGATTGGATGAGAACAAGGATAGATCCGGCCCTGATTGATGAAGTCATGAAAGTTGTAAGCGAGGTGGTGGCAGCCCAGAAGCGAGATCTGCAGTAAAGGAAAAATATTTACACAGGAGGTGGTGGTGAGCCCTCAACCTCCTGTGTGCTTTTCCAATTAGCTTTCTTTAAGGGAAAAACATGAAAGTGATCCAAGTGTTAGAAAGCGTCATAGAGAGAACGATTTCCATAGTAATCGCAATCATGATGAGTGTGATGGTAGTGAATATCGGTCTGGCCGTACTTTTTAGATACGTGCTTAAATCTTCCTTACACTGGTCCGAAGAGCTGGCGCGATATTTGATGGTATGGGTCGCGTATCTGGGCTGTTCTTTAGGAATGAAAGAAGACTCCCATATTGGGTTGGAGTTTTTCGTGCGGTGGTTTCCGGACTCTATTCAACGGATCTTACGGATACTGGTTCGACTTGTTGTAGAAGCATTTCTCGTAATTATTTTCTTTGAGTCTTTTACCCATTTGAAAACATTAACAATACAGCGATCCAGCGCCATGGAAATCCCTATGATATTCCCGTATGTATCCGTGACAGTGGGAATGTTTCTCATGTTCTTTTTCAACAGTCTGCATATTTTAAAAAATTATCTTTCCCATGTTTCAAATAAAAAATAAAGGCAGGTGTTCATGGAGGCATCAATAGCTGTTTTTATTCTGTTACTTCTCATTGGGGTCCCAGTCGCTTTCAGTTTAGGAACGGCAACCATCGTGTATTTATCCATAAAAGGAGTGACTATTTCTTTGATTGCCCAACGCATGTTTACTGGCCTCGATGTATTTCCGTTCATGGCAATTCCTTTTTTCATTCTTGCGGGCAATTTGATGGGTAAATCAGGAATCACTAAAAAACTTGTCCATCTATCTGATGTACTTGTGGGATATATACGCGGGGGACTCGCCCACGTAAATATCGTCAGTTCCATGTTTTTTGCCGGGATCTCGGGATCTGCTTTGGCGGATATAGCCTCGATTGGGGCCATGTTGATTCCTGCCATGAAGGAAGCGGGATTCGACGATGACTTTAGCGCGGGAATAACTGCAGCTTCTTCCATTGTCGGTCCTATCATTCCGCCTAGCATCCCGTTTGTAATTTATTCGCTTTTAAGTTCTACCTCTGTAGCGGGGTTATTCTTAGGAGGAATGTTGCCAGGGATTCTCGTAGGAGTTTCCTTGATGATCGTCACTTACTTTATTTCTCGAAATAGGAACTACCCCTATAGGAAGTTCCCCAGTTTTAAGGAAATCGTGGAAGCAGTAATTCAAGGTTTCATTCCCATGCTGATGCCCTTAATTATTTTAGGCGGAATTCTTTCGGGAGTATTTACCGCCACAGAGGCTTCAGGTATTGCGGTGATCTATGCACTGTTGGTTGGCTTTTTTGTATATAAGAATCTCACTTTAAAAGAACTCTATGAATCCTTTATATCTACCGCTAAAACGACGGGAATCATTTTTATCATCATAGCGTGTTCAAATATTTTTAACTGGGCTCTCATCGTTGAGGGGATACCCCAAGCAATGACCTACTATGTCACGCAGGTGATTCAGGATAAAGCTCTCTTGCTCTTGGCAATAAATATCGTACTTCTCTTTGTGGGCACCTTCATGGAAGGGACAGCTGCCATGATAATCCTTGTTCCCATTATTGTGAAAGTGACCCAAGCATACAATGTGGAACCGATCATGCTTGGGGTGATTGTAGTGCTCAATTTGATGATAGGACTGTTAACTCCCCCTGTAGGTCTAGTGTTATACGCTGTTTGTGGTATTAGCAAACTGTCTGTAGAAAGAATCACGAAGGCGGTTATGCCTTTTCTTGCAGTGGAAATCGTCGTTCTTTTACTGGTTACCTACGTGGAACCGATTTCAATGTTTCTACCGAGAAAGTGATGGAAATTCCGAAACCGGATTTCGGTCCAGAGGACGTATTGGTGCAGGTGAAAGCAACAGGTCTGTGTTACTCAGATGTATCTATCATGAAGGGCGAATACAAGGGTCGAAAACCGGTTCCCATTCCTGTGATTCTAGGGCATGAAGGTGCCGGGGTGGTGGCAGAGGTGGGAAAGGAGGTGGAGGGCCTTAAACCAGGGGAACGAGTGGCCTTCGAGGCTTTGTACGGTTGTGGGCAATGCCTCATGTGCAAGAAAGGCTACAAGAACATGTGCCCTGCGTGGAATCACCTGGGGATCACTCGAGACGGTACCTTTGCCGAGTACGTATCCGTTCCCTCCAATCTGGTGCACAAGATTTCGGATCACGTGAGCTTCGCCGACGCGGCACTGTTGGAGCCTTTGGGGTTAGTGGCTAGGTCCTTGGACAACATCAAACCTATGGTTGGGGAAAGCGTAGTGATCGTAGGACCTGGTTCGGTTGGGTTACTACACCTTCAAGCGTTACGGGCTGCGGGGGTGGGAAAGGTTATCTTGATCGGTATTGAAAAAGATAAGAAGAGATTCGAGATTGGTGAATCTCTAGGAGCTGACCGTTGCGTGTATGCCGATAAGGAGGATGTGGTAAAGGCTGTGCAAGAAGAAACGGGGGGGAATGGAGCCGACATCATAATCGAAACCGCAAGCCATCCGGTTGTTTGGGACATGCTCTTGGATGTAGCGGCACCGCGCGCGCGGGTATCGGTGTTCGGCCTCTATCCTGAGGCGAAAATAAAACCCCTCGTTTTGATCCGAAAAGGTCTTACAATCCTCGGAGACATCGCTCAATTGACGCGTCATTACCTGCTTGCTTTGAGCTGGCTGGAAACCCATAAAGTGTCTCCATCAAAGATAGTAACGAAAAAATTTCCGATAGATACTGTCGATGAGGCCATGAAGGCTTTCTTTGGTGGGGAAACAGTCAAAGTGCTTTTTGAATTGTAGGTGAAACCGTATGGATAAATCTAGAATGGGATTGATCGGAATGGGAATGATCGGAGCCCTCCACGGCCGTGTGCTCGCTGGCACGCGGGATGTCGCTTTCATAGCTGCCTCTGACAGTAACCCGAATCTGAGTTCCCTGGCGGATCAGTGGGGGGTTCCCTTCTATCCGGATTATCGGCAGATGCTGGATCGGGAAAAACTGGATGGTGTCGTGATCGCGGTGCCGAACAAGCTCCATCTGCCTGTGGCAGAAGAATGCGCTTCTAGAGGATTGCACATTCTGTTAGAGAAACCCATATCGGATGATTTGGAAACCGCGCGGGCCATCATCGAAGCTTCCCGGAAGAACGGCGTCCGGCTCCTCGTTGCCCACCATCGGAGATACAATCCTGGACTCGAACGGGTCAAAGAGGCGATACGATCGAAGGAGATCGGAGATCTCATCGGGGTCAGTATTCTCTGGGCGCTGCACAAACCGGAAAACTATTTTCAAGGGTCTTTTTCCTGGCGTGCAAAGAAGGGAGGCGGCCCCATCCGAATCAATCTGATCCACGAAATCGATATGCTCCGGTATGTGTGTGGGGAAATCAAATCTGTCTATGCCGAAGTGAGCCATATCGGCAGAGGGTTCGAGGTGGAAGACACCCTGGGAATCACCATTCGACTGGAAGGGGATCGGATCGCCACGATATTCTTTACCGACAGCGCTCCGAGTGACATTGGATACGAAGCGAATACAGGAGAGAATGAATTCTTCTTCCGGTATCCCCAGAATTGTTATATCTTTTTCGGAAAAGGGAAAACCCTCAAGTTCCCCAGCATGGAGCTCCTTTACTATGAGGACCCTGTGAACGGAGGGTGGCACGATCCGATCATCAGAACAGGAATAAAGGTACCCCCTGAAAATCCCTATGAAAAACAGATCAGGCATTTCGGAAAGGTGATCCAAGGACTGGAAGAGCCTCGTTGTAGCGGAGAGGACGCTGCCCGCACTCTTAGAGCCACTCTCGCCATCGAGGAATCGGGTCGTCTACGGGCACCGGTTTTACTGCAATAACAGGCTGAAGAGAGTTCGATTCTGTTTTTTGCGGCCCTTGAAGACTTCCATTCGAAGGCTCTCACAAGTTATGATGGGGTATGAGGAAATGAAAAGGAGGCAGGTTTGGCAGGAGTTGTCACCATAAAAATCTTCGCGTCCCTCCTCCACTGGGCTAAGGAACCCCAGGTGCAGATTCCCCTGGAAGGCCCCACGCCCCTACGAAGTATCGTGGAGCGCCTCCATATTCCAGAGGAAGAGGTGGCGGTGGTGATCCGAAACGGCAGGCAAGTGAAGTTGGATACCGAAGTGGAGCCGGGTGATACGGTGTCCCTCTTTCCCGTGATCGACGGCGGGTAAGCTAGCGGCAGACCAGCTTTTGATCACATCGGGGGCTTCTGGGGACACAGGGGGTAAGATAAAGCGGGCGTTTCGGTGGTTACATCGGAGGCTTCTGAGGACAGAGGGAGACAAGAACAGGGTGTCTGAGCGGCCCTATCGGGGAAATGATCGTGGGCGGAAAGAAACTATCGGAAACAGATTCTTACGAAGGGTTTCAGAACAACCGCTACTTCCGGCAATTGATCCTCCCTGGAGTGGGGGAGGAAGGGCAGAAGAAACTCGCGCAAGCCAAAGTGCTTGTAGTGGGAACCGGCGGACTGGGTTCACCGGTCCTGTATTACCTAGCAGCGGCCGGCGTGGGTACACTGGGAATCGTGGATGACGATCGAGTGGATATGACGAACCTCCAACGGCAGATCCTCCATTGGGAAAAGGACGTGGGCCGGGGGAAAACTGAATCCGCAGGGGAGAAGCTTCGAGCCTTCAACTCGACCCTTACCTACCATCTGTACCCGGAACGGCTGACGGAGGACAATGCGGAAACCCTGATCGTTAACTACGAGCTCGTGGTTGCCGCGGTGGATAATCGGGAAACCCGCAGAATACTAAACCGGGTATGTTACCGCCTCGGAGTACCCTGGATCGATGGGGGAATCCGGGAATATGCCGGTACCATAACGGTCTATATCCCCCCCAGGGGCCCTTGCTACGAGTGTATCCATAGGACTCACGCGGTGCGGCCCGCGGGTCCGATTCCCCTACTGGGTGCATTGCCTGGGGTGATCGGCGGTATCGAAGCTATGGAGGCGATCAAATTGATCCTTTCCATCGGGATCCCCCTCAAGGGGAGGGTATTGATGTACGATGCATGGGCAGGACGGTTCGAAGAGTTCATTCCCGCCGAGAATCCAAGCTGTCCGATCTGTGGTCAAGCGGGTGCTTAATCGATGCGAATCTTTAGCGTCCTGCCTCCCGAAGAAGTGGTGAAGATTATCCAGGAGTCGATTAGCCCCCTCTCAGTGGAAACAGTACCCCTGGAAGAAGGGGGGGGTAGAGTCTGCGCCAGTGAGGTTCTCGCTCCGGAAGATTTGCCGGGTTTTAGTCGGTCTACCGTAGACGGGTATGCCGTGTATAGCGGTGATACCTTTGGGGCCTCCGAATCCGCCCCTGCCCTGTTGAACTTCGCGGGGGAAGCGCGGATAGGGGAAGAGGCTCCTCCGATAGAGCGGGGGGCTTGCGTGTATGTGCCCACGGGAGGGATGCTCCCCGAAAACTCGGATGCGGTGGTGATGGTGGAATATACGGAAGCACTGGAAGATCTCATCCAGGTCTTGCGGCCGGTAAGCCCGGGGGAAAACGTGATTTCCAGGGGAGAAGACTTCCGCAAAGGGGACCCTGTACTGGAAAGAGGACGAATTCTTCGATCTCAGGAGATCGGTGCTCTTTCCGCCCTCGGAATCCGGAGTGTAACCGTGTATTCCCGTCCCCGGGTGCGGGTTCTGTCCACGGGGAACGAGCTGGTTCCCTATACCACCGAAACCCTGCCGAAAGGAAAGGTACGGGATTGTAATGGTCCTATGCTCATGGAACTGTGCCGAAAAAAAGGAGCCATTCCCCGGTACGGGGGAATCCTTGAAGACGATTCTTCCGTGTTTCGGGAAGCCCTGCAGCGCGCTTTGCATAATTCCGATTTCGTGATTCTTTCAGGGGGGAGTTCGGTGGGGACGCGGGATTTTACAGCGGATATCCTGGAAGAGTTATCCGGAGGAAAGCTTTTGGTAGAGGGGGTTTCCATCCAGCCAGGGAAACCTCTGCTTCTGGCCATGTGTCAGGGTAAACCAGTGTTAGGGTTACCGGGCCATCCGGTTTCCGCATTGAGTTCTTTTCTTCTTTTTGGGAGCCGGATTCTGGACCGGTTGCAGGGGCGGAACACGCCCTCCTACCAACCTTCGGTTCGGGCAGTGCTGGCGTTGAACGTCCCCTCGAAGCCGGGCAGGACCGATGTGGTTCGGGTGAAGCTCTCCTGGGGAAAGCAGAAAAACGGACAGCCGAGATGGAAAGCAGTACCTCTGTTCGGCCGTTCCGGGATCCTGCATACCCTCACCGAAGCGGACGGGTTTATCCTTGTGCCTCCCGAAAAGGAAGGACTCTCGGAAGGGGAACCAGTGGAGGTAATTCTATACGGGTGTAACAACTATGAGTAAACAGTATCTCAAGACCATTCCCCGAGAAGAGGCGCGGAAGCTGTTCCTGGAACCCTTTATTCCGGCAGACCGTCTGGAAACGATTCCTGTAACAGAGGCGGATGGACGGGTAACGGGCCGAACGGTATTGGCAAGGCGTTCCATTCCGGCCTACCCCTGTGCAGCGATGGATGGGATTGCCGTTCCGAGTGCGTTAACCTTTTCTGCCCAGGATCAGCATCCTCTGCGGCTTACGGAAGGCGAACACTACCTCCCCATCGATACGGGGGATCCGTTACCCGATGGCTACGATGCGGTGATTCCCTGGGAGGAATTGCAGCCCCTTACCGAGGGAGGATACGAGATCAGGCGTCCTGCCCATCCCTACCAGCATGTGAGGCCCGTAGGGGAGGACGTGGTAGGAGGGGAAGTGATCCTCCCCCTGTACCACCGGATTACCCCTCCCGATCTGGGGGCTCTCCTTGCCGGGGGAGTGTGTACCGTGGAAGTGCTGGCTAAGCCCAGAGTCGCCATCATTCCTACGGGAGACGAACTAGTGAGCCCAGAAGCATCGATACAGCGGGGGGAGATTCCCGAGTACAACTCCCCGGTCCTTGCGGCATACGCGAGACGGTGGGGGGGGGAACCGCAGATATTTCCCGTGGTGAAGGACGATCCAGAGGTGCTGGAAAAGACCATCGAAGCTGCCCTAGAATCGGCGGATATCCTCCTGGTGAATGCAGGATCCTCTTCCGGTAGGGGAGATTTCACGGCGACAGTGTTGGGAAAGCTAGGGAAGGTGCTGGTCCATGGGCTATCGACCCGGCCAGGAAAACCTACCATCCTCGCTTACGTAAGGGGAAAGCCCTGTATGGGAGTACCCGGATATCCGGTTTCCGCGTATCTATCACTCCAGTGGTTCCTCTATCCTCTACTCTGCCTGTGGTTCCACCAGAGGGAAGAAACCCCTCCTCGACTTGAAGCCCGGCTAGGGCGGCGAATTGTTTCGGAGTTGGGAAGCGAGGAGTTCGTGCGGGTCGCGATAGGCAGGATGGAAGATTCCTACATTGCCCATCCCCTTCCCCGGGGGGCGGGAGTGACGATGTCGTTGGTGAAAGCGGACGGGATCCTTACCATCCCCGCCCATTCCCAGGGGTTCGAGGAAGGGGAAAGGGTAGAGATCGAGCTTCATAGATCACGGGAAGAAATCGAACACACTATCCTCGCCGTGGGTAGCCATGATCTGGCGTTGGACCTTTTGGCCAGTGTATTGCGAAAGAAGGGAAAGGGATTTCGTCTTCTCGGTTTCCATGTGGGAAGTATGGGGGGGCTTTTATCCATCCGCAAGGGAGAGACCCATCTGGCGGGTATCCATCTGTTCGACGAAAGAACCGCCTCCTACAATGTCCCCTATATCGAAAAGTACCTGCAGGGAATCCCTATAGTCCTGTTGAACCTCGTGTACCGTACCCAGGGGTTGATGGTGGAACCGGGAAATCCCCATGGAATTAGGGGGATCGAAGATTTGGTAGCCCGGAAGGTACCCTTCGTGAATCGCCAGAAAGGTTCAGGTACGAGGATACTCCTGGACTATTTGCTCAAACAGAAGGGGATAGAGCCGAGGTTGCTTCCCGGGTACGAGAGGGAGGAGTACACACACCTGGGTGTGGCAGCGGCTATAGCTTCCGGGACAGCCGGTGCTGGTATGGGGATCTATTCGGCTGCCCGATTGTACGGGTTGGAGTTCATCCCTCTCTGCGAGGAACGGTACGACCTTCTCGTGAGGGAGGAGTTCTTCCGCTCGGAAGAGGGTCAGGCACTGGTAGAGTCAATATCGGATCCCGATTTCAAGGAGGAAGTGGAACGGATGGGAGGCTACAGTACACGGGATTCGGGAACGGTGCTCTACCGATCGGGTCGGAAGGGATTCACAGACTAGATAACCTGGAACTCACGCCCCGCATCCCCCAGCCCTTCGGAGCCGTTTTCGGTTACCAGTACGGCATCTTCGATCTTCACGTGCCCTACCCCGGGATACAGAAAGTCCGTTTCGATGGAAAGTACCATGCCGGCTTCCAAGGGTCGCTTGCTTTCGGGGGTGCATTCTGGGGGTTCGTAGGGAACCATCCCGATCCCATGGACCACGAACCGAGCGTAGGAGGAAAACTCGTACCGGGAGGCAAGTTTATTCCCCACGGAAACCAGTTCACCGCAGGGTACCCCTGGTCGGATGAGGGCCCGCACACCGTTCTGCACCTCCAGGCAGGCGGCGTGTAAGGCAACTGCTTGCGAGGAGGGCGGGCCGAGACTCCCCATGCGGCAGATGTCTGCCACATAGTCCCCTATTTCTCCTCCCGCATCGATGTGGAGGATCTCGCCCTGTTTCCAGGGGATCAGGGGAGAGGGGGCGCGGGAAAATCCAGGTCCCGCGCAAATCAGGCCGAAAAGAAAAGAGACTCCCTCCTGGGCCATCTCTTTGCGCAGAATCTCCTCGATTTCAAGGGTGGTAATCCCCTCTCTACACTGGTGAAAGGTGCGGAGGATGCACTGGGCGACTTTCGAATAAGCCTCCCGTATGGTTCGCTGTTCCTCCGGTCTCTTGATGGTGCGAAGTTCGTTCAGTAGGGGCGTGGCATCCACCCAGGTTACCCAGGGAAGACAGGAAGCGAGGATCTGAAACCCATCCGCCGGGAAGAAGGGGAACTCGATGGCAATGGATCCCTTGTCCAGGCCAAGCTGGAGGATACGCTTGATCAAAGTTTCCACCGAGGGCTGTACCCCTCGAATGGATTCCACGAAGTTAGGAATCCAAATATTAGCCCCCCGAAATGGTTCCCTCTCTTCTTTCCTTCCTATGAAAAAAGAGTCCTCCACTCGGTTTCGGGGGAGCCCCACAAAGGCGATGTACCTGCTAGTTCCCATTCGGTCGGAATAAGTGTGGAAATGGTAATAGTATCCTCTGGTGAGGTATCGAACGTTGTGCCTGCTATTGGCTACCAAGAGCGAAACTCCTGATGATTCCATCAGAGCTTCCAATTTGTCTAGATCGAAGGGATAATCCATACCGATATAATAGCATTATATCATTGGTATTTCAATAGGATAGGTTGAACTCACAGAGGACGCCCTATGGGAGAAAGCTCCTTAGACAGAAACGCCGCCCTTAAATTGGCGCGCCGCCTGGGAAGCGAGTTGCGGTGATCCATGGGCCGGCCTTGAGCAAGGCGCGCTCTGCTTGCGTACGGTATCGAATTGCGGTAATCCATGAGCGGCCCTCAAACAAAATGCGCCATCCTTTGGCGCAGGATCGAATATCAGTGATCTACAAGCCGACCTCAGGTCATTGGCTCGACAGCGGGTGTAACATTACCCCCTTCCACATTCCCCTTCCGAACCTTTCAGGATCCCCAACGCGTGTTCCAGTACTGGCATGAGTATCGAAAGGTGTTCTTCCACCGCTATCAAGCTGCCTGGCAAATTGATGATGAGGGTTTTCCCTCGGATGCCCGCAATACCCCGGGAAAGCATGGCTCGGGGAGTTTTCTTCAAGCTCTCCATCCGCAAGGCTTCGGGAATCCCCGGCACCTCTTTTTCGATCACCCTTCGGGTAGCTTCGGGGGTGACATCCCGGGGGCTGAAGCCTGTACCACCGGTGGTAAGCACCAGATCGACCTTCTCGACGTCGCACAGGTGTCGCAGTCGCTCTGAAAGAAGTTCTTTCTCATCGGGGATGACCCTATACCACACCGTATCTCCCCAGGGCAGAAGAGTCCGCTGAATCATTGCCCCACTCGTATCCTCCCGTTCCCCCCGAGCGCCTTTGTCGCTGGCCGTCAGAACGGCAAAGCGGTAGGAAGGTAAGACCACGACCGGATCGTCCACCGAGACCTCCCCCCCCTTAAGGACTTCGGCGAAGATCCCTTCCTTAGGCATCACACAGTCCCCGGCCTGCTGGTAGATGGCACACCGGGTGTGGCACTCTTTCCCGATCTGGGTTACCCGCAGGTATACTTCCTTCCCGATCCGTAGCCTCGTCCCTACCGGCAGGGTGTGCAACTCGATCCCCTCGGTGGTGAGGTTCTCTGCAAAGTCCCCCGGCCCCACATCGAGCCCCTGGGCTCGCATCCTCTGTATACTCTCCAGAGCTAGCAGGCTGATCTGTCTGTGCATGTATCCCGCGTGGGCATCCCCCTCGAGGCCTATACCGGTTAGGGCGCGGGCATTTCCCCGATTCTTCTTTCGTTCACCCTTCTTTTCACTGGTACAGACTGCTACCACTCTAGCCATACACATCCACCTTCCTAGCAGCTAAAAATTTTCCGCCACACAAGAGGGCGGCGGCAGGAATACTCTGTATCGAGTGATTCCTCACGGTCAATCCTCCTGCCGGATAAAGGGGCCGCTCTTGCCCCCCCGCTTTTCCATCAGTCGAATGTTCCCCATCACCATGCTCTTGTCCACTGCCTTGCACATATCGTAGATGGTCAACAGGGCAATGTGCACGCCGGTAAGGGCCTCCATCTCTACCCCTGTAGGACCATGGGTCTTCACCCGTACACTTACCTCGAGGGAATCTCCTTCCAGCGGCTGGAACGAGACGTCGATATGGCTGATGGGGAGAGGATGGCAGAGGGGAATGAGGCGGCTCGTTTCTTTTACCCCTTGAACCGCCGCGATCCGGGCGACGGAGAGGACATCTCCCTTTGGCATACCCCCCTGGAGAAGAAGGGAGAGGGTAGAGGGTGACATGGAAATCCTTCCTTTTGCCAGGGCCTCCCGGTAGGTGAGGGGCTTTTCCGACACATCCACCATGCGGGCCTTTCCCGTTGCATCCAGGTGAGTCAGAGGGCTTTCCGACTTTCCCTTCGTGAATGTGGGAGAAAGGAAGCCCTGGATGATCCTCTCCACGAGGGCCTCGAGAGCATCGAACCGGAACACGGGGATGGAGAATCCCGGGATCTCCCCATCGCTCACTACGGCAAATAGCTGGTCCAGGGGGCTCACCGGTTCGGTTCCCTTTTCTACCCTCACCACTTCTATCTTGGGATATGGGCTTTCCTTGAATCCTTCGATGAGAACCAGGTCGATGGAGCCCAGTTCGTCCATAATCTCGGAGGGCGTTTCAGGGGAGGATGTTTTCCGGATCACCGCCGAACGTTCTGGGCCAAGGATGGCGACGGAATGTGCCCCTGCCTCCATGAACACCCAGGAGTCTTTTCCTGGCTGGTCGACCTGCATGGTATGGACCCGCTTGATCGTTCCCACCTGGAATCCCCTTCGGGTAAGACCCTCGATGAGGGCACGCATCAGGAAAGTTTTTCCCATACCGGATTCTTTCGATACAACACATAGAACGGGAATAGCCATCTCACCCTCCAATGGCATACATTTTTTTTAAAGGAATTTTCGTTGCAGGCAACCTTCCAACAGGCGGTAGCTCTCCTGGTTTTGTTGGTTCCTCTATCGGCGCTTTCAGGTCCGGGGGTGCACCCATCGAGTCCAGAGGGGCGCCTGTTGAGACTAGAGGGATCCCCATCGAGTGGAAAGGGCTTTTCAATTGCAGGGCCTCCCGGAATGCCTGGTAGGCTCTATCGGGATCCGGTAGGGCGCTTCCCAGCGGAACCTCCCGATCCTGGAGGAGGCAGGGCCGTAAGGAGCCTTCGGCAGTCACTCGCAGGCGGTTGCACTGGTTACAGAAATGGTGACTCATCGGATGGATCAACCCTACAAGTCCCTCACCGCCTGGGATCCGGAAGAGTTCTGCAGGGCCGTCGAGGAGCCTCTTCGTTTCGGGCGGAACTGTAGGAACCAGGGGAATGCCCGCTTCTCTGGCCCGTTGTTTGACGATATCGGTAGGGATGAACAGTTCCGCAGCGGAGGGGAGGAAAGGCATGCACTCGATGAACCGCACGTGGACAGGATTGTCACGGGCAAAGGCTAGGAATTGGGGAATTTCCCCCTCGTTGATCCCTTTCAAAAGCACTACGTTCAGTTTGACGGGATGAAGACCCGCTTGAAGGGCAGCTTCGATTCCGTCCAGCACCTTGGAAAGAGAGCCGCCCCGGGTTATCCGGGCGTAGGTTTCCTCCTGGAGAGAATCGAGACTGATGTTGATCCTTCGTACCCCCCCTCGTTTCAATTCCTGGATGCGGTCGCGCAGAAGGGTTCCGTTGGTTGTGAGGGATACATCCTCGATTCCCGATAGGGTAGCGATTCCCTGCAGGATCTTTCCTATCTCGGGATGCAGGAGAGGTTCTCCTCCGGTGAGCCGTACCTTCCGGAAACCGAATCGGGCAGCCAGGTGCACGATCTGCATACACTGTTCGTATGGGATACTCCGGACATTGGGTTGGACATCTTCCTCCGGCCTACAGTAGATGCAACGGAGATTACACGCCTCTGTAAGGGAGATCCGCAGGTACCGATGTGATCGGCCTTCCCTATCCGTGAGGGGCCTATCTAGGAACGACATGGGGCGAACTCCTCCAATCGAAGAATGCGGACTTCCAGATTCTCGCACAGGGTTTCATCATGGGTGGCAAAAATCAGGGTGGTGTTTCCCGTAGAGGCCACCTGCCGCAATACCCCCCAAATGACTTTTTTCGCCTCCGAGTCTGCCTGAGCGGTAGGTTCGTCCAGGAGAAGAACCTTTGGTTCCCTTACCAGGGCCCTCGCTAATGCTACACGGTACGCTTCCCCGCCCGAAAGCCCCTCCGTGTTTCTGTCCTCGTATCCTGAAAGCCCCAGACTGTCCAGGGTATGCTGGATGCGGTACGTTTTTTCTTTGGGTGTAAGGGCTGTGGAATGAAGACCCACGAGCAAGTTCCAATACACAGATCCCCTGAACAGGTAGGGATGTTGGTGCACGTAGGTAACCTCCTGGAAGTACTGTTTCCTGTATGACTGGATGCAAGCATCCTTGTACAGAATGGTTCCCGTTGGCACATCCAATAGACCGCTCAATGCCTTAAGGAAGGTGGTCTTTCCGCTCCCATTGGGACCTAAAACAGCCACACGATCGGACGCAAGGATATCCAGCCGGGGAATGTGGAAAAGTTCACCCCTTCCATTGAATCCCACTTTCAGGTTCTGGATTTTATAGCGAGGTTTAGGTTTCATGCCGCCACCTTCTGTCTCACCATACGGAGGGTCAGAGCGTTGATGCCCATGGCGAAAAGGAGAAGGAGGATCCCCAGAGCCAAGGCATATTCGTATTCTCCCCGAGTAGTTTCAAGGGCAATGGCCGTAGTCATTGTGCGGGTATACCATCGCAGGTTACCACCCAGCATCATGGAAATTCCCACTTCGCTAAGGACGCGGCCAAAGGTGGAAAGAAGAGCGTTCACCAGAGCGGCAGGGCTCTCACGCCAGGTTAGCAAACATTTGTAAGGGAAAGAGCACCCTATCGTTTGGATCGTTTCGAAGAACCGGGTGTCCAGCTTCGAGAACCCTGCCCACAGGTAGCTGATCACGATGGGAAGGGCAAAGATCGATTGGCCAAGGACCACCGCATAGGGGGTAAAGAGCCACCCTAGGCTACCCAGGGGGCCCGATCGAGAGATGAGGCTATACACTATCAATCCGACTACCACCGTGGGAACTGCCATAAGGGAGGTAACGAGGGAAATGATGAATCTGCGTAAGGGGAATTTTCCAAGGGTGAAGATCGT
>Ga0308414_1000606_pt1 | contig 23034 bp, 23 predicted proteins | sample HotsprSampleOS50_FD_205667 | JGI IMG/M metagenome (GOLD analysis project Ga0308414, IMG submission 205667) | Hot spring phototrophic mat microbial communities from Octopus Spring, Yellowstone National Park, Wyoming, United States - 20090730_OS50 ...
TTGTTTCGAGCATAGCAGAAGTCTTGATAAGAATTTCTTTTTGGTTATAAATTTCTTAAATCAACTATTTGGTAATCGCTCTTTTGAACCTATTTTATCAATTACACAATTTTAGGTACGTTATCTTAAAAATTAACTAATGAATTTAAACCTATTCTGAAATTATTACCGTTTCTATTAGTTAATTTCCAAGCAAAATCAATTTGGATTGGAATAAATCCCTTCCTTAACCCAAAACCTATCTCAAATAAAGGTATTTTAAGATTTTGAATAGAATATTGTGAGAAATCAATCAAATCGGATTTAATATTACTCCAGCCACCATTAAAAAACGTATTTATTTGTAAATCCAACTTTGTTAGAAAGTTTAAATTTAGGGTTCTGAATAATTCATCCCGAAAATCATGTTCGAGATTAAAATAAAGAACTCTGTCGCCAAAAATTTCGTAAGTTCCTAATGTTCTAAAAGTATTTGAAGATGATAAATAGCTCGGATTTCCGGGTAATGCGTACATTTGCTGAATTGGAACATTACCTGTAGATATCCCTCCGAAAAATCGCATTGTCATAAATGAAAATCTGAATGTTCGAATCAATGTTTGATAGGAAAATTCAAATTGCTTAAAATTAAAATCACTATTAAGGAAACTATTATTTGAATATTTTATACCAACAGAGAAAAGAAAGTAATCTCTGCCAAATGAAGTTCTCCTTCTAAAGTAACCATCTTCAATATAACTTCGGAAGTCGAAACTAAATTGTAGTCCGAGTAAGTTAGTCTTTCCGTCTGTTATTGATGGATTATCTTGAAATGGTTCGTTTCTTTTAAAGAATGAGAAGTCAGTGTTTTTTATAGCACTTTTATCAACCTTATTTAAAAAGGAGATTTTGGCTTTAAGCACGGAGGTCAATTCTGTTTGAAATTCAAACTCAAACCCTTTTTGATAGAAATAATCTTTGTCATCATCTTTATTAAGCAAAGAAGTAAAAGTGTTATATAATTCAGAAGCTCCACTTTGTTTTTTCAAAAGGGTTCTTTTAGTATTGAATAAATTTAAATCTATTCTGGTAGTTCTATAATCACCCAAAAGATAAGAAGTAATTATTTCCTGTTTGAATTTTTTATCTGAAAAACCATAGTTCAAAAACAAAGTTGAATTAAGTCTATTATCAAGCAGCTCGTCGCCAAATATTCCAAAATCAAGTGAGTGACCTTCAACGCGATTGAAATGATACATTGAGAGAGGTGCAGAAAACGAGATGTTATCAGAAATGTTGATTTTAGAATTAAGAATTGAAAAATCATCCCAGAATTTCTTGGGGATGTTTTCTAAACTATCTATAATTCTAAAAGCTTCAATTTCTTCTTCAGTGTTTGGAATCGTTTGAATTGAATTCCAATATTCGGGATTTTTTTTATCTGCTTCGGGGAGTACCGAAATTACAGCTTTAGAAAATACTTTATCATCAATTAAAGAGTTTATTTTATAGTTAAATAAAATTGTATTCAATTCAAAACCGAAACGTGCAATTCCAAGAAAATTTGCTTTTACTTTGAGTCTATAATCTACCGGCATCATAATATTATCAAAGCGATCAAACTGCTGAATAATTTCTACTGTTTCAAACAATCCGCCAAAATTTGCTGCTCTATTTAGTACTAAATCTAATCTGATTAATTCATTGCTGTTTTCAAGTATGTAAATTTTTCCAACAAATCCCGGGTCAAGAGAATCATTCGGCTCGATATGAATTTGATAAACTTTTTCCTGGTTGATTGCCTGATATTTTTCTATGTAGAAATAATAATAGTTTAGTGCATCATCAGATAAGATTCCAGGCAACTTTCTGCCAAAAAAATTTATGTCATCATTATAAAAATTTTGAACTAATCTTCCTCCTGTTAAAATATTGACTGAAGCAGGAAAGTTAGAGGATTGCTTTCTTGCAAGTATAATTTCTTTATTGTAGTTCGGTTTTGCGAAATATCCTTTGCTATGACTTTCCAGAATTCCAGTAACTTTTAATTGACTTGTATCAGATTGACCCAAACTCAAACTAAATGCGTTTGAAGTAGCAGTAATAAAATCGGTAGTTCTGATAGTTCCTTTGGCAAAGGATTCATATTCATAGTTATTTAGAAGTTTATCTCTCTCTTTTCTTTTATCAATTGCCTTCTTTATAATTTCCAATGCGGGGTTTTCACCAGGTTTGACAACCACTTCTGGAAGATTTATTTCTGTGGGCTTCAACCCGATTTTAAGTCCTATTATATCATTTTTTAATTCGAACGATAAAGTGTCTGAAATATATCCAATGTATGAAGCAATAAGAATATAGTTTCCGGTTTCTAATTTTAATTCAAACTCGCCAAGAGAATTAGATGAAGTTCCAGTTGTTGTTCCGGCAACTCTAATATTAGCATAACTTAAAGCAACTTTTGTCTGGTTGTCAAAAATTTTACCTTTAATTGAATAAATCTGAGCATTGATTTCAATGAGGTTAGTAAACAATAAGAACAAAATTATTTTTATCTCAAAATTTTTAAATAGCATAATAAAATATTTATAATTTGTTTATAGAATTTTTAAACTTCAATTACTTATTTTTGTTTGCCAAAATAAAGGAAGGATATCAAAATGCAAACAAAATTATTTTTAGCAATCGTTTTATTTATAAATATTCTAACTTCAAATATCTTCTCTCAGGAAGACAAAAATGCAGTTGATCCAAAAGAGATAATTTCAAAATACATAACTGCAATTGGTGGGGAAGAAAATCTAAAAAATGTTAAAGACCGTACAACTATTATGCGCGGGACAGTAATGGAGCAAACTATTACTCTAATTATTAAACAGAAAGCTCCAAATAAATTCAGACAGGAAATGAAAATGGCTGGAATGGATCAGGTTTTAATTTTTGATGGTGAAAAAGCTATAATGAAATTTGCTGATCAAAAAATGGATGTTCCTGGTGAGCAACTTGAACAATTAAAAATTGAATCTGCTATGGAGTTACTTTTAAATCCCGAAGAATATGGGGTTACATTTTCTTACGAAGGTACTGAAAATGTAAATAATAAACCTTGTCATATTCTTAAACTTACATCAAACAGTGGAGTAACATCAAAATACTATTTTGATGAAGAAACCGGTTTAAAAGTACTTGAGAAAAAAACTGCTCAGACTCAAATGGGAGCAATGGAACAAACTATTGAATACTCAGATTATAAAGAAGTAGCGGGAGTAAAATTCCCACATAAACTTAAGCAATCATTCGGTCCTCAGGCAGTTGAAGTTACAGTTAGTAGCATAAAAATTAATACAAATCTTTCTGATGATATCTTCACAGTATCTGAATGATAAATAGAAAATATTCAGCTATAGTTTTTGATTTAGGACAAGTTCTCATTCCTTTCGATTATCAAAATTTTATAAACTCTCTCAACCGACATAAAGTAGGATTGGGAGAGCGTTTTATATATTTATACAAAGAAAATTATCATATTCACCGAGATTTTGAAAAAGGAAAAATTTCAGAAGAAGACTTTATTTCAACTATGCTACGGTGGACAGAAAATAAGATTTCAGCCGAAGAATTTTGTCGCAATTGGTCTGATATTTTTTCGTTGAATGAAGAGGTTATTGGCTTATTACCTATATTGAAAGAAAAATATAAATTATATTTGCTATCAAACACTAACGCAATTCATAAAAGATATGGCTATCAACATTACGAGTTTTTAAAAATTTTTGATAAACTTTTTCTCTCTCACGAAGTTGGCTTTGTAAAACCAGAAAAAGAAATTTATCAGGAAATTATGAAATACTCGGGTATTCCTGCTGAAGAATTGATTTTTATTGATGATATAAAAGAATATGTTGAAGCAGCAAAAGAATTAGGTTGGGATGGAATACATTTTATCGGCTATCAAAATCTTTTAGGTGAACTTAAATCAAGAAATATTTTATAAAATAAAATTGATTAATTATGGAAGTTATTCACGATAAAACTAATTCATCTTTTGTTATCAAAGTAGATGATACTTCATCTTATGTTTCATATAATCTCAATAAGGGAGTAATTGAATTTTATACCACTTACACTCCACCACAACTTAGAGGAAAAGGTTTAGCAGAAAAAGTAGTCAGAGCAGCATTGGATTTCGCAAGAGAAAACAATTTTAAAGTTATTCCTTCTTGCTCCTATGTGAGAGTTTTTATAGAAAGAAATCCTGAATACAAATTTTTAACTGAAAGATAATTATTGGAGTTCTTATGAGACCAAATTTTTTAAAGTTCTATATAATTACTTTATTTATTTTACTCTCAAACATTGCTTTATCTCAACAAAAAGAATTAACATTTGAACAAGTTTATCTCTTTGCTGAGCCAAGATTATTTAATCCGGCATATCAAATTATAAAATGGCTTGATGATGAAAATTACCTTATTCAAAAAAGAACACCAAATTCTATAGTAAAGGTCAATGCTAAAACCGGCGAAGAAGAAGTCTTCATAAATTTTTCTGACTACGATGATATATTACTTGAAAATGAAGTAACAATGGATAATAGACTATCAAACACAAGCGATTACAAAGGATATCTGTTTAAAAAAGATGATAATTTATATTATTTCAACATTGAAGAAAAAAAGTTTATTCAACTAACAAAGACCAAAGGAGAAAGAAAGAACCCGACCTTCTCTCCGGATGGTAAAAAAGTCGCTTACACAATGAACAATGATTTATATTATGTTGATATTGAAAAACAAGAAGAGATTCGATTAACATTTGATGGTTCTGAAACTTTATACAATGGTTGGGCTTCTTGGGTTTATTATGAAGAAATACTTGGCAGAGCTTCAAATTACAGAGCTTTTTATTGGTCTCCTAATAGTGAAATGATTGCATTTCTTAAAACCGATGATTCTCCGGTTCCTAAATTTCCTCTATACATTGCTGACGGAAGTAGAGGCAGACTTGAATGGGAACATTACCCAAAAGCTGGTGAACCAAATCCAAATGTAAGTTTGTATATTGCTCATCTTAAAGAAAGCAAAATTGTTTTCGTTGAAGAAGATACAAACTTAGATCAATATACTGCTTGGGTTTTCTGGACACCAGAAAGCAAAGAATTATTTTATCAGGTTTTAAATAGAAGTCAAGATCATCTGCAATTGTTTGCTGCAAATCCTACTTCAGGAAAAAGTAGATTAGTATATGAGGAAAAACAAAATTCCTTTGTAGAGTTTTTTGAAGACATCCACATTCTTAAAGATAACAAAGGGTTCATTCTAAGGTCTGATAGAGATGGCTTCAGACATTTATACTTGTATGATATCAATGGAAAACTATTATCACAACTCACTAAAGGAGATTGGACTGTAACAAAAATTGTGAACGTTGATGAAGAAAATAAAAAAGTTTTCTTTGAAGGTAATAAAGGTAACTCTCTTGAAAATCATTTGTTCTCTGTTGATTTTAATGGTAAAAATTTAGTAAAATTAACTCAATCAAATGGAACTCATAACACAAGAGTTTCAGATAAAGGTTCTTATTTCATTACAAACAGAAGTTCAATTGATAACCCCGGCGTTTCTGAATTATGTGACAATAGCGGAAATGTATTGAAGATTTTAAGTGAACGTAAAAAAGAGATTTACAACGATTATAAATTTGGCAAAGTTGAATTATTTAATATTAAAACATCAGATGGAATTGAAATGCCAGCAATGTGGACGTTGCCGCCAAACTTCGATAAATCAAAAAAGTATCCAGTATTGTTTTCAATCTATGGAGGTCCGGGTGGTAAAGATGTTCGTAACTCATTCTCAATGTTTCTTGATAGATTTTTCATTTCACAAAACGATATAATTTATTTTGTAGTTGATCATCGGGGTAGTGAGCACTTTGGGAAAAGGGGAATGTCTCTTATGCATCGAAATCTTGGTAGATGGGAAATGCACGATTACATCGAAGCTGTTAAATACTTGAAACAACTTCCTTTTATTGATACAACTAAAATTGGTATCACTGGCGGAAGCTACGGTGGATATTTAACTTGTTTAGCTTTGACTTATGGAGCAGATTATTTTACTCACGGTGTCTCAGATTTTCCTGTTACTGATTGGAAATTATATGACAATATTTACACTGAAAGATATATGGATACTCCAGATGAAAATCCTGAAGGCTATAAATTCGGTTCGGCAATTACTCACGCTGATAAGTATAAAGGTTATTTACTAATCACTCACGGCAGTCTTGATGATAATGTTCATATGCAAAACACAATTCAATTCGTTGATAAAATGATTTCGCTAAATAAAGATTTCGAAATGATGATTTATCCGAATGAGAGACATGGTTATGGTTTCCCCAAAAGGAATCATCAATACAGAGAATATGTGCAATTTTGGTTTAGGCATTTATTAGGTAAAGAATTTAAGCCGTAACGAATAAAAAATTAGCCATTACTAATTTAGTGTACATTTATAATCAATTGAATAACCATTGATTTTTTTAGTCAATTTTGTTCTCATTAAAAATTAAATATAGGCGTTAACCCTGAAATCTCTTCTAATCATAAAATTCTAATAAATATTTATTTCATGGTTATGCTCCTTTATTTATGTCCTTGTTTTTTTCTACGAAGATTTTATGGCTTATACCACAATATTTTATCAATCACATAATGATGTCTGTGCCATTCAATTTTTGTTTAGAACAAAATTTTATGACGTAATTTTATTGAATATTATCATTCATTGATTTCAAATATTTTATTGAAAATATAAATGGGGCGTTAGCCCTAATATCTTCGTAGCAATAATATTTATTAGATTTATTTTAGGGGCTTTAGCCCTGAAATCTTTTCTAATCATAAAATTCAAACAAATATTTATTTCAGGGTTACGCTCCTTTATTTATGTTTTTGTTTTTTTTTCTACGAAGATTTTATGCTAAGCCCATAATTATAGATTTCCTTAAATATTTCCTTTTGTTTTTATTTAAAGATAGGTTTTTTTGAGCTTGATATATTCGTACTTATTGAAATTTGATTTTTCAAATTTTGAACATAGCTTGATTTGATTCATATCTTTAAGGATAAACGTCAGACCAGTATCCATATTTATCAATATGAAAATTAGATTAGTTATAATCTCATTTCAATCTTTGATTTGAGTTTTTCAATAAGATCTTGTAGGTGAGGGTCGGATTGGATATTCTTTTCGATAAGATTACAGGAATGAATGACAGTAGAATGATCTTTCCCGCCAAAGTAAAGTCCAATTGTTTTTAACGAATTGCTCGTAAATTCTTTTGATAAATACATTGCAATCTGTCTCGCAAAAACGATCTCTTTTTTCCTTGTTTTTTCTCTTATCTTGTTTTCAGGCAGGGATAAAAATTCGCAAACTATTTTTGTAATGTCGTCAATTCCTAAAGTTATTTTTTTATCAGAAGCAATTTCTTTTACAATTTTTTTAGTAAGCTCTAAATCAATCTCTTTAGAATTTATTGTTGCTGTAGCAAGCATTTTAATTAAACATCCTTCAAGTTCTCTGATATTTGATGTAATATTAGTAGAAATAAACTCGATTAATTGAGGAGAAATGTTCATCCCAAATTCCCGAGCCTTACTATTTAAAATTGCTACTCTTGTTTCAAAATCAGGAGGTTGAATATCGGCTTGCAAACCCCATTTAAATCGGGAGATTAGTCTATCATCTAATCCTTTTAATTCTTTTGGTGGTTTATCACTTGATAAAACTATCTGTTTTCTGGTTTGATGAAGTGAATTAAAAATATGGAAAAATAAATCCTGAGTTTTTTCTTTGCCCGATAAAAATTGAATATCGTCTATTATCAGTACATCAATGCTTCTATAAAAATTTTGAAATTCATTTGCTTGATGATTTTGAATTGCATCAACAAACTTTCGGGTAAAATCATCGGATGAAACGTAGAGAACTCTCTTTTCAGGAAACTTTTCTAAAATTCTGTTCCCAATTGCTTGAATTAAATGGGTTTTTCCAAGTCCAACGCCACCATAAATAAAAAAAGGATTGAAAGAAGTCTCTCCTGGATTATCACTAATTGCAAGAGCAGTAGCTCTGGCTAATTGATTTCCTTCACCTTTTATAAAATTAGAAAACTGATATCTTGGATTTAAGTTAGATTCGATAGGGGGAAGATTATTATTCTTTCCATTTGATCCATTTGATTTTACTTCAACAATGCTAACAGGGATTTTTTCGTTTTCAATTTCTTCCTTGACTATAAAAGTAATTTTCCCATTTTGACCAATTACCCGATGAACTGCATTCATTAAAATTGAGCTGTAATGTTCATCAATCCATTCCCAAAAGAATTGTGTTGGAACTTGAATTTGTAATGTATTATTAACAAATTCTACTGGAGTAATAGGGTTAAACCAAGTATTAAAAGTTATTGGTTTAACTTGCTCTTTAATTATCGCTAAACATTTTTTCCACAAATACTTAGCGTCTTGGTTAATTTCAATATCTTTCTTTTCTGAGAGCTTTACTTTTAAGTTATCCACTATTTTCATTAAAAATTAGAATTGGAATTTTAACATTAAATTAACTTTAACTTCTTATATTTAATAAAATTAACAATTTATTAACATCATAACAATTATGCTAAGTATATATATTTTAAGCTTTTATCAAGATATATTTTATTCATCTTAACAAATAACAACTAACATCCTACAAATAAAATACGTGAAACGTTTTCACAAAATAAAATTATTAACAAGTTATCCACAATTTTTATGACCGTTATCTTGGTGGAAAAATAATTAGTTTTCTGTAATCAAACAAGAATTATCTTGATGTTTAATAAAATAATTTTAAAAATTTTTTTACAAAACAGTGCTATCCAAAATAAACTTAAACCTTATCAATAAACTTTGATTTTAGTTCAAAGTAATGAAAGAAAATAAATTCATTTTTATTTGAAACCCTTATAAAAATTTATTACTCTCTTATTATTAACATGTTTTAACTAAATGTGGCTAAAGCCCATAATATCTTTTTCTTTATAATAAGGGGCTGTCTAAAAAGTAATTTTTTTATATAAATCAGTATGAAAACATTTGATTTTACAAAAAAATGTCAGTCTTCGACGGGCTCAGACAGACATTTTTTAACTTTTTAGACAGCCCCCAATAGATTAGAACATATCTAATGAACATTTATTGCAATTCGCCTCAGTGAACTGAAAAAAATTCGAATCAGGTGCAGGCTTTAGCCACATAAATATATTTATTTTGGACAGATTTGATCCAAAAATAATTACTGACAATCTTTTATGATTTTGTAGATACGTTTTATTATATTTGCCTCTCATATTTTAAAAGGAGTTGAACAATGTCAAGAAAATGTCAAGTATCAGGGGTGGGTGTGGCTTATGGAAGCAGTATATCTCACGCTCACAATAAAACAAATAGAAGGTTTTTACCAAATTTACAAAAGAAGAGAATTTGGGTTCAGGAATTAAACAGATTCGTTACAGTAAAACTCTCTGCTAAGGCCTTGAAAACCATTGGTAAAAACGGAACTGCTCACATCGCAAAACTGATTAAAGAAAAGAAAATTAAAGTCAGATAAAAATCCCCCGGTATTCCGGGGTTTCTTTTCTAATTCAAATCTTCTGAAAAATAAAAATATACTCGTGCTTGAATATATAATAACCACCAGCCAGAGCTCTATAACGCCATAATTCCTTTTGTTTCCTTTTGGCTGTAGTATCCTCAAAATTTTTAACTATAATTGATTTTAGTCTGAATCCTTGTTTTGAAATTATTTGCATTGTTAAAAATCCGAGAGGAATCCATTCTGATTTTGAATATTTATCTCCTATGACAAGAGCAAGATGTCGTTTCTTTTCTAAGTAATCATAAAAATTAGCAACACATTTTTCAATAGCATATAAAAACTGATTCAATGTCTTACTGTTAGATAAATCAGAATCACTTCCGGTAAACTTAATTATATCCCAATAAGGCGGGTGCAAAATGATCAATTGTATTTTTTTTATTTTATGCTTAGACAGTATCTGAGATAAATCAATTTTTAGAGAATCATCATTGATCAGTTCAGTAAAAACATTATCCTTTTTATTTTCCTTATTAAGGTTTTCCTTGCATAGATTAATTGCTTCAGTTGAGATGTCAATACCGATAGAATTTCTTTTTAATCTTTTTGCTTCAATTAAAGTTGTTCCGCTTCCAACAAATGGGTCAAGTACGGTTTCTCCTTTTTTTGTAAATCTTTGAATTAATTGATTTGGAATTTGAGGAATAAAATTGCCCCAATATTTAGCGTTGTGTGCTCCAGATGTATCTCTTTTGTCAAATAACCATAGACTATCAGTGATAATATGATTATATTGTTTCCATTTGTTAAGATTTAAGTCATTAAATGGAGATTTTTTTTCTTCTGAAAGAGCTTTAATTAATCTTCTAATATAATATTTAGACCTTTCAATAGTCTGAGTTTTAAGAATTTGATTAAGTTCTGATTTAATAAAAATCTTATCTTCATTAGATTTTATGTAGACACTTTTAGAAATTTTATATACTTTTTCTCTAATAAAATTAAGGTCGTTAATATCAAGTAATGTTTTTAATTCCTTCGTAATATTCATATCAACTAATAATTGAAATTCTTAATAATCATATTCGAAATGGTATCGCCAATACTTAATGAAGCAGTAGCAGCAGGTGAAGGAGCATTCAATACGTGAATCATATTTTTAGTCTGAATTATCCTAAAATCATCAATTAAATTACCATTATTATCCAAAGCTTGAGCTCTAACGCCTGCACCGCCCGGAATCAAATCGTCTTCTGTTATCTTCGGAATTAATTTTTTCAAAGAGACAGTAAATAATTTTTTACTAAAGGATCTTCTGAACTCTTCAAATCCCATTTTATAGTATTTTTTTGCCATAAGCCAGAAACCTTTGAACAAAATCATATCAAAAATTTGAGAAATATCTATATCTGATTTTTTATATCCTTCTCGTTTCAAAGCAAGAACTGCATTTGGACCGCACTCAACTCCACCTATAATCATTCTTGTAAAATGAACTCCCAAAAATGGAAATCTTGGATCAGGAACCGGGTAAATTAAGTTCTTTACCAGATGTTCCTTGTCTTTTTTTAGTTTGTAATATTCGCCACGGAAAGGAATTATTTTAACATCGGGATTTAATCCACTAAGTTTTGCAATTTTATCAGATTGTAAGCCAGCGCAATTGACAAGATAATCACAGATAAACTCATTATTTGAAGTTTGGACTAAAATTTTATTATTTAACGATTTGATATTTGTAACACGCGAATTTAATTTTATTTCTCCTCCCAGTTCTCTGATTAAAATTGATAATTTATTACACACTTCATTATAATCAACAATTCCGGTATAAGGAACGAAAAGTGCCTCTACTCCATAAGCGTGTGGTTCGTATTCTTTAATTTGTTCTTTATTTATCCTTTTAATTTTAGTTAGTCCATTTTGAATGCCTCTTTGTTCAAGCATTCTGAGGGTTTCAACTTCATCAGGGTTAGTTGCTACAACAATCTTTCCGCAATTATCGTGGGGAATATCATTCTGTCTGCAAAAATCATATAACATTTCTCTTCCGATGAAGCAATTTTTTGCTTTAAGCGAGCCTGGTTTATAGTATAGCCCGGAATGGATAACTCCGCTATTATTGCCTGTTTGATGTTTTGCTAAGGAATCTTCAGCTTCAAGCAAAAGAAGTTCGTTATTATGTTTTTGTAAAAGTTTATAAGCTGCGGAAAGTCCAACTATTCCACCACCGATAAATATTGTTTTATAGTTATTTTTCATACATATCTTAAATAGTGAACTAAATAGTCAAAATATTAGTTTAAAAATAATTGTTTTTAATAAAAGAATTATTTGCTAAAACTATGAACAAAAAACAGAGAACTATAAATTTAATAGCCTTTTTGGCGATTTTTGGAATAATAATATTTTGGCTACTTCAAGGAGCTGAAATATTTACAAAAACTAAAGTACTAATTGATCAAACAAGTGAATTAGATAAAATGCTTGGTGTCAAAAATGAAGTTTGGGTTGATAAGTTTATACTTGGTTTGGATTACTCAGTTGTTGCAATTGTTATAATATTGATTTTAACTTATATATTAAATAATCTAATTAAAAATAAACGAAAGGAATCACAATGAAGCTATTTCAAATCTCATTTTTGTTAATAGCATTTAGTTTAACAACTTTAGCTCAAGGCTTTAATGTTGCTTCGTCCGGCGAAAAAACCTTTAATTTTACGGACAAAGGTAAAAGAAATCAGGCGTCATTTTTCAGTACTACTCCACTTGAAGATATAACTGGTTTGACAAATGATATAAATGGTAAAGTTTCATTTAATATTAGTGATATTAAAACCCTCAAAGGAGAATTGTCCGTTTCAACTGCTTCAATCAAAACAGGAATAGATTTAAGAGATGAGCATTTGAGAGATGCAGATTGGTTAGATGCAGCCAAATATCCCGATATCAAGTTTACAATAACTGAAGTAAAAGATGTAAAAAAACTTGCTGATAACAGACTACAAATTAAATTTAGTGGTGATTTCACTCTAAAGGGCGTTACAAAAAAGATTACAGGCGATGCAACACTAACATATTTAGTTGAGAGCGAACAAACCAAACAAAGAGCTCCTGGTGATTTATTAGGTGTTCAGGCAAAGTTTAAAGTTAATCTATCTGATTTTGGTGTTAAGAATAAAGTAATCGGACAAAAAGTTGCTGAGGTTGTGGAAGTCAGTGTAAATATGGTCGGCTCCTCAGCAATGTAATTAGATATTTGATTTTTTTGGGTTATGCGAAAACAATCGTTCAAAAATTTTTGAGAATAGTTTTTTTAATTATTGTAGCACAGATTAGTAATCTGTGCTACAATAAAATTTCAATTTTTATACAGCTACTAATTTAATTAATATTATTTTACTTTGGATTTTAATTTTCCTGCAAGACCCTCATAAGCAGTTAAATCAGCATCAATGTATCCAACAATTATTTTAGTTTTTACTCTTACTGGAATTTTAAGTTCATCGTCAGTCAGCCAAATAATAATATTTCCTTCATGTTTGAATAGTCCGCCCTCTTGAACGAGTGGTTCAACGATAATAGTTTCGAATGTTCCGGCTGGAACCGTAATAGTTTCTTTACCGTGATAAACAACATCTAAATCATACACTTTGTTCTTGTAGAAGTTTTGAAGTTTTATTTTATCTCCTTTTCTGAGATTTGAATAATCTAAAGTTCTTGCATAATAAAACGCTGAAACTATGTCGTGAACATATTTAGGGATTTCAAATTCTCCTTCAGTTGTTTTTACTTTTCCTTTTCTTTGATCAAAAAAAGCCGAAAAATCCCGTGAAAACTTTCCCTCTCTTATATGCTGTTCGAATCTCCAAGGAAAAATTCCTTCAACATCTATGTAAGTTTCATATCTGTCTCTTACTTTAAAGAATGCATCAAAACTTGGAACAGTATTGACTTCAAAGTTCACGTGATATGCTTCTCTACCTGATATTCTTTTTATTGTTGGTATATGAAAATTTGCAATTCCAACCACAACGAAGCCAAGTTTCACATCAAACGTAAGTTTTTCACCAACTCTGAAAGCATTATTATTTATTTTTCTGAACTGATCTGAAGTTGCATTACTTGTTATTTGAAAATGCATCAGAAAAAGAATTATTAATATCTTAATGAACATTTTTATTCTCCGTCTTATTTACTAAAAAATTTTTTATATCTCTTACAACATTATAAATGTTAATGTAATCCATACACTTTAATTTTTCACATTGTTTTTTATCACAGTCTTTACAATCCAATTCCGGCTCGTAAATAAATCTTTTGTCCGTATAAGGACCCCATCTTTGGGCAGAGCAAGATTTTATTTTAGGATAGAATCCGAAAGTCTGTTTTCCCAAAGCTGCTGCGATATGTAGAGGACCAGTTGAGTTTGCAATAAGTAAATCGGACTTACTAATTAAAGCAATAAGTAAATCAAGAGTTAATAATCCGGATAGATTAATCACATTATTACTAATTAATAATTTTTCACACATTGTTTTTTCAGCACTACTTCCAGTTAATACAATTTTAATATCAAAATCTGATAAATGTTCGATAATTTTCTTAAAACTATCAATAGGTAGATCTACTGCACTTCCGCCACTACCAGGATGAATAATCATAAATTTCTCATCAGGTTGAATATTATGAACTTTCAGAAGACCATCAATTTTATCCAAAGAACTTTCTGAAATATTGAGATTAAATTTTACATTATCTATGCCAGGTTGAAAATCTATTCCTATGCTTTTTAATAAACTAAAATTGTATTCTAATTCGTGTTTTTTTGCGTCCTTTCTGTGTTCATAAACCCTATCAGTGAATAGAAAAGAGTACAATCTATATCCAGTTCCAACTCTTTTTTTTATTCCAGCTAAAAATATTATCAAAGAAAGTATGAATGTTGGATATAATACGATGACAACATCGAAATTATATTTCTTTAACAATCTTACGTTTTCTAAAATTTTAAAACTTCCATTTTTTTCTTTGATAATAATAGATTCATCAATATGAGGGTTAGCTTCTGTTAAGGGTTTTGTATAATCTCTGATTAAAAAACTTACCTTGCAATTAGGATAATATTCTTTAATTACAGATGCAATTGGTAGTGAGAGAATCACATCTCCAATTCTGTCAGTCCGCACAATTAAAATATTTTTAGGAATACTTAAACTCATCTTGATAAAAATTTACTATTTGATATATAAAATCTCCATGGCAAATCCACAGATTTTGAAATTCCAATTCTTCTGGAAGATGCGATTAATTTTTTATTGATTTTTTTATAATCTAAAATAAATAATTCATCTTTAAGTAAATCTTTACCCGAGTCATTTCTTGTAAGATTAAATGCCTGAGAGATCTTGCCCGGACCATTTAATAAGTTTTGAAATTCATTTCCATTTAATTTGGTTTTACCAAATCTTCTCAAAGAAAAAGTTTGAATTCCATTTACAGGCTCCATTGCTCTGATTAAAACTGCAGATCCATAACCCTTAATACCAGTTACAACATTAAGACAATGATGAACTCCATAACTTAAATAAACATAAGTAAAACCACCCTCTAAAAACATATGTTTATTTCTTTTTGTTTCACCATTAAATGAGTGTGAGGCTTCATCGTTAATACCATCGTAGGCTTCAACTTCAGTAATCATTCCAGCTAATAAAGCATCTTTTTCTAATTTGACAAACAACTTGCCCAAGAGTTTTTGGGCTACTTCAACAACAGGGCGTAGATAAAACTTTCTGTTAAGTTTTTTATGATTTTGTAATAAATCAAAATCAAAGGGCATTTTAGGAATTTTCTATGAGTGTTTTTATCTCAGAAATCTTGGATTCGTAAAAAGCGGATTTTTCGGGGTACTTTGTTTTAAGCTTACTGTATATTCTTATTGCTTCTTTATATTCTTTCTGATTAAAATATATTTTAGCTAAAGTGTCAGATATAATTAAAGAATCATCAATTGAATTATGGTCTTTTTCAGATATTTCGATTTTTGGAGGAGATTCTTTTGACAGATTTAAATCCAAAGATTTTTCCGGAATATTATTTATTTCAGAAAGGTCTTTAGTATCAAACAATTTTTCATCTTTATCAATTCTAATAGAGTGTTTGTTGAGAACTTCTAATTCATTTATATAAAAATCAAATGTTTTGGTAGAACCCAAGATAGAGCTGACTTTTTTTATATTTTTTAAAGCTTGTGAAAAATTACCTTGCTTTATAAGGATTTTTGATTTGAGTAGCAATGCAGTTGGATGATTGGGAAATTCTTTTAATCCATTTTCAAGAATAAATAAACTTTCATCCAGATTATCATTTAAAAATTTTTTGTAAGCTATTAAAACAAAAATTGGTGATTGGTTATTAACACTATATAGCAGCTCAAATTTATTCACCAAAAGATCCAATGTTGGATTAGTTTCCTTATTTAATAGTTGTTCATCCATTAATCTTCTTTGATACTAAAGCATGTTTAATAGAAGTATAAGAAACAAAAGCGAAACCTAAAAAGAATAGTATCTGAAAAGGAATTGCTGCTAATTCCATAAAATATATAGACGATAATACTCCAATAAGACAATAAACTGCCAAGAGAGCTTCAACAATAACAGAAAACCCTATTTTTTTATTAAGATATTTATTCCCAAGCCAGGTATCCTTATTACTTTCAAGTTTGAATTTTGGAGTTCTAACAAATTCGCTTTTTCTGTTTAATAGTCCCTCAATAACTGCACGGGAATTGTTGACGGCAAAGCCCATACTACCAGCCATAAAAAGAGGGAAAAGTATTATTTTCTTTCTCCAGTCTGCCCGAATATCTTTTTGAGCATACATATAGAATAAAAATGAACTAATAAAAGCAAGAACAAAAATTGACATTATTGCAAAATAAGCTTCGTGAGCACCACTGTTTTTTATAAATATTAGTGGAACATTGAGAATTGCTGCTAAAAGTATAAAAGGAAATACAAGATTATTTGTAAGATGGAAAGTTGATTGCAGTTTTATTCTTAATGGCTGATCAGATTTCCAAACTAACGGAAGAATTTTTTTAGCTGTTTCAACAGCACCTTTAGTCCATCTGAATTGTTGAGCTTTGAGAGCATTAATTTCAGAAGGAAGCTCAGCTGGTGAGGTGAAATCTCTTAAGAATACGAATCTCCAGCCTTTTAATTGTGCTCTGTAACTTAAATCTAAATCTTCTGTTAAAGTATCATCGTGCCAATTTCCTGCATCTTCAATACAAGACTTTCTCCAAATTCCACCAGTTCCGTTAAAGTTAATAAAAAATCCAGCTTTATTCCTTACGGTTTGCTCTATCACAAAATGTCCGTCGAGTGCTAAAGCCTGAGCTTTTGTAATAATCGAATAATCCCCGTTAAGATGTTCCCAACGAGTCTGAACCAAACCCACTTTTTCATCACTAAAAAAGGACAATGTCTTCTTTAAGAATTCTTTATGAGGGATAAAATCAGCGTCGAAAATTGCAACATATTCACCTTTAGCAATTTCAAGTCCATACTTCAACGCACCTGCTTTAAATCCTTGTCTGGAGCCTCTTCTGATATGAGAAATATCAAAACCTTCTTCTTTCTTTTGTTTAACTATATCAGCGACTATTTGAGTTGTCTCATCAGTCGAATCATCGAGAACCTGTATCTCTAACTTTTCTTTTGGATATTCTATTTCACAAATTGCTTTGATTAGTCTTTCGGCTACATACAATTCATTATAAAGCGGTAGTTGGATTGTAATTAAAGGTTCAAAAGATTCTTTCTTTGACTCTAATGGTTGAATATCGCGGTATTTTTTATGATAATAAATCATAATAAAACCGTGTAAACCAAATACAAATAAAATTGTTAAAGAAATGAAATAGCCAATTAAAACTATGTCGTCCATAATAATCCTCTTTTTATTTTACCATCCTGAAACTGTTTCTAAAAGAATGTCTTCAGTTGTTTTATCAATTATTTCTTCAATTGCTTTATTTTTATCGCTTAAACTTCCACTTGATGGATAGTTTGCGTAATTGGTATAAACTTTATCAAAAACCAATATTTTCTTTACTAAGTCTCTGTAAGATGCTTTTATTCCTATAGTGATTCTTCTGCTTGTGATATTTTCACCAGCAGTAACTATTGCAGGAGCATCATTAAAGGAAACAATTGTTGTCTCTAAGATCGAGTTAGCATTCACTCTGTCAACAATCTGTAAAGAATTATCATCAATAAATTTTTGTATCAATTTCTGCGTAAGCATTTCTCTTAAACCTGATTCTGCTGCACCACTTCTATCATCAGCTATTGGAATAGCAATAGATTTAAGATGAGGTGGAACAGACGCTCCTGTAAAGGAATAAAAACAACAGCTCTCAAATTTAAATATCATTAGTGTTGCAAACAAAATAGTTAAAATAGACCTAGAACTTTTAATCTTGCCAAATCTTAATATCATATTCTTTTAATTTTCTATATAAAGTTCTTTCACTGAAATTTAACAATTTAGCTGCTTTTCTTTTATTCCAATGTGTTTTTTCTAATGCTTTTATTATAGCGTTTTTCTCAATTTCTTCCATATTCAGAGTTTCTTCCTGATGCTTTGAATTATTTTCAGAAGGATGGTATTCACCTTGTCTTAGTATAATATTTTTTAAGTCTAAAATATCTTTTTTAATTTCAAAAAGAGCACGATATATAATTTCTCTATCTACATCTTCTGGGATTTTTCTTGTGAATATAGGTAAATTTCTTGAGCTCTCGTTGCTTTCAGTTTGAGGAATTAAATTAGTAAAATGTTCATCAGTTAAGATTTTACCATTACTTAAAGCCAAAACAGATTCAACCGTATTTTTTAATTCTCTTACATTTCCAGGCCAGGTATAGTTTATAAGTATTTCTAATGCTTCATTAGACAATTTGGGAACTGGAATATTTGAATTTTTACAATAGTTATTTATGAAATGTAAAGTGAGTGGTTCAATATCAATTTTCCTTTCTCTTAAAGGTGGAATATGCAGAGTAACCGCCTTTAATCTGAAATAAAGATCTTCTCTGAATTTTTTAGCAGCTACTTCTTTTTGAAGGTCTTTATTTGTTGCAGCAATAATTCTAACATCTACCTTAGTAACAGTTTCTGCTCCGATTCTCATAAATTCTTTGTTTTCAATTGCTCTTAATAGTTTAACTTGAGTAGTTAAAGGAGTTTCTGCAATTTCATCTAAGAATAAAGTTCCTCCATCAGCAAGTTCAAAATATCCTTTCCTTGCTTCCAAAGCTCCTGTGAAGGACCCCTTTTTATGACCAAATAATTCGCTCTCTAAAATTCCTTCTGGTATTGCTCCACAATTAACGCTGATAAGTTGTTTGTCACTTCGATTACTATATCCGTGAATAGCTTTAGCAAAAACTTCTTTTCCCACTCCGCTTTCACCATATAACAAAACAGAAATATCAGATTTAGATATCTGCATTATGATATCTATAATATCATTTATCTCTTTAGATCGTGAAATTATTCCAAATTTTTCTTTAAACTCTTCCCGATTCATTTAAAAGTATGACAATTTGTAAAATTAGTGTGCAAATATAACACAATTTAATTTTAATGAATAGGACAATAAGATGAGAAAAAGTCAGTTTTGTCCAGAATAATCTTAAACCTGATCAATAAACTCTAAACTCTGATTTTAGTTCAAAATAAAAGATAATAAATTCGATTTTACTTCAATCCCTTATAAAAATGTATTACTCTCTTAGTATTAGCAAGTTTTAATTATATGTGGCTAAAGCCCATAATATCCTAATCTTTATAATAACAGTTGGATAAATCTAATTGAAATAGATAAAAAAATCTAATCATCTTTTATTGCAGTTCACTTCATTGAACTGAAAAAAATAAGAATCAGGGGCAGGCTTTAGCCACATAAATAAAATTATTTTAATAGATGTGCAAAAAGTAGAAAGATTTAAAATTTACTCTGATAGTCTGTTATAATAAACACTATATTTATAATGATTTGGATAGGGTAAATTTGGTTTCGGATAATTAAAGACTTTATTATGATTATGAGTTTGTTTATAATGTTTCGGTTTAGAATTCATGATATTTGTTTCGTATTGTCTTTGAAAAGATGATTTTGATGATGGATAATTATACGTATTATTTTGATTATTATCATTTTGTCTTAATTTGTAAGAAATATATGTTATAAAAAGAATTATTATTGCTAAGCCCATAAATCCTAAAATAAAAATTAGTAAGATTTCAGATAATGACATATGATTTTCTCTTTAAATTTGTAATGAATTAGTTTTTTTACAAAAGAAAACTATGAAAAAATTTTTTTTATTGAAAATTAAATAATAAGCTTCGTGACAAAAATCATAATAAAAAATCCACATCATTTTGATTTTTAATACAAATTGATTCACCTCTACAACACTCATCAATATTATAGCCACAATTAGAGCATTGTCCATGTCCGTGCACCCAAATAATTTCACACTTTTGATTGCACCACAAACAAATTATTTCGTCCTTATTCTTTTCAGATTTATTGTTATTTATATTTAGTTCTTTTGTTTCATTATTCATTGCTTAATACTCGTTTATTTAGTTATTTTGCAACATAAGTAAGAAATAAATTTTATTAAATAGGAGATATTTATTTAATGAGCAACAAGATATACATTGAAACCTATGGCTGTCAAATGAATTTTGCTGACACTGAAATTGTATTAGGAATATTAAACAATAAAGGATTTACTGTTGCAAAATCTGCTGAAGAAGCTGATGTAGTTTTGTTGAATACTTGTAGCATTCGTGATAATGCGGAACAAAGGATTTATGGAAGATTAGGCAACTTAAAAAATCTTAAATTACAAAAACCAAATATGTTACTTGGCATTTTAGGTTGTATGGCTGAACGTCTGAGAAATGATTTAATTGAAGAAAAAAAGATAGTTGATTTAGTTGTCGGTCCTGATGAGTATAGAAGATTACCAGAATACATTGACATTGCTTTTAATGGAGAAAAAGGAATTGGAGTAAGACTATCCCGTACCGAAACTTATGATGATATTGAACCTTACAGAGAGGAGGGACTTTCTGCTTGGATATCTGTAATGCGAGGATGTGATAAATTCTGCACCTTTTGTGTCGTTCCTTTTACAAGAGGACGAGAAAGAAGTCGTTCTCTAATTTCTGTAGTGCAAGAAATTGAAAGTTTATCAAAACGTGGTTTCAAAGAAGTTACTTTGTTAGGTCAAAACGTGAACTCTTATAGTGACGGTGAAAATGATTTCGCAGATTTGCTTGAAGCTTGTGCAAAAGTTGACAGAAACATAAGAGTAAGATTTACTACCTCTCATCCACAAGATTTATCAGACAAGCTTTTATATACGATTGCAAACAATCGAAACATTTGTAATTACATCCATCTCCCGGTTCAATCTGGATCTAATCGCATACTTGAATTGATGAACAGAACATACACAATAGAACATTACTTAAATCTTATTGAAAAAGCAAGAAAGATTATTCCAGAAGTAAGTTTTTCGACAGACATAATTGCAGGATTTCCAACTGAAACCTGGGAAGATCATCTTGCAACTTTGGAAGTGATGAAAAAGGTTCGTTACGATGGAGCTTATATGTTTAAGTACTCTCCTCGGGAAGGTACTAAAGCTTATAAGATGGAAGATGATGTTTCAGATGAAACTAAAACCAAAAGATTACAAGAAATAATAGACTTGCAGCAAAAAATATCTTATGAAAAAAATCAGGAATTAATTGGAAACGAAGAAGTTGTGCTTGTCGAAGGATTTAGTAGAAAGTCTGATGAATTTTTCTCCGGAAGAACAGATACCAATAAAGTTGTGGTTTTCCCTGTACAATCAGATATTAAGGTCGGAGACTATGTAAAAATTAAAATTAATAAAGCAACTTCAGCAACATTATTTGGTGATTTTGTCGAACATTATTCAATTGAAAAAGAGAATATTCTAAATTGTCTTTAATGAAATCATTAATAACAATACTAATCTTAATATTTGTTGCTCATTCTAAAGCACAAGAGGTGAACATTGTCCCTTACTTAATTCAAATTGAAAGGGGAGCAATAGATTCTGTTAAAATTGAAATTGAAAAGTTGAAAATAAAATATCCTCAAAATCCTGATATTAAATTTCTTGAAGCTATCACCGTTTCCGATGCTCAAAAGGCGGAGGAAATTTTTAGAGAAATTGTCGAAAAACATCCAAACAGTAAATATGCTGATGCATCTGCTTATAGACTTTTTAACTATTATTTCATTCAAGATGAAGTTGATTTAGTTGAAAAATACTATAGAAAATTGAAAACCGAATATTCAGAATCACCATATTTTAAATTTGCTCAAAATCAATATGATCTTTTATCCTCGTCAAAAGAAATTGAAAATGAAAAACAAATTCCTAAAACTGAAATAAAAAAATCAGTTAATTACTCTTATACCATTCAGGCAGGAGCATTTGTAAAGAAAGACAATGCACAATCACTTAAATCTCAGTTTGAAAAAACAGGAATTTATTCTGAGATAAAAGAAAAAAACGTAGCTGGAACAATTTTCAACGTTGTGTTTGCTGGCAAATTTGAAAATCGGGAAGATGCAGAAAACTTTTTAATGATTATCAATTCTCAATTCAACTTACAGGGCAGAGTTGTAGAAATTGGGCAATGAATCTCAGGTTAAAATAAAATTTATCGGGACTGGCTCTGCAAAGGTTAATCCTAAGAGGTTTTTTACTTCTTTTATTTTATCCAATTCAAATACTAATATCTTGATTGATTGTGGCGATGGAATTTCAAGAAAATTGTATGAACTTGAAATTGATTTGAATAGTATTGAAAATATTTTAATAACTCATCTTCATCCTGACCACTTTACCGGAATAGCTTCTCTATTGGTTCAAATGAAATTGTTGAAAAGAACAAAAAGGATTAACATTTTCCTTCATAAAAATCTCTCTGAATTTTTAGAAAAGTTCTTAAAACGAGTTTATTTGTTTAAGGAAAGATTTCCTTTCGAATATGAAATCATTTCTTATAATTTCGATGATAAAATTGAAATAGGGAATAAATTTAACTTCTTGGCAAAACCAAATTCACATTTAGATAAGTACGATAACTCATTTAATAATAATTATGATTACTTGGTTTCACCTTCATTTTTGTTTGAAGTAAACAACAAAAAAATTTATCCCGAATTATGCATTAGAAATAGCCAAAGGGGGAAAAAAATTATCGATATTTTCAAACAATCCCTTAATCCAAGCTCTTCTTTCTGGCTTAACGGATAGTTTAAGGAT
>Ga0308414_1000607_pt1 | contig 23033 bp, 14 predicted proteins | sample HotsprSampleOS50_FD_205667 | JGI IMG/M metagenome (GOLD analysis project Ga0308414, IMG submission 205667) | Hot spring phototrophic mat microbial communities from Octopus Spring, Yellowstone National Park, Wyoming, United States - 20090730_OS50 ...
GGGGATACTCTCAAGCGCACGCCAAAGCCGGGTAAGTGGGCGCATCCTGGGCCCGCTCCTCAGTAATTACGAAGCCGCGGGCACGCAGCCAGCGTTCGATCAGCATCGCCTCATCCCCGCGGCCATAGCCGGAGCGATTGCCCGCCTTGATGGTCACGGTCCGCCCTCGCTTTTCTCCGGAGAGCTTGATCTCGAACACGGCCTTCCGAATGACCGGCTCGCACTCGAGTCCGCGCCGGATCAGAGGCAGGGCCTTGAAGAGGTCGGCGGCGCGGTGCGTTTCGGTGTGCTCGAAGGCGCCGCCCCATGCGTACTCCACTTCCTTCAGCTTCACCGACTCGATCCCTTCGATGTCGCGGCAATTCAACGCCATCTCGCCTGCTTTCTGGAGCGGCTCGAGCGTGTACTTCTCGGCGAAAACGAAATAGTCGTCGTTGCGAAACAGGTGTCGGCCGAACAGCGTCCGGTACTCGCGCAGGTCCGGCACGGACGAAGCGTTGATCCGCATCTCCCTGTGCACGAGGTCCAGAAGAACTACGTCGGTCTTCTCCGGGCGGAAGAACGTGCAGGTCGAGCGGCCGCCCTTCCGGCTTGGCTCCCTCTTGCAGATCTGCCCGTGCTGGACCAAGAATCGAATCTCGCTTGCGCCGTCTTTTCGGATCACGCGCGAGTGGCCGCCGCGCTTCTTCGATTCGAAGTAGCGGTCCAGGTCGGCCTCCAGCGGAGTCAGGTTCGCTGGGAGATTGTCCGCCTCAATGCCTGAGGCGGGATCGGCCAGACGGTAGCTTTCAAAGGTCCGCCGCCGGCCGCAGAGCTGCTCCTGCAGTTTGCGCTCGAGAAGGTTGGTATCGTGGAGGTACAAGCGCACGGCCAGGTCGACCGTCGTTTCTTCGTCACTGACCTCTAGCCCCGCGGCCTCCGCCAAGGTCAGGAGCTCGTCGAAGTGCATGTCGTCACTGAAGCTATCAATCGCGTAAAGCGCCTCGACCAGTTCGGAGGGCGTCTCTTCGTCCGGCTGCGCGAGGATACCCGCCAACGCCAGGCAGTCCAGTTCTTGCTCCGTCCCGGCAGGCACGCGGAACCCCCGGCCTTCCAGGAAACGCCGGTGAGGCTCAAGCAAGCTGATTAAGCGGCTTGGATGGATGGTCTTGAGCAGGTCGGGCCGGGCGAAGCTCTTGAACTGAAGTGGCATGGGTGACACCTCGCAAAAGGGGAGTTCAAGCGATGCGATACCGCAGGGAGTGCCTTGGGGAGCAACGTCCGACGGGGGCAGCCTACGGCTCAATCTTTAGCGATTCTACCATGGTGAATATGAGGCGAAAAGGATCTACAGGCCATCTCATTTATTCCGCAGAAGATTCGGCGCTTGACGAGCGCAGGACTGTGGACAGTTGTGCAAATCTGCGCAGCTCAGCCCCGCGACTGAGATTCGGCGGCCGGCGTTCAAGGGAATCGGTTGCGCCCTTCAACCCAGGTTGATATTCTGTTACGAGGGTGCGCGCCCGGGCGCTGAGATATGCCACGCATCTTGCTCACTTTCGTCGGATTCCATGACCCCTACTCCAGAGGCCTGATCGGCGACGAAGAGCAGCCCGGACCAATTCTGTCCTTGGCTGGCGCCCGCTCGTTCGACGAAATCGTCTTGATCTCCACTCCGAACACCACCGCACACACGGAAGCCACCGCCGCCGCGGTTCCGGCTCCTGTGGTCCGTACGATCCACCTTCCGCTACAGGATCCCACTGATTATGGTGCGATCCTCACCGCCCTCCGTCGTGAAGTCCTTCCCTCAGTCAGTGAAGCTGAAGATGCCGAAATCTTCGTGGCCGTCGCATCGGGAACCCCCCAAATGCACGCCTGCTGGCTGCTCTTGGTCGCGTCTGGAGAACTGCCCGCGCGAATCTTGCATGTCCGGCCGCCGAAGTTCGTGACGAAGGACCGGCCCCTTGTAGCCGACGTGAATCTGTCTGCCCCGGAGTTCCCGGAGGTCCGATATTCTGTTCATCGCGAAGACCTCCCACCGATACCGGAGACTGATCCGCAGACTGCGGCGGCAATCCTGGGGCTTGTGGGAGACCATCCCAAGCTGCGCAGCGTTATTGATGCGGCAGCGGCGATCGCTCCAGCAGCTGCCCCAGTGCTGATCCACGGAGAGACTGGAACCGGCAAGGAACTCATCGCACGCCTCATCCACATGCTCAGCGGCCGGCCCGCAGACCGATTCGAGCCAATCAACTGCGGCGCAATTCCAACCGAGCTTGTTGAAAGCACTCTTTTTGGGCACAAGAAGGGAGCATTCACAACGGCAATCCAAGATCAGCCCGGTAAGTTTGAACTGGCCCATGGAGGGACGCTGTTCCTGGATGAGGTTGGCGAGCTTCCGTTGGCTGTTCAGGCAAAACTCCTGAGAGTGCTCCAAGATGGCGAAGTAGAGCCGCTCGGAGCGAGAAAGCGCCTCAAGGTGAATGTCCGGGTTGTGGCGGCCACCCACCGCAATCTGCGACGCATGGTTCAACAGGGTAGTTTTCGCGAGGACCTCTATTACCGCCTCAATGTCGCTGAGATCAAGATCCCACCGCTGCGGGAGCGGCGCTCCGATATTCCGAAGATCGCCTTGGCTATCCTTGATCGGATCAACAGCTCGCTCCGACATCCCAAGCGGCTTTCAGCCGAGGCGTTGATCCGGCTTCAACGGCACCGATGGCCCGGCAACGTGCGCGACCTGCAAAACACGATTGAGCGCTCGGTATGGCTGTGTCGCAAGCCCATCCTCGGACCCGAGGACCTCCTGATTTCCGAACCTGAAACGGAGGGAGATCTGCTGGCGCAGTTACCGCAGCCTGGCGAGGGCTTTTCGCTCGAAGACCTTCTGAGCAAGATTCGACACCAGATGATCCTGCGTGCTTTGGACGCCGCCGGAGGAAACCAAAGCAGGGCCGCCAGAATGCTGGGCATCTCCCCGCAAGCGGTCCACAAGTTCTTGCGAAAGCCAGGCGGCCTAGGTTCAACTAAGGTTTAACATGGTATCAACGAGGGTTGAAGGGATCGATCCTGCTACCGGACCTTCAAGCGAGGCGTGCTGTCGTCTTTTCAACAACTTCCGGAGTGAGCACGATCTGGCGCACTATTTGCAATTCTCCAGCATGCCGCAACCCGACAGGCAGCGGCAGAACGGAGACCCATACTCATGGAGAGATTCACAGTCACCGCGATCATCGACGGTGACACCTTTGAGGTTTCGCCCAATTGGAAATGGCAAGGCCACACGGGAAACCGGATTCGGCCCGCTGGTTACGACGCTCCCGAAGTTGGCCAGTTCGGGGGAGCGTCAGCCACAGACAAGCTGGCGAGGCTTATCCTTCACAAACAGGTGGAGCTTGGAACCGCTCACAGAGTGGACCGCGGCCGCCTCGTTTGTGAAGTATTCTTCCAGGGCCGGAAGCTCGCACACTTCTTCCGCCAGTATTGGTAATCTTCACTCGTGAAAGGAGGAGCGCCGTTGAGAGATCACCAAACCGAGGCAGATGCGCGCATCCTCATCGACGAACAACTGAAGCAAGCCGCGTGGGACCCGTCCGACAAGTCTCAAGTTCTCACCGAGCACTCTCTGTCTGACGGGAGGCGGGCGGATTATGTGCTCCTGGGGCGAAACGGCCATCCACTCGCGATTATCGAAGCCAAGCGTACCGCAATAGAGCCGTACTCCGCAAAGCAACAAGCCTTACCTTACGCTAAAAGCATCGGCGCGCCTTTTATTTTCCTAACCAACGGCGAACTCATCTATTTCTGGGACTATTTGAACGACGATGCCCGCGTCGTCAACTCGTTCTACTCGCGCCGAGACCTGGAGCGGCTGGTCGAGATGCGTGCAACTCGGAAGGCGCTTGCCACGGTCGAGATCCCCGAGTACTACCTTCGTCAAGGCGAGACTCGCAAGGTCCGGGATTATCAGGCGGAAGCCATGCGTGCGCTCGACCATGCGCTCGAGCTTGGCAAACGCCGCTTCCTCATGGAACTGCCGACCGGGACAGGCAAGACGGACCTCATCTGCCTCTACCTCAAACGGCTAATCCAGGCCGGACGTGCTGAACGCATCTTATTTCTTGTTGACCGGGAGCAGCTCGCCAAGCAGGCGTTGGAGGCAATCCAGGACATCCTCAGTCAATACTCGAGCTATTGGTTGCGCCCTGGAATGGTGCGTCAGGAAATGCAGATCACGGTCTGCCTGCTCCAGACCATGATTAGCCGCTACAGCGAATACACCAGTGGCTATTTCGATGTTGTTGTGGCCGACGAATGTCACCGGTCAATTTACGGCGCCTGGCAGACGGCTCTCACGCACTTCGACGCCATTCACATCGGCCTGACGGCAACTCCTTCGGCTTACATAGAGCGTAATACCTTCCAGTTTTACCAATGCCAAGACGGGCAGCCCGATTTTTCTTACCCGATCCTTCGCGCGTTTCAGGATGGTCATCTTGTGCCGTACAAGTTCGCCTCTGGCATCACTGTAATCTTGGCCGAAGGAGCTGAAGTCGACGAAGAGACCTATGACCCGGCAGAATTTGAGCGCAAATGGACGAACGAGGACACAAACCGCAAGATGATGGAGGAGTTTGATCGCCTGGCCTGGCAGAATTGCCGGGAACTGGCGCCTGGGCAGAAAACTCCCCCAGGCAAAACCATTGTCTTCGCGATTACAAAGCACCACGCTGCCCGGCTGGCTTACTACCTCAACGAATTGCACCCTGAGCTCAAGGGCCAGTACGCCGAAGTAATCACCAGCGATGTGCCAAACGCGGATGACCTCATCCGCAAGTTCAAGCGGGAAGAGTACCCTCAGGTGGCCGTGAGCGTCGGGATGTTGGATACAGGCTTTGACTGCCGGGAAGTGCTCCACCTTGTGATGTGCCGCCGCGTCCGCAGCCCCATCCTTTACCAGCAAATGCGGGGCCGCGGGACCCGCACCGCCCCCCATATCCAGAAGAAGCAGTTCGTCATCTACGACTTCTTCGGCAACCACGACTATTTCAACGACAGCGACACCGACATCTTCAGCGGCGCCGGCGGCGGCTACGCTCCCGGCGCGCCTCCGAAAGCCCCTTCACTGGGCAACCAACTGGTGGAACTGGGCCTCCAGGATGAATGGCTCCACGCCGTCACGTATGTGGAGGTTGGACCCGAGGGCGAGCGCGTCGACAAGCGCGATTACGTCTCGAACTGGGAAACAACGATCCAGTCCGCGATGAATGATGACCCGGTTCTCCAGAAGGTCAAACGTGGGGAACTGCTGACTGAGGACGAAGAGAAGACGCTGGCTGACCGTCTCAACCGGCCGGAGATGTACTTCAACGAGGACAACCTCCGCCGCGCCTACCGCCAGCCTGGCGGCAATCTCATCGACTTCATTAAGGCAGCCCTGGGCGCGCTGAGAATCAAGCCGCGCGAAGAGGAGTTGACAGAAAACTTCCAGGCTTGGCTGGTTTCGAAGTCGCTCACGCCCCAGCAGGCACAGTATCTGGCGTTACTCAAAAATCGCGGAATCGTTCGTGGGCGGATCCAGGTCGAAGACTTGTTCGTGCCTCCTCTCTCGATCCTCAACGCCGCCGAATTGGGTATTGAGTTGTTCGGCGAGAGAGGACTGAAACAAATCATCGAGGAATTGAACGAGTCCGTCTTTATGCGCAAGACGGCATAGGAACAAAGCATGAATCAAGACTTGCGTCGGAAACTCGACCGCATCACGGATATCCTCTGGGCCGGTGGCGTCACGAATCCGGTGACCTACATTGAGCAGATCTCGTATCTGATCTATCTGAAGCTGCTTGATGAGGAGGAGTCCAGCCGGGAGCTCAAGGCGCGCCTCCTGGGGAAGTCCTCGAATGGGAACAGCCTCCGGCTTTATCCAGGCCAGGCGGAGCGCTTCCGGTGGTCGAAGTGGCGCTTCAAGAGCGGCGCGGATCTGCGGGACTTCGTTCGCGATCAGGTCTTTCCCTACATGGCCTCCCTGACCAAAGAGGAGCCACAGATTGCCGAATATTTCCGTGATGCCGTCCTCGAAATCGTCGATCCCAATGTCCTCAAGCAGGTGGTGGATGAGATTGACGGGATTGATTTCGCCAGATTGGGCACGGACGTCAAGGGAGACATTTTCGAGTACCTCCTCACCCACCTCGGCCAATCGGCCCTCAACGGGCAGTTCCGGACGCCGCGCCAGATACGCGTGATGATGGTTCAGATGGTGGATCCCGACCTCGGCGATTCCATCTACGACCCGGCCTGTGGGACCGGTGGTTTCCTCATCGACGCCATCGAACACATCCTCGCCAAGTATTCGAGCGAACCTCAGGAAGTGCCCATCTACGGCGAAGAGTGGCTCGATCGCCGCGGGCAGCCGCTGGATCAGGCCAAGCGAGAGACTCCAACGCTTCAGACTTACCGCAAGGGCCCGGGGGAGAAGATCCCGGACTGGGGTATCCTCGAGCGCTCCATCTACGGCATTGACGTTTCGCGCCAGATGGTGCGGATCGCCATGATGAACCTCGTGCTTCACGGCATCCGCAAGGCCAACGTGAAGCGGGCCAATACGTTGTCCGACATGGGGGGCCTGAGTGAGGACGATCTCGCGCGCCGCTACAAGGTGATTCTTTCCAACCCACCCTTTGCGGGCGTGCTCCCGAAAGAATCGATCCGCAAGGATCTGCCTACAAACTCCAAGAAGAGCGAGCTGCTCTTCCTCGCCGTCATGATGGAAGCGCTCGCGCCGGGTGGTCAGTGTGCGGTGGTTGTGCCTGAGGGGCTGTTGTTCGGCTCCACTTCGGCACACATAGAGCTTCGGCGCAAGCTGGTGGAGGACTACGATTTGCTCGCGGTGGTTTCCCTGCCGGCCGGCGTCTTCAAACCCTACGCCGGCGTCAAGACGGGCGTCATCCTCTTCCGCCGGCCCACGGCGGGCGCCAAGAAAGACAAGAAGGCCAAGCACAAGGAGAAGGTTTGGTTCTACGAAGTCCGCGCCGACGGCTTCGACCCCGACAAGATCGCCGGCGGCGGGCGTCCTGAAACCCCCGATCGCAACGATATCCCGGATCTGCTGGTGCAGTGGGCTAAGTACAAGCAGTCCGGCTTCAAGAACCCTCCCGGTGTCCCGGCTGGCTCGCTTCTGCCGCCGGGCAGCGAGGAACCGCGCTGCTGGTGGACCACAGTCGAATCCGTAGTCGAAAACGACTACAATCTCGCCGCCGGCCGCTACAAGCCCCAGGTCGCCGAAAGGCCCCCCGAGGAGGATCCTGCGGACTTGATCCGGGAGACTCTCGCCCTCGAGCGTGAAATCGTCAGCGGGCTCGAGAAGCTGCTCAAAGACGTGGAGGCGCTGTGATGGCAGAGGCGCAAACGCTCAAGATCGAATCGCAGGACCTCACGGTCGGTGATCTGTTCAAAGACTTCTACTCCGTCCCCGACTTTCAGCGCGAGTATGTCTGGCAGCGGGAGCAGGTGGAAAAGCTTCTGCAAGACATCCACGACGAGTTTTACGACGAGGACGGCAAGGTGGTGCCGGGACCTGAGTACTTCTTGGGGAGCATCGTTGCCTGCAAGTCCCAGGACGGCACCTTTGATCTTATTGATGGCCAGCAGCGCGTCACGACCCTGTATCTGATCCTGTGTGTCATCCGGGACGTTCTCAAGGAACTTGGAGGAGCAGCCAGGAAGGTGCTGGATGCGCAGATTGCCGCTGCCGCACTCGATCCCCGCACTTTTCAGGAAGTTGAGCGGTTCCGTGTCGCCCTGCTCTATGACGACAGCCGCGGCGTGCTTGAATGTATCGCCTCCGGCGCTCCGCTGGCTTCCATCAAAGACAAGACAGCCTCGGTCCAGAACATCCTCGCCGCTTGCCAGGAGATCCGCGATTTCCTGACCACGAACCTGGACTCGAATCCGCAGCGCCTGCATGAGTTCCATGGCGTTCTCTCGACGCGGGTCAAGCTGATCCGCATTGTCACCCCGACCATTGCCAACGCCCTGAAGGTCTTCGAAACCATCAACGACCGCGGCGTGGGCTTAAATGCCATGGATCTGCTCAAGAACCTGCTCTTCATGCAGACGTCGAGCGGCGACTACCCCAAGCTGAAAGAGCGATGGAAGAAGCTCGTCGATACGCTGGACCGCGCCCGCGAGAAACCCCTGCGATTTCTCCGGTACTTCATCATGGCGCACTACGCGATCGACTACCATCGCGGGATTCGTGAAGACGAGATCTATGATTGGTTCGTCAACCATGCCCAGGAGTGCGGGATCAAAGACGATCCGATCGGCTTCCTGGACCGGCTGATCGAGTGCGCCAAGGCGCATGCCAACTTTCTGGGGTCCAGGGACGCCTCAGGCAACGATAACCGGTATCTGAGGAATTTGGCGCTGCTGGGCGGCGCCCTCCGTCAACAGCACATCCTCCTGCTGGCCGGCCGAAATCTTCCACCGAAGCTCTTCGAACGGCTCTGCCAGGCGATTGAGAACCTGTTCTTCTGCTACATCATCACCCGTGAGCCCACCAAGACATTCGAGCGGAACTTCGCGCGCTGGTCCTACGATCTGCGGGCCGTGAAGACTGAGCGGGAGCTCGAGGAGTTCATCGCGAAGTATTTCCTGAAGGACATCGAGAACCATGCCGACCGCTTCGACTTTGCGTTTCGCGAGCTCTCCCAGGACCGTATTCAGCAGTACCGCTTGCGGTACATCCTGGCCAAGCTCACGCAGCACATCGAGGAGCCAGCTTGGGGCAACCCGGCCCATGGCCGGCTGGATCACTATCTCGCTACCAACGTGGAAGTCGAGCACATTCTTCCTCTGAACCCACGCCCGGAGGTGCGCGCCTCCTTCGACAAGCCAGAGGAGTATTCCAACTACACGGGGCGGCTGGGCAATCTGACGCTGCTTGAGAAGACAATCAACTCGGCGGTCTCCAACGGCAGTTTTGCGGAGAAGGCGCCCGGTTATCAGCAGTCGGGTTTCCTTCTCACGCGGTCGCTCGTCGAGAAACCTCACGTGGGGCAGCACACTAGCCTCAACCGGGCGGTGGCGGATCTTGAGCAGTTCGAGAAATGGGATTCCGCCGCCATCGAACGGCGGCAGGAGATGCTCGCCCGGCTTGCACGCAGGGTCTGGGGGATTGAACTGGCTAAGCCGGAGGTGGCGGGATGAAGTGGGGTGCAGCGCCACTTGAAGTTGTCGCACCAGCACGAGGCTCAGATCGCCGCTTCAAACCCGACGAACTAGTCTGGCATCTCACACTCGATCAAATCGAGGCCCACACGGGCCGCGTGCTGGAGAAGATCCAGAGGCCTTTCGCTGAAGCCGGGACCTCTACGTTCGTTTTCGACAATCGCAACGTGCTTTATTCAAAGCTGCGACCCTACCTCAACAAAGTCGTGTGTCCGGCGGAGCCCGGCGTGGCGACAACCGAGCTAGTACCGCTTCGACCAGACCCGAGGGTCTTAGATCGGAACTTTCTCGCATATTACTTGCGTTCACCACGGTTTCTGGCCTTTGCCTCAAGCACCGTTGCGGGCGTGAAGATGCCGCGCATCATCATGGGCAAGCTTTGGGAGCACGAGATTCCCCTCCCGCCGCTTTCGGAGCAGCGGCGCATTGTGGAGATCCTGGACCAGGCGGATGCGCTGCGCAAGAAGCGCGCCGAAGCTGACGCCAAAGCCGCCCGCATCCTGCCCGCGCTCTTCTGCAAGATGTTCGGCGACCCGGCGACGAATCCGAAGGGCTGGCCCGTCAGAAAACTTGGTGAGGTCTGCCGAGTCGTTTCCGGAGCGACACCGCGTACAGACCGCCCCGAGTATTGGGGTGGATCTATTCTGTGGGCGACTCCCAAAGATCTTTCATCCAGAAATTGCTGGGTCCTTGATCAGACTGACCGCAACATTACTGAGCAAGGGCTCGCTTCTTGTGCGACTACCCTTCTCCCGGAAGGCACAGTCCTGCTCTCTTCCCGCGCGCCAATCGGCCTTGTTGCAATTGCGGGAAGATCTTTATGCACGAACCAAGGCTTCAAGAGCTTAGTGCCTGGAAACATGGTGGACAGCTGGTATGTCTTCGCTTGGTGTAAGTTGAGAGCAGACTATCTCCAAGGGTTGGGCAGGGGAGCAACGTTCGCGGAGATATCGAAAGACATCGTTGAGTCAGTTCCTATTCCGGTTCCTCGTCTTGAACTGCAGCGTGCATTTGGCTCACTGCTCGTTCGTGTTTACATGCTGCACAGACGTTCGAAAGCTTCACAAAGCATTTTCGAAGCGCTATTCCAGGCCCTTCTTCATCGCGCCTTCTCCGGCGAGCTCACCGCCCGTTGGCGCGAGGCGCACATGAAGGAATTGCTGGCTGAGATGGAGGCCCAATCCAAACTTCTGGAGGCGGTGCGATGAGCGCTTTCCCCAGTTTCAACGAAACGCGGCTGGAGCAGATCGCCCGCATGCTGGGCGAGGAGGTCACCGGCTCCGAATTGACACGCATCTTCGAGCGCTGCGGTATCCAGGATACGTCGGGAGAGAGCACCAAATGGAGGCGGATTTATCACTCTCTGGCCGAGCGCCAGCGCAGGGATGCTTGCGGCAATCACGTCGCGCGCTTTATCCGCGAGGTCCTGGACCCCGCCCGCTACATGAGCCGGTCCGGTGAGCACGACGAACTGCGCCGCAACCTCAACGCCATTCTGGTGCTCGAAGGACTGGAGTTCACGGCCAAAGGCGAGTTCCGGCGGGTGGAGGCGGCGCGGACCGTCTCGGAAGCCGAGCAACGGGCTCAAGTCCTCACGGCGAAGTTCCAGGGGCGCAAGATTCATCTGGAGGTCCTGCGTTTCTGCAGAGCCGAGCTGCTGGTGGACAACTACTTCCATGCCGTTTTCGAAGCGGTGAAGGGCTTGATGCAGCGGGTGCGCGAGATGTCCGGACTCCAAGAAGATGGCGCCGTGCTCATCGACAAGGCGTTTTCGTCGTCGAATCCCCGGATCGCCTTCAACACGCTCCAGACCGAGACGGAGCGAATGGAGCAGACCGGCTTTTCGATGCTGCTCAAGGGTTGCTTCCAGGCGATCCGCAATCCCCGGGCGCATGAGCCCAAAATCCTCTGGAAAGGGGAAGACGACGCGGCCGACTATCTGACCTTGATTTCTCTCCTGCACCGGAAACTGGACGAGGCGGCGCGCGTGCCGTCAGCAAGCGGAAAGCCATAACCATGCTCACAGGCATTCGAGTTGGAAACTTCAAGGCCTTTGCGGATACGCAGCGGGTGCCGATCCGTCCCGTCACGCTTGTCTACGGAGCGAACAGTTCCGGGAAATCCAGCGTCCTGCACAGCCTGATCTTTGCCCGCCATGCCGAGGAAACCGGAGAACTCGATGTGCACCGGACGGGTATCGGCGGCGAATCAGTGGACCTGGGCGGCTTCGTCCAGTTTGTGCATCGCCGGGACCTTTCGCGCCGAATCGAGTGGGGCGTGGAGCTGGATACGGCTTCTTTCACGGGCCGGCTGGCCGAACTACTGGCGCCGGTGAAGCGCGTTACCGCTTCTGTCACCATCGGAATCGCGCTGGACGATCGAGGCAGGCGGGCGCCCGGCGCTGTGCCCGAGGTGCAGGCCTATGAGCTGCTGGGCGACGACCGCACCATTTTGCGCATGAGCGTGCGCCCGGATGGAACGCTGCAACTGGACCGGCTGGAACATGAGCATCCCCTCTTCCGGCAGGTGATCCGGGCGATCGTCGAGACCTCGACAACGACCGGGAGCCTGAGTCCAGACGACTTTGAGAATTTGGCGGAAGCGATTGGCGAGGTCGTGCCAGAAGTTTCCGCCCTACGCGGCAGATTCTTCCCCGGCCAGTTGGCGAAGGCCGAGCAGTATCGCGGGGCTGCCGGGCTGCTGTTCCCGATCAGCCGGGGGCGCAGGAAGGAGGATCTCGCGGCGGCGCTTCGGTTCTTTCTTCCTCGGGCCGTAGACGATTTGCTTCGGGGGATTCAGGAGGCAGTGCAGGCGGAGATGGCGCGGCTTCAGTATCTGGGGCCGTTGCGGTCCTATCCGCCCCGGCATTTGGCTTTCTCACAGCACCATGATCCGAACTGGCGCGCAGGCGGGGGGTACGCGTGGGACGTGGTGAGGCGGGACGCGGGAGTCCGCACCCGGGTCAACGCGTGGCTCATGGCGCCGGACCGGCTTCAGACGCCCTATGAGCTGGTGATCCGTGAACTTGTGGGCCTGGACGACTTGGATGCTCCCCTGCTTGGCGGTCTGGAAATCCTTAGCGAACAAGGACTCGAAATCTATCCGGATTACGACCGGGAGCCTGAGCCGACGGGCGCTTATCCTGCGATCAAGGATCCGGAGGCTGAGGCGGTGAAGCTGCGCGAGTTTATCCGCACATCGGATGTCGAGCGGCTAGCCGAGTTGATCATGACGGATCGCAGATCGGGCACGGTGGTCAGTCACCGGGACATTGGCATCGGCATAAGCCAGGTTCTTCCGGTACTGGTCTCCGCATTCGCATCGAACAGCCAAATCATTGCCATCGAGCAGCCCGAGATTCATCTTCACCCGGCACTCCAAGCAGACCTGGGCGACGTTTTCCTCCAGGCTGCGTTGGGCGAACAGAAGAACAGGTTTCTCATCGAGTCGCACAGCGAGCACCTGCTCTTGCGCATCATGCGCCGGATGAGAGAAACCGCGAGCGGGAACTTGCCTCAGAGCATCCCTCCAGTTCGGCCGGAGGACGTGGCCGTTCTCTTCGTACAACCCAAAGGCTCGTCCGCTGCAGTTCGGCACCTCGAGTTGGACGAGGAAGGGCGACTTCTCGATCCCTGGCCGGGCGGGTTCTTCGAGGAAGGCTACCGGGAGCGGTTTGCGTAGGGGGCGGCGGTGCTATACGAGTTCGCGATGACCCCCAATCTGTTTGATGCCTCCGTGATCGATCTGGACCCGCGGGCGGGCGTGGTGCTGGTTGAGTTACTGAAAGGGATCGCAGAGAACGGCTTGCTGGCCAACTTGCACAAGGACCGCTGGCTCCGGCATGTGCAGGAACAGCGAATCGGCACGCTGCCGCCTAGCCTCAAGGATCGCATCCTGACGATTTTGAATCTGCTGAACGACCGCCACCGACTGGTTCGCCATCCCAAGCGCCAGGGCGGCGATCCGGCAACCGATTTCGACTGGCTAGGGCTTGCTCTGGACTCCCATACCTGGGTCCCGTTCCACGGGATTCTCCTGAGCCAGGACCTGATCGATGGCTGTGGACACAACTGCGAGGCGTTCATTGAGTTCTTGGGTTCCCTGGAGTCGCCCCAATGGGAAGCCCGACGGAATCGCTCTCTCACCCTGAACAAGTGTGAAGCCGACTACCGCTCGGCGTTGGCTCCTCTTCTTCGCCACACCAGGGTCCTCCAGTTGATTGACCCGTACATGAACGCCCACGAGTCCCGGTACTTCACCACGGTCGAGATTTGCTCTGACCTCATGGGGCGGCGTGTGCAGGATCGCCTTTGCGGCCGCATCGACATCCATGCAGAAGCGAAGCGCCAGAAGCCCGATGGCCTTACGATCGAGCAACACCTTGACGCCTGGGAGAGAAAGCTTCGGCCGCTGACTACCCGCGACCGCCACCGGTTCCGCGTTCACCTCTGGGATTGCCAGCCCGGGGGGGAGTCCATGCATGACCGGTTCATACTCACCGACCAGTGCGCCGTGTCCGTTCCAGGCGGTCTAGACTGCCGGACTCATAGTCATGCGAACAGCACCAACTGGACCCTTTTGGACGAAGATGCCCGCACCCGTCGTTGGAGCGACTACGACCAAGCCACGAGCCCTTTCCGCCACGTGGGTTACCGGGAGATCACCTCACAGGAGGCTCAGACCTGATGCTTGGACATGAGTACATGGCCCTCGTCGGAGTGGTGCTAGGCTGGTTGTTGAATGAGGTCGGCCGACGGCTCTGGGCACGGCGGGAGGAAAAGCGGGCAATCGCGCAAACTCTTGCAGCGTTGCTCGAGATCCGCCGCAGGACAATGGCGATTCCCAAGGCATTCGAACTCATTTCTGGCAAGTGCAAGATCCCTGCCGAGGTGGAAACGCAGTTGAAGGTATTCCTATCGCAGTTGTTTCCACCCGACCAGGCGCTCACATCTCGATATTCAAGTGCAGTTGCCCTGGTGGCAGCCCACAACCCGATTCTTGGCTTTCGCTTGAATCAGCAAGATGCCGTGCTTCCATTCCTCGATCAACTCCGTGCCATCGCTAGTACGGACTTCAGCGCCGCGCCGGTCTGGCCCATGATCGAAACTGAATTATTGGCAGTCATTACAAGTCACATAGAAAGTCTCATCAAGCAACTTGCTTGGCGACACGGTTGTTTGACAAGGATCCGCGTCGAAAGACTGTTGAGTCGCAAGCCGGAGCTGCCCGAGTCGTTCTTCCGAATCCTCGAGGCTGTTCCTGTACAACAGTATCCCGCCTCGAATCAGCCCCGGGGTGGCTGCCCGGAGTGAGCCACGGCCGATCAGGATCCGTTAGACGCACTTATCAGGTCGCTGAAATATGGCGAAAATCTGAAGTCTGCCAATGTGAAATCAATAACTTGTGTGGCATTATTTATGACCGAACAGCCGATTTCAGTGACCTGTTAAGACCAGCACCGGGTACAGGCTCGCCAGGCCTTGCTTGCACCGAGGCTGCTGCGTTAGGATGATGCCGACAACTGTCCAGGAAATTCGAAGCGATATCGGCTGCAGCAGGAGAAAGCGTTGAATCCACCCGCCAATGATCAACCTTGGTTGATGAGCGTTCAACGCCGGTTGATCTTTTCGCCGATTCGGACGGCCGATCTCCTTCTCTTTCAGATAAATGGATTTGGCATCGATGTTGCTAGGCAAGCAATTGGCTGAGATGTTCTCGCTGCGCTCAAGGTTGAGGAGTTCGTACTTTACCCCGGATGTAGCGGATGGAGGACCGAATGGCTTTCGAGTTACCCGAACGCGGTTTTGTTTTCTGGCCGGTAGGCACCGGTGACAGTTCGACGATCGTTGTTGATCGGAGAAAGGGAATCATGATCCAACTCGACCTACACGAGCTTGAATGCTGCGACGACGAGGATGACCCGCACACGTCAATCGTCGATGAGCTGATCCGTCTGTTGCCCCGGCGTGACAGGAAACCCTATTTGTCGACCTTCATTTTGACGCATCCCGACAAGGATCACATCCAGGGCTTTGCAGAGTTGCTTTCGAAGGTGACGATTGGCGAAATCTGGCACACGCCGCGGGTGTTCACCGAGTACAAGAAGGACCTCTGCGAGGACGCCAAGGCGTTCAGGTTGGAGGTTGAACGACGGCGGAAGTTGACAATCGAGAATCACGGGGAGGTCACATCTGGAGACCGAATCCGGGTGATCGGCCACGGCGACATTTTTAAGGAGGACGACTACAAGAATTTCCCAGACCGCTGGCGGTCCTACCCTGGATCATGGCTGACGGCTCTGGACGGTGAGGACCAGACTGGCGTATTCGAAGCATTCATCCACGCCCCGTTCAAAGACAACGCCGACGGCGACCGGAACGACACGAGCCTGGCTCTCCACATTACCCTCACAAAGGACAAGCAGACCGGCAAAGGCTTGTTCCTCGGCGACCATCGCTATCCGACACTCAGGCGCATCTTCGACAAGACGAAGGAGAAGAAGCGCGGTCGGTATCTGGAATGGGACGTCCTTCTCACGCCCCACCACTGCTCAAAGAGCGCCATGTATTGGCAGGACGATCCCAACAAAGGGGAGGTCTTCAAGAGCGACATCATGGACGATTTTGAGGAGTCCGCCCGAGCGGGCGCTTATGTTGTCGCGAGTTCGGAGTCTGACTTCAGCGACAAGGAAGGCAAGAACCCACCACACCTCAAGGCCCGGAAACGCTACGAAGAGATCGTCGAGTCGGGACATTTCTTGTGTACTCAGGAGCATCCGAATGCCACCTCGCCGGAGCCGATCAGCTTTGAGGTTTCAGCAGAGGGATTCGCGTATCGCAGCCCTTCTGGTACCAAGAAAGCTGAGGCCGCATCGCGGCTGGGCACCGCGGTCACGCAGGCTCGCGGCGGCGGCGCACCGCCTAAATCCCAGGTCGGCTTCGGCGACTGAGTGGCTCACCGGGTGCTGCAACGAAGATGACGGACGGTCAGAGTCTCGCCCTGGAGCAGGTCAAAGAGATCGTCGTCCGCGACGATTACGTGATCGACATAGAGGACGTTCGAGAACCGTCGCCGTCGGAAAGCCGGTTGGTGATTGAGGTTTCTCTGTACTGCGGCGACCTTCCGCGTGCACCCGGGGGACTGGTCCTCCGCGAACGGGAGCGGTTTCAGATCTACGTTCCTGCGGAATTCCCGTACCAGAAGCCTGAAGTATGGGTGCGACACAAGCGGTTCGCCGGCGCACCGCACGTCCAGTGGTCACACCACCTGTGCCTGTATCAGGCTCCTCAGACGGAGTGGAGCGTGGATGACGGGATGTTCGGTTTCATTGAACGTCTTCACATGTGGCTCCGCCGGGCTGCGCTGAACCAGCTTGATCCCGAGGGCGGCCCACTCCATCCGCCGGTCGCCTACACGGACGGAACCGCCAAGACGCCGGTGGTCATACGAGCCGATGCCCCGGAAACCAGCGGCTGCGCCTGGCTAGGGTACGCACATGTTCGAAACGTCGGCAGTCGCGTCGAAGTAGTTGATTGGACTGTCGCACCTGTGAAGCGGGACAACCTCACACTCGCGCCCGCCTTGCTGCTGCCAGCCTGGATGCCGTGGGAGTTCCCCTCGCAACTTGCTGAGCTCTTCAGTCAGATCATGGATCGAGGCGCAGATCTGCGCGAACTCGTCTTCCGTCTTCAGACTGCTGCGCTTCTGAACGACCAGAATGCACCTGTGTATGCCGTCATCGGTACCCCGATGCGGGGCATCAGGGGCGGGCAATTGCGGCAGCACCTGGCGGTCTGGTACATCGAGCCCGAGCGAGCGCAAGACTTGAGCGTGTCGCATCTCAAGGGGTTCACCAAGAACGATTTGGTTAGGCAGCTCGCCGATGAAGCCTACAGCCGGGTGGTTGACTGGGCATCAACAGCCAAGGTCCATTGGTGCCACGTGTTGGAAGCACGGCCGGAGATAACGGTTCGCCGCGACCACGAGAGTACGACCGCTTACTTCCGGGACCGCGAGGTTCTCCTCCTTGGCTGCGGCGCCCTCGGCTCGCACGTCGCCCTCTTCCTGGCCCAGTCCGGCGTGAAGCGTCTTGTTCTCAAGGATTACGGGATCGTCAAGCCAGGCGTTCTTGTTCGGCAGCTTTACACCGATGCCGACATCGGACGCTCAAAGGCATACGCGCTTGGCGATCGGCTGAAATCTCTACGACCCGATCTCGATGTCGTGGCCGCAGCCGTGGATCTCTCGACCAACCTCAAACAAGCGGCTGACTGGACCGAAGGTTGCGACCTCATCATCGACTGCACAGCCTCTGCCATCGTTCAGAGCCGTTTGGAAGCTGTTCGGCAAGCCGAGACTGGGACAAGGCCTGCTATGGTATCGATGGTCATTTCGCGACTGGCGGACTGTGGACTCGTCGTAGTCGCGCATCCCACACATACGGGGGGCCCGGCGGACGTATATTTTCGAACCAAGCTGGAAGTTTGTAAGCGGCCTTGGCTGAACGCTTACGCGCGTGAGTTTTATCCCGAAAACGACCGCACCGACCTGTTTCAGCCAGAGCCGGGGTGTTCCGACCCGACCTTCGTCGGCTCTGGCGCCGATGTCGCCGCTCTCTCCGGCGCCCTGCTGAATCTCGCCGCCACCGAGTTGGGACAACCCACTGGGTCGGCAGCGAGTCATTTGATCGCTCAACCTTCGAGTCTTGTGGGGAAGGGGGGAGAAATAGGTCGCGTTTCGCTCGCTTGGCAGCCGGATTTCATCTGCGCGGACTGCCACAAGGGGTATCAAATCCGAGTTTCGCGCGGCGCGTGGTTGGATATCCAATCGGCCATCGGGCGTAGCCGCCGCGAGCTCGGTGAACACGTCGAAACTGGCGGCCTCCTTTTCGGGCGACGCGATGACGTTCTGAAAACCATGTGGATCACTGAGGCGTCGGGGCCGCCACCTGATAGCGTGGCGTCAACCGATGGATTCGTCTGTGGCACGGAAGGAGCCGAGGAGGGTTACGACCAGAGGAAACAGAAGTTCAGAGGCTCTGTTACATGCCTGGGCACTTGGCACACTCATCCAATGTGCCGGCCGCTGCCGAGCCTGCAGGACGTGCTTGGAGTTGCTCGGATCTTGACTGAGAGTAGTGTCTCGCCGGCAAAGACCCTCCTAGTGATTGTAGGCCTCACTGACGGTGATCCCCAGGTCGGCGTATACGTGTTTGCTCGGTCTGACTTCCTGCAAAGCAATTATGAGGCTAAGCTCGTGCCGAGGCTTACGACCGTCAAGCGAAAACCGGCGAGTCGGCGCGGTGTGGGCCTCGCGTTGTCAGGAGGAGGTTCTCGGGCAATTGCCTTCCACCTCGGCTGCCTACGGGCTCTCCATGACCGAAGTGTACTGGAGCAGTTGGACGTCGTCTCAGCCGTCTCTGGCGGCAGCGTGATCGCTGCCCTGTATATGTATTTGAACCAGCCCTTCGAAGTATTCGAATCCACGGTTATCGAACTGCTGCGAAAAGGGCTTCAACGCCAGATCGTCAGGGAGCTCTTACTCTCGGGCCTTGTTGCCGAGACTCTTGTCACTACTTTGGTCGCCGGCGGCGCGGCACTCGGCGCCCGCAGCCTCGGTACGGACCCGCCTTTGCGCCGATGGAAGAGCAGAACGCATGCTTTGGAGCGAGCTCTGTTACGTGCACTCGGTCCCCTGCGGCTGTCCGATCCAACGCGCGGTGATGTGCCCGTGGTTTTCAATGCTTGCGACTTGCGAACCGGCAATGCATTTCGTTACCAAAAAGGGCGGGTGGGTGGCTCGGCCGTTGGTGTAAGTCAAGGCGATCCGCTCCTCTCGCATGCAGTAGCGGCGTCAGCCGCTTTTCCGATGCTGCTACCGGCCTTTGATGAGGAATTCGAGTTTGAGCGAAAAAACGAAAAGACGAAGCGTCGAGTGGTGATCACCGACGGCGGAGTCTTCGACAACCTCGGGATCTCGTGCATGGAACCGGGGCGGGACCAGCGTTTCAGCGAGCATGTCTTCGCGCCGCAGTACATCATCTGTTGCAACGCCGGACACGGGCAGCTTGACAACAGCCACATCCCTTATGGTTTCTACTCGCGCATCAACCGCAGCGTCGAGGTGATCTTTAAGAAGGTTCAGGACGCGGCTATGAAGCGGCTTCACCACTATGCGGCATCTGGTCAGATCAAAGGTTTTATCCTTCCCTATCTTGGGCAGAACGACCAACTTCTACCTTTCAGTGTGCCCGGCCTTATTCCGAGAGAGGCAGTCTGCAGCTATCCCACAGACTTCGCCGCGATGAGCGATGGCGACATCGAACGAATCTCGAAACGGGGCGAACAACTGACCTCACTTCTGTTGTCTTACTACTGCCCCGAATTGTAGCCAGGCTGAGCGGCTGACGCCATGGTTGCACCAAGCAAGAAGCATAAGGTGATCGCTGACTAAACATCGCCTCATTTCGATTTCGTTCGTCATGGGTTTGAATAAAGCAGAATGTAGCCGAGCGTGGTTCCAGCCGGTGTTTTAACCCGGATCACGCCGGCCCAGCCCGATGGGTTGTTGACGGCTCCCAGTTCTGCGAAGCGGTATCCGTTGCCGGAGCCGCCGGCGAGGATGAGTTCTCCGGCGGCAGTGAGCTCGAGCAGCGTGCTGTCGGCCAAGTTGGAGCCGGGGCCGTGGATCTTGAGGGGCGAGGTGTCAGAGTCCGGCGCGGCGATGACGGTAGGGCCTGCGGCGAGGCCGGAGGCGGTGTGCGGCGTCTGCGAGGCCCAGGTGCGGGCATAGGCTTTCTGCGGGTGGTCTCCCTGCTGGAGGCAGGCACCCCAGAGGTGGATGTCGCCGGTGGTCCAGTCGTCGCCGTTGGCGGCAAACTGGCGGATGGCGATCCAGAGGCCGGTCTGGCCACTTGCCAGCGTGCCAGTGATCTTGAACCGCTGCCAGGACGTCGTCAGCGTGATCTGCGTCGGGCCGGCGAGGTAGGCAGCGTAGGCGTTGTCGACGATGGCGAGCGACACTTTCTTTGTGCCGGAAGGCACCCGGGCCCAGATGTAGAAGGTGTAGGTTCCGCCGTCGGCGAGTCCGGCAATCTGCTGCTGGATGACGGGAGTGTCGGTGACGGCGGTGATCACGTCGGCGGTCTGGTTGCCGTCGGGCGCGATGACGGCGTTCGAGGTGACCGAACACGAGCCGCCGTTCTTGTCCCAGACGGAGGCGGCGAAGTTCTCCGAGTGCTTCGCCATGTTCTCGAGCGGGCCGCCGATGGTCTGGTGCGGACTGCAGTCGATGGGGCCGGTGAAGTGGTCCCCCGCGCGGTTGGCTGGGATGTAGCCGAGGGCGTTGGTGATTTCGCCGGCTTCCGGAGGACTGGCGCTGATGGTCACGCTGACGCGGTCGTTGGCGGGGTCATCGGCGGCTGCAATCGAGACGCGGGTGCCTTGGACTAAGTTAAGGGCCCGGCGCGTGCCGACATCGGCGCCGTCCTTCTGGACTTTGTGTGGAAGCTCGCCGCTCACGATGTCGGATGCCGTGTGCGTGTGGCCGGGCAGGTCGCCCACTGCGAGGTTCGATCCTGAGGTCACGCGGCCCTTGGCGTCGACAGTGACTTTCGAGTAGGCGCCAGGCGATGCCCCGGACGGAGCCATTGACACCACGCCAGATTCGACGGCGAGGCCTCCGGCTGGGTTGATCTGCACAATGCCCTTGTTGCCGTAGCCGGCGTCCGGATAGGAGAACGCGCCGAAGGTCTGCCCCGGCGCGAAGTCGATGATGGCATCGGCCACCAAGTGATCGTTCGCTCCCAGTGTCAGGCCAAGGTCGCCGGACCCGTCTGCCTTGCGCCACTTGATCGGGCCGCCGTTCGGCAGGCGCACCAGGCCCGTCGATGCCTTGGCGCCCGAGCCGAACTCCGCGCCGTCGACGAAGGTCTTCTGGCCGGTCATTGTCACTGGGCCGTCTTTGCGGACGTAGTTGCGGCTCGATGCGGTGCCAATGTCCTGCTGGACTGCGCGCACGGCGTCCTGGAGGGACTTGATGTAGGCCGAGACCATGTTGGCGCGCACGGTGGCTCCGGAGGTGTGCTGCGCCGCGACGGTGCTGAACGCTCCGCGCTGGCAGCCGGTGAACTGCGTGGCGGTCTTGCTCGTGTAGACGATCAGTTCGTCGTCGATCGACAGGATCCCGTATTCGTCGGGGAAGCCCACGCCCGTCGACTCGACGCTGATCGTCGTGTCGCCGGCGTAGACCGGCATCGTGGTGATCGTTTCGAGAGGCTTCGCGGAGAAGGCATCCGCGGGCGAATAGAGGCTCGATGCGTCGTCGATGGAGTTCGGGAACTTACTCGGCATTCAACCTCCTGGCGTTCAAGCGGAACGTGTTCATCCGGCTGCTGGGCTCCGGCGCGTAGGCCACGGCAACGGGCGCCTCGACCGCGCGCGCGACGCGGGGCCGGTGATAACTTGCCAGCGTCGCGGCTGCCTCTGCTGCCGATTCCAGCGGCACGGGGCGCGAGTTCAGGCAGAACTGATCGAAGGCCCAGAAGCAGAACGAGTACAGCCCGCGGTTGCGCCACATGCCATAGGCCTCGCGCATCGGCGGATCGGGCGGGCCGTAGATCCCGGCCAGGTACATGCATTCGGATGCCGCGCGGCCGAGCTTCAGCGGGAACTCGAGCGTCTGCCGCATGAGCCGGGTGTTCTTCTGCCAGACGTCGTAGTCGAATCCCTCCGCGCGGAAGTACTTCACGCCATAGCCGGAAGTCTTCCATTCGTTGGGCAGGTTCACGTGGAAGTTGAGTGCGCGGAAAGCCGGGTCTGGCGCGGGCTTGCCCTGGTTGGCGTCGAGCGGCCAGAGACACTCGAACACCGCCGAGGGATGGAACCGCCGGACGTAGCTGATCACCTCGGCGCAGTACTCCCAGATCCGGTCCCGAAGGAAGTTGGCCGTCTCGTATGGATGCGCCGGATCGCCGGCCGGGGCATCGGTGTTGTGGCGGAAGGGCCAGATCTGCCGGCCGTAGCGCTGCTGAAACGCAGCGATGGTTTCCGCGTCGTAGAACGGCATTCCTCCGTTGGGATCCTGCCGGCCGTGCAAGCTGTTTCCGATGTTGTCGAAGTACCACCACTGCGTCTCCCCGAACTGGAGCACGACCGGCAGGCCTGCCGCGGCGAGTTCGTCGGCGCACTCCTTGTACATCTGCTTGAGGTATGCGCGGACGCGCGCGCCGAAGTGCATGTGGTGGGACGGGATGGGCAGGAAGACCTCCTCGCCCGGGCTGACCACCCCGTTCTCGTAGTGCAGGTATCGCGCCCGCATCTCAGCCGGCGGCCGGTAGCACTCCATCGAGAATGCGAAGCTGGCGCCGATGCCGGCCTGCTTGAACTCGCGCGCGAGATCCCGGATCCAGTTCCGCGCGCCGTGGGTCATCACAGGCGAGATGGTGTCGATCATCTCCCAGTCGCCTTCGGCGCCCGGCTGGTCGAGCGGCGGCGCGCCCTGCGAGATGCTTAACTGCGGACTGGCCGAAATCGTGAAGATGTAGCTGGGTGCGCGGGAGCGGATGTGGATCGAACCGCCCTCGCTGGTGCACCAGACGCCGGGGAAGGTGACGTTGATCATCGCGCGCAGGTGCGCGGCGATATCTTCGGTTGCGAGGCCTGCGCCCGGCGAGAAGTAAAGCGTCGTCCCGGAGAGGTTGATCCAGAGCGGCTGGTCAGGCTCCCAGGCAGTGATGGCGACCGTGCAGTTCGGGTAGGTCGCCTCGATGCGCCGGCGCTTGTTGTTCCAGAAGACGCCCATGTAGACGTCGGCGTGGCCAA
>Ga0308414_1000614_pt1 | contig 22955 bp, 21 predicted proteins | sample HotsprSampleOS50_FD_205667 | JGI IMG/M metagenome (GOLD analysis project Ga0308414, IMG submission 205667) | Hot spring phototrophic mat microbial communities from Octopus Spring, Yellowstone National Park, Wyoming, United States - 20090730_OS50 ...
TTGTGACCGGGCCGACCGGGGCCGGCAAGACGACAACCCTCTATGCCGCCCTCCGCCTGCTGAACGACGGTCGGCGGAACATCCTGACGGTGGAGGATCCGGTGGAATATGCCGTGCCCGGCGTGGGGCAGACGCAGGTCGACCCGCGCGTGGGGCTGACCTTCGCGGCCGGTCTGCGCGCCATCCTGCGGCAGGATCCCGACGTGGTGCTGGTGGGCGAGATCCGCGACCGGGAGACCGCGGAGATCGCCGTGCAGGCCGCGCTCACCGGCCATCTCGTGCTTTCGACCGTCCACGCCAACTCGGCGGCGGGCGCCATCACCCGGCTGCGCGATTTCGGAGTCGAGCCGTTCCTGATCGCGGCCACGCTCCGCGCCGTCGTTGCGCAGCGCCTCGCCCGGCTGGTATGCCCGGCCTGCGTGGGGGTGGAGCCGCTGTCGGCCCCGCTGGCCGCGCGCCTCGGCCTTGCCCCCGGGCTTCCCGTCGCCGAGGCGCATGGCTGCCAAGCCTGCCGGATGACCGGTTTCTCCGGGCGCCAGGGGATGTTCGAGCTCATCGTCGTGCGCGGTGAAGTGCGCCAGCTGGTGAACGAGGGGGCCTCCGAGACCCGGATCGAGGCCGCCGGCGTCACGCGGATGCTCGCCGACTCGGCGCGCGCGCTGGTGGTTGCGCGGCGGACGACCCCGACCGAGGTGCTGCCCCTCTTCCAGCGCGACGGCACCCCGGCTCTCGCGACGGAGTAGGCCGTGAACGCGCCGCAGCGGGTGGCGAGGGGGCGGGCGCGCGCGGCCGTCCGGCCGGCCGCACTGCGGCTTTCACCCGCGCGCCGGGCCACCCTGGTCCGCCAGCTGGCGACGCTTGCGGCGGTCATGCCGGTCTCCGATGCCGTGGCAACACTTGCCCGCCAGGAGAGCGCCGGTCCCGAGCGCGCCGTCCTCCAGGCGACGAACCGGGCGCTCCAGGCCGGAAGCGCACTCGCGGACGCGCTTCCGGCCTCCGCCTTCCCGGCCCATGTCCGGGAAACGGTGGCCGCCGGCGAACAGTCCGGCCGGTTGGCGCTTCTCCTCGTGCGGCTGGCGGACAGTCTGGAGGCGCAGGTGGCGCTCCGCTCGCGCCTCATGGCGGCACTTGCCTATCCCGCCCTGCTGCTCCTCGTCGCCTCCGGGGTGGTCGTGGCCATGCTCGTGCTGGTCGTGCCGGGGATCGCCGACCAGCTGGTCCGGTCGGGCGCGGCGCTTCCGGCGGTCACGCAGGCGGTCCTTGCCGCCTCGGCCTTCCTCGAGGCCCATGGCCTCTGGCTGGTCCTTGGGCTTGTCCTCCTTGCCGCCGGCGCGGGACTTGTCCTGCGCGCTCCCTCCCGTCGGCTGTGGTTCGACACGGCCCTCCTCCGCCTCCCGGGCATCGGCCCGTGGCTGGCATCGGTCGAGGCGGTGCGCTGGTCGCGGCTTCTCGGCACCATGGTGGGCGCCGGGCTTCCACTCGCCGAGGCTCTCGAGCTGACTGCCCCGACGCTCGGCAATGCGGCCTGGACGGAGGCGACGCGGGCCATGGCCGCGCGGGTCCGGTCCGGGGCGTCGCTGTCGTCCGGCCTCGGCCTCCTTCCGGGCGCACCCCGGCTTCTCATTTCGCTCGCGCGGTCCGGCGAGGCGTCCGGCCGGCTGGCCCCGCTGCTGGAGGGGGCGGCCGGCACGCTCGACCAGCAGCTGGCCGATCGCAGCCGGGCCGTCCTTGCGCTCGCCGAGCCGGTGATTATCGTTGCCATGGGAGCGCTCGTGGGGCTCATCATCGTGGCGGTCCTGCTTCCGATCCTCGAGCTCAACCAGCTCGCCTCCGGAGGCCTCCTTCCGTGAACCTCATTCTCCCTCGCCCCAGCGGCCGCGAGCGCGGCTTCACGCTGGTCGAACTTCTCGTCGTGCTCGCCATCATCGGCCTTCTGACGACGCTGGTCGTGATCAATGTCCTGCCCGCCCAGGGCCGTGCCCAGCAGCAGAAGGCGCGGGCGGACATCGCGCTCATCGAGCAGGGGCTGCAGATGTGGCGGATCGAGACCGGCCGGTTCCCTACGACCGAGGAGGGACTTGCCGCGCTAACCGTGCCCGGCACCATGGGTGCTGCGATCCAGAAGCTTCCCGACGATCCCTGGGGGCGGCCCTATCTTTACCGCAGCCCGGGTCTCGACGGGCGCCCCTATGACATCTGGAGCCTGGGTGCCGATGGGGAGGAGGGGGGCGAGGGGGCGAACGCGGACATTCTGAGCTGGGCGGGCTGATCCATGGAGCGGGCGCAACCGGCATGGGGCCGGGCGCTGCCCGGCGGGCGGGAGGCCGGCTTCACCCTCGTCGAGATGCTGGTGGCCATGCTGCTCCTCGCGCTCGCGGGCGTTGCGCTCCTCGTCTTCCAGAGCGGCCAGCTGGCAGGCGCCGCGCGCCTGTCATTGGCGGCCCTTGCCCGTCTTGAGGCCGACAATCTGGCGGTCGATCTGCTCGTCGGCCAGTCGGCGCCGGTCGAGCCGGTCTCCGGGACCACCAGGAACGGCGGGCGGACCCTCTACTGGCGGGTGACCCCGGCGCCGCCCCCCGACCCGCGGCTTGCGACCCTGGTGATGCTCCGGATCGAGGTGGCGGCGGCCGAAAACGGGGCCCCGCTTGCCCGCCGCACTGTGCTGAGGCCCGCATGAGGCGCGCTGCCCTTCCGGTGGCACGCCGGCGGGCCGAGCGGGGGTTCACGCTTGTCGAGATGCTGGTCTCGCTTTCGCTCTTCGCGATTGTCGCAGCCGTGGGGGTGGCGCTTGCCGGCTCGGCGCTTGGGGCCTCCGCGCGGGCAGGGAGCGCGCTCGGGGCCGTGGCCGAGATCGAGCGGCTTCGCCTGGCACTCCTGTCCGACCTCGGCCAGGCCGCCCCGCGGGTCAGCCTCGGGACGGACGGCGCGCTTCGTCCCGCATTCATGCTGACGCCGGAAGGGTTTGTGCTGGTCCGCCGCGGCGTGCGCGGCCGCCTTCCCTCCGTCGCCAAGATCGCTTGGGGGTTCGACGGGCGCCGCATCCTGCGCCAGACATGGCCGCGCGTCGACGGGGCCGAGCCGGGGCCGGCGGTCGTCATGCTCGACAATGTCGCGGGGGTGCGGCTGCGGGTGGCCGGCGAGGCCGGATGGAGCGAGGCTTGGCAGCCGCACAGCCCCGAGGCGCTCCCCCGGGCCCTTGAGCTCACGATCCTGCGGGCGGACGGGGTGTCACTCGTGATCAAGTCGATGGTGGCCGGATGAGACGGCCGCGACCCGCCGGCGAGCGCGGTGCGGCGCTTCTTGCCGTGCTCGGCCTCGTGCTGATGCTGGGCGGGCTCGCCTCGGCCGGACTGGCGCGGCTGGCTGACGCGGCGGACCGGTCGCTGGCCGCTGCCGCCCAAGCCGAGGCGAACATGGCCGCATCGGCCGGCATGGCCGCTGCCGCCGGGCTTGCGCTTCCCCTGCGGGCCGCCGCGCTCCAGGACCCGGACCTGTGGCGCCGTCCGGTGCGGCTGGCGCTCGGCGAGGCCAGGGTCGAGATCCGCTTTGAGGAGATGGCGAACTGCTTCAACCTGAACAGCCTCACCCGGCGCCGCGACGACCGCGACCGGCCGCCCGAGGCCGGCCGGACAGGGGCCCCGGACCTTGCCCGGCTGCTGCGTGCTGCGGGCGTGCCCCTGATTGAGGCGGATTCGATTGCGCGCGCAACGGCGGCCTTGGTCGCCGGGCGCGGCGCGCTCCTTGCTGACCCGAGCGAATGGCTCGAGGTGCCCGGGGTGACCCCCGCGCTGTTCGAGCGCCTGAGGCCTCTTCTGTGCACGCTGCCGTTTCGCGAGGCAGCACCTGTCAACGTCAATCGGCTGACGCGCCAGCAGGTGCCGCTCCTCGTCGGCCTCGGGTTCGAGGAGGGCCGGGCGCGGGAGGCGATCGCTGCCCGGCCTGCCGGGGGGTGGCAGGGCGTGAGCGGGTTCTGGCAGGCGATCGGGTCCTCGGAGGCCGAGGCCACGGCCGCGGCCGGTGCGGGCGTCTCCAGCCGGTTTCTGGTCGCCGAGGTGACGGGTCGGGTCGGGCCAGCCGAGGCCCACCGGCGCGTGATCCTCGATGCGACCGCCCAGCCGGCGCGGGTGGTGGCCGCCGAGTGGCTGCCGCCCCGCCACGACGGGGCGCCCGCGTGACCCGGCTCCTCCTTGCTGGTGCCGAGGGGCTCGAGCCGGTCGTCGACGCCGGCGGGCCGGCGGTGGTGGCGCTTCCGGGCGAGGACATCGCACTCTTCCGCCTTCGGCTCGAGGCGACCGGCCGGCGCGCGCGGGCCGACGAGCTGGCGATGAAGGTGGCGGACCTGGCTGCCGAGGATCCCGCTGCCCTCCACATGGCCGTCTCGCGGCCGGATGCCGAGGGTCGGCTTTGGGTGGCGCTGATGGATCCCGGGCGACTCGAGGCGCGCCTCGATGCCCTCGATAAGGCAGGCCTTTCGCCTGAGGCGGTGGTGCCGGCGGCGCTTCTCCTGCCGGAGCCGGAGCCGGGCGCGGTTTCGACCGCTGCGGCCGGTACGAAGGTGCTGGTGCGGGGCGAGACGCTTGCCGCCTGCGTCGAGCGCGACCTGGTCGCGCATCTGGCAGCCGGCGCGCGGGTCGCGCCGCCGCGGCCACTTGCGGAGGCGCTGCGCGAACGGGTGCCGCTGCCCGGGGACCTGTCGCTCGACCTTCGCCAAGGGCGGTTCGCGCCGCCCGTCCGGTGGTGGCGGAGCCGCGCGTTCCAGGCGGGCATCGGCCTTCTCCTCGCACTGGCGGCGGGTCTTGCCGCGCTGCCCGCGGTGTGGGCGCACCTGCGCGCATCCCGCCTGGCGGACGCCTATGACGCAGCCACACTTGCCATCGCCGAGCGCGCCCTCGGCGCCCGGCCGGAGACGGCCGTTGCCGCCGCTCAAGCCCTGGCCGACGCCCGGAGGCAGGCAGAGGGGGCAGCCGTCGCTCCAAGGCTCAGCTTTGCCGTGGCGACGCTCGAACGCCACCCGCGGGTGCTTCTTGAGACCGTGCTCCTCGAGGCCGGCGGGCCGCTTGCGCTTGGCCTGTCGGGCGAGGCCGGGGCGGTCAATGCCGCGGCTGCGGCGCTCGCCGCCGGGCCGTTCGAGAGCGTGCAGGAGGGAACGACCGTGCGCCTCGGCGCCGCGCGCCGGCCGGCCGGCTCTCCGGCAACGCCCGAGGCGGCGCGCGCGGCCGAGGCGCGCATGCTCGCCGCGCGGCGGGACGCGCTTGCCCTTGCCGCGGGGCGGCCGGCAGCCGGCGAAGCGCCCTTCGCCGCCCGCATCTCCGGGCGGCTGGCCCGCGCCGGGCTCGAACTCGTGCCCGAAGCGCAGCCGGGTGGTCTGCTTGCCGTCTCGGTCCCGGCGGTTCGAAGCGCCGTTCTCCTGCCCCTGTTGGCCGACTTCGAGCTTGACGGCGCCACCCTCACCGAGCTGCGCATCGCGCGCAACAGCGACCGGACGCTGCGTGCCAGCCTGTCCCTCAAGGAGACGCCGCGGTGACCGCCCTTCCCGTACTTGCGCTCGCCGCCTCGGCTCTCAGCCTCGGCGAGCTTCCGCCGCAGCGGCTGGAGCCCGGGCGCTGTGTCACCTTCCTGTGGGCGCGGACGAACCCGCCGCGCCGCGTCGCGATGCTGACGGAGGCCCCGCAGAGCCTCAGGGTCGTCCACCGGCGCCGGCTCTTGGATCTCGCCCCGGGCGCCGAGTGGATGAGCTTCGCATCGCCGGACCTCATCGTGACGCTGACCGTGGAGTTCACCGACCGGGCCGGCGGCAGCGTCGCGGAAGGCGCGCTCCGCCTCGAGGAGCCAGGCAAGGATGTGATCGTGGTGCCGGTGACCGGGCTCAGGCACTGTCCCTAGCGCGCTCGCCATCAAGGGCGAGGAGCGCGCGCAGGGCTGCGACGAGGGCAAGCGGCTGGTCGGCCATCACATGGTGCCCGGCATCGGGGATGGGGATGCGGGGCGTGCCGGGCGGAAGCCGCGCGGCCATGCTGGCGAGAAGCGGCTCCGGCATGAGGCTCGAGCGCTCGCCCCAGAGGAGCGCGACGGGGCACCGAGGCGCGGTGAGGAGATCGCCGGTCTGCGGCCGGGTGAAGCCGCGCCACAGGAACGGGTCGAACCGCCAGGTCCAGCCGCCGGCGACCTGCCGCAGCGAGTGGCGGGCGATGAAATCGGTGATGAACAGGTTGGGGCAGGGCTGGACCGGGGCGTAGCGGAAGCGGGCAAGGGCCGCCTCGAGCGTCGGGTAGACGCGGTGCGGCCGCGGGTCGCCCCGGCTCCGCCGCGGGCGGCGGTCTCCGGGATCGAAGGGCGTATCGAGGATGATGGCGCGGGCAAGCGGCGTGTTTGGGCGGGAGGCGAGCGCCATCAGCGGGAAGCCGCCGAAACTGTGCCCGACGGCGGCAAAGCGCGCGCCCAGCCCGGCGGCCCGGGCGACCGCCAGGGACTCCTCAACGAACAGGTCGATCGAATAGCGCGGCCGATGGTCGGAGCCGCCCATGCCCGACCAGGAGAGCGCGGCGACGCGGTGCGTTCGGGACAGGAAGGGGGCGGTAAAGCGCCACCAGTCTGCGTGGGCACCGTTGCCGTGCAGGAGGAGGAGGCCAGGCCGGTCCGGTTCGCCCCAGGCGAGCCACTCGATCCGGGCCCCCTCGACGGTGACGGTGGCGCGCTCGTGCGGCGTCTCGATGGCCCGGCGGAACCAGTCCGGCGCCGGGGGCGCGCGGCCCGCAAGATGGGCAAGCGGGGCGCGAAGGTGCGGATCCTCGGGGTCCGCCTCAGCCATAGGCGCGCTCGCTCCACCACGGCCAGAAATCGGGCATGTCGGTCGAGACCCGGTCCGGGAAGCGGGCCGGGCGCTTCTCGAGGAAGCTGGTGACGCCTTCCCGGGCGTCGGCCGACCGACCCCGGGCCCAGATGGCGCGGCTGTCGATCCGGTGCGCCTCCATCGGATGGTCCGCGCCGAGCATGCGCCAGAGCATCTGCCGGGTGAGGGCGACCGAGACCGGTGCCGCATGGTCCGCGATCTCGCGGGCAAGCGCATGCGCGGCGGGAAGGAGCGCCTCGGGTGCCACGACGCGCGAGACGAGGCCGCCGGCGAGCGCCTCCTGCGCGCTGAAGACGCGGCCGGTCAGACACCATTCGAGCGCCGTGCCGATGCCGACGATCCGCGGGAGGAACCAGGACGAGGCCGCCTCGGGCACAATGCCCCGGCGGGTGAAGACGAAGCCGAACCGGGCCTCCTCGCTTGCGATGCGCACATCCATGGGAAGCTGCATGGTGACACCCACGCCGACCGCCGGGCCGTTGACGGCGGCGATGACCGGCTTCAGCGACTCGAAGATGCGCAGCGCAACGCGCCCGCCGCCGTCGCGCACCGCCTCGTGCGCGTAGTCGACTGAGCCGTCCGGCCGGACCGGGCCCCCGGCACCCGCCTCGGCGGCGGGACGGTCGGACCGCGCGGCATAGTCGAAGGTGCTGGCCCCTTCCGAGAGGTCGGCCCCGGCGCAGAACGCCCGGCCGGCGCCGGTCACGATGACCGCGCGCACGGCATCATCCGCATCGGTTGCATCGAAGGCGGCGATCAGCTCCTGCATCATCCGGCCGGTAAAGGCGTTGAGCCGCTCCGGACGGTGAAGCTCGATGGTGGCAATCCCGTCTGCCACCGAGAGCCGGATGGTTTCGAATTCCCTTGTCATGGCACCTCCGTTCGGCCCTCCTGCCCGGCCGGGCCTCTCTGCGCGCCTCGCACTGTTGGGAAGGACCTTCGCCCGTCCGCGCTAGGGAAGAAGGATCGTCGACCCGATGGTGCGGCGGGCCTCGAGATCCCGATGGCAGCGGGCAGCCTCGGCCAGCGGGTAGCGCTGGCCGATGGTGACGGTGAGCAGGCCCTTCTCCAGCATCTCGAGGACACGCGTCGTGCCTCTCGTGAAGTCCTCAGGCTCGGCATAATAGTCGAACAGGGTCGGTCTCGTGGTGAACAGCGAGCCCTTGAAGGCAAGGATTGAGAAATCGACCGGCCCGATCGGCCCGGATGCGTTGCCGAAACTGATGTGGAGGCCGCGGCGGCAGAGCGAATCCAGCGCGCGCTCGAAGGTCGCTTTGCCGACTCCGTCGATGACGACATCCACACCCCGTCCGCCGGTGAGGTCGCGCACCGCCTCCGGCATCCGGTCGTAGGACAGGACATGGGCGGCACCGGCCGCGCGAGCGGCCTCTTCCTTGCCGGGCGAGACCACCCCGATGGCGTGGGCGCCGACCGCCTTCAGCCACTGGAGGAGGAGAAGCCCGACGCCGCCGGCCGCGGCCGTCACCAGCACCCATTGGCCGGGGCGGACCCGGGCGCAGCGCTCGACCAGGAACTCCGCCGTACAGGCCTTGAGCCAGACGGCCGCGGCGGTCTCCTCGCCGAGCCAGGGCGGGAGCCGGACGGCGGCAGCGGCGGGAATCGTGCGGTGGGTCGCGTAGCTGCCGGTCGCGGTGGTGAAGTAGACGACCCTGTCCCCGGGGGCGAGGCCCGGGACGCCTTCGCCCACCGCCTCGACGGTTCCGGCCGCCTCGAGACCGAGGCCGTAGGGCGCCCTCAGCGGGTAGAGGCCCGAGCGGTGGTAGGTGTCGATCATGTTGACCCCGATGGCGGCATGCCGGATGCACACCTCGCCCGGCCCGGGCGGGGCGGGGGCTGCAGTCTCGAGCCGCATCGCATCTGGCCCACCGGGGGCCTCGACGACGATCCGCTGCATGGCCTCTTCCTTTCGGGACCTCTCCTTGTCCTATGGGGAGGCGTGCGCAAGAGGCCGGCTTGCTAGGGTGCGCCCCGGGGAGGATCGGCATGGAGACATTCGACTTCGTGATCGTCGGGGCGGGCTCGGCCGGCTGCGCGCTGGCGGCGCGCCTTTCGGAGGACCCGGGCACCCGCGTCGCCCTGCTCGAGGCGGGCGGGGAGACCGAAGCCACGATGGTGGTGATGCCGGCCGGGATCGGCGAGCTCCTGCCGCCCGACAAGCCGAACCCGTTCAACTGGGGCTTCTGGACGGTGCCGCAACGGCATATGCACGGGCGGCGCCTCTGGTGGCCGCGCGGGCGCGGCCTTGGCGGCTCCTCCGCGATCAACGGCATGGTCTATATCCGGGGTCACCCCTCGGACTACGACCGCTGGGCGCAGGCCGGCTGCACCGGCTGGGGCTGGGCCGACGTGCTGCCCTATTTCCGCAAGGCCGAGGACAGCGAGCGGGGCGAGGACGCCTTCCACGGGGTCGGCGGGCCGCTGCATACCCGCCGCCGGATGCTGCCGCATCCGCTGAACGAGGCCTTCCTCGAAGCGTGCCGGCAGGCGGGCCATCCGATCACAGAGGATTTCAACGGGCCGCAGCCCGAGGGGGCCGGCATCTATGACACGACGACCAAGAACGGCGAGCGCTGGTCGGCCGCGCGGGCCTATCTCACGGCGGAGGTGCGCCGCCGGCGCAATCTCGCGATCCTGCCAAATGTGCTGGCCCACCGCGTGGTGATCGAGGGGCGGACGGCCACCGGCGTTGCCTTCCGGCAGGGCCCTGCCATCCGGACACTCGGGGCGCGGACCGTCATCCTGTCCGGCGGGGCGGTCAATTCGCCCCAGCTCCTGATGCTCTCCGGCATCGGTCCGGCGGACCACCTGCGCGCCATGGGCCTGCCGGTCGTCCTGGACCGGCCGGCGGTCGGGTCGAACCTCCAGGACCATCTTGACGTGCTCGTGCAGTGGCGCTGCACCGAGCCCATCACGCTCAACGGCAACGCGCGGCTTGCCACGCGCCTTGCGGCCGGAATCCAGTGGATGGCCAGCCGGTCGGGCAATGCGAGCCACGTGCCGACGGCCTGCGGCGCCTTCCTCCTCAGCCGGCCGGGGCTTGCGGCACCGGACATCCAGCTGCACTTCATGCCCGTCAAGGGCCATGCGCACGGCATGGGCGGCGTCGGGCCCGAGCACGGCTATTCCATCCATGTCTGCCACCTCCGGCCGGACAGCCGCGGGACCATCCGCCTCGCCTCGCCCGACCCGCAGGCCCATCCGGCCATCGACCCGAACTATCTGAGCGCACCGAGCGATATCGCGGCGATGGTCGCAGGTGTGGAACTGGCGCGCGCAATCGGCCGGCAACCCGCGTTCCGGCGCTACAACGGCGGGGAGACGTGGCCGGGCGAAGGCATCCCGGCAGAGGCGCTGCCCGACATGATCCGAGCCTGGGGGGAGACCATCTATCACCCCGTGGGCACGTGCCGGATGGGACCGGATCCGGACTCGGTCGTGACCCCCGACCTAAAGGTGCGGGGGATCGAGGGGCTGATGGTGGTCGACGCCTCGGTCATGCCCTTCGTCGTCTCGGGCAATACCAACGCGCCCACGATCATGATTGCCGAGAAAGCAGCCGACATGATCCGGGCCGCGCGCGGCGCGCGCCGGCCGCAGGCCGAGGCCGCATGACGACGGAGCCGTTCGAGATCCCGGTCGCGGCGGAGGAGGCCGCATGGATCCGGGCGCGGGTGGAGGCGTTCCGCTTCTTCGAGGAGCCCGAGGGGCACGGCTGGGAACATGGGGCGAACCGCGCCTACATGGAGCGGCTGCGCGACCGCTGGCTTTCCGGCTTCGACTGGCCGGCGGCGGTCGCCCGCCTGAACCGCCTGCCGCATCTGCGGGTGGAGGTGGAGCCGGGCTTTCGCCTCCATTGCGTCCACCTGCGCTCGCCCCGCACGGACGCAATCCCGCTCCTTATCGTCCACGGCTGGCCGGGCTCCATCCTCGAGTTCGACGCCCTCTACGAGGCGCTCGCCGCGCCGGACGATCCGGGGCAGCCGGCCTTCCACGTGGTTGCCCCCTCGCTTCCCGGCTATGCGTGGTCGGACAAGCCGCGCGCGCCCATTGGACCGCGCGCGGTCGGGCGCCTCTACGCCCGGCTCATGGAGGCGCTCGGCTATCCGCGATTCTTGTACCAGGGCGGCGACTGGGGGTCGGTGATCGGCGGATGGATGGGTCTCGACTGCCCGGGGCTCATGGGCCTGCACCTGAACGGTTTCGGCCTGAGGCCGGCGGACATGCGCGCGACGACCGAGGAGGAGCAGCGCTGGCTTGCCTGGGCGCGGGCCGTGCGGATGACCGAGACCGGCTATCTCCTGCTGCAGGCCACCAAGCCGCAGTCGCTTGCCTATGCGATGATGGACAGCCCGATGGGCGTGGCGGCGTGGTTCGCCGAAAAATACTGCGGCTGGTCGGAAACGGAAGGCGGTATTGCCGAGCCGCCCTTTCCGCTCGACACGATCCTGGCGACCGTGATGATCTACCTGACGACGCGAAGCTTTGCGACCGCGACTTGGCTTTACCGTGGCATGGCGCTCGAAGGGGGCTTCACGATTCCGGAAGGCCGGCGGATCGAGACCCCGACGGCCGTCGCCCGGTTTCCGCGCGACCTCCTCGCCTTTCCGCCCCGCGCCATGGTGGAGCGCGGCTATAACGTCGTCCGCTGGAGCGCGTTCGAGACCGGCGGCCATTTCGCCGGGCTTGAGACGCCGGACCTGCTGCTTGCGGACCTGCGCGCCTTTGCCACCGAATTGGTTTGAGCGCAGCCCACTCCTGCCCGATCGAGGCCCGGCCCGGCGCGGGGCGCGGTGAGCGGGACCGGCGCCGCCCGACCGGCGCAGCCCTGGCCGATTGTTGCGCTTCTTGTGGGATCCGGTCTTCTGGCGCTCGGGCCACTCCTGGTACGGCTTGCGGACGTCTCGCCGGCGGCCTCCGCCTTCTGGCGGCTGGCGGTCGCCGTGCCGATCGTGGCGGCGCTGGCCCTGCCGCGGCCGGGCAGCCCGGGCCTGCCCCGGCGCATGCGGGCCCTAGGGCTTGGGTGCCTTGCCGGCCTTCTGTTCGCGCTCGACCTTCTGGCCTGGCACCATGGCATCGTGCGCACGACCAGTGCCAATGCGACCCTGCTTGCGAACAGCGCGGCTTTCCTTCTGGCGGGCTGGGGGATCCTTATCCTCGGCGAGCGGCCGCATCCGGCGACCCGCCTTGCCCTCTTGCTTGCGGCCCCTGGACTCGTCCTCCTCCTCGGCACCTCAGCCGAAGTGTCGCCGGCCCATCTCCTCGGCGACCTCCTGAGCCTCCTCGCTGCCGTCTTCTACGCCGGCTATCTGCTTCTCGTGCGCGCGCTCGGCGCGGCCCTCGACGCCCGGACGATCCTGGCTGTCTCGACCGTCTCGGGTGCGCTGGTCCTTCTTCCGGTTGCGCTCGCCGCCCCGGGGGCCTTCTGGCCTGCCGACTGGCGGCCGGTGGTGGCGCTCGCCCTTTCAAGCCAAGTGGCCGGACAGGGTCTTCTGGTCTATGCAAGCGCGCGTCTTGCGGCCACGCTCTTGGGCCTCGGGCTCCTGATCCAGCCGGTTGCAAGCGCTCTGGTCGGCTGGGCGGTGCTCGGCGAACGGCTTTCGGCGCTGCAGCTGGCTGGCGCCGCGCTGGTGCTCGGCGGCCTCGCGCTGGTGCGCCGCTGAGGCGCTTGGCAGGTGCCGCCGGGGCGCCTAGCGGGCGCGCATGGACCGTCGGATTTTTCTCAAGGCCGCTATGACCCTGATTGCTTCTCCAACCTTCGCCGCATCGAGGCCCGACAGGCCGCCGGTTGCCCGGCGTGGGCCTTGGGTGACCGAGATGCACGGGATGCGCGTGCCCGACCCCTATCGCTGGCTGCGGGATCCCGGCTACCCCAAGGTGACCGACCCGGAGATCCTCGCCTATCTCGAGGCGGAAAATGCCTGGTTCGAGGCGCAGATGGCGCCTCAAGCGCGTCTGGTCGAGGATCTGTTCGAACAGCTGAAGCGCCAGATCCGGGAAGACGACGAAAGCGTACCCGTGCCCGACGGGGCGTTCGAATATTGGTGGAAGTTCGAGCCCGGTGCGCAATACCGCCGGTGGTGGCGCAGGCCGCGCGGCGGGGTCGGGGGAGAAGTGATCCTCTCTGAGCCGGAGCTTGCCCAGGGCCGCGCCTATTTCCGGCTGGGCACGTTCCAGGTCTCGCCCGACGGAAGGCTGCTTGCCTACAGCCTCGACACCTCGGGCGACGAACGCTTCGAGCTCCGGGTGCGCGACCTCGCCTCGGGCCGCGATGTGGTGACGATCGCGCCGGATTCTTTCGGCCCCATTGGCTGGCTGCGCGATTCCTCGGGGCTTGTCTGGGCGCAGGCCTCTGAACAGTGGCGCCCGGACAGGATCCGGCTGCATCGCCTGGGCACGGAACCGGGCCGGGACCCCATCCTCTATCGTGAGGAAAACGACTTTTTCCTCGGACTCTCAACCAGCCAGGATCGCCGCTGGATCTTCGTGAACGCCTCCCAGTCCGAGACGAGCGAGGTGCGGATTCTGGATGCGGCTGCGCCGGAGGCGCCGCTGCGGCTGGTGCGGCGGCGCACGCCGGGTGTCGAATATGCCCTCGATGCCAACGGCGGCCGCTTCTTCATGCGGGCCAACGACACGCACGAGAATTTCCGGATCGCAACCGCGCCCCTGTCAGACCCGGGAGCGTGGCAGACCCTGACCGAGGGCAGTGCGCGGCTTTACCTGACCGGTGTTACGCCCTTTGCCTCCTATGTGGTGGTCGAGGAGCGGCTCGACGGTCTCGACCAGATCCGGCTCCTGTTCCCGGATGGGCGCGAGCGCCGCATCGCCTTTCCCGAGCCCAGCTACACCGCAGGGGTCGGGGCGAACGCCGAGGCGGACGCACCGCTTCTGCGGCTGACCTATTCCTCGCTCGTCACGCCGAACACCGACTATGACTATGACGTCGCTGCCGACCGCCTGATCGTCCGCAAGGTGCAGGAGATCCCGTCGGGCTATGACGCCTCGCGCTATGCGACAGAGCGGCTGATGGCGCCGGCCCGGGATGGAGCGCGCATTCCCGTCTCGATCGTCTACCCGAAGGACTACCGCCGCGGCGGCGCGGCGCCGCTCCACGTCTATGGCTACGGCAGCTATGGTTACGCGGTGCCGCCGAGCTTTGCCGCCTCGCGGCTGGCGATGCTGGACCGCGGCTTTGCCTATGCGATCCTCCACATCCGGGGCGGCGACGACCTGGGCCGGCGCTGGTATCTCGACGGGAAGCGCGAGCGGAAAGAAAACACCTTCAACGACTTCGAGGACGCGACCCGGTTCCTCCACCAGCAGGGGTTCGGGGCGCCGCGCCTGACCTCGGCCTCGGGCGGGTCGGCCGGCGGCTGGCTGATGGGGGCGGTTGCAACCCGCGCGCCCGAGCTGTTCGGCGCGATCGTGGCGCATGTGCCGTTCGTCGATGTGCTGAACACCATGCTCGACGTCTCTTTGCCTCTGACCCCGGGCGAGTTTCCCGAATGGGGAAACCCCCTCGAGGACCCGGAGGCGTTCCGGCGCCTTCTTTCGCTGAGCCCCTACGACCAGGTGAGGCGCCAGCGGTATCCGCACATGCTGGTGACCGCTGGCCTCAACGACCCGCGCGTGACCTACTGGGAACCGGCGAAGTGGGTGGCGCGCCTCAGGGCCGAGGCCCTGCCGGGGAGCATTCTTCTTCTCAAGACCAATATGGGGGCGGGCCATGGCGGACGGTCCGGCCGCTTCGAGCGCCTGCGCGAGACCGCCGAAGAAATGGCCTTCATCTTCATGGCGCTTGATCGGAACGCGAAGGGGGACGTCGGCTGAGCGGGGGCTCGGGTTCGAACCGGGCCGGCCGGGGAAGGGGGCGCCTGGCGTTCCCGCCTCGCGCCGCCCGGCTGCACCCGGCTCCGCGGAGGCGCAGCGGGGTCTGGAGCCCTTCGCCGCGGCGTGGGCGGGGGCGGCAGCCGACGCGGCCGGTGGCCCCGCCGCCCGCGGTTCGGATGCAGGCCGGGCGTGCCGAGGTGCGGCGGGTGGCGGAGCGCGGCTTGGCGGCGGGCCCCGAAGCGCAGGGGACGGTTGCAACTTGGAGGGGCTCCTGGCGGCGGACCGCCGTGCGGCCTTGGAGGTTTGATGCGCGGCCGTCCGCTGCCTTCCGGCCCGGACTTGGCCTGCCCGGCTTGGCCTCTGCCCGGATCGGCGGTGCCCCGGCACGGCAGGCGTGGCGCGCGTGACCGTCGCCGTGGCCCGCGCGCGGGGCGGTCGACAATCCTTGGCAAGGGGAGGCTCAGGCGGCCGCGCGCGCGGCGAGAAGTTCGTCCACCAGGAGCGGCACCAGCTGCCCGGCGGGGCCACGGCGGTGCTCGTGGAACCGGGAGGCGACGTCGGACGGCTCCGGATTCACCTCGATGCAGTGGGCCCCGGCCCAGCGCGCAGTGTCGACGAAGCCGGCTGCTGGGTAGACGACGCCCGAGGTGCCGATGGCGATGAAGAGGTCGCAGGCGGACAACGCCTCCTCGATCGCATCCAGATGATAGGGGATTTCGCCGAACCAGACGATGTCCGGCCGAAGACGGCCGACCGCCCCGCAGACGGGGCAGGCGGGGCTGCCGGACAGCGGGCCGTCCCACGGCGACCGGCTGTCGCAGGCGAGGCACCAGGCGCTGCGGAGCTGACCGTGCATGTGGAGGAGGCGCCGGCTTCCGGCCCGCTCGTGGAGGTCATCCACATTCTGCGTGACGAGGAGCAGTTCCCCGCTCCACTCCGAGTCGAGCCGGGCGAGCGCGCGATGGGCGGCGTTGGGCTCGACCTCCGCGAGCCGAGCCCGGCGGGCGTCGTAGAACGCCTGGACCAGCGCCGGATTGCGGCGGAAGGCATCCGGCGTTGCGACATCCTCGACGCGATGGCCTTCCCACAGTCCATCCGGGCCGCGAAAGGTGGGCACGCCGGACTCTGCGGAGACGCCCGCGCCGGTCAGGATGACGATTCGCTGAACCGCCCGAGGCATGCGGACCCCTCCCGAAACTTCGGTCCCGCTGATGCCTAGCCGGAGGCACCGGCCTTGCCAAGCGCGGACCTCGGGGCGATGACTGGGCGGGAGGCCGATGCCATGGTTCGGGTGGGCATCTTGGGCGCAGGCGGGCGAATGGGCACCGAACTGCTGTCGGCCATCGCCCACGAGCCCCGCGCGATGCTGGTGGGGGCGGTCGAGCGGCCCGGACATCCAGCCTGCGGGCAGAGGCTCGGGGATGCGCTGGTGGTCTGCGCCAATGCCGAGCCGGTGGCGCACAAGTCGGACGTCTTGATCGACTTTACCACCCCGGAGGCACTCTCTGGCAATCTGCGCGCGGCGCTTGCGGGCCGGGCTGCAATCCTCGTCGGCACCACCGGGCTCGGGCCGGTGCATCAGGCAGCAATCGATGCGGCCGCGCGCGACGTCGCCGTGCTCCAGACGGCGAACACCGCCCTCGGCGTTGCCATCCTCGCCCGGCTGGTGCGCGAGGCGACGCGCGCGCTCGGGCGCGAATGGGACGTCGAGATCGTCGAGATGCATCACCGGCACAAGGCCGATGCGCCCTCCGGCACCGCGCTTCTCCTGGGCGAGGCCGCCGCTCAAGGTCGGGGAGCGCGGCTGGGCGAGCTCCGCCTGCCGCCGGCCGAAGGCCGCACGGGTCCGCGCGGCGAGGGCGGGATCGGCTTTGCCGCGCTGCGCGGGGGAACCGTGGCGGGAATTCACGAGGTGGTGCTGGCGGGCGAGGGCGAGCGGCTCCACCTGACCCATGTGGCGGAATCACGGGCGATCTTCGCCCGCGGCGCGCTCGAGGCCGCCCTCTGGCTCGCCCGGCAGCCGCCCGGCCGCTACGCAATGACCGACATGCTCGGGGGAGACGCCGCCCGGATGGTCACATCCTGACCCCGCGGATCGGGCGCGCCAGCGGCGCCGTTGCGATCCGGACGCAGGCGGCGGACGGGAAGAGGGTCCTGACCCGGCACAGGGCCGCGTTTGCAAAGCGGCCGGGCTCGGCGTCCTCAGAGAAGAAAGCCGAACGCGACGAATCCGATCGCAAAGCCAAGCAGCACGGGCTTCAACAGCATAAGCCAATCCCGAGTCGCCACTTTTGCCACCGCTAGCCCCTCATATCCGATCGTGCTTGCACGGAAGCGACAAAGAGAGTGAACGGGCATTCAGGCCTGTGACGAATGCGTGCGGCGGGCAGGTGGAACCCCGCCTTGCCTTGGCGGGCGCTTTGCGGCAGGGCCAGTGCGCGGGTCGGCGCGGTCCGGGATGCCTGCCGGCCCGGCCAGGGCGGATCGCAAGGAGCGGAATGGCGAAGGAAGAGCCGATTGAGATGCGCGGGACAGTGGTGGAACTGCTGCCCAACGCCATGTTCCGGGTGCGGCTGGAAAATGGTCACGAAATCCTCGGCCATACCGCCGGCAAGATGCGCAAGAACCGCATCCGTGTTCTGACCGGGGACGAGGTGATGGTCGCACTCACCCCCTATGACCTGACCAAGGGTCGGATCACATACAGGTTCAAATAGTCCGGCTGGTCCTCGCCTCCGCAAGTCCGCGCCGCCTCGCCCTTCTGGGGCGCCTGGGTGTGGCGCCTTCGCGAGTCGAGCCGGCCGAGGTCGACGAAGCGCCGTGTCCGGGCGAGACGCCGAAGGCTCATGTCGCGCGTCTTGCGCATCGGAAGGCGGAGACGGTCGCGCGCCGGCACCCTGGGGCGGTCGTGCTCGGTGCCGACACGGTGGTGGTGGCAGGCCGGCAGATCCTACCCAAGGCCGACGATGCCGCGACGGCAAGGTCGTGCCTGGAGCGCCTCTCGGGCAGGCGCCACCGGGTTCTGACGGCGGTCACGGTGATTGATTCGGCCGGCATCGCCCGCCATCGCCTCTCGGACACGCTTGTGGCGGTCAAACGACTGAGCAGGGCTGAGATCGAGGCCTATCTCGCCAGCGGCGAATGGCAGGGTAAGGCCGGCGGCTATGCCATCCAGGGAAGGTTCGAGGCGCATGTCCGTTTCCTGCGCGGCAGTTTCTCGGGGGTGATGGGCCTGCCGCTCTTCGAGACGGCTGCCCTTCTTCGGACAGCAGGTGCGCTTGGCTGAGGCGTTTCTCAGCGCGCGGACGGGGGAGGTGCGGGCCGCCGTGATGGAGAAGGGCCGCCTTGCCGAGATGCATGTCGAGCGCTGGACGGACGGGTTTCCGGCCGGCTCGGTTGTCGGCGGACGGCTGCGGCCCGGCCGAATGGCCATCGCCTGCGGCCAGCCGATCCGGCTCGCCGATGTCCCGCCGTCTCTGTCCGAAGGGATGCTGGCAGCCGTCAAGGTGACCCGGGCGGCTGTTCCGGAACGCCATCGGCGCAAACCGGCCGAGGGGCGGGTGCTGGGGCCGGCCCCCGCCGAGGGGCTCCTCGCCCCGGTGCCGCCGCTGGCCGAGCGGCTCGCCGGGCGGGGAATGCTGGTCCGCGAGGCCTGGCCGGACGAGGTTGCCGAGGCCTGGCAGGACGCCTGGACGGAGGCGGAGCTCGGGGAAATCCGGATCCCGCGCGGCCGGCTGTCGCTGGTTCCGACGCCGGCCGGGGTTGCAGTGGACGTGGATGGGGAAGGGCCGCCGCACCCGCTTGCGGTCGGGGCTGTGGAAATCCTGGCTGGCGTCATCCGCCGGTTCGGGATCGGCGGCCTCGTCCTTCTCGACCTGCCGGCGCTGGGGCGGGCCGAGCGGCAGGATGTGGCGGCCCGGCTCGATGTCGCGCTCGGCCGTCTCCGTTTTGAGCGGACGGCCATCAATGGTTTCGGGCTCCTGCAGCTCGTGCTTCCGCGGACCGGGCCGTCGGTGCTCGAACGAGCGTGGTTTGCGCGCGGGGAAAGCTTGGCCCTGGATCTGGTCGACGCAGCCGTCCGCGACCCGAGGCCGGGGGCGCTGCGGATCGTCGCGCCGCCCCAGGCTGCCGCCGTGCTTTCTGCGCACCCCGATCTCGTGGCTTCCGCCGCCCGCGCGGCAGGCCGTCCCATTGACGTCTTGGCCATGGCGCCGATCCTTGGCGGGCATGTCGAAGAGGCCTGAGGTTGCGCGCGGGCCAGGGCCGCGGGACGAGCGGCCGTGCCCCATCTGCGGCCGGACGGCGGTTCCGGCGCACCTGCCCTTCTGCTCGCGGGCGTGTCGCAACCGGGATCTTCTCGCCTGGCTCGACGAGCGGTATGTCCTGCCGGGCCCGTCGGCACCGCGGGAGGAGGTGCCATAAGCGGGCTTGGTTGACCGGGCTGTGCCGCCGGGCCTATAGCGGCGCGGCGTGCCTGGGTAGCTCAGTTGGTAGAGCAAGCGACTGAAAATCGCTGTGTCGGTGGTTCGAATCCGCCCCCGGGCACCTTCATCCCCGGTCAATTCTCCTGACGGGGCCTCAGCGCGGGAGCCGGGTTTCCGCTACCGCAGTCCGATAGGAACCGCAGTCCGGTTGCGTGGCAAGCCGAGGATCCCGGCCCGCCGCGAACCTTCGCCTCGCTCGTCTTGCCGGGGCAAGGGGTCCGCCTGAGGCACGTCACGCGGCTCCGGCGGGGTAGGCGCCGCCGGGCCTGCGACGCTGCGCTGGGCGGCAGCATCCGTCTCTGGCAGATGCGGGCCTAGTAGATGCCGCCCTGCTGGCGGAGGAAGTCGCTGTCGGTGCGCACCCGCACGCGACCGGGCGTTGGTGCCACGTCGCGCGCGCGTGCGATCCGGCGCGGTTCCTCGTCGGCCTTGAACGCCTCCCAGATGACTGCGGCGCGCGGATTGTCGAAGTCCGGGAAGGCACCGAACACCCGCCGGCCCGACCGGCGCTCGATCGGCACCATGCGCACGCCGGGCGGGGCCAGGAAGGGAAGGGGCTCCGGCTTCCCGTTGGGGTGCGCGAGCTCGAACCAGCGTCTCCAGATCGGGGCCGCGAAGGTCCCGCCCTGGAGACCCCCCAGGCGGTGCGGCTGGTCAAAGCCGATGTAGAGCCCGGCCATGATCCTCGGCGTGCCGCCGACGAACCAGACGTCCGTCGGGCCGGTGGTGGTGCCCGTCTTGCCCATGATAGGAACGCCGAGCGGCCGGAGGACGGTCGCGGTGCCGCGCTCGATTACGCCCTCGAGCATGCGGGTGACTTGGTAGGCCGTCCGTGCATCGATCACCTGACGGCGCGTGTCGGCCGGCCGCGGCATTGCCTGGCCCTGCCAGATCGGCGCGTTGCAGCCTTCGCAGGGGCGGGTGTCTGCGCGGAAGATCGGATGTCCGTGCCGGTCCTGCACCAGGTCGAACAGGATCGGCTTCTTCTCCCGGCCGTGGTCCGCGAGGATGGAGAAGGCGTTCACAAGGCGGATGGGCGTTGTCTCGCCCGCCCCGAGGGCAATCGCGAGCACCGGGTCGTAGCGCCCGATGTCGAGGTCGCTTGCCAGTTTCACGACATTCTGCATCCCGGCGTTGTAGGCGATCCGCACGGTCATCAGATTGCGGGATTGCTCGATGCCGAAGCGCATGGTCTGGGCCCCGGCGTAGCCGCCGCCGAAATTCCGGAAACATTTCGTGCCAAGCGCGCGGGACTGGTAGACACAATAGGGGGCATCCGAGACGATCGAGGCGGGTGTCATGCCGTTGTCGAGGCCTGCTGCCAGGACGAACGGCTTGAAGGTCGAGCCGGGCTGCCGGAGCGCCTGGGTTGCCCGGTTGAAGCTCGAATGCCGCAGATCGAAGCCGCCGACCATGGCCAGGATCCGGCCGGTCTCGACCTCCTGGACGACGAGCGCGCCCTGGACCTCCGGGATCTGGCGCAGGCCATACTGGTTCGAGCCCGGCCCGCCGATGCGGGCAACGGGGATCACGTCGCCGGGCTTCAAGAGCGCCGCGGCCGGTTGGCCACCCCGGGGCATCAGGGCATCGCCCGCTGCCATCCGGCCCTCGCTTCCGTCCTCGAATCCGAGGCGGAACCCCTCGGCGCCTCGGGCGAGCACCACGGCGGCCCGCCAGTCGTCGAACCCGACGCCGAGGTTGAGGGCGCGCAGACGCCGGTCCCAGCCCTCGCCGAGCGCAATGGTTGCCGCCGGACCCCGCCAGCCCCGGGCGCGATCATAGCGGACGAGGCCCTCCCGCAGCGCCTGCTCGGCGGCGGCCTGGATGACCGGGTCGATCGTGGCGCGCACCCAGAGCCCGCCGGCATAGACGCTGTTCGGGCCCGACCGCGCATCCTCGCCGAAGAGTGCGATGAGCTGGCGGCGGACTTCCTCAAGGAAATAGTCACCGAGCCGGCTGTCCCGCTCGCGCACCGGACGGATGGTGATGATGGGAGTCGCACGGGCAGCGGCAGCCTCGGCTTCGGTGATGAAACCGGCCTTCACCATTTCGCCAAGCACCCAGTTCCGTCGGTCGAGCGCGCGCGCATAGTTGGTGGCAGGGTTGTAGTTGGCGGGCCCCTTCGGAAGCGCGGCCAGGAAGGCGGCTTCGGGCAGCGTGAGGTCGGCCGAGGTCTTGCCGAACCAGGCCTGGGCTGCGGCCTCGACGCCGTAGGCGTTCCGGCCGAGGAAGATCTCGTTCAGGTAGATCTCAAGGATCCGCTCCTTGGACAGCTGCTGCTCGATGCGGAAGGCGAGCACCACCTCGCGAAGCTTGCGGGCGAGCGTCAGCTCGTTGGAAAGCAGGACGTTCTTCGCGACCTGCTGGGTGATGGTGGAGGCCCCGACCGGTCGCCGGTCCGTCCCGAGATTGCCGAGATTGGTGAGGATGGCGGTAGCGATGCCGCGCAGGTCGATGCCGGGATGTTCGAAGAAATTCTTGTCTTCCGCGGCCAGGAAAGCCTGGACGATGCGTTCGGGGGTCTCCTCATAGGGGAGGTAGATCCGCCGTTCGCGGGCGAAGGTGTGAAACGGGGTCCCGTCGGCTGCGCGGACATGCGTCGGAAGGGGCGGCTGGTAGGCGGCAAGCTGCCCGGCATCCGGAAGGCCGCGAACGATCAAAAGCCAGAAGGCAAGCCCGCCCGCAGCCCCGAGGAACAGGACCAGGCCGAGCGCCCACCACAGCGGGCGCGGAACCCGCACGCGCATCGCTGCGGCCCGGGCGAGAAGACGCGCACGGTCGGGCTCGGAGGGCGGGGTGCGGGCGTCCATCCAGCGACCTCCTAGCGCAGCGGGCGGCCGGACGAAACCTTGCCGAGGCGTCTGCCGCGGCGCCCAAGCGCGGCTACGCCGGGCGCAAGGCGGTTTTGCTGGCGGGGTCGCGCCGCTCTCGGCAGAGCGTTCGCCATGGCGGCCCAAGGGACGACCGGTTTCGTGGCGCTGGTGGGCGCGGGGCCCGGCGATCCGGAGCTTCTGACCCTGCGCGCGGCACGCCTTCTTGCGCGTGCCGACGTGGTCGTCCACGACGGGCTGGTTGGGGCCGAGGTGCTGCGTCTCGCACCGCGCCAGGCGCTGTTCGTGTCGGTTGCAAAACAGCGCGACCGGCACAGCGTGCCGCAGCGGGAGATCGAGGCGCTGCTCATCACGCATGCCCGGGCCGGGCGGTTCGTCGTGCGGCTGAAGGGGGGCGACCCGTTTGTTTTCGGCCGCGGCGGCGAGGAAGTCGAGGCGTTGCGGGCGGCCGGCATTCCGCACGAGGTCGTGCCCGGCATTTCGGCGGCGTTCGGCTGTGCGGCGGAGGCACGGCTGCCGCTCACGCACCGCAGCTGCGCCTCGGCGCTGACCTTCGTGGCCGGGACGTGCCAGGGGCTCCGCGAACAGGACTGGTCCGGGCTTGCCGGGCCGGGGCGGACGCTGGTCGTCTACATGGGGGTTTCGACGGCGACGGCGATCGCGGAGAAGCTGATCGCCGATGGGGTGGCCCCCGACATGCCGGTCGCCGTGCTGGAGCGCGGCACCCTGCCGGGTGCGCGCGCCCTTCGGACCGTGCTGGCCGACCTCGGCCGGGCGGTCGTCCGGGCCGGGGTCCGCAGCCCTGCGATCTTGGTGGTGGGACAGGTGGCGGCCCTGGCCGAAGCGGAGGATCTGCTTGGCCCGGCCTGGGCAGGAGCGCTTCTAGACATGGACGCATCTCCCGCGCCAGTGCCGGCGGAGGCGCGCGCGTGAGCGGTG
>Ga0308414_1000615_pt1 | contig 22941 bp, 22 predicted proteins | sample HotsprSampleOS50_FD_205667 | JGI IMG/M metagenome (GOLD analysis project Ga0308414, IMG submission 205667) | Hot spring phototrophic mat microbial communities from Octopus Spring, Yellowstone National Park, Wyoming, United States - 20090730_OS50 ...
CCCAATGTAACGAACACCGGTGATCCGGGGTGGCTGACCCGGCTCCCCGACGAGACCGACGACGCGGACGCCTGGAAGGATCGCCACCCGAGGATGCTCGCTCGCGGCGCGCCGGAGCACCCACTCGAAAGTCGTCCGCCGACACCCGAGCGCCACCAGCTCGTCGTCCCCAGGCTGCGCAACGAGCTGGCCGACGAGCGCCGGCGGTGGCTGGTCGATCATGCGGTACTCGCGGGCTCCCGCAGCCATGAGGCCAGCCAACACCTGCGGGTGCCGCTCGGCGAGCAGGGTCCGCAGGCGCCCTAGAAAGGCATGCGAGTGTCGGAGCTGCGGGACCCCGGGGCGCCGCCACTCCCGAAAGGCCGCGCCTGGCGAGTCCGGAAGCTGGCCTCCATCGCGCTCCAGCACGGTCACCCGCGCGCCGCGCTGGGCAAGCATGAGCGCCGCCGCTAGACCGGTGATGCCACCACCGACGACGATGGCGTGCCGCGCTGCCATGGCCTCGATGCCGTGCTAGCCAGCCAGCCGAGTTGGGGCAACGGCCACGACCAGCGGAGCGCAGGAGGGCTCCGGCGGGAGCCCTCCCGAGTGCGCCCAGCATGATTCGAACATGCGACCTGCTGATCCGTAGTCAGCCGCTCTGATCCAGCTGAGCTATGGGCGCGAATGGCTGCCTCGTAGCATGGCACGATGCCCTGCTCAAACCCCCGCGACTCGCCGCGCGCCGTATGCTAGGTGCCTCGCGCATGCGTCGGCGACGCCTGTGCCAGGCCCTCGTTCTGAGCCTCGCCGCCCTTGCCGTGGCGGCTGTCCCGCGAGCGCGGGCCGGCGACGCCGCGGCCGCCTTCCGCCCTTACGAGGATCTCACCGAGGTGCTGGCCACGCTGGCCTGGCATCTGGACGACGACCTCTATCGCTTCCCGGCCGCTCGGGATCCCACGGGCCATGCCGTCTTCGGGCTCGTGCTGGCACGGCTCGAACGCTGGGAGACGCGATTCCCCAATCGACTGCGCGACGTGACGGCCTTCGCGCGAGCACAGGCGCTCGAGCGCCTGGGTGCGTGGGAGCGCGCCGCTCGGGCTTACGAGGCCGTGGCCGCCATGTCCGACTCCCCGCTGGCATCGCGCGCCGACGCGGCCCTCCAGCGGGCCCGACGCTTCGCCGAGGTATCGGCGATGCCGGAGGACGGCCCGGATCTGCGGGCCCGCCTGCCCGCCATCGCCCGCAAGCTCGATGCGTGGAACGCCCTCGTCCAGCAACACCGTGGGACGCCCTACGAGGGGCTCGCCCTCCTCGAGGAGGAGCGGCTCGAACGCCGCGTTGCCGACCTCCTCGTGCGGAGTCGTCACGATCTCGAAGGGGGTGACGAAACGGCCGAGCGGGCTTTGCGGTTTCTCATCCAGAAGCACGCCGAGTCGAAAGAGCTTCCGGCGCACGTGCTGGCTCTGGCCGATCTCCAGGCGGCTATCGCGCGCGAGTGGCTCGCCGAGCACGACCGGCCCCTCGCCTTCGACGAGGCACAGTTCCTCGCGCGTGTGGATCGTGCGCTGGAGACTTATCGCAAGGTCGCGACCTGGGACGGCACGCCGGAGAAGCTCGAAGGTCAGGGGCGCTTCGCTGCGCTGGAAGCGTGGAAGTCGAACGTCCTCGCACGATACCGCTGATGGGTCGGGTCCTGCTGCTCTGTATCGCGCTGGTCGCGCGTCCCGCCCTGGCCGATGACCTGCTCGGCGAGGCCGCCCGCGCCGAAGCCGCGAACGAAGCCCTGGTCCATCGGGCGCTGGTGGCAGCGCTCCTCCGCGATCGTGCCGCGCTGGCCGACGCGATGGCAACCGTGGCAACCATCGACGAGGCCCGGGCGGGCGCTGGGCTTTGCAAAAGTGGCATCCGGGACAATCTGGCCCGGCTTGCGGCCGCCCTCGAACCCTCGCCCATCGCCCGGCGCGAGGCGTTGCGCGCCTCTCTGCGCGACGGGCTCGATGCCGAAGCAGCCCGGCACGCGCGCCACGCACTCGCGAGCGAGGATGGAGCCCGTGCGGCATTGCTGCTCGCGAACGATGCGCACAATCGGCGCGCGACCCTCATCAACGACGCGATCCGTCCCTTCGGCGTGTTCACAGGCGGCGCGCTGCTGGCCGCCGTGAATCCCATCCTGCTTGCCGGCAGCGCGGTCGATAGCCTCGCCACGACGGCGACCAATCTCTGGCGCTGGAACACGCTGACGACCCCCCAGCGCGAGGCCCTGGCCCGCTACCGGACCCACCTGCAGCGCGAGCCTCGGGCTCCGGACGCACCGGAGGCAAGCCGCACGCTCCGCAGGCTCAGTGCCCGCCGCAACCGCGCGCTGTGCCGGGAGGCACTCGCGGCGGGCGACACAGCCCGCGAGCAGGGCAACCTCCCCCAGGCCGCGTTCTGGTATGCGGAGGCACAGGCCACCGAAGGCTGCGCGGACGATGCCGCCGAACGCTCGAGGCGTCTCGCGACTGCTCGCGCGGCGCATCTGGACACCGAGGAGGCTGCTCGGTGGCCAGCCCGCATCCCCCGGTATCCTGCCGATCCGCTCGAGAACGCAGCCTATGCCAGCGTGGCCCGCGCTGCAGCCTCCGGGATGCCCGACGAGATGCTGGCGGCGAGCCGCAGTTTTCTCGCCGCCTACCCGGAGTCGACGCTTGCGGCGGGAACCCGGCTGGTGATGGCCGCCGCATTGCACCGCCGGCAGGAAGACCCCGCTGCACGCCGTGTGCTCGCCGAAGCGAGCAACGACGACGGTACGCCTGGCCGACTCGCCACGGCGATGCTGGACGAGCTCGGCAGGCCCCCTCTCGCCGAGGTCGCCGCAGCCGAACGCGCTCACACGATGGAGGTCGCTCGCTACGTTCTCCTCGGCAGCACCGACAGCCGCTCGGCGCTCTACGGCGCGGTCCAGGTCGGGGCCCAGGGGGCGCAGGCGCTCCAGTCGCTGGGCATCGTCAACCTCGTCGGCATCGTCACTCGGACGTGGAAAGCCTGGCGCAACGATCCCGCATCGAACGCGGAGATCATCGAACGCGGCGAAGCGCAGCTCGCCCGCGATTCCACGAGCGCGCACGCTGCCGAGCTCCACGAGCGTCTCGCCCGGGCCTACGAGCGTGCGGGCAACTACGAACGCGCACTCATGCACGTTCGGGCGCTGCCTGCCCCGGACGGGGCCTGGCTCGTGCGCCTCGAGGAGCGACTCGCGGCCCAATTACTCGAGCACGCACGCAGCTCGCCAGCAGAGCGCCTGCTGCTCGATCAGATCGAACGCCACTTTCCCGGAACGGACGCCGCGGCCGAAGCCCAGCGACGGCTGGCCATCCTGCCAGCGCCGGACGAGGTCCCCGTGGATCGTGCCACCCTCGAAGCGAGCCCTGCCCTGACCGGACCGCAGACCCTGGATCTCGAGCCGGCCCTGCTCGACGGGGATCGGCAGAATGGGGAGCTGGCGGAACGCGGCCTCGTCGTCGGCCCTGACGGGCTCCGTCTCACCCTCCTGGGGGAGAAGGGCCAGCCAGAACGCGAGGCAACTCGCCCCCTCGATCTCGAACAGCGTCGCCGGTTTCTCGCCGCGCTCGCAGAGACCCTCTACGCCCGCCGCCTTACGCGTCCCGACGCGCCAGAGCACGGGCGCTTCGAACGCTGGCTACCGCTCTACATCCGCGGATCCATCGGGGAAAGCGGCGTCACGGTGACACCGGCGCTGAAGCTCCGGCGTTACGAGAGCGAGGACCGAGCCCTCTACCAGTAGGCCTGCATCTGCACCCGGCAGGCTGTTCTGTTCAGGCGCGCGAGGACGGGCGGGCCCAGCCGTCCGCCACGAACGCGGCGCGCTTGTGACTTCCATCGCAGAACGGCTTGCTCGCCGAGTGGCCGCAGCGGCAGAGATAGATCGGCGTCTCGCTCGGGGGTCGAGCGTCGCCGGCAGCATCCACGAGCAGGACGTCCCCCGTCACTTCGACCGGCCCGTCCTTCAACGGGCGAATCCGAACCTCGCTCATTCGCTGTTCCTCCCGGCTCGGCGCGATCACCAGCCGAGCCACCCAGCAGGCATTGCCTCGCGTACTGCCAAAAAGCCATGCATCGCAGGAATGCACGCCCGGCCTTCTCCGTCACCGTCACGTAACCTGAACTTCCGAGCGGCGTCGCCAGGCACGTTACCTGCTACGGCATCCCGCATGCCACGAAGGCGGACAGGAAGCCGCCGAGCGTCCAGGAGACCGTCGGCTCGGCGTGGGCCGACAGTCAGAGTCGCAACGGATTGCCTCGAGGTGGACGTGTACAGCAGCGAGCAGCAGGAGCTGCTGCGGCAGCTGATGAACCACGTCAACAGCCCCGCCGATCCCCAGCCGTACGTCATCGAGCACGCCCCGGGCCGGTTTCGCCTCTATGTCGGCGATGCCGCGGAGCGTGTTCGGACATCACGCGGAATGGCGAACTGACACGATCAGGCAGCGGAGCGGGCGGGATTCGAACCCGCGGTACGGGGTAAACCGTACACACGCTTAGCAGGCGTGCACCTTCGACCACTCGGTCACCGCTCCACGCTCGACGAACGAGGGCTCGTCTAGCACGTCGCCGGCGCGCGGAAAACACCCACGGCGCACTTTTCTCTTGACGGTGCCGCCTGCCCGTTGCGACAAGCCTGGTGGTGTTCGGCCAGCGAGAACATGCGCTAGGGGCCCTGCTACTCGGCAATCTCCTGCTCCAGCTTGTCGACGGTGTCGTGACCCACATCGGCGTGAGCGCAGGCTTTCCCGAGGGCAACCCCCTCGTCGCCCGGGTCATCGATCACCTGGGGCTCGTGCCCGGGCTCGTGGTGCTGAAGATACAGGCATGTGCCTGCCTCGGACTCATCTGGGCCCTTCGCCACCGCAGCGTCCTGGCTGCGCCCGCCCTCGCGGTGTCCGCAACCGTCTATCTGGCTCTCTCGATAGGCCCGTGGACGGCGCTCCTCGCCCCGACCTATCTGGCACTGCTCTCGTAACGCGCATTGTAGGTATCGGTGGTAACCGCGTCCGGGCGGGTCGACGGCCGGTCGGCGTAGTCCGCGCCGAAGAATTCCAGCGGGCGGCTCCCGTCGAGGTGGTCAACGGTAAGAAACCAGTCGCCACCCACTCCGGGCACCCACAGCCCGTAGGCCGTCCGGACATCGCCTCCGCTCAGCCAGCCGGCAAGGGCACCAGCGGGGAGGCTCACCGCCGACACAACGAGTTTCGCCGGGACGTACCACAGGTTCGCGCACGCCGCGAGCACGGCCAGTCCGGCCTCCTCGCCTTGGCTGAGCGCCTGGGCCGGCCGTGCGGTCCCCCCGACACCAGCTGCCAGCAGGAGCGCTGCCAGCACGTTCCACCGACGCATCACGCTTTCTCCTTTCCTGCCGTCGCCGCGTCGGCAGACGCAGCAGCGACGGCGTCCAGGGCCTCCTCGTACGCGACGAGGTCCTTCGGGGTGAAGAGCACGAAGCGCACCAGATCGAATGCGCCGGGTCGGCTCGCCAGCATGTCGGCGACCGTGGCTAGGGCGATCCGGGCGGCCGCCGCAAGCGGATAGCCATACGCTCCGGTCGAAATCGACGGGAAGGCGATCGTGCGAATCCCCTGAGCGAGCGCCACTTCGAGGCTCCGCCGGTAGGCACGGGCCAGCAGCTCCGCCTCTCCATGCCGTCCGTCACGATAGCGCGGCCCCACCGCGTGAATGACGAATCGCGCCGGAAGTCGGCCTGCCCCCGTGATCTTGGCATCGCCGGTCGCACACCCCCCGAGCTTCCGACATTCCTCGAGAATCGATGGCCCCCCAGCTGCGTGGATCGCCCCATCGACGCCCCCACCGCCGAGCAGCGAGGCGTTCGCCGCGTTGACGATGGCCTCCGTGTCCTGGCGCGTAATGTCGCCCAGCACGAACTCGAGCCGAGCGCCACCGATCCGGCGTACGCGCATGGCGATGCTCCTAGCACGACCGGCGCGCCCGGGGCAGCCCTCGTCTGCAGCCTGCGTCCCGGGTTGACCCCGACCGCTACCGTGCGCAGGTTCCGCCCCGATGGTCGACGTGAACCGCATGACCCACAAGGTGCAGGAGGCGCTGCAGGCGGCGGGCGGCATCGCCACCCGCCGCAACCACCAGGGCATCGATGTCGAGCACCTCCTGCTCGCCCTGCTCGAACAGGAGGGGGGGCTCGCCCCCCGCATGCTCGAGGCGGCCGGCATCGCGGTGCGTGCGGTGCATGACGCCGTCGAGCGCGAGCTCGGACGACGGCCGCAGGTGAAAGGGCCTGCGGGTGCACCGGCCCAGACCTTCCTCACCCAACGCCTCGCGCAGGTCCTCGCCAACGCCGAGAGCGAGATGACGGCGCTCCGGGACGAGTACCTGAGCGTCGAGCACATCCTCCTCGCGATGGTCGAGGAGAACGGCCCGGTCGTCCGCGCAGTCGGCATCACGCGCGACAAGCTCGTCGCTGGCCTGCAGCAGGTACGCGGGAGCCAGCGCGTGACCTCCCCCGAGCCCGAAGCGACCTACGAGGCGCTCGCCAAGTACGGCCGCGACCTCACGGATCTCGCGCGCAAGGGCAAGCTCGACCCGGTCATCGGACGCGACGACGAGATCCGCCGGGTCATTCAGGTCCTGTCGCGACGGACCAAGAACAATCCCGTCCTCATCGGCGAGCCTGGGGTCGGCAAGACGGCGATCGTCGAGGGGTTGGCCCAGCGCATCGTCGCCGGCGACGTCCCGGAGGGCCTCAAGGACAAGCGCGTGGTGACGCTCGATCTCGGCGCGCTGGTCGCTGGCGCGAAGTACCGCGGCGAGTTCGAGGAACGCCTCAAGGCCGTGCTCAAGGAGGTCCAGACCTCCGCCGGTCAGATCATTCTCTTCATCGACGAGCTGCACACGGTCGTCGGCGCCGGCGCGGCCGAAGGCGCCATGGATGCCTCCAATCTGCTCAAGCCCATGCTGGCTCGCGGCGAGCTGCACTGCATCGGCGCGACGACCCTCAACGAATACCGCAAGCACATCGAGAAAGATGCGGCCCTCGAACGCCGCTTTCAGCCTGTCCTCGTCGCCGAGCCGACGGTCGAAGATACCATCTCGATCCTCCGCGGCCTACGCGAACGCTACGAGGTCCACCACGGGGTGCGCATCAAGGATGCCGCGCTCGTCGCTGCCGCGGTGCTCTCGCACCGCTACATCTCCGACCGCTTCCTGCCCGACAAGGCCATCGATCTCGTCGACGAAGCTGCCGCGCGCCTCCGCACCGAGATCGACTCGAAGCCCGAGGAGCTCGACGAGGTCGACCGCAAGGTCCTCCAGCTCGAGATCGAACGGGAAGCCCTGCGCAAGGAGACCGACGCGGCCTCGCGGGAGCGCCTGACGAAGCTCGAGGACGAGCTCGCGGGGCTCCGTGCGGAAGCCGAGCGCCTGCGCGCGCAGTGGGAGGCCGAAAAAAGCGGAATCGGCAAGCAGCGCGAGCTCAAGCAGCGGATCGAGGAGACGCGGCGCGAGATCGAGCAGGCGAAGCGCAACTACGATTACAGCCGTGCGGCGGAGCTCGAGTACGGGCGTCTGGTCGAGCTCGAGCGCCAGCTGCACGCTGCCGAGGGGGATGGCAGCACCGGGGGCCCGCGCCGCCTGCTGAAGGAAGAGGTCGACGAGGAGGACATCGCCGAGGTGGTCTCGCGCTGGACGGGGATTCCCGTGGCGAAGCTCGTCGAGGGGGAGCGCGAGAAGCTCGTCCGACTCGCCGAGCACCTGCACCAGCGGGTCGTCGGCCAGGACGAGGCCGTCCAGGCGGTGGCCGATGCGGTGTTGCGGGCCCGCGCCGGGATCAAGGATCCCAATCGCCCGATCGGCTCCTTCATCTTCCTCGGGCCGACCGGTGTCGGCAAGACCGAGCTAGCGCGCGCGCTGGCCGAGTTCCTCTTCGACTCGGAGCAGGCCATGGTGCGGATCGACATGTCCGAGTACATGGAGAAGCACACCGTCGCTCGGCTGATTGGGGCCCCGCCCGGATACGTCGGCTACGAGGAGGGCGGACAACTCACGGAGGCGGTCCGACGCCGTCCCTACTGCGTGCTCCTCTTCGACGAGATCGAGAAGGCCCACCAGGACGTGTTCAACGTGCTCCTCCAGCTCCTCGACGACGGCCGCCTGACCGACGGACACGGGCGCACGGTCGACTTCAAGAACACGGTCGTCATCATGACCTCCAATCTCGGCTCGCAGGCCATCACCCATGCGCGAGGCGCCTACGACGAGATCCGGCAGGAGGTGCTCCACGCGCTCCGCCAGCACTTCCGCCCCGAGTTCCTCAATCGGGTCGACGAGATCGTCGTCTTCCACGCCCTCGACCGCGAACAGGTCCGCGCCATTGTCGACATCCAGCTGCGCCGGCTCCTCGCGCGCCTGGCCGATCGCCATCTGACCCTCGAGTTCAGCGACGCGGCACGCGACTGGCTCGCGGCGCGCGGCTACGATCCCGTCTACGGTGCGCGTCCCCTCAAGCGAGCGATCGTCCAGGAGGTCGAGACGCCGCTGGCGCGGGCGCTCATCGCTGGCAGCGCCGTGGAAGGGGCGCGCTATCGGGTCGACGTCGCGCCGGGGGGTAACCATCTCTCGTTCGAGTCTCTCCCTGCCGAGTCCTCGGCCTGAGGTGCGAGGCCGTCCGACACCGCAGTCAGCACCCACACAATACGCCCCGAGTCACCGTCGGGGTCAGCGTGCTTCCGAGCCGAGGCGGGCGAGAGTACGGGTCGCAAGCCGGCGCAAGGTTGCATCCTCGTGCTCCTGCGCGATCGCGGCGAGAGCGGCCCGCACCGACGGCTCGGCGATCCGCAGCCTGCCGAGATGCGCGGCCGCCGCACGGCGTACGCCAGCGTCCGGATCGTGCAGAGAGCGGAGTAGGACCTGGGCCGCCCCACGAGGCGCAGGCGTGACGACGGTCAGCGCGGCCATCGCTGCCAATCGCACCCCGGCCACCGGATCGGTGCAGGCCCGTGCCACCGCGTCGGCGATCTCCTCCTCTCGCACGGCGATGTCCCGCAGGCAGTAGAGTGCCATCTTACGCTGCGTTGGCGTGCCGCCGGCGAGCACGCGCTGCAGGGCCGGCAGCACCGTAGGCGCGGGCAGCGCCCGGACGATGAGCGCGGCCGCAGCCCAGCGCGAATCCCCATCGGCATCGCCCATCACCTCGAGCAGCACCGGGAGAGCGCTCGATGGCAGCCGACCGCAGCGGGCCAGCGCGTACGCGGCCCCCCATCGCTGCCGAGCCGATCCGACGGCGAGCGCGTCCTCGAGCAGGGCGACTACGTCCCCGCGATCGGCCGCCAGCCGGGCCAGCACTTCCGCAGCGTGGCGTTGCCGCATCCTGGCGGGGGCCTCGAGCGCGGCGACGAGCTGACCCAGGGCCTGCGCATCCCACGCCGCGCGCCGCGCCATCGCTTCCAGCGCCTCGTGCTCGGGCTTCGTCACCTCCCCCTCGCCCCGCACGCGGTCGTGGCCGCTGCCCGGGGACTTGGGCTCCGCCGCTGCCTGGCGCGCTGTGGCCACGATGGCCGCTGCGATATCGCGCGGGGAGCGAACGCCGAGGAGGAAGCGTGGCGGTGCAAACGCCTCGGCGACAACCGTGTGCACGCGCTCCCACGCGAGCGGCGTCCCGACCAGCGACTGTTCGAGACGGGCAATGGCCGCTGACGGCGCGAAGAAATCCCCCACGACCTGCGCGCCCGCGACGGTCCCGTCCGCTGCGAGCGCCAGATCGATCTCGAGCGAGCCCAGCATGGTTGGGCAGCGGGCCCGATGTGGATGCGTCGGCACGACCCGACGCGAGTCGAGCCAGCCCTGCTGGTCGAAGACCGGGCCGTCCATCGCCCCCGCGCGGGGTGCCGTTACCTCGGTACAGCGCAGACCGAGCCGGCGTTCCATCCCGGACGCGATCGCGGCGGCCACGGCATCGATCGCTGGCGTGCGTCCGGTCTCTCGCTCGACCGAGGTCACGTCCGCGGGCGTCACGAAGGGCGCAGCGACCACGCCGGAGGGATCGGCGCGATCGAGCAGGAAGGGCAGGATGCTCTGATCCCGCCCCACCGCGACCACAGCATCGACCAGCGTTGCACCATCGTCGGCGACCTCCAGGCCGAGCACGGCGATCGGTCGTCCCCGGGCGGTCACGAGGTCGCGGCCAGGGTACCGCGCATCCACGCCGAGCGCCTCGAGCCCCCCGAGCAGCCCGCGGACGCAGCGGTTCACGATCTGCTCGGGCGCGAGCGCCGCCGGATCCTCTGCGACCAGCGCAGCCCGGTGCGGCAGGTAGAGCGCGACATGGACGAAGCCCCAGCCACTTGCGGCGACCCGACCGCCGCTCCGGCGCCGGTGCAACGCAATGCCACCTGCTCCCGCCGGTCGCCGGTGGTAGCGGCCCAGCGACAGCACGTCGCCCGAAAACCCGTAGATGCGCAGCAGGGGCGACGAGCGGCTCGCGCACGCGAGCCAGCTCGCGTCGGCGGCGTGGGCCGCCTCGACCGGCAGCGCGCCCCGCTCGACGACCATGGCCAGCGTCCGCCGCAGCATCATGCCTCCCGGGCGATGCTGCCCCCTCTGGCCTCCGTCTCCGGATCCGCGCTCACGAGGGCTTGCGAGCCAGCTCCTCCTCGATGATCTCCTTGAACTTCTCGAAGGGCTGCGCGCCGGAGAGCATGCGCCCGTTGATGAAGAAGGCGGGCGTGCCGTTCACGCCGACCGCAGCGCCATCGGCCATATCCTGATCGACCGCTGTCCGGAACTCGTTCTTCGCAACGCACTGCTCGAACTTCGCCTGGTCGAGTCCGACCTCCCCGGCGATCTTCTTGTAGGTCTCGAGGCCCAGACTCGCCTGCTGGGCGAAGAGCTTGTCATGAAACGGCCAGAACTTTCCCTGCGCATTGGCGCACAAGGCGGCCTCGGCCGCCGAACGGGCATTGGCATGGAAGGGCAGCGGGTAATTCCGGAAGACGAGCCGGACCTTCTCCCCGTATTCCTTGAGCACGCGCGCCACCGTCTCTTCCGCGCGCGCGCAATAGGGGCACTCGTAGTCCGAGAACGTGATGATGGTCACCGGGGCTGCCTCCCCACCACCGCGGGCGGGGCGCCCGGCCGTGGCCACGTCCACCACCGGCGCCTTCAGGCTGATGGTCGTCGGATATTTCTGCCGAAGCTCCTTGACGAAGGCTTCCCGGCGCTCGCCTTCCTTCTGGTCCTTCAAGTACTCGACAATCCGCGACTTCATCTGCTCGAGGGTCTGCCCGCCGAGCTGCGCCTTGTTGTCGTCGTACACCTTCTGCACCTCGGCATCGCTCGGCGCCGCCACTTTGGCCGTCACTTCCTCGGCGAGGAGCTGCTCGACAGTCTTCCCCCGAGCCTTTGCCTCCTTCTCGAAAAGCCGCGTGGCGATGAGATCGTCCAAGCCGGAGCTGAGCACCTCGTAGCGCTGGTTCTCGACCTCGATGAGCTGCGCCTTGACGTGTTTTTCCAGTTGCTCGCGGCTGATCGGATCGCCCCCGACCACGGCCACCGGGGGATCCGCGGCATGAGCTAGCGCCGCGAGGGACATCGCGAGGAATACCGTAGCCATCAGCATGCGCCCCGTCCTACGGGCCCGCATCGCTTCCGTCAACACGCCACCGGGGCAGCTTCCCTGCTTTTGCCTTTCGTTCTCCTGCATGGTAGCGCGCCGGGCCATCATGTGGTGGTCGCGGCTGGCGCTGATGACGCTCCTCCTCGCAGGGCTTGCCGGGTGCGCGACGACGATCGGTGACATCACGCTGCGCCCGGACCAGTATTACCAGCAGAAGCTCACCGTCCGGGGCCGTATTACCCGCCGGCAAGACGTGGGGAACGAGACGGTGCTGGAGATCGCCGACGCGCGCGAGCGCCGGATTCTCGTGACGAGCCGCACCCCGGTGGAGCACGCTCGGGGCGACTGGGTGGCCGTGACCGGGGTGCTCGTTCCGGAGGCGCGCATCGGCGGCCAGTCGCTCTTCGACGTGATCGCCGCCGAGGCCATCGAGCACGCGCGGCCGCCGCTGCTCCCGAATCTGTTCTGACAAGCGCCAGCGGCGCCCGCACCCTCAGGGAGCGCCCCGCGCCGTCAGTACGTTCACGCCCATGAAGGGGCGGAGCACCTCGGGCACGTCGATGCTTCCGTCGGCCCGCTGATACGTCTCGAGGACGGCGATGAGCACGCGAGGAAGAGCGAGGCCCGAGCCGTTCAGCGTGTGCACGAGCTCCGGCTTCTTGCCGGGTCCTGGCCGGAAACGAATGTTCGCCCGTCTGGCCTGGAAGTCGCGGAAATTCGAGCACGAGCTCACCTCGAGCCACTCGCCGCAGCCGGGTGCCCAGACCTCGAGGTCGAATTTGCGCGCCGCCGTGAAGGACAGATCGCCCGTGCACATCTCAACCACGCGGTACGGCAGGCCGAGTCCGCGACAGACCGCTTCTGCATCGCCAAGCAACGAGTCGAGCTCGGCATCGGAGGTGTCCGGATGGACGAACTTCACGAGCTCGACCTTGTCGAACTGGTGGCCGCGCTTGATGCCCCGCACATCGCGTCCCGCCGACATTTTCTCCCGGCGAAAGCAGGGGGTATAGGCGACGTGCCGGATCGGCAGCTCTCGCCCGTCGAGCACCTCGTCGCGGTAGAGATTGGTGACCGGAACCTCCGCGGTCGGAATCCACCAGTAATCCTCTTCGGCATCCCGATAGAGCGTGTCGGCGAATTTCGGGAGGTTCCCTGTCCCGACCAGGCACTCGCCCTTGACCATGGCCGGGGGATACACCTCGATGTATCCGTGCTCGCGCGTGTGGAGATCGAGCATCCAGGCGATCAACGCGCGCTGGAGCCGCGCCCCGAGCCCACGCAGCACGTAGAACCGGGTCCCGGCGATCTTCACGCCACGCTCGAAGTCGATGAGGCCGAGCCGCGGCCCGAGGTCCCAGTGCGGGAGCGGCGTGAATTCGAACGGACGCGGCTCGCCCACGGAACGCACCACGCGGTTGCCACTCTCGTCGGGGCCCACAGGGACGGCCGGATGCGGGAGATTCGGGAGCTCGAGCATGCGCTGACGGAACTCCGCCTCGGCCGCCGCGACAGCGGCCTCCGCCGCAGCGATACGCTCCCCGGCCGCCCGCTGCGCAGCGATCGCGGCCTCCCGGGCGAGCGCGTCCCCGGTGTCGCGGATCGCCTTCGACGCGGCCGTCCGCTCGGCCCGCAGCCGCTCGACGGTGGCAATGGCCTCGCGACGGCGACGGTCCGCAGCCAGCACGGCATCGACCTGCATGGCCGGCACACCGACCTTGGCGAGCTCTGCCTTGACGCGATCTGGATCGTCGCGGATCAGCCGGATGTCCAGCATGATCAATCGCTCACCGCCTCGAAGGCCCCCGGCACGTGCTCGATCTCCGGCGGCTCGCGGTCGAAGCGGACGCCGACGACGTCGAATCGCGTGTGCCGATCGCCCAGGCCGCGAGTGGCCAGAAAGTACCGGGCCACGCGTACGACGCGGGCCTGTTTGCGGCGATCGACGGACTCCAGCGGCGTTCCCGCCTGGTCGCCACGCCGGCTCCGGACCTCGACGAACACGATCGTTTTCCCGTCGCCGACCACAAGATCAATCTCCCCGGCCCGGCAGCGAAAGTTCCGGGCCAGCGTGCGACACCCGCGTGCCGCGAAGAAGGCTTCCGCCAGTGCCTCACCGCGCCGTCCCAGCTCCGCACGCCCCGCCACGGGCAGGGACGGTAACCTCGCCCTCCCCGCCCTGCAAGAGGCATCCGCGTTGCCGCACTGCAGGCGGTGCGCTACGTACACACCGTGGGAATCCACATCGACGAGGTGCGCCGGATCGCGACCCTGGCGCGACTCCGCCTCGAGGCAGCGGAGGAGGAGCGGCTGTGCGCCGAGCTCGGGGCCATCCTCGAAGCTTTCGAGCGTCTTCAGCGGCTCGACACCGCGGGGGTGGCGCCCACGGCCCACGTGGAAGAGTTCGGTGCGCCCTTGCGGGCGGACGAGGTGACCAACCTCCCGGCCGACGAGGCCTTGCTCGCCGGCGCCCCGGCCCGAGATGGTCGGCGCTTTCGCGTCCCCAAGATCATCGAGTGATCGCGGAGCGGGTCGGTGTCGGTCCCACCGTATCAGTGGTCGCTTCGCGAGGCAGCTGCCCGCATACGCCGGCGGGAGATTTCCGCCGTCGAGCTCACGCGCACCGCGCTCGCCCGCATCCAGGCCGTCGAGCCCGCGATCGGCGCGTTCCTCACCTGCTGCGAGGCCGACGCCCTGGCTGCCGCGGAGTCCATCGATCGCCGGATGGCCGCAGGGGAGGATCCGGGCTCCCTCGGCGGCGTACCGGTTGCCGTGAAGGACAACATCTGCACGGCAGGCGTGCGGACCACCGCGGCCTCGCGCATGCTGGAATCGTTCGTGCCTGCCTTCGACGCGACCGTCACCGCGAAACTGCGGCATGCCGGTGCGGTCATCGTCGGCAAGACGAACTGCGACGAGTTCGCCATGGGATCCTCGACCGAGAACTCCGCGCTCGGGCAGACACGAAATCCCTGGGACTCGTCGCGCGTGCCCGGGGGGTCCTCCGGGGGATCCGGGGCCGCGGTCGCTGCACGCGAAGTGTATGCCGCGCTCGGCACGGACACCGGCGGTTCGATCCGCCTGCCGGCGGCCTTTTGCGGGGTCGTCGGCCTCAAGCCCACCTATGGCCGGGTGTCCCGTTTCGGCGTGATCGCCTACGCCTCCTCGCTCGACCAGGTCGGGCCACTTACACGGGACGTGACCGACGCGGCGATGGTGCTCGAGGCCATCGCCGGGCACGACCCTGCCGATTCGACCGCCTCACCACGCCCCGTTCCGGCCTACCAGGACGGTCTGGATGCTGGGGTGCGTGGCATGCGTCTCGGCCTACCGCGGGAGTACTTCGTCCAGGGCATGCACCCGGAGGTCGACCGCGCCGTCCGGGCGGCGGTTGGCGAGCTCGAGCGTCTCGGCGCGAGCATCGAGGAGGTCTCGCTGCCGCACACCGACTACGCGATCGCCACCTACTACCTGATTGCCACGGCCGAGGCGTCGTCGAATCTCGCGCGCTATGATGGCGTGCGTTACGGCCTGCGGGTGCCGAGCGCGAATCTCGGCGAGATGTACGAGCGCTCGCGCGCCGCGGGCTTCGGCACCGAGGTGAAACGGCGCATCATGCTCGGCACCTACGCCCTCTCGGCCGGCTACTACGACGCCTACTACCTCAAGGCGCAGCAGGTCCGCACGCTCATCCGCCGCGATTTCGCGCAGGCCTTCGAGCGCTGCGATGCGCTCCTCACGCCCGTGGCACCCACCCCGGCGTTCCGTCTCGGCGAGCGGATCGACGATCCGCTCACCATGTACCTGTCCGATATCCTGACGATCTCGGTGAACCTGGCCGGTCTGCCGGCCCTCGCGGTGCCCTGCGGTATGGACAGCGACGGCCTGCCCATCGGCTTGCAGGTCATCGGACGACCCTTCGACGAGGCCACGCTCCTGCGCATCGGCTACGCCCACGAGCTGGCCAGCGACTGGCATCGCCGGAGTCCCCTGCCGTGACGCAGGCCGCGGCCGGCGCTCCCTGGACCCTCGAGGGCTACGAGGCTGTGATCGGCCTCGAGGTCCATGCCGAGCTGCTCACCCGCGCCAAGGTCTTCTGCGGCTGTTCCGCCGCCTTCGGGGGCGAGCCCAACACGAACGTGTGTCCCGTGTGCCTCGGGATGCCGGGCGTGCTCCCGGTGCTCAACCGTCGCGTCGTCGAGTTCGCGATCCGCGCCGGTCTCGCCACCAACTGCACGATCGCTCCGCGCTCCCGGTTCGCGCGCAAGAACTACTTCTACCCGGATCTGCCCAAGGGGTACCAGATCAGCATGTACGAAGCGCCCCTGTGTACGGGGGGCTGGCTCGAGATCGTGGTCGACGGCGTTCCGCGTCGCGTCGGGCTGACGCGCATCCACATCGAGGAGGACACCGGGAAGAACATCCACGACCTGGTCGCGGGGGGCAGCCTCGTCGACTTCAACCGCTCGGGCGTGCCGCTGCTCGAGATCGTCGGCGAGCCCGACATTCGCAGCCCCGCCGAAGCCGGGGCCTACCTGCGGGCGCTCCGTTCGGTGCTGCAGTACCTCGAGATCTGCGACGGCAACATGGAGGAAGGCAGCTTCCGCTGCGATGCGAATGTCTCGGTGCGCCCCGTCGGCTCGAGCATCCTCGGCACCAAGGTTGAGATCAAGAACATGAATTCCTTCCGGCACGTCGAACGTGCCCTCGCCTGGGAGCTGCGGCGGCAGGTCCGCACGCTGCAGGCCGGCGAGCGACTCGTCCAGGAAACGCGTCTGTGGGACGCCGAGCGCGAGGAAACCCGCGCCATGCGCTCGAAAGAGCATGCGCACGATTACCGCTATTTCCCGGAGCCCGATCTCCTCCCTCTCGAGGTGTCGCAGGCCTGGATCGAGGAGGTGCGGGCGAGCTTGCCGGAGCTTCCCGGTGCGCGCCGACGCCGGTTCGAGGGCGAGTACGGCCTCTCTGCCTACGACGCCGACGTGCTCACGCAGCGCAAGGACGTGGCGGACTTCTTCGAGGCCGGCGTGGCCGCGGGCGCGCAGGCCAAGGAGATGGCCAACTGGGTCACCACCGAGATCCTGCGGATCGTGCGCGAGCAGCGCCTGGACACGCAGCTCGTCATCCGCGACTGGCCCATCACGCCGGCGCAGGTGGCCGCCCTCGCTCGTCTCGTGGATGGCGGCCAGATCACGCGGAACACGGCCAAGCAGCTGCTTCCGCGCCTGATCGGCACCGACGACGACCCCGCCCGCATCGTCGAGCGGGAGGGCCTCGGGCAGGTGAGCGACCGCGGCGCGCTCCAACAGGCGGTCCACGAGGTCATCCGGCAGGCCCCCGAGCAGGTCGCGCAGTTTCGCGCCGGCAAGGAGCGGGTTCTCGGCTTCCTCGTCGGGCAGGTTATGAAGGCCACGGGCGGAAAGGCCAACCCCCAGCTGGTCCAGGAGCTGCTCCGCGCGGCGCTCTCGCCGGAGCGGAAGGGGTAGCCTCCGACCCCGACCGCGCTCTGCGGTGGCGTGTATACGGCCGCAAAACGTGCTAGGCGCCGCCCCATGGCGAGCCCGTTTCGGCGCATTCTCGTCCCGCACGACTTCTCCGAGCACGCGACCCGTGCGCTGAAACTCGCCGCCGAGCTGGCCGCCCAGGTGAACGGCAAGCTGCGGGTGCTCCATGCCATCCCCCCCTTCTATCCGGTGACGGATCTCGCGCCCGCCGAGCTGACGGCCTGGGTCCCTCCGCCCGAGCTGCTCGCCGCCGAGAAAGCTCGGCTGGAACGGCTCGTCGCCAAGGTCGTCAAGGGGCCAGGCGCTCCGGCGGTCGAGTGTCAGGTCGTGATTGGCGACCCGTACCAGCGCATTCTGGAGGCTGCCGAGGGCATGGATGCGATCGTGATGTCCACGCACGGACGCACCGGCCTGGCGCACCTGCTGATCGGTAGTGTCGCGGAGAAGGTCGTCCGCCATGCGCCGATTCCGGTTCTGACCATCCGGCCAACGGACAAGAGACACGCCCGCGACTGATACGCTCGGCCGGTCCTCCTCCGGTCATTCTCGTTGCAGGTGGGTAGCGCTAGCGCGGCCACTCAGCTAAGGTCCCCACTATGTCGCAGGGTCCTGCCTCCCGGGATCGAGCCTCGGCCATCCTGCTCACCTTGCCAGAGCCCCGGAGTCCAGAGGGGCGCCTGGTGCTCGCCGTGCTCCTCGATGCGGTCGCCCTCTTGCGCGAGGACGCCTTCGGCCGGGCTCGCCATCCGCGCGCCAGCGTCCGCTCCACCATCGCGTGGATCCTGGCGGACGACACGGGCTGGCCGCTCTCCTTCGTCAACGTGTGCCGTGCTCTCGGGCTCGAGCCGGACACCATGCGGCAGGCCCTGTTCAACGAGCTCGCCGAAGCCCCCAGGTGGCTGGAACGCTTGCGGGGTGGACGCGTCACCCCGCTGCCCTCCCGCTGTCAGCCGGCCGGAGCCACGAGCGACACGGGGGCGTCGTCGAGCCTGTCGACCAACGGCCCTGCGGCCAGCCATTTCGACGCCGCGCGCCGCCCCGAATCGTACATCGCATCGAGCACCTCGCGCTCGAAATAGAGGTACGAGCCGGCGCTGAAGCACGCGCCGCGGTCCGGACGCACAGCCTCGTACAGCGTCACGTGCCGGTACGGCGCACCACCCGGCAAAAGCTGGGCGAGCCGGTTGCGTTCGAGCAGCAGCTTCCGATCGACGTTGTACGCGTTGTCGAGAAAGCTGTCTATCGAACGCTCCACCGCCCGACCGAAATGCGCCAGCTGCCCCCGATCCGGATCGGGCGGTTCCGTCACCAACACGGTGACGATCTCGTCGGCGCCCAGCGCGACGACCGGCGCGAGCGGCGTGTTGACCAGGAGTCCCCCGTCCCAGCACAGATGGGGGCCGACCTGGACCGCCGGGAACAGCAGCGGGATGCTGGCGGTCGCCAGCACCATGTCGACCGTGATCGCATCCACGACCACGTACTCCGGGGTCAGGCGTGCAGGTGCCGGTGCCGTAACGAAGCGGACCACCTGTCCGGTATGTGCATCGACCGTGTTGATAGCGAGGCGCACACCCCTGGTCGGCACCCGCTCTCCTCCGACCGCTTCGACGAGGCGCTCCCGCAGCGGGGTCGTATCGGCGAGGAAGGGTTCGCGGATGGCTTCGAGCAGCCGGCTCACCAGCTCGAAGCGCTGCGTGAGCAGGTACTCCACCCACAGGGCGAGGAGACTGGCGGGGGCAAGCGAGAGATGGTTCCGCACCCGTTGCAGCAGCGCCAAGAAGAGCTCCGGTCCGGAGAGCCAGCGCCGGATCTCGCTCACGGTGAGCCGCAGGATCCCGTCAAGCACACCCTCGAAGAAGAGCCGACTCGCGATCACGGGGGGATCGGTCCCGATGCCTCGCCAGAAAGCCATCATCTCCGCCGGCGTCCGCCCCGCCGCGAGCAAGGCGGCATTGATGCCCCCGGCCGAGGTCCCCGACAGCACGGCGGGCCCCGGCGCGAAGCGCTCGTCCTCGAGCAGGCGCTCGATCACGCCGACCTGAAAGGCCCCCCGCGCTCCGCCGCCCGAGAGCACGAGGCCGAGGGTCCGCCCGCGACGCCTGGAGATCGTCCCGTTCATAGCTCCTACAAATCCACTAGCCCCGGCGAGGTCCGAAGCCAAACCGCGGCGTCGAGCCTTTCCCTCGGGCGCTATCGGCGAGCGGCGGCGCGGCCCGAGCTACGGCAGGGCCTCGCGCGGCCCGGCGATCTCGAGCTGAAGAACGTCAGCGAAGAAAGCCAGCTCCAGCTCGAGCGCCCGTCGGATCGTCCCAGCGCGCCGGAAGCCATGCCCCTCGCCAGGGAACTCCACATGCACGCAGGGGATGCCGCGCTGGCGCAGCGCAGCCGCGAAGGCGCGCGCCTGCTCCGGCGGAACGATCCGGTCGTCCGCTCCCTGGAGAAGCAGGACGGACCCGCGGATGCGCTCCACCTGGTGAATCGGCGAGCGCGCCCGGTAGAGATCCGCCCGAGCCGGGTACGGACCCACGAGGCGGTGCTCGGCGTACGCCTCGAACTTGTGCGTATGCTGCAGCAAGGCCTCGAGGTCCGCGATGCCGTACCAGCTTGCCGCCGCGCGGAAGCATCCCGCTCTCGCCGCGAGGGCGCAGAGCGCCGTGAATCCGCCAGCGCTCGCCCCCCGGATGACGAGGCGTGCGGCATCGACCAGCCCAGCCGCGGCGCAGGCGCGCGCCGCAGCGCACACGTCCTCGACGTCCGCGACGCCCCATTGGCCTTCGAGCCGTTGGCGGTACGCGCGCCCGAACCCGGTGCTCCCCGCATAGTTCACGTCGAGAACCGCGAATCCCCGCGAGGTGAAGGACTGGACCACGGCGTCAAAGGCCTGCGCAGCCGCACCCGTCGGCCCTCCGTGTGCGCGGACCACGCACGGTGGACGCTCGCCGGCCGGTGCCACGATGCCCGGGTGGTGCGGTGGGTAGAACAGCGCGGGGACCGTCTCCTCCCCACGTGTCGGCAGCGCCAGCGCTCGCGGCACGGCGATGGCCTCCGCGGCAATGGAGATCCCGGGCATGCTGGAGCGCAAGACCGTTTCCTCGGTCCCGTCGAGCACGACGATGGCGGGTGGCTGGGAGGGAGTCGCCGCGCGCAGCACCACACGCGAGCCCACGACGGCGACCGCTCCGACCTCGGTCCACTGGCCGGCCACCGCCACGGCAGGCGATCGCTCGGTCAGCAGCGCAACCTGCCAGCGGCCGTCCTTCGTGAACGCGCCGACGACCGCCCCGTCAGACCTGAAGCCGTAGGTCGCAGTCCCGAGCGCCCACGGAGGGACCGCGAATTCCGCTTCCATGGGCCAGCGCGGCTCCGGCCCGTCAGGCCCGAGGCGCCAGAGGTTCCACCAGCCACTGCGGTCCGAGACGAACCACAACTCGCCACGAGGAGACCACACGGGCTGGAGAATCGACTCGTTGGGCCCTCCGGCGACCCGTCTCGCCGCGTGGGCCTCGCCGCTGGCGTCGAGCTCGGCGAGCCACAGCTCCGTGCCATCCCACGGCATGTTGGGATGGTCCCAGGCAAGCCAGGCCAGGTGACGACCATCGGGAGACAGCCGTGGCGCCGCGTAGAAATCGCGCCCGCACGCCAGCGCCGTTGGCCGCCCGTCGCCCTCGAGCGGGATGCGCACGAGCGAGACCACGGGCTCGGTGCCCCCCACGCCGTGGTCCTCGCAGACGGCAATGAGCAGGCCGCGACGGCGATCGATACAGCCGTCCGCGTAGCGCTTCGGAGCCGGTGGCGTGATCGGCTGCGGGCTCCCTCCGGGACGCTCGAGTCGGTAGACGCGCTGATCGGCGTCGTGCGAGAAACAGATGAGCCCTCTGGACGCTACAAACGCCCCGCCGCCGTATTCGTAGACGCGGGTGCGCACGTTCCACGGGGGTACGGTCAGGTCCTCCGGCTCGCGCCCTGGCATCCACCGGACAAGCACCGAGCGGCCGTCTTCGCCCGGTCGGGTCTCGACCCACAACACGGTCTCGTCGTCGGCCGCGAGCTGTCCCAAACCGAGCGAGGACGCCGCCAGGGCCTCTGCGCTCACCAGCGCGGGCCAGGCTCCGTACGGCAGAATCTGCGTCATGCGGCCGGCAGGCGGCCGCTGTCGCCACCGCACCGTGCACGAATGGCCGCGTTGGCGAGGGTATCGGCCCGCTCGTTCTCGGGATGCCCGCTGTGCCCCCGCAGCCAGTGCCAGCGAACGCGATGCGTGTGGGCGAGGCGATCGAGCTCTCGCCACAGGTCGGCGTTCTTCACTGGCCGCCGGGCCGCCGTCCTCCAGCCATTGCGCTTCCAGGTGGCCAGCCACGATTCCATGCCGCTGCGCAGGTACTGCGAGTCAGTGTAGAGGTCGACCTCCGCAGGTACACGCAGCGCCCGGAGCGCCTCGATCGCGGCCCGCAGCTCCATCCGGTTGTTGGTCGTCTCCGGCTCGTATCCCGACAGCTCGCGCCGCCAGCCGGGCGCGAGCAGCACCGCTGCCCAGCCGCCCGGCCCGGGATTCCCCGCACATGCGCCATCGGTATAGATGCTGACGCGGGTCACGCTCTTTGCGGTTCCCTCCTGGCCCCGTGCTGGCGGAGCAGCCACCAGGCCAGCACAAACATGGTCAGCACCGCCACGCCACCCGCCACTCCACCCATGAGTGGCGGCCAGCCCGGCCCGACGAGCCACCGGGGTCGTGGCCGCAGGTGGACGAAGAGCCGGCCCACCCGGAAGACCGCGACCACCGCAGCATGGATCCCGATGGCATACCACAGGCTGCCCGATCGGAGCCGCACGTAGGCCAGCACGAGGCCGAACGCGGCGAGTCCCAGCACCGACGGCATCACTGCCGGATCGCCGAGGGGCAGGAACAACCCGGCCAGACGCTCGAAGCCGGCACCAGCCTCGAGCGTCTCCTGGCGCCCCGGGCGCAGGGCGTGCACCACACCGTACACCATCGCGACCAGCACCACGCCGAGCCTGCCCCCGCAATCCGCCATCAGCCGTCGCAGCAGGACGCCACGAAAGAGGATTTCCTCGCCGCCACCGACCAGCACCGCTGCCGCGAGGCCCGAGAGCGCCTTGCGCACGGTCTTCGCCGGATCGGGAAACCGCACTTGGAGCACCAGCCCGCCACCGATCCAGCACAGGAGCAGTCCCAGCGTCATCCCTGCCAGCCCCACCGCGAATCCGGCGGCCAGGCGTCGCACGGCCGCTGTCGAGACGAGCCCCAGGTCGCCTGGCCGACCGAGATCGAGCCGCCGCCAGCCGAGCGCCAGGCCGGCGATCAGGACGACCTGGAACACGCGGTTCCAGACGCGCGAGAAGGTGAAGGAAAACCCGATTGCCGCGAGCGCTGCCGCGACCGCTGGGGCGAGGGCTGCAGCGCAGAGGAGGGCCACGACGACGAGGCCGAGCAGGCCGATCGTGCGCACCGTCGCCGCTCGCCCTTCAGGTCGTGTAGGCCGCGTTGAAGCGCACGTACGCCACCGTGAGATCGCTCGCGAGCATCCGCCCCTGCCCTCGGCCCAGATGGAGATCGAGCTCGACGCGGAACTCCCGAGCGCGCATGCGTCGCGCCGCGCGAGCCAGCGCCCCCGCGACCGGGGCTCCCCGCCGCGCCACGCGAACGCCATCGATGCTCACGTCGATGCGATCGGGATCGAGCGGAACGCCGGCTGTGCCGGCGGCGGACACGAAGCGCCCCCAGTTCGGATCCCCGCCGGCAAACGCGCACTTGCACAGCGTCGACGTGCCGATCGCCCGAGCGACCTGTCGCGCCGC
>Ga0308414_1000616_pt1 | contig 22933 bp, 20 predicted proteins | sample HotsprSampleOS50_FD_205667 | JGI IMG/M metagenome (GOLD analysis project Ga0308414, IMG submission 205667) | Hot spring phototrophic mat microbial communities from Octopus Spring, Yellowstone National Park, Wyoming, United States - 20090730_OS50 ...
CAAGAGCGACGATATCTGACGGCCCTCCGCATCGATCCCCTTTTTCTCCCCGCCAGGAACAATCTCGGTATGCTCTACACACGGAGCCAGCGTTTCGCTGAAGCGGAGCAACAATATCGGGCGGCTTTGGAGATCAATCCCGATTTTGTCCCTATCCGAGACAATCTCGCACGTCTTTATTACCAGATGGGACGTTTCGAGGATGCCGAAAAGGAGTTCCGGGAAATTCTCACACGCAATCCCAATCGAGGAGATATCCACTTCGCACTCGGGCTCCTTCTGGCGGAAGTGCCAGGGCGTCTCTCCGATGCGGTTGAGGAGTTGCGAGAGGCTGCCCGGCTTTCGCCCAGCGAACCGCGGATCCTTTATAATGCCGCCGTTGCGCTGCAAAAAGTCGGCAGAAGCACTGAAGCACTGGAGTACTACGAAAAGGCATACCGCCTTGGGCGGCCTACAGCGGATCTCCTCCAGGGATACGCCCTGTGTCTGGAAGAACTCAAACGTTGTGCGGCGGCATCGGCCATCGCCAATGAACTCTACGAACGTTTTCCCTCGCCGGAAACCGCCCGCTTCCGCAATGAAATTATGCGCCGTTGCCAGAGCCATTAAGACTTGGTCCAGTGTGACGGCCGGGTGACGATTGACCATGGCAACTTACGGTTAGCGATCTGACTCACGCGCCTTCCGTCTTGCTGCGGGTTCTGCGTTGCATCGGACGATATGTCTGGCATTCTGTAATGATCAAATCCACCTGCTCATCGTTCGAGGAGACGGGAATGGCCTCCACAAGCTGACACTCAAAACAGAGACCAACCCGAACCGCATCTTGTGGAACGATTTTCAAGAAACGATCGTAGTAGCCACGACCCCGTCCCAGACGGTTTCCGTTTCGGTCAAAGCCCAAACCGGGGATGAGGATCAGATCAAGGTCCTGAGGATGGAAAAGCCTTTCACACCGTGATCGCAATTCGATTTGCGGTTCCAGAATACCCAGTGTACCACGCTGAAGCTCTTCGAACGAAGTAAAACGGAAGAGTCTCAGGTCATCGCCTTCGCACCAGGGAATCACGGGAATTTTGCCGTCCTCGAGGATGGCCATGAGGAGCTGATGTGTCTCAACCTCTTTCCCCATACTTACATAACTCATGATGGCATGTGCCGATTGATACTCGGGCAATTGTTTGATCCGACGGTGGATGGACCGGGATGCCTGCGCAATCCACTCCGCATCGAGGGAACGTTGTATGTCTTTGAGTCGCTGGCGGAGTTGTTGTTTCGCCAGTGCGATGGACGCGTTTTCGCGGGTCATTGGTCCTTTGTGTCTGAATCGTCTCTCTTGGGATGAACGGGAAATAAAAGTTTGCGCTCAAGAGGAGTTATCATTTTTTAGAGATAATCAAGCAGCGACATGCGGAAAATCTTTGCCGTTGCCTGAAGAGCTGCCTGGTAAGCCGACTGCTTGGCCAGTAAAGATGAAATGACCTCGGCCAGATCCGCGTCAAAGTCGGCGGAAAGGGCCGACTGAAGCTGCATATTCTCGTCCTCGATCCGCATGTTCAGGATGTCAAGGCTCTGCTGTTTGGCGCCGAGTTCGGCCCGCTCGAAATTGAGTTTGAGAATGGCCTGATCGAGTAAATCGATGGCATGCTGAGCGCGCCACACATCATTTGCAAGAAGTGCGTCTTTCAGCCGAACCAAGGCGGTGAAAATCCCCTCGGTTTCCAGCGGATTGACATCACGGCCGGTTAACTGCGAGGATTGCCCGCCCGCAATTTTTGGCGGATCGGTTGCGCTTGTGACTGCGACGAATCCACTCCCATCGTTGCCGTCCGTGGGATCAAGCAGAACATCAAAAACCAGGGGGGCTACAACATCCGCGGAAAACAACTCAATGATCCGATTTGCCGTGGTCACCCCTGGTTGAATGGCAAACCGCATGATCTTGTTGGCGGGATCAAAAGTGAATGACTCTGGTCCACCACTGGAATCTTCAAAAATAATCTTATACCCGTTGGCCGAAGCCGTGGGCGATTTCGTGCGAAAAATGAGATCATTGTTCGAACCTACCGACCGCACATTGGCCTGCCCGAAGGTCCCGGGATTCGTGGCGGTTGCCTCTTCCTTACCGACCGGGATCAAGCCTAACTCGATAGCCGCGGTGCTTGAGGGCGTTCGCCTTACGGTCAAAATGCCCGAACCAGCGCTCTCGTCAACTAGCTCAATACCATTGCCATATCTGGCTAATCGGGCAATTAAATATGGTGAACCCCCTGGGACACGCGGCGGATTGTCCGGATGATTGTTGATGCGGTCAAGCACATCCTGGACCGTGATCGCACCTGAAAGATCAATTTCGAGGACCACACCATCTGCGCGGATGATCGTAAAGTCGATACCACCAGAACTGCCCCCGGAGGTCATCACCTCACCGACCTGAAGCAATCCCGATCCATCGTTGTCTAGCGATTCATTGTCGAGACGCAGTTGAAAATGATCACGAGCGCCCGGTGTGGCAGCAAATAGCTCCACGATCTGTTTCGCCGTTGTGGAACCGGGGACGATTCCGACGGCAATTTCCTTGTTAACCGAATCGTAAGTGATGACTTCCGAACCGGGTGCGCCACCCGTGTCATAAAACCTCAATCGGAAATCGTTGAATTGTGGGCCAGCTTCCCTTGCTTGCAAGACAAGCCGATTATGGGTGCCCACCGGATCAAAGACGGCCATGGCCGTCGTTCCCTGATCCTGATAATCAGTGACACCTCGGCCAAAATTCAAGCGGTCGAGACGAGTCTCCCCGGTCAACGTGCGAAGTCCCAGTTGGGTTGCCGTGGTTCCCCCGTTTTCGCCGATAGCGAAATCCGCTCCGCTGATTCGAGAACGAACATTGATTGTCCGCGCCGATTCATTGATTTCTGCAATCAGCCCAAAGCGGGAGTCATTAAGTGTATTCAGGACATCCTCAATGGTCACGGCTGTACTGAGATCAACCGTGAACGTCTGTCCGCCGTTTGTGATCGTGAGGCCCGACAGTTTGTCAAAGTCTTCCCCGGTTCCGGCGGCGGTTTCAGCGGCCCATTCTCCCGGAGGCGTCGGAAAGACCAACCCTTGACCCGGGTACAACTCCTGGTCCGTGGGGTCAAGGTAGGCAAAAAACGGCAATTCGCCCGCACTGTAGGCATTATTGATTGCGGCCACGACATCCCGCGCCTGAGTGTGCGTCTCGTCGATGCGGACAGTTATCTCTTTGGCATCGGGATCGTACTCAACGACCTCCTCACCAACAGAAATGCTTGGATCGTCGATAAAGCGGATCTTGACGCCATTCAGCGATTCACCATTTCGGTCGGCCTCAATGTAGAAATCGTTGTCAGCACCCTGAAACCGGAGGGCTGCACGGGCCGGACTTCCGAGAATATCCGTCAGTCGTGTGGTTGGTTTAAGACAGGGATTCAGGTTGGCACCGACAATCGGCGAGGTTCCGACTCCTATTTCGCGGTGAATGCCCAGTTGCCGCGCCGTCGTACCGTTGCCAACATCTCGGATGGAAAGATCGCCCGACGATGCGTTGAGCTGAATCTTAAGGCCCTGGGATGTCACTTCAACATTCACCGGGATCCGCGCCGAATTGCGGCGGATTAACATGGCCACATCGCCGATTGTGTGCGCCGAACTCAGATCGACGGTGGCACTCTTATTCCCATCCGAAATGACAATGCTCCCCAACTCAACGCCTGCTCCGTTGTTCAGATCGGCCAGCGGTGTGTCAAACCTTAATCGCGGTTGAAGATCGACATTGCCCTGAACAGCCATTGAGATCGCCCCAAAGACCTCGCTACCCAAAACGTTATTCTCGCTGAGCAAGTCGGTATCCACGTAAGAGGACAACAATTTCTCATTTCCGTAGAACGCGACCAGGTTATTGCCGGTAATCGCAAATGGGCGAACCTCTGTTGTGCTTCCCGCAAAGAGATAGCGTCCACGGAACTTCTGATTGCCTGCGTCCAAAAGTTGTTGAATCGTTTGCTGGATTTGAAGGGCCGCGGCTGCCCGTTGGGTATCCGTTGCCGTCGTTCCAAGAACACCTAAGGCCGTTGCCCTGGCTTCCGAAACCATGCTGGAAATGCTGCTCAGGGCCGTATCAGCCGCCGTCAGGTAGGACTGCGTTGTTGCTAGGTTCGCCTTGACCTGGTTTTTTTGCTCCAACAGACGCTGTAGTCCGATAACTCGCAAAGACGTGATTGGCTGCTCGCTGGGCGCAGAAAAACGCTGACCCGTGCTCAATTGGAGCTGCAGCTTGACGATTTCTCGTTGGTCCGCCTGCATCTGCTGTAAGAGACGCTGGCGAACAAAGAGATCTGTAATCCGCGTAGTGGGTACACCGCTGATGCTGGGCATGGCTAATTTGCCCCAACGAGTGTGTCTAAGATGTCATGTTCCGTGAATTCTCTTGACAGCCTTTTGTAGTTCGTAGCATTCACTTAAATGTTGACTAAGATTTGAATGAGGTCATTCAGCGTTTTAATGAAGCGGGCTGAAACCTGAAATTGTTGTTGGAAGGCGATCAATTTGACGACCTCTTCATCCAAATTCACGCCGCTGACAGCCAATTTTTGTCCCCGCAACGTGCTTTCGAACGTGCGGGCCGATTCTGCCTCCGCTTTGGAGATGGCAGCCCCCTGGGTCACTTCGCTAATCATCTGGTCATAAAGGGCGTGAATGCTTCGTCCTTGATACTCGCTCAGTGGAGTATCGGCGAAACCGGCCAAAGCCACGGCAGTTTCCGTATCGACGCCGATCCCATTCTTGCTCGCTGCAAACTTGCTCGGGTCGCGGATTAACACTTCATTCACACCGATATCGCCCGCGCCTGTTCCGGTGAAGAACGTATTCAACCCCAGGCTGGCCAGCACACCGCTTGTGTCCTCGGCAAAGGAGAAAACCTGGTCGGGACCCGTGCATTGGATGGTCAACCTGCCGAGGGAATCGATCGTGGCCTGCAAGCCGTCAATCGCGCTGATCTGATCTGCCAGGCCTTGAAGGGTTGTATCCTTGGTTAAGCCCGTCAAATCGACCCGGATACGTGTGGTTTGAGTAGCGCCTGTACGTGTATTCTGCAAACGAATCAAAAATGATCCGTTGGTCGGCGTGAACGTGAGTCCGGCTTGATTCAGGGCGACAGTTGGATCTTTAACCCCTTCAACTGACGTGAGTTTCGTAAATCCGCTAAGTCCTTGACCACTTGCGTGAATACGATTGAAGCCATAAATCATAGCAGCGGTGAACTCGTTGAGCCGGTCCAGAAAATTTCCCAGGACCGAATCCCGTGCCCGCATCAATCCGTACAGTTCACCTGCGTAAACTTCAAGAGGAGAATCCGTTTCGGCCAGCCGAACTTCGGAGATAGCAAGATCACGGTCCGTGCTTCGCGCCACGGCCACTTCGCGGGATGTCCCTTCATAGACGAGAAAGAATCCGCTCGAGTAAACAGCAACACCGCCGCTTGGCTGCTCTTCAACTCGGATGTCGATGAGGCTAGCCAATTCCTCCAGCGCCTGAAGTCGCTGGTCACGTAAACCCACAGCATCACTCTGAGAGACGTCTCCACCCTCCGTTTCGGCAATCTGAATATTGAGACGCCGAATATCCTCAATCAACCGGTTGATCCGGTCGGCGACATCGTCAACCCGTTTGTTCAGGTCCGACCGAATGGCGTTGACTCGTTCGTACAGACGTCGAATGTTTTGCGTCAGCGTCTGTGCCTGGAGGACAGCCAGGTTGCGTGCCGAGACACTCTCGGGCTGATTCAGAACTTCCGAAATACTCGAGAAGAACCGCGTCAAATCGCTGCTTAGATCGGTATCGCTCAACTCACCGATCAACCCTTCCAGTTGCTGGTAAGTCTCCTCGGCGACTTCGGCCCCTGCGCGATCGCTGACTGATGCCCGCAGTCGTTCTTCCAAAAAATGGTCGATCTTCTGGATGACCGCCGCAACCTGGACACCCAGCCCCAGAGGAAGTCCCCCGAGCTTCTGGATAGGTGCCGGCTTAAGGACGATCTCTTCCCGGATATATCCCGGCGTCTCGGCATTGGCGATGTTCTGGCCGATCACCTGGAGGGCAATCTGATCGGCCCTCATTGTGTTACTCGCCATGCGGATCGAGCTGAACAGCGACATCGCCTTACCCTGTATCCCAAGTTTGGCTATGTTTCACAGTTTTCCTAGACATTTTGGTCAACTAAAACCCCCGCGCTGTCGGCATCGGAATAGTTGGTGTCATAATGATATGTCGGACGGCGTTGCCCGCCAGTCGCGATAATTTCGATCAACTGCGACAAATGAATGATTGCCCTCTGGTTGAGCATCCAATTGGTAAGATTGTGAATCTGCATCAACCGCGCTTTATGGGTTGTCTCGGCAAGTTGGTGTCTGAGACGGCGGCTCGGCCCAATCGCCCCAGCCAGGTTTGTGATTCTGTCTGCAGGCAAACCCTGACCCGCTGCTTTCTCCAGGAGTTCGCTCCTCCGCGCCATACACCGTTTGAGTTGATCTTCGATCTCGGCTTCTTCAGGACCAATCGCGGCAAGTCCTTCCGCATCAGCGGTGGCCAGGAGGCGTTGTTTGCGATTGAGCAGATCAATCACTCTCCCCTGAATGACCGATAATTCCTGGAGAAATGTGGCCAACTCTCTTTCCCACTCTTCGTGCATTGCGCTCATCCTTGGTTCCTTGTCACCCAGTCACGGGAGCTTCGTTAGCAGACCTCTCGTTATACCCTGAGATGTGACCTCACCTGTGGTTCTGGAGTCGAAACAACTCGTACATCGGCTTGGAGAACTGTTCGCCCGAGGACTCGGCGAGCTTTTCCGCCAGTGTCATGTCCAGATGTTGCTCAAAAACCTCTTCAGCAAGGCCGCCGTGAAAATAGGGCGTCTTGTGAATTGATTTTCTCATCTCTTTCAACATGAGACCGAAGAATGTTCGGCCAACGAATTTTTGGAACACCTCCTCCAGTTCCTTGTCATCAGAAGTGGCGGAGACCGCAAAACGATCTCGACCTTCCTGAGGGGCATCCGGACTGTTTTGAACAGTCTGCATTCCTTCTGATTCTGGGGACCGAATCCCGGTTGCCCGCAGTTGAGTCGGCAATCCACAACTGTCCACCGCCGAAGTGAGCAATGCTGCAAATGCAGGATGACTCTCCTGGCTCTGACGTGCCCCGGGGGACAATCGAGCCAGTCCTGGTGGTTTAAGTCCTGATGCAGCTTGGATCGCCGAGATACTCATACCTTGATTCCTCCGGCCCTTTTCAAGATGTGACTCATTCGATGATCAATCGCCCACGAAGCTTTCCGTTCTTTTCCAGCCCTTTGATGATCTGGATGATATCCTGGGGAGGTGTGTTCAAAGCGTTGAGGGCATCCACCAAGGCCTTCAGTTTCGTCGTCTGCGTCTGGGACGAGTCCACCGGGACAAACTGAGCACCACCTGCTTGAATCACCATGTTTCCGTGGGTTACCACCACCGGGCCAATCTCCACATCACCACTGATGATGATGCTGCCCGTCCTCTCATTGACAACAACCCGCGGGGCAACGGCGACATCTAAAAGGGGTAGTTCCATGAGCTGTGAGACAAAGAGGACGGGATCATCCGCATATTGTCGTGGAATCAAAACTTCGACATTCACCTGGTTGAGGGCACGAGCAAGCATGATTCCGCCGCTCTGGACTGTCATCTGAGTATTAATCAGTTCAACGATATCCTGCGCGACCTGGAAATCAGCATAGGGCGGATCGATCACCAGTGTCACACGGCCATCCTTGACAAAAGGATTGAAGAAATCCGCTTCCAGTCGGCAGCCGCCGGCGATCTTTCCGACCGTCGGGGTATCGGTACTTTCAATCGTAAGCGGCCCTTCAGCCATTGCGTACACACGCCGGTCACGGGGATCAGGTCCAACCAGTGGGGTAAGGAAAAGATACCCACCGGCCAGGTTCTTGCAGGAACCGACGGAGTGGACGCGACAATCGATGCGATCACCCTGGCGTCCACCGGCAGGGGGGACCGTTGCCGTCACGAGGACCAGGGCCACGTTCTTGGCGTCCTTGAGTTCGGCCTGGGCATCTCGCGCCAAAGGATTGCCCAGCATTTCCAGGGCAACAGCCATGCTTCGGATGGTGGGCAGGAAACTGCTGCCATCCCCAGTTCCTTTCAAACCCACAACCAGCCCCAAGCCATGGAGTGTGTTATCTTCCTGGCCCTTAACACGACAAATTGTCTTTAACGGCACAGCTGCCCATAGCGTACTGGAGGCCAAACAGATTGCCTGAAACGCAAGGCAAGATATCAACAAGGCTCGTATCATCTCGCATCCTTGCACGAAATCGGGTTATCCATCCTTAGAAAGGCTGATGTTCGTCCAACCACTTAAGCAACCAACCGCGTCGGTATCCGTCTCTCACATGACCAGCTTCTCGCTTGATGACGCGGAGGTCGGCAACGTTTTCACTCTGTACGGTGTTATCTGGCAAGATAGATTGGGGCCAGACCGTCCCCGTCAGATAGATCTCCCACACATCGTTGTTGACCTGAATCGTTCGTCGTCCCTCGACCACGAGATTCCCATTGGGGCGAATATCAACAATCTCACACGCCACTCGCAACTTCATGGCCTCGCGGCTTTCGAGTTCGGATTCGGCGCGATATTTGTTTTCCATCTGGCCGCCAATGGTCGGATCACCCTGGGTTTGGGGATCGGGAATTAACGACCACCTCTTGAGCAAGATCCAGTCGGACAGGACGAATTTTCCATCGGCCTTTTTCCGGCGATCCATCTGCCCCTCGGCAATGACCTGGGTCTTTTCATCCACAATTACGGTCAAGACATCGTGCAATCGAAGGATTCGTTGCTGCGGGGGAGGCTGGTAGGTCCAGGACAGACGATCGAGCGTCAAAGGTGTCCCTTGAGGATTACCCAGTAGACTACCGCTCTGCCCGAAACCGGCACGGGGTACAGCTATCGTTCCAATCACAGGAGGAAAGACGAATATTATCATCCAAATAAGCAATCGGCTTACATTTGCTAAACATTGATAATGCGGACGGAGATTCATATATCACCGACAGATCGTTTGTTGTGATTTACCTGGCTTGAATTCCTGCAGCGTACACCTCAACTTCTTTGGGTCCCACAACTCGGGCCATCAATGTCTTGCCTTTTGATTCAAAAGTCTCGATGGGAACCAGGTAACTGATCGCGCCATCATCTTTAGCCCGACCCACAGTTCGGACCGTCACGCCAGGTGCTCTCACAACCACCTGAACTGTTTCGCCACGACGAACGACAATCGGGTCGCGGAGGGCGGAACGGGGAATCGGTTTTCCTGCTGGAATTGCGATTGTCAGTTGTTTTCCGATGACCTCCTCCAGCCCCATTGCGTTCTCAGAACTCGAGGATTCGGTATCGTCGCTGGCCACGACATCCGCTGGGCTAATGATCACGTCACGGGAGAGTGATCTTGCGGCCAAGACGACTTGCGATGGACGTCGCAACTTGACTTGAGTGTTGGCCACCCTTTGTTCCTGACCGACCTGAGTCTGCACAACCACGGCCCAAGCATCGGGAGCCAACGGTTGAACGTCTTTGATCGTCAGGCGGGCATCAACTGCGGAAAACCAGTTCACATCTTGATCCGAAAGTGTGAATTCAAACCGATATTTCGGGCCTTCGGGAAAGACTCGCCGCCAATACTCGTCAAGCACAGCTTGCAATCTCTCCTGAGCGAGGCTGGATAGTTGCGAAGGATTCTTTTTCTCTGCCGCTGGTGCCGGGGCCGACGGACTCGTGATGATCTTCACCTGCAAGGCCCCGCTCCACGTGTGCACTCGCACGTCGATGCCACGAAGGATCAGCAGCTCTCGAATCTCATCGCGGCTGACAAATTTTGCCTCTCCCATTGGCGGGGCCGGAAAAAGTGGAAGGGACGCCAGCGAATGATGCGTCTGGGGATCACAATCTTCAATTGCCACCACGTCTCCCAATGTGATCAAATTACTGGACGCCGTCACATTGGGACGAACGCGAAATGTGGCAGCAAGTCCATATTTGCCGCACACAGTCACAATCATCCAGAGGCCAACAGTCAAAATGCACCAGCGTGTCATGGCAGGGACCTCAGGAGGTTCAGTACCGGCGCAAGTTAGAAACCAATTGCATCATTTGATCGCCGACCTGGACAGCCTGGGAGTTCATCTCAAACGCCCGTTGGGTCGTGATCAGATCGATCAACTCCCTGACGGGTTCAACGTTAGAGGCCTCCAGGGCGTTCTGGCGGAGAAGACCCAACCCATCTCGTCCTGGTGTTCCGGCCTGCGGGGGACCGGAGGCGTCTGTCTCGGCGTAGAGGTTTTCGCCTAATTTCAGCAATCCTTCCGGATTAATAAAATTCACAAGTTGAATATCACCCACCAGGGTCAATTGGGGATTATTCGGTTGCTGGACATAGACCTGTCCTTCTGGAGTGATGGAAATCGCTGTGGCATCATTAGGAATGACGATGGGAGGCTCCAGGAGCCGTCCTGTGTGGGCCGATCCAATGACGAGATTCCCGTTAGCGTTAATCGAGAAATTGCCGGCTCGGGTGTAGTAAACTTGCCCTGACGGATCCAATACCTGGAAGAAGCCGGCCCCTTCAATTGCGACGTCAAGTTGATTCGATGTTTGCTGAAAGGCCCCCTGGCGAAAATCGGTTTGAACACCCGACAGTCGTGACCCTAGTCCGATCGAAATTCCGGTGGCCGTCATCTCGCCGGATGTATCTTGCGCTCCAGGGAAGACTTCATGGCGATAGAACAGGTCCTCGAAATTGGCCCGACCCTTCTTGAACGCTGTGGTTTCGATGTTGGCCAGATTGTTGGCGATCACATCAAGTTTCTTTTCCATCGCCAACATGCCGGTTGCCGCTGAATAAAGTGTTTGAACACTCATGCCTTTGTCCTCGCCTGTGTATCGCTGATCGCTGCCTTTTGATTAACGTCGTTTCCTCGAAGCCCAATGATCTCAGGTTGTGCGCAAAACTCGATTGAACAGGTTGGATAACATCTGATCCTGTGTCTGGACCATCGCCAGATTTGCCTCAAGAAGCCGTGACGCTTCCAAGAGTTCAACCATGGCTAGTGTCGGCTGAACGGAGGACATCTCAAGATAACCCTGTGCCACCTGGCGCTGGGCTAGCGGAACGGGTTCTGGTTGTGCCGTTGTTCGGAAGAGGTTCTCCCCAATCGGGAGAAGCGAATCTTTGGAACCCGGCCGAACGACGGCAATGTTCTGAACCATTCCCTCCTGCTCCACCACGCCCTGAGGATTGACTCGCCAGGGGCGCGAGCCATCGAGCACGATAGGTTGCCCGGCATCGTTGAGAACCAAATACTGGTCACCACCAAACTGCGTCACGAGTTGCCCTCTGCCATTGAGCTGGAAATTCCCGGCTCGCGTTAAATAGACCTCATTGTCCTTCTGGACCGTGAAAAAGCCTTCACCACGAATGGCAAAGTCGAAAGGGCTTCGGGTCTCCTTCAGCGGCCCCTGGGAGAAGTCGGTCTTGGTCATGGATACGACGACGCCGCCACTCAGGTCGGTCCATCGGCCTGATCCCGGCAACTCGCTTCCACGCGAAATTGGCTCTGTATAGCGGGCTTGACAGATCGCCAGTTGACGCTTGAACCCGACGGTATCGACATTAGCAAGGTTGTTTGCCAGGACCGTCAGCCTACGATCCTGGGCATGGGCACCTTCGGCGGCAATGTACAACCCGTACGGCATGGAAGTTCAGCGAACCTATCGCTCAAACCAGATCTGAACGCAGTTTCTCCTCGTCCGCCAAAGTTAGCAAAGATCATGCCGGATGTGACGCATCCTTCTGATGTGTGCATAAGTTGCTTTAAGAACGATAGTTGGGCAACGTAAGACGCCGCCATCAACCGCGTCGCAAGAGCATGGCGCATATCCAAAGCGCAGAATCAGCCGACAAGAATGCAAAACCTGCCGAAGAGCAGATGACCACGTCAGGGGTAACGATCACGAGGAGCATCGGGGGGCTGCGCAAGCGACATCGCCTTGGCTTCGCGGATTAGATCCGCAGCGCCCTGGGCAATCAATAGCCCAGCAACGCGTCGCCCTAACTCCTCTGGATTTCCCATTTCGCCGAGACACGCGACTTCAAGTTTGGTTGCTCCGTCAACGCTCAAGACTCGGCCCGTCAGGAGCAGCATGCCGCTTTCAGTTCGACACCATGCGGCGACAGGCGCCAGGCAACCGGCCTCGAGGTGCCGCAGGAGGCTTCTTTCAGCCGTGACTTCGGCAAATGAGACGGGATCATTGAGGATAGCCACGCTTTCCCGTGTTCTTTCGTCATCCAGGCGGCATTCGACTGCTAAGGCCCCCTGACCAACCGCCGGTAAGAGAAAATCGGGCGTAAGAATCTGCGTCATCCGATTGGTGACATTCAGACGTTCGAGACCGGCCTGGGCCAAAACAATGGCATCGTATTGGCCCGTATCCAATTTGCGTAACCGCGTTTCCAGGTTTCCGCGGAGAGGCGAAATTGTGATATCCTTCCGCCAATGCAAGACCTGGGCTGCCCGGCGACGACTCCCTGTCCCCACCACTGCTCCTGCAGGTAAGTCCTGCAGCTTCTGTCCAGTACGTGAAATGAGCACATCGGCCACCGGCCCTCGTTTGGGGACTGCTGCAATCCCAAGTCCGGGCACACATTGAGTAGGCAAATCCTTCATGCTGTGAACGGCCAGGTCCACCTCATTTGCAAGAAGTGCCATTTGGATTTCCTTGGTGAAGACCCCGGCGCCACCCAACGATTCGATTGCCCAATGCTGGTGACGATCGCCGCTGGTCACAATCGGGACGATTTCAACATCAACGCCGTGCGACTGCAACTTGCCAGCCACCCATTCGGCTTGCCATCGGGCTAAGAGACTACCTCGCGTTCCTAATCGAAGTTTCTTGGACGCTGTCATCCTGTCGAACCACCCAGGTCATGTGAACCATGCTTTAGCCGCCAGCAAATCGGGTTTCAGAAAAATGTGATTATAAACGAAGAGTAAACCTTGTGGGAAAATAACACCGGGCTGGTTCGCGACCCTGAGAGATACCCCGTTCGAGAACGATCAACCCTTGTCGTTTAACGGCACGAATTGTCTCCGACATCACCATTCGTGAGCTTAAGAACACTGGCGATGCTTACAAACGGCCTATGCAAAGACCGATGCCCATTGGAAGTATTTACACACCCGCCGGACCAGACCCCGGGCCTGCCTGCGGTTGACCAGTCGCGGGAACGTCAAAATCCTGCGTGGTATTCTGCTTGGGTAAATCGATTTGCGTTTTGTACTCGGGAAAGAGAGGAGTACCTTCTGGGAGCTCTTCGCCTGGTATTCCGTCCAACCCCGTTATACGAACCAGATGAGGTCCACCGACCGTTCCCTGACCGGAATCGCGTGTGTCATATTTCCCGTCCTTAATCCGCGCAAACCCAGCCGGTCCCTGATTGCCCTTAGTTGTGTCTGGTTCAAAGAGAATAGAACCCGCAGGGACAGGTTTGCCGCCGAACGTCACTGTCCCGGAGACATGATACAGCATCGGGGCGCGTTCACCACAACCTGCGACCACGATCAGAGTCAAGGAAACAACAGCCAAGAAGAAAGCGACACAGCTTGCTCGCTTGCGGGTGCACTTATTCATTTGGGATGCCTTTCCGTGAAAACCTAACACCTACCGATGACTACCGTTTTCTTTTGCCACGGATCAGGTTTACACCGAAACGGATTGGATGGCTCTTGCTGGTCATTGCGGCGTTGAGACGGCTTCTTCACCATTTCGGCTGGCTATGGCGAGATAGACATTCTGCTCAATGTACTGGCTGAGGAAGCGGACCGAACCATCGACCATGGCAAAATGGGCACCACCAGGATGGAGGCTACCAAACGAGGTGTTATTCCACGTGGTTGTATTCCTCGAATTGATGGGATATTGAACGTTTTTTGCGAAAAGCAATAATGTCCCTCGATTGTCGTTAAAGTAACCACGCGTGAAAGCGCGGTAATACGGCATCCCGGGCCACGCGATCTCGCCAATAAAAAGGGTGTTTGATGTCCCATCGCGGACACTAGCAATATCCAGCCCTGTCGGGTACAAAAATGCGCCTTGAGTACAATATCCTCCAAACGTCTCCGTCAGACCGGTGCATTTGTATGCCGTGGGTGTCGTTAGGTAATTGTTGGTTCCGTTTGGCCCAAGAACTCCGAAGTAATGAGCAGTGAAAACTCGTGGACCGCCCGCTGGATAGACTTCACTGCTGAATCCAGACCTTCGGTCTTCGTCATCGGTGCTACTGGGGCAGAAAAACACTGGAACGGAAACTGCAGCAACCCTTATCTTTTCAGTCTGCGTATACGTTCCCTGATTAAAATCAAACTGGTCATGAAGCGGTTTTTGCTCCAAATAGGGAAGAATCAAAACCAACCATGAGACTTGGTTGCTGCTAATCCCCGGGGGCGGGAATTTACCGACGGCCTGATGATACGTCAGCATAGCCAAACTGAGTTGCTTGAGGTTATTGGTACATTGCGATCTCCTCGCCGCTTCGCGAGCCGCCTGAACCGCAGGAAGCAGCATGGCCACAAGGATTCCAATGATGGCAATCACCACTAGCAACTCGACGAGCGTGAAACCGCGTTTCGACCTGACCATGATTTCAGCCTCCAGACAAGTGACCTGACCTACGACCTGGCCCGCAGGAGCCTGGCGCCTCCTGCCAGACTCCCACCTCCCGCTATCAATGTACCCCTCTTTCGGGAGTCGGTCAAGCAATTTGTCAGGAAAGAAAACAGGAGCGGTTTGTTCCCGATCGCCCTAGGCCAAGCCGTTATCAGGTAGGCGGAAAACCAGCTTCTGTCCCGGAATCGAGGACCCCGTGCCCACAGGCCACTGGCTCAGTCCGAATCACGACCCGAATGGGTAATTGCCGGCCCAGAAGGGGACTTGTCCGAATTCCCAGCAGCTACCGGCAGGCCGTTTGTGGGAGCTACGGGCACGACCACCCCGCAACTGACGATAAACTGAATCGCCTGGTCGATGGAAATACCCAGGTCAGTGGTGTCGTCAACAGGCACATTGACGGTGAAACCCGTCATCGGGGCCGGCGAAGTGGGAATGAACACACTCAACATGTCGCGCCCCGATTTCTTTTCAAGCTGGGGAAAGCTCTCGCTCGTAACGAGGCCAATGACCCACATCCCTCGCCGCGGCCATTCCACAGCCACAACTCGACTGAACTCCATCGACCGTTGTGCAAGAATGAAGTCGCTGACTTGTTTTACCGCCGCGTAAACGCTCCGCACAAATGGCAACGAAGAAAATAGTGACTCAATCTGCGCCCACGTAATTCGTCCAATTCGGACTGTGACAATCTTTCCAATGAGATAAAGGATCAGGATGAGGATGGCGATCAAGAACGGCAGCACAAGATGTGGTTTGAGATAGCGCTGTTCAATGAACAAGCGATAGGCATCACCGGCCGTTGAGGGAAGATTCTCGTTACCAAATTCCTCTCGCAAATAATCAACCACCTCCTTTGGGATATAGTTACCCCCCTTCATGCGGATGTATGTCTTGCCTCGGAGAACGATTTCTGAATTCTTAGGCTGTGACGACGGAATGGCATTGCTTGGAACGATATCCGCTGTGGTTACAAAGATTAGGTCGCGGACGGCTCTCGTCAGCGGCGAGAAGATATATTGATTGATCGTTGTCACGATCCAAATGATGATCACAAATGTGATCAACGGCGGGAGAATCGTCGCTGCACCCCGCCAAACAGCCTTTAGAAAAGGGTCGAGAGGACCAGATTGCCGCTTCGTCGAAAGGGAAAGTTCGCTATTCTGATCAATCTCGGGATGCATGTCAAACCCCCAAGAAGTGTCATTAAGCTCAGTATGCTCGAATCTGCTACGACGACGACAAAGCTGGAGTTCTTAAACTCATGATACTGTAACGCGGTCAGGCAAAGAATAGAGGCGCGGCACGGACCTGACATTTGCAGAAATCACCGCCTGAAATCACGGATTTTAGAAGACACCACAAGGTTTTCCCTCCGGATAGGGAGTATAATATACAACTATGGGTTTAGTAACCATTGGCGGCCTGGTCTATGCGGGGTAAACTTGAACTTTTGGCCCTTTTGCACTCTCTCAGAAGGTAGAATTATTTTGTCGTGTTTTCCCCGCTATGGTTTTTGAGCTTCGACCGGCGAACAACGGCGGCTCATGGTTACGGCACCCGGGGGTTTGTTTCACCCGAGTGAGCCGGCATTGCCGTATTAGAAAGAGGACCTTTGCCCCCAACGTTTGTCAAGAGGCCTTTTGTATTGGCCCGGAGATGAAGTTCCCAGCGCGATGACGATTTGCCTCCGATGCCGGGAGACAGGTATCGTCGAAGCTGGATGAGGTTGTCGGGAAAGTACCGCGAACAGTCGGTGGAATGTTACGCGGGTGTTTGTGTTTTTAGGAAAGGGACTTTATCGCATGAAATTCCGCGACTTTGTGGTGAAAGACGCGATTGTCACCGATCTGGATCCTTATCTGACCAAGGAAGCCATTATCCGCAGGTTGTGCGAATCCCTCATAACCAGCGGGGCGCTGAAACGCGAGCAATTCGAGGACATTGTCAAGGCCCTCATCAAGAGGGAAGAGTTAGGGACGACTGGGATCGGGATGGGGGTTGCTGTCCCGCATACGAAGCATCCGAGTGTCGATCGCCTCGTTGCGACCATTGGCGTCAGCCCCGAAGGAGTGGATTTCGACGCCCTCGATGGGGAGCGAGTCCAGGCGCTGTTCCTTCTTGTCTCGCCAACGGATTTACCCGGCGATCACCTGCGGGCTCTGGAATACATCACCAGACAGCTTCACAACTCCACCTTTGCACGGTTTCTGAAACAAGCAAGGAGCACCGATGAGGTGTGGACGCTGCTTGAAGAAGCTGACAACGGCAAGTACACGCACTAGTGGAGATAGTTCTGTCGCCTGACCAACCTTGGAAGTCTGTTGGCGAACAGGGAAGTGTGACGCAGAGGACGAGGGAAAATAGGGAACGTGACGAAGGTACGGCCTCGGGATTTGGCGGCGGATTATGATTGGTGCAAGACAGTACGAACATAGTGAAGGGGTTTTCCTGTTTTTTGGTTTTGACGATCCTTTTGATCTGATGAAAACATGGACTTGATTTCAGGAGAGTCACACTTGAAGAGACGGCAGGTGACGGTCCAGAACCGAGCGGGACTGCACACGAGAGCAGCGAGCTTGGTGCGGGAAACCGTGCTCAAACACCGTAGCCGGGTCTTTCTGGTCAAACCCGAAGACAATGGGGCGCCTCTGGACGCTGCGCCAAGGGCTGATGCGACGAGTGTGATCGAAATGTTAAGCCTGTGTGCCCTCGAGGGTGACGTCCTCATTATCGAGGCAGAAGGTGAAGATGCCGACGCAGTCCTCGATGAATTGCAAAACCTCGTCCGTTGCAAGTTTTGGGAGGACGATTTTGCTCCAGAATCGGAATCGAAAGAGGCAAACCACTTTTAGCCGCTGACGGAGTCGCGATGCTGGCAATCGTCCGTTACCGGAAGTTCGAGACCAAGCAATGATGCGTTTACAGGGTATTGCGGTTTCTCCCGGGGTTGCCATTGGCAAGGCCGTCGTTATCGGTCAAGATAGCTTTTCGATCCCCCACCAGTATGTGGAGGCCGATGCCGTCGAGCAGGAGATCGCTCGCTTTCACCAGGCAGTCGAGACGGCAGCACAAGCCATCGAACGTAATCGCGATTTGGTCTCGCAGCAATTGGGTCCAAAATCAGGTGCGATTTTCCAGGCTCATCTCGAGATTCTCCGGGATCAAAAAATTCATTCGGACATTGAGAAGCTGATTCGCGAGAAGCAGTATTCGTCGGAAAAGGCATGCAGCGAAGTTTTGCGGCGTTTTGCCGATGTCTTTCGTCGGCTTCCTAATCCCGACTTCGCAGAGCGCGTTTATGATATTGTGGACATCGAGCGGCAATTGCTGAGGGCGCTCTTGGGAGAGCCCCACCGGGCCTTGCAGCATTTGACGTCGCCCGCTGTGATCCTGGCTCGCAACCTGACACCGAGTGAGGTGGCCAATCTTGATCGGCAGATGGTCAAAGGATTCGTCACCGAAATGGGGGGGCCCACGAGTCACACGGCGATTGTCGCCCAGGGCATAGGAATACCAGCGGTTGTAGGCACAGGTCCGTTTCTTACAGAGGTCTCTGGGGGCGATACCGTCATCGTGGACGGGGACCGCGGGGTCGTGATCATTCACCCCGATGCAGAAACGCTTCGGGAATACGATCAAGAGGTTCGGGCAATCCAGGCGTTTACGGCGGAGCTGGAAAAGATCCGGGACCTTCCGGCGGAAACCCTCGATGGAACGCGGATCAACATTTACGGCAATATCGAGTTTCCCTCTGAGGCCCGGCACTGCCTGGAACATGGAGCAGAGGGGATCGGTCTCTACCGGACTGAATTTCTCTACCTGGGCCGTTCGGACCTTCCGTCGGAAGAAGATCACTACCGTGCCTATTGCGAAGTCATCGAAGCCATGGGTGATCGGCCAGTGACGATCCGCACTTTTGATCTCGGGGCCGATAAGGTCGCTAACCAATTCGGCTTCGAAAAAGAGCCTAATCCCTGCCTTGGGTTGCGAAGCATCCGCCTGGCACTGCGGCATTTGGAATTGTTCCGAACGCAAGCCCGCGCCATCCTGCGGGCAAGCGTCCTGGGCAACATTCAGGTGATGTTTCCCATGATTGCCACCGTTGCCGAATTACGGCAGGCTAAGCTGGTTTGGGCCGACGTAGTCGAGGACCTGGCCGAAAACGGTATCCCGTTCCGCCAGGACGTGCCGATTGGTATGATGGTCGAGGTCCCCTCCGTTGCGGTGACGATTGATCGATTCCTGGACGAAGTGGATTTTATCAGCATCGGGACTAATGATCTTATCCAGTACACGCTGGCGGTGGATCGAACGAACCGGAATGTGGTTGCCATGTACAATCCAACAGACCCGGCAGTTCTCAGATTGATCTCCCATACGATTCAGGAGGCGAACCGAAAAGGCGTGCCCATAAGCCTGTGCGGCCAGATGGCGAGTCATCCTCTTTACACCATGCTTCTCATTGGGCTTGGATTGAGGAAATTCAGCGTCACGTCTTCGGCGATTCTGGAAGTCAAGAAGGTCTGTCGAAGCGTCACGCTTGAACAGTGTCAGTCTGTCGCCGCTCGGGCATTGGAAATGGAAAATGCGCATAATATCCAGGCATTTCTGCGGGAGCAACTGGTGAAAGTTGTTCCAACTCTGGTACGGCTGATGTGAAGTCCTTTTACCGGAGAGGCTTCCCATAGTAAGGTGCCAAAATAATTTCCGCCATGAGGACCTTTTCCACGAACAATAGGTGATTGAACTTCAAGAACAGAGGTGGAGACATGCATCAGCGTCATTTTCCAGCCTTGAGCAAGCCGGTTTCCGAAATTGGGATTGGAACGTGGCAACTCGGTGGGACGGAATGGGGTGATGTGCCTGAGGAGGAGGCCCTATCGACGTTGGCGGCGGCAGCCGACGTCGGTGTGACGTTCATTGATACTGCCGACATCTATGGCCTGGGACGAAGCGAGTCTTTGATCGGTCGCTTTCTCAAGGGGCGTCCCGATAGAGATCGGTTTGTTGTGGCGACGAAGCTCGGCCGTCATCCCGAACCAGGATGGCCAGCCAATTTCACTCGCGACATCGTTCGCAAGCATACGGAAGATTCCTTGCGGCGGCTGGGCGTGGATGTGATCGATTTGACGCAAACACACAGTTTGCCGCTTGAAGTGATGCGCGACACGGGAATCTTTGATTTCTTACGTGAGCTTCGTGATGAGGGCAAGATCAAGGCCTTCGGAGCAAGTGTTGAGAGTGTTGAGGAGGCGCTCTTCTGCCTCGACGTGGAGGGCATGGCATCACTTCAAATCATCTTCAATATCTTTCGCCAGAAGCCAATCGATGCCCTTTTTGACCAGGCTCAGGCAAAGGGGATTGCGCTCATCATTCGTCTTCCCCTCGCCAGCGGCTTGCTTGCGGGGAAGTTCACACAGGCCACGACGTTTGCTCCTAATGACCATCGCTCGTTCAATCGCGATGGCGAGAAATTCAATGTGGGAGAAACGTTTGCTGGTTTACCCTTTGAGAAAGGCTTGCAACTTGTGGAAAAGATTCGTCCCTGGGTACCGGCTGGAATGACGATGGCGCAAATGGCCCTCCGCTGGTGTCTCGATTTTGAGGCCGTTACAACCGTGATTCCCGGGGCGAAGAGGCCAGATCAGGCCCGTGCCAATGCTGCGGCCAGCGACCTTCCCATGTTATCGCCGACGCTTCACAATCGTTTGGGCCGCTTTTATGAGACCCAAGTTGCACCGTATATTCGCGGCAAGTATTGACGCCGTGTTTCCCTCGGCAGTGACCTTTCACCGAGTGAAAAAGGTGTATCGTGCCCATATGGAGGGGCATGCTTGTCACGCCCGAGGAATCGGAATGGATGATCCAACGTTGCGCGGCGGACGCGACAAGCGCGTCCCTCCGACGGCGAAGTCGGAGGGGCACGCTCGTCGTGCCCGCTGAAATGCAATGGACGGCCCAACGTGATGCATCGGACCTGACAAGCAGGTCCCTCCATATTGATCGTCTTACCTGTAAATCTGACGCAACCACAAATGGAGCTTGTCTTTTTTAGGCAGCGCAGCGCAGGTCGAAGTGAAACCTTCACTATCGTGGTTGTCAAGATGTGAATAGTCTGATTTTCTGCTCCGACGTCCAAAGACCACTTTCCGCGAAACGTCAGAAGGCGATATGATGACGTGAGGACTCGGCAAGGTGGTTTATTTTGCCATGTGGTCTGCACATTTCTCGCGGAGGGCATGGTGCAGGACCAAGCGATGTCCGGATTGAATGATGACGGAGGAGCGAGGACGGCATGAAAGCTTGCGCAGATATAAGGCGGGCCGCCCTGAGAATGGTTGTTTGGGCCGTTGCAGCATTCTTTACTGTCTGGCCCGTTCACTCGGAAGAGCTACCTCAAGCCACGGTGCGATATAACGCGGCTGCCCGGCTTCACAATCTTCAGTCGTGGGACCTGGCAGCCCCCGAATGGCAAGGCTTCGTCAAAGACTTTCCTGACGATCCGCGTATTGGGCGTGCGTATCACTACCTGGGCGTGTGTCTTTACAATCAGCAGAAATACCTGGAAGCGGCGGAGGCTTTTCGACAATCGCTGACCAGGGATCTGGAGACCGAGCTGGCTGAGCTTTCCCTCCTTTATCAAGGAATCTCGCTCTTTGATGCTGCCCAAGATCAAAAGGCCGAACTGTACGCCCAGGCCCGTTCTGCGTTCGAGAAATATTTGAAAAACTACCCAAAGGGAAAGCACACTGGAGAGGCGGCTTATTACGCAGCCGAATGTTTGTATTTTCAGGACCGGAAAGAGGATGCCGCCCGCGCTTACCGCCAGTTTCTCCAGCAATTTCGTGATCATCCGCGAACCCCAGATGTTCTCCTGGCACTTGCTGCTTGCGAAGAAGAGCTTGGAAATCGCCAGGCCGCACTCAACGATTATCAAGCATTTCTCCGGCAGTACGCGCAACACCCACGGGCAATGGAGGCCCAATATCGCTTGGGGGAGGTCTCTTATGCTCTTGGCAATTTCCCGGAAGCAGAGTTGGCCTTTCGAAAGGCGGGAGCCGATTCACGTTTTCGCGATGCTGATTTGGCCGTCATTCGCACCGGCGATGCCCTTGTCCAGTTGAAGAGATATGATGAGGCAGCGCAACAATATGCCAGTGTCGAGAAACGATTTCCCAACTCATCCCGGGTCGCCCAGGCCATACTGGCCGCTGGTCGATGTTATTATCTCTCTGGAAATTACGAGAACGCTCTTTCCCTGCTAACTCGTGCCTCGCAGGCTGATGAGACACAAGCGGAGGCCCTTCACTGGTTGGCACGGTGCTATCTCAAAAAGAATCAACCCGATCAAGTCATTGCCGCCGTTCAGAAATCAGCAATTGAGCGGGCGCAACCGCTTTGGGCAGCGCATTTAACACTGGACCGTGCCGATGCGCTTTATCAGATTCCAGAGCGTCGGACGGAGGCTATTCAAGAGTATGTCCGCGCCGCGGAACTGGCACAGCAGAGCAATGATGGCGACCTGGCCGGCGATGCCCTTTATGCTGCGGCACATACGGCCTTGACTGTGGGGCAACTTACCGAGGCCCGCAAGTACGCGGCCATGTTCCAGTCGCAATATGGAAACCATGCGTTGGCTGCAGATGTCTTACAGATCCTCGCCGAGTGCGAGCTTGCTGAAGGTAAACATGATGTCGCCTACAAGACGTATGCCAAGTTGCTCGAACAGTTTCGCAGTCATCCGCAAGCGAATGTGTGGCGGCTGCGGCAGATCATGGCCCTCCAGCTCAACGGCAAACACGCAGATGTTATCAAACAAATCGAGATGCTCCTCCCTCAGTTGCAGGAAAAAGCTGATCAAGGCACCGCCTACACATTGCTGGGTGCGAGTCAGCTCGAATTGGGACAGCTCAAACCGGCCGAGGAGTCCCTCCTTCTGGCCCTCAGTCGGTCCCCGCAGGAAGATAAGGCCATGCTTTTGCTGGCATCGACTTACTTTCGACAAGGACGAGCCCAAGATGCGCGGGCGACCGTCGAAAAGCTGATCAAGGATTTTCCCAAGAGTAGCATCCTCGATCGCGCTTATTACCGGCTTGGTGAATACTGTTTTGCCTTAGGTGATTGGGCAGCCGCC
>Ga0308414_1000618_pt1 | contig 22906 bp, 14 predicted proteins | sample HotsprSampleOS50_FD_205667 | JGI IMG/M metagenome (GOLD analysis project Ga0308414, IMG submission 205667) | Hot spring phototrophic mat microbial communities from Octopus Spring, Yellowstone National Park, Wyoming, United States - 20090730_OS50 ...
AAAAGCCGCGGCCGCGACGGACACGGCGAAAGCGGCCGAACCGTTCCGTCTGCCCGAAAGCGCTGCGGCTGTTCCCTTACCGCCGCGCGACGCCCCTTCGATTCGGGCCGAAGCGGCGAGGATCGAGGCGGCGCTGCGCGACGACGCCGCCGCGCTGGCCCAGTTGGCGCATCTGTCTTCGGCCATGCAGGAGGAACTCGTACGGCAGGAGCAACAGGCCGAATTCTCCGCGGCACTGCGCGGCGGCTTGGAACGCGACGAGCTGTTCGCCGTGCAGGGCTGGTGCCCGGCCGACCGAACCGCGGCGTTGGCTCGGCGGCTGAAGGCGGCAGGGATCGCTGCGGCGGTCGAGTGGTTCGAGCCGGCCGAAGATGAACAGCCGCCCACGCTGATTCGCACGCCCTTCTGGGCTCGCCCCATCGAAGGGTTATTCAAGGTTCTCGGCACCGTCGCCGGTTACCGAGAGTTCGACGTTTCCATTCCATTCCTTATCGCGTTGCCGATCTTCTCTGCGATTCTGATCGGCGACGGCGGCTATGGGGCCCTTCTGCTGCTGGCGCTGACGCTCGGCTATCGGCGCTGGTCGAAGATGCTGGGGCCGGAATTCACGCAATTGATGATGATCGTATCGGGCGTCACCTTGTGTTGGGGGCTGGTGTGCGCCACGTTCTTCGGCGTCACCCTGTACGAGCCGTTGATCGCGGTCGATTTGAGCGAGGCGTCTCGCAACTTCATGATGCGGCTGAGTTTCGTTATGGGTGCCGTTCATTTGAGCCTCGCTCAGCTTTGGCAGGCCGTCCGGCTGTTTCCCGACTTGCGGTTTCTCAACAAGATCGGCTGGGCAGCGTTTATTTGGGGAATGTTGGGCGTGGTGCAGTTTTTCGTGCTGAAGTCGCGATTCGATTGGGCGACGCCGTGGCCGTTTTTCTTGGCCATCGGCGCTTCGTTGGCGATTCTGTTCCACTATCCGAGCCGCAATCCGCTGAAGATGATCGGCTTTGGGTTGGGCGCCTTCCCGCTTTCCATGCTTTCGGCGTTTTCCGACGTGATTAGCTACGTTCGGCTGATGGCCGTCGGGCTGGCCAGCAGCGTGCTCGGCGTCAGTTTCAACCAGATGGTGGCGGGATTGGACAATTGGGCGCTGAGTGTGCCGATTCTGTTGTTCGGCCATGGATTGAACATCGCTTTGGCGATGATCGCTATGTTCGCGCACGGCGTGCGCCTCAATATGTTGGAGTTTTGCGGCCACCTCGGCATGCAATGGACGGGGTATGCATTTAGTCCTTTTTCCAAACGAGTGATTCGGGAGCAATGAGTATGGCGACGACGGTGATTCTCGGTGGGCTCTGCGCGGCGTTCATGCCGTTCGCCGCGGCAGCCACGGATGAGTTTTGGCGATTCTTGGCCGAATTCGGGGACGTGATCGCCTTGGGGCTGGCGGCGACAGGCAGCGCCTTGGGCATCGGCCTGGCCGGTCAGGCGGCGGCCGGCGCGTGGGCCAAAGAAGCCCGAGCCGGTCGCTCGTTGAGCTTCACCTACGTGATCTTGGTGGGCATGCCGATGAGCCAAACCCTCTACGCCCTGATCGTGATGAACAACATTCGCTCCGTCCTGAGCAACGAGGCATTGACGATCGGTCATGCGGGCTTGCTGCTGGGAATCGGTTTGACGACCGGATTGGGAGAGTTGTTTTCCGCCTGGATGCAGGGAATGATCGGCGCGGCGGGCATTCGCGCGCTGAGCGATGGCGGCGGCAAAGGCTTCGCGTTTATCATCATCGCCATGGGCGTGGTGGAGACGGTCGGTATTTTCACCATGGTGTTCATGCTCGGAATGATTCCCGCGCTCTGATCGTCGGCTGTCGCACCGCTCGTGCCGGGCGGTAGCTCGCGGATTGAGTTCGATTTCGATTGAGGCAATCCCCGCCGGCGACCGTCGGTGCGGTTAGCGCCAACAAAGAAGTAACAGCGGCTTGAATCTCCACTGAGCCGCGGACCGAGAAGAAGTGAAGAAGTGGCGGCCGGTGCGCTTTGTTGGGCACGGCCGTCGTTCGACGCCGTTGCGTTTTCGGACCATTACCGTGTTGATTGGTTCACCAGCGTGCCGAAGTACCATTTGATCGAGTCGGGTTCGCAGTTGCGAGACTACTGCGAGGATGTACTCCGCGCGGCGCCGTCGATCGGGTTCGATACGGAGTTCGTTGCCGAAGACACGTTCCAGCCGCAGATTTGCTTGATTCAAGTGGCCGCCGGCGGACAGTTGGCGTTGATTGATCCTTTGCGAATCGACGATTTAGAGCCGTTCTGGCGGACGCTGGCCGACGCCCCGCAAACCATCGTTCATGCCTGCCGGGTCGAACTGGAGTTCTCCATCGGGCGGGCTGGTCGATACGCAGATTGCCGCGGGGCTGGCGGGCTTCGCGTATCCTGCCGCGTATGCTGCTCTAATCGAGCGGTTATTGGGGCATAAGCCGAAGAAGGAAGAGACCCGCACCGATTGGCGCCGCCGGCCGCTTTCCACCCGGCAAATCGAGTATGCGTTGGACGATGTATCGCACCTGCATGCGATGTACGAAAAGATCGACGCCCATCTGCGGCGGCTGGGTCGCTTGGCTTGGCTGCAAGAAGAGATGGACGAGATCATCCGCCAGGTGGAACACTCCGTTTCCGGCGAGCGGTGGAGGCGTCTGCCGGGTATTTCCGGGCTCGACCCGCAATCGCTGGCGGTGGTTCGCGAGCTTTTCTTCTGGCGCGAACAAGAGGCCCGCCGCCGCAACCAGCCGCCGCGCCGCGTGTTGCGCGACGACCTGATCGTGGAATTGGCCCGCCGCAAAACGGCCGACCCCGCAAGGATTCGGGCGGTGCGGGGAATGAATTGGCGCGGGGTGTCGATCTACATCAATGATTTGGCGCAGTGCATCGAACGCGGGCTGGAGCTGCCCGGCGAGCAGCGCCCGAAGAAGTCCCCCGCGCAGCGAAGCCAAGAAATGAGCGTGTTGGGGCAGTTTCTTTTTGCCGCCTTGGGAAGCGTCGCGCGGAAGGCGGAACTGGCGCCCAACTTAGTCGGTGGCCCGAACGACATTCGCGATCTGCTGGCCGCCCGAACCGATACGGGCCGCGCCGCGCATCCGCCGAAACTGGCTCGCGGTTGGCGAAAGCTGTTCATCGGCGATCTTTTCGACGAGCTGCTTTCGGGACGCCGTGCGGTTCGCGTAGCGGATCCCGACAGCGACTATCCCCTGGAATTCGAGTAGCCGACGGCGAATCCCGACAGTCAGCCGCCGTCGCGCCCCTTCGCGCGCGCCGTCGCCGTCCCCGCCGCTTCGAGTTCGAGCAGTCGCCGCTTCATCAACGGGCCGCCCGGCGCCGAGTAGCGCCCGATCTGCCCGCCGCGCGCGATCACGCGATGGCACGGGATGATCAACGGCACGGGATTCGCCGCCAACGCGTTGCCAACGGCCCGGGCCGCGCGGGGAGCACCCACACGAAGCGCCAATTCGGCGTATGTTGCAACAGTTCCGTAACCGATCGACCGGCAGACCGTCCAAACCCGGCGGGTGAAGTCGGTGGCGCGGCCGAAATCGACGGGCACATCGCAGAAGTCATCCGGATCGCCGCGGGCGAACGCCTGCAATCGCTCGATCAAGCGATCGGTGTTCAAGTGCGGTCCCAGCGAGACCGCATCTGGGGGAATCTCGCGCATCAGCTCGACGCTCATTGTCTGCTGCCGAATCGGCCCCGATTCCGCCGCCGCTCGCCGCCGAACGGAACCGGCCCAGCGGAGCGACTGGGCCGCTGACCGTCGTGCGGCTTCGGCGCTGCGATGCCCGAACGACAGCGCCGCGATTCCCCGCACTCCGCCGCAAATTGCCATCCACCCCAATTCCGTTTCGAAGGCAACGACGAACGAGGGCCCGCCCTGCGGATCGCCGACATCCGCCCCATGGGCCGGCGCATGCGGCTGATTCGGGTTCAAAGTGCGATTCATTGGCAAGAGGGGTCTCGAGATGCGATTCATTGGGGAGAAGAGAGCTGCTTCCAGCGGAGAGAGTCAATGTTCGGTCCAGCCTTTGGGGATGTACACGCAATCCGGATCGGATTCGAGGTAGTCGCCGGTCAGCGCGTAGGCGCGTGCCCGACTGCCCCCGCACGCCTGCCGGTATTCGCATACGCCGCAGCGTCCGCGAAACCCGTCGGAATTGCGCAGCGCACGGAACACCGGATTGTTCTGATACACGTCCACCACGGAATCCCGGGGAAACCGCCCGCACAAGTGCGGCAGGAAGCCGGCTGGATAGATCTCGCCGAGGTGATTGACGAACATCACCCCTTTGCCGTCGCCGATGCCCAACGGCCCGCGATGCCCGCCGCGCCGTTCGCCGCCGTGGGCGGCCCGGGCCTCCTGTGGGCCGGCCATGGGATTGCCGCCTTGCTGAAGCACGAATCGGCGGTAGTGAGGCGCTTCGGTCGTCTTCACCGCATACGGTTTTGTTTGCGCGTGATGCCACAGCCGGGCAAACACCCGTTCGTACTCGTCCGGTGCAATTCGCTGTTCGAGAAGCCCCCGGCCGACGGGAACCAAGAAAAACACCGACCACATCATAATGCCAAAATCGACCAAAAGCTCGGCGATGCGGTCGACCTGGTCCACATTGCGCTGCGTGATGCTGGTGTTCACTTGAACGGGCAACTCCAGGCGCCGCGCGGCGGCCAGCATTTCCAGCGTTCGTTGAAAGCTGCCTTCCCAGCCACGAAAGGCGTCGTGAACGGACGCCTCGGCGGCGTCGAGGCTGATTCCGAGGCAACGGACGCCGGCCTCTTTGGCCTTTTCAAACGCGGAGGCGGTGGCCAGCGGAGTGGCCGAGGGCGTCAGTGCACACTCGATGCCCAGCGACGCCGCGCGGCGGATCAATTCGAACAGATCGGGCCGTTTCAACGGATCGCCGCCGGTAAATACCAGCGTCGGCTTCCGCGGGAAGGAAGCCACTTGCTCGATCAGCGCCAACGACTCCGCCGTCGAAAGCTGCTCGGCATGGGCGGTCTCTTGCGCCGAGGCGCGGCAATGCTTGCACACAAGATCGCAGGCCTGCGTCACCTCGTAGTAGAACATCAAGGGGCTGAACGGAAGCTCGCGGAGCGTATAGTCGTGATGAGGCATCGTCGTCGGCCCCGGTCGAATGCGGGGCCGCCTCGCATTGTTTCAAGAATTCGGGAAATAGAGCACGATCGACCGGACCAATCGTACCACGGAACGGGCCGGCGCGCCCCGCGACCAGCTATCTTGCGAACATCAGACGGGCCCGCTTAATGATACCGAGGGCGACAAATCGGCGGCCGCATGCGACTGCCAAGAGAGCGGCCGCTCCGCGAAAAACCGCCGCAGGCGCCGACCGCCGTTTCGCAATCAACCAGCCCTCTTCGCCGCCTTGGCCGCAAAAATCCTCCCCTGCGATACACCGCCGCAAATCGTGCCGAGCCGGTGGAATCCGGTCCGTTCTCAATGGTCTGCCCAGGTGCTTATCGCTTCGGCGGCGTTTGCCGATTGCGCTGCTGCGATTTCAACTCTTCGCTGCGGCGCTGGTTCTCTTCCATTTCTTTGATGGTGACCTTCGTCCCGATGGAGTGCTTCTTCTGGTCCTCGGAGGGCAGCTCGCCCGGCGATGCCGGCAAGATCTGCTTGACGACGACGTCATCCCATTCCACGACGCCGGGATGCAGATACGCATAGAGCATCACGCGTCCCCAGCGGGGAACGTACTTCGTGTGTTTCGGCGTGAAGTCCTCGGTTTGCACGTTCCATTGGTTGGCCGGCCCCTTGAGATTCTGCTGGCTGCGGTACACCTCGCGCAACTGTTTTTCTTCGGGGATGTAATCCTTCTTTGTTTTCGCCGGCGAGGCAACGTTGTTGCCGGTGCGATATTCGGTGCCGATTTCGTCATAGCACTTGATGAACACCTTGGGCGACGGCCCATTGGTTCGGTAACGGCACTGGAAACGATACTTCGCTCCCGCTTCGATCGGAAACAGGTCGCTGTAGTAGAGCACGCCGGTGCTTTCAGCCAATCCCCTGTCGAGCGTGAAGCGAACGACCTTGTTGCCCGGGTTGCCGGCCTCGGCCGCCCACGCTACGATGCCGCCCAACGGCTGACGATCTTGTCCGCCGGTCGATTCCCAGCCTTTGGGCACACCGCGGGCGCCCTGTTCGAAGTCGCCGATCACCAGATTCGGGTTCTTCCGCCAGAACTCCTCGGCAATCGCGTCGGGTTTCGGCGGGGCGCCCTCGACGCGCTCGTACAGTTTGTCGAGCATCTCTTTGACGTACTTGTGCGGAATTTCGCTTACGGAATTGGTGCGCGCCGACACCTCGTAGATCACCCGCGGCTCGGAGCCGGTCGAAAAATCGACGCACTTGATCACCAGGTCGTATACCTCGCCGTCGTGACCGGGCGCAAGCTCGACACTGCCCCAAATGCCGATCTGAGCGCCGAAGTCCTCCGTTACGTATCGCTTCACCTCCGCAAGAGGCGTGTCGGGGCCGATCTTGATGTTGTTCGTCTTGCAGGTGTCTCGAACGTCGAGCATCGTTTCGGGCACGATGAAGCCGGTTTCCCGAGTCAGCTTCTTCCAGATCATCTCGCCGACCATCTCGCCGTAGCGCCCCTTGTCGAATCGCGAGACGAAATCGAACGGGATCACGACCTTTCTCGAATCGGCCGGAAGGGGCGACTCGCCGCCCGTCGCCGCGCCCCCCCACAAACCGACCATGCCGCACAACAACGCCGATCGGATCCATCGTCGCGCAACAACTCGCATGGTTTTCCGCTCCCTTGATCCGGAAGTCCGATGGCCGCACAGCCGGGCGGATTCGGGGCTTCGGGCCGACTCGCGTTCGGTTTGCGCCGAACCCGGGGACTAACGTCCGCCGGAAGACAATCGCTCGAAATACTGCCGGTTCAGCTCGTCCCATCCCGGCGGCGAAACGTCTTGCATGCTGCCGAGAATCTCTTTTTGAATGTCGGTCGGCAAGTTGGCCGTCGCATCTTGCTTGACGACGAATTCGCCTTCGAGATATTGCTTCACATCGCCCATCTTTTCCAAAACGACCTTCCGTTCGCGCAAAGCGCTTTCGTACCGTCCGGCGAACAGATCCAGCTCGACCTGCTTCATCATGTCGATCAGCCGCTTCAGATCGGTGCGATGATAGTTCATCACGCCGAACTGGAGGTCGATGCCCTCCGCCTTGTTGCGAAGTGCGGCCTGTTTTTCGGCCAGGCGTTGAAGGTCGCGCGGCCCCGGATTAGCGCGTTGAGGCCCTTCCAGCCCTTCGCTGCCCTGCCCGCTTTCCTTGCCGCCGCCGGTGGCGCCGCCTTGGCCGTCCTTTTCGTGGTCTTTGATTTGCCCTTTGACGTAGGGATCGGGCGTCAGCCGCGCCGGGGTCTTCCGTCCGCCTTTGCCGACCGCCTCGTCGCCGACGAATTCGCCGCTGCTCTTGCCGGTACGGCCCTCGCCGGCGCGGCCGCCGATCTCGCTGGTGTTCGGCAGGCGGTTGCCCGTGGCGCCTTTGGCCGAATTGTTCGAGATCGGGCCATCGGCCACGTCCCAGCCGGCGCCCTTGTCAATAGAATCAATCGCGCTGCTGGTTACGTCTTCCATTTCGTCGAACAGGTCTTCTTCTTCCTCCATCAACTCGCCGATCAAGTCTTCCAACTCGCCGGGCAACTCGGCCATCGGGGCTTCTTTGTCTTGGTCGGTCAATGCTTCTTCTTGGCTCCATCTCTCGCGGTCGGGCGTGTCGGGCAGCCACTTTTCCATGTTCGTCTTGATCTCTTCCGCCCGCTCGTAGCCCAACTGTTCCAAAGGCACGGCGATGTCGGCCGACTTCTTCAGCAGGGCGTCTTCCGCCATCTTCAGTTCGGTTTGAATTTCGACCAGTTCCTTGAGCATCGATGCGTTGGCGAAATCCTGCTCCGGCAGCTTGCTCAGATCGCTGTGAAGCTCTTGCATCATTTTGGCGAAGTCGTCTTGCTTGGCCGCCATGCCCTTGAGCAATTCCTCGTCGGCCTCGGTGAAATCTTCCACCGGCTTCTTCGCCAGACTTTCCGAGGCTTCGATCACCTTTTTCTGCTGCCGCAAAAATTCTTCGAGCTTGGCCCGCGCCTCTTCGAACTTCTTCTTCGTCTCGTCAGGTAAATCGCCCTGCTGTCGGCGCTTCATCTCGGCAATGGCCTCGCTTTCGGCGGTTCGCGCGACATCCAGCAACCGCCGCAGCGCCTCGATGATTCGCTCTTGAAGCGGAATGAGTTCTTGTATCGGGCCGTCGAACGCATCGGCCGTCGCGGCCTGGCCCAAGCGGTCGCCGACGGCAACCGCTTTGAGCATTTCGTCGAAGGCCAGCTTGTTTAGCGCCCGTTTGATCTCCAACCGCTCCTCTTTGTCGGCGTCGCCGATCGAACGGACGGTTTCCTGCGTTAGTTTTTGGATCTCCACCTGATCGACGCGGATTTCATCGCTCCATCGCCTTCGACCGTCCAACGGGGTCTCTCGGCTGGCCACTTGTGCCGCCTTGGCTCGCGCCCGAATCTGCCGCTCGAGAATTCGCCACAACGTGCTGCGAAGATTGTCAAGTTTCTCCGCCACGGCCTGGGCCTTCTCCTCCGGAGAATCCAAACGGATCGAGTGCCAGCCGCTCGCGGCTTCTTGCGGGCCAAGCTCGACGCCGAAACCGCTGAACACTCGTCTATCCCACACCACGGCGCGCACGCGAACGACTTGCCCCGGCTTGAACCGCTGCGGATCGAGCTTCAGCCCGAAGTTCCGCACGGCCGTCGTGCTGCGGCCGAAATCCGCCCATTGTTCCAACCGCTCGGCCGGAGAGCTATCGGCAGCGCGGGCTTGGGCCTCGGCCGACGAACCGTCGTCCGTCTTTGCGTCGGCCGAGGGCTGCGCCTCGTCGCTCTCGCCGGCAGCAGCGTCGATCTTCATCTCAAGTCGCAATCGCCCGATGCCGTAGTCGTCGGCCGCGCGAATCGAAACCTGAACCTCCGACTCGGGCGCGGCGTTGCTCTGCCGGCCTGGCTTGAGCAATTCGACGGTCGGCGGCTTGTCCTTCACCACACGGACGCGATTGATCCGCGGCGACGGGTCGGTCAGGCCGGCTTCCGTCGTCAGGTGAATGGTGAACGTGCCGTCGTCGAGCAACGGAATACGCTCGACCCGCAGAACCCGCGGGTCTTCCGACAGCACCCGACCCGAGCGGCTGATGCTTCCCATCTGCACCAGCCCCTTGCTCAGAGGCACCGAGCTGCGGATTCTCATATCCACAACGGTAAATTGCGGCGCGTCGAGATCGGGCGTGCGCACGGTCAGCGTTTCGTCTTTCCGCTCCATGTACGGCGGAAAACGATACACCACCTCGACCGACTCGATCGTCGGCTTCTCTTGCACGGTGATCTGATAAACCGCCGACTGCGAGTCGCCGATCTCCAATCGATACTTGAATCCCTTCATCACCGAGGGAACGGTGAAGGTGAACCTCCGCTGTTCCTTGTCGCCCTGCATCGGCGATTCGGTTTCGCGGCCCGCTTCGTCGGCAATCAGCAACACCGCCCGCTTCGGTTCGGCATCGGCATTATCAATCCGGCCGACGATTTCCACGCTGCTGCCGATGAGAACTTCTTTATTCTTCGGTTCGACCTCGATTCTTCCCGTCTTTCCGACCGAGGGAACGAACTCCCAGGGACTGAGCAGCCGATTTGCCGCCGAGCCCCAATTGGGAATCAGCGCGTTGCAGGCGATCATGATGCCGACTAACAGCCCCAGCAGCCCCAGCGACTCGGCAAAATCGCGCGGCGTTTGCATGCAGTAGCGGAAACGGCGCCAGCGATTCTCGCGCTCGGCCGCCGCCTCGAACGACATGGCGCCGATGCGGTTTGCCGCTTGCCGGACCGCCGCCTCGCAGAACGCGCGGTTTTCGTTTCGCGTGTCTTCGCTGAGTTGGACCAGATTGATCAATTCGCTGTCCAGCTCGGGAAACTCGGCCTCGACCCGGCGGGCCGCGCCCTCCAAGCTGCGGCGAGCGCGGGCCGCCCGCCGCACCACAGCCCAAATCATCCCGCCGATCACCCCAAGCCAAAGCGCCAGCAACACGCCCAACGCGAATTGGGGCAACCGCACCAGGGCGTCAATCGCCAAAAAGAGCAGCAGTGTCGCCAAACAAACGCACACTGCCAGTGCAATCGACGAAAGAACAGTGAAGAACCACCATTTCTGCCGAGCGGCATCCAAACGCCGCAAGATGGCCTCAGCCGCGGGAACCATGGACCGGCCTCCTTCTGAAGGCACACTGCCTCAACGCACCGACCAACGACACGTCTGTTCCGCCAACCCGATCGATCTTCGCTGGTTGATCTTCGCCGACCGCACCTTGCAAACCGAAGCGACAGATACCAGCCATGCCGACGGACCGCCCGTCCTCGTACGAACGAACCCCAGCGCGCACCGCCACCCCGCCGGCCGGACGCGACCACCATTATTCTCGCCGAAATCGGAAGGAAAAGTCAACTCGATCTTGATTTCGATTACCGTCCTGATCGCCGCTCGATTACCCGGCCGCTCGTTCGCCCGATCGTCGGCCTTCACGTCGCGGCCTGTCGCAACGATTGATGGTCGCCATCGCCGCGCCCGACTCATTCCCGAAAGTCCGCCCGGGGAGATGTGTTGCACTCGAACACACGGCCGATCGTCATCACGACGATTCGCAAGGATCAAGAATAGGGGGCGATCGCTCGTTGGTCTGTTCGGACGGTCGGCCTATCGCACCCGCGTCGGCAGAATGACCATCGGCAGACCAATCCATTGCAATCGGCGCTGCAACGAGTATGCCGTTTGGTTGTGCAACAGGCGCTGCACCCAGCTATCGCGTTGGAAGACGAGCTGGCCGGCGAAGAAGGTCGCGTGCGGATAGATTTGGCCCACTTGGCGGCAAAGCCCTTCGAGGTCGTCCACCGGATCGGTGCCGATGGTCATATATGACTCGGAAGGAAAGCCCAGCCGCCGGGCCAAATCGACGTACTGCCGCAGGTGTTCCTCCGTGTGGCGCTTAAGGTCGTCGACCGCCTCGGCGCCTTTGAAATTCCCGGTGTCGATGGTTCCGGCCGAGATGAAGATGAAGTTTTTGTGGTAGCCCGGGGCAAACCGAATCACATTGAGCAGCGTGTGAATGCCGATCCCGCTATAGCCGCCGACAAGGATCACGGCCGTCGGATCGTTCGGATCGGGCTTTTGGGTGTTTGGTGCTCCGAGCGTGTCGATCTGACGCAGCGCTTCGTCGAGCGTTCGCAGTTTCTCGCCCACGCGACGGTAGTAGCGATTGATCGCCAGACAGAGCGCCACGCAGCAACCTGTGACCAAGATCGTCACCCATGCCCCATCGGCGAACTTCATAACGACGGTGACGCACAAAATCATGCTGCACAGCACGGCCCCGGCGCCGAACAGCGCCAACCTTCGCCGGGCCAACGGGTGCCGTTTGCGGCGCTGCCACCAGAGACGGAACATGCCGAACATCGACAGCGTGAAAGTTACGAACACGTTGATCGAGTAGATGACCAACAGCAGCGATATGTTGCCTCGTGTCAGCAACAGCGCGACGATCGCCGCCCCGCCCAGCAGAAGAATGCCGTAGTGGGCCGCCAGTCGTTCCGACAAGCTGGCGAACCACCGGGGCACCCACGAGTCGTGCGCCATGTTGGCCAATCCCCGCGGACCGCCGATGAAACCTGCCTGGGCCGCTACGATCAGCAACGCGCCTTCCGAAAGCAGAGTGATCCACAATAATGTCGATCCCAACCAGCTTCCGCCCAATCCGATCTCGCCGAGAAATGTCTCGGTGAGCACTTGGTTGAGCGTTTTGTCGGGTCGAGTTTCCAGCCGAAGCAGCAGGTAGGCCAAGATCAGGCCGCCGGCCATCGTGGCCAGCGAGATGGCCATATAGAGCATGGTGCGTTTGGCGGTGGCGACGCGCGGTTCGCGCATCACCTGCATGCTGTTGCTGACGGCCTCGATGCCCGTGTACGTGCCTGCCCCCAACGAGTAGGCCTTCATCAGCAGCGCGAGCATGCCGAAGAAGCCGATCGCCGGATCGGCCAAACTCGCGCGGATTTCGTCGGTCACGCCGGTCGCCACGCTGCCGGCCTCGGGCAAGTGCATCCCGAGTACGCCGAAAATCAGCAAGGCATGCGAGATCAAAAAAACGAGAAAGATCGGCATGAGCACCTGGACCGACTCGCGGACGCCGCGGAGATTGAGCACGATCAACAACACGATCAGGAAGAACTCAGTGGGAAGTTTTGCGGCCGTCCAGCTCGGCCCGAGCAGCCCGAACAAAGCGTTTCCCGCCGCGGCAATCGACGTGGCGATGGTGAGCACATAGTCGATCAGCAGTGCACAGCCCGAGACCAACCCGAATCGCGGTCCCAGCAACTTCGACGCCACCAAGTAACCGCCGCCGCCGCTGGGGAATTCTTCGATCAAATGGCTGTAGCACGAGGAAATGATCAGAACCGTGCCGATAATTGCCGCAGCCAGAAAGACCGCCAAATGATGGTGGCCTTCGAGATGATGAAACGCCTCTTCCGGGCCATAGCACGACGACGATAGACCGTCGGCGCCCAATCCAACCCAAGCCAAAAAGGCGATCAGGGTTACGTGGCTGAAAAGAGTGCGGTCAGCCAAGTCGCGCGGCTTACCGATGACAACCTGTTTGACCTGATCAATTAAGCTGGGCGAGTCGTCGCCCACCGGGCGCCCCGGGCTTTCGCCCACCCCGGCAACGATCGGCGTTTCTGTTGCCTGATCGGATTCCGGATCGGATGACGAATCGTCGGGGCGAGCCGCGGACGAAGCCTCCGCTGGCCGGGGCACATCCGTTGCATCGCCGGCCTGGGCCGCGTCGGCTACACCAGCCGAGTGGGCCGCCTCCGGCCCGCCTGAAGCCTGCGCCGTGTCGGCCGGACTACTATCGACCGTTGGCCGGCAGCCTCCATCGTTTCCCGACGACCGCCCGGCACGGCCCGATGGATCAGGAAGCGGCTCGGTTCCCCTCTGGCTGTCGCTCATCGAAAAAAGGCCGATTCGTTGAAGAAAGAGCAGAATCGGCCCCTCGGGTTCTCGAATACGCTAGTCAAACAGTCTCGGATTATAGCCAGTACCGGCCTAGCCTGAAAGTGGCAAACCCGACCAGAAGATGCAACCGTTGTCCCGACAAGATTTTATAGTCGGTTCAGTCCGGCATCCTTCGGCGATCCCGCTTGATCGACAGCGGCCGATTCGTTTGGCCCATCGGGTCGTAGCGCGGGCGAGTTCAGTAGCCATCGTTGCCCCGACTGGCCGAGTTTCAGGCGAGCCTCGGCTGGCACGGTGTAGCCCGTACCGAACGACCGACACCGAACTAACTGCAACAAAGCCGCTGTCAAGCCACCCCGGCCGGGAGCGAACCGGCCCGTCCCATTTTCCACAGCCCTTTCCAAGATTTCGGAAGGGGAATAATATGGATCAATCGGCGGGAGGTGATGCCCTCGGATTTACGTCGGCTCTCTCGCGACGGCCGACCGGACGATAAGGCTGAATCCCGTCTCCTTGTGATTACTGGACCGAATCAAACGCCCTTCCGAACCTTCTGAGAGAGGACCGATATGGCCATTGTGCTAACCGAAGTCGCCGCGGCCGAGGTGCGCCGCTACATGGAAGCCCAAAAAATCGACGCAAATCACATGCTGCGAATGAGCGTCAACGGCGGCGGATGCTCCGGGCTGTCGTATTCGCTTGGTTTTTCGACCGAATTTGATCCGAAAACCGATGTCTGCTACGAACAGCACGGCGTCAAGGTCGCTACAACCAAGAAGATGGCATTGCATCTCGACGGTACGACGATCGACTACCGCTCGGGCCCGATGGGCAGCGGCTTCGCGATCGAGAACCCCAATGTACCGCGCGGCGGCGGCTGCCCGGGCTGCGGGGGACACTAAGCCGGGCACGGCAGGGCCGGGTTGCCGACCGGCTATTTCCGCGCGTTTCGATCAGGACGCGGGCGCTTTGTACCGATCCTGCTAAGAAACGCTCCGGCCAAGGGCGGAGCGATGCGCGAACATCGTTCAGTCGATCGGGCGGATTTCCCGTTTATTCGTTAGATTTCGACGTTCTTCGACTTTTCGTTGCGTTTCGACGATTCAACCCCGATGATGCGACACACAAGGCCGTAGGAAACCACGGTCTCGTTGGGCGATTAGCTCAGTTGGTCAGAGCGCCACGCTTACACCGTGGAAGTCGGCGGTTCGAGCCCGTCATCGCCCACATTTGCTGCCAGGCGACACTTGGTGCGGTTGAAACCAGCCGATTTCCCAACCGGGAACGACCGATTTCGGTCGCGAATGGCGCAAGTCGTTTTGCGGCAAATCTTTGTGTTGCCAAACCTCGTTCAATGATGGCCGTCGTCGGAGCCGGAACGATGCGGCACCATTGTGGCGGGCGACCTGCACGCGCCTTCGCTGCGCCGTGAAGCGACGGCTTGTTCCGGCGCCTGGGGTTCGGTTTCCTTGTTCATATGGCATCTCCCGTCCATAAGCGGCCGTCGAACGATTGGCAGTCAATCGACCATTGACCGAAACGGGCATGGCGTCAATCGACCTTTGGACCACTCGGCCCCAACTCATCGACGAGTCGTTGCTCGATCGATATTTCGCCATTTTGCCCCCCGAAGAGCAGGCCGAGGTCGAGCGGTTCCGCTGCCGGAGGTCGCGGGAACTCACGCTGATCGGTCGGGCACTGGCTCGACATGCCCTGTCGCACCACGAGGGCGGCGAACCGGCTGGCTGGCGGTTCGCTCGCAGCCCGTTCGGAAAGCCGTTTACGATTGGCGACCGACAGGGAACCGTGGCCTTCAACGTCGCACATACCGATGGACTCGTTGTCTGCGCGGTCGGCCGTGTTGACGCCGTTGGCGTCGATGCCGAGCATGTCGACCGCCACAACGCTCTCGACGCGATCGCGCAACGATTCTTCGCGCCAAGCGAGGCGACGGCCTTGGCTGCGATTCCGCAACCCCAACGGAAGTGGGAGTTTTTCCGCTACTGGACTCTGAAGGAAGCGTTTATCAAGGCACATGGAAGCGGGCTGGCGCTGCCGCTCGACCGTTTCGCCTTTGAACTTACCCCTTCCGGCGTTCCGAAGATTCGCTTCGATCGCAGCCTGGCCGGCGATCCGAAGCGTTGGCACTTTGTCGGACTCAGACTGGGGCCGCATCATGTCTGCGCAGTTGCGGCAGAAACCGATCCCAGCGAAACCCTCGAACTGCGGGTCAGACGCTGCCGCCCCCTGCTTTGCGACGACCGTCCGCAGGTCGTTGCCGGCTGTTGGGCGGAAATCCGGCTCTGAAGCCAACCGCACAGACAGAACAGAGATCGGTTGGAATGGGAGAATCGCGCAATCGTCCCCGTTATCACTGCCCCCGAATTGCCTATTCTCCCGGCGAAAATGCGGCTCCATCGGGCATATAGGGATTGAGTCGAGTGCGAAAACATTCGATAATCGGTCAACCGGCTGATACCGAGGAGGTCAAACCGGTTGCCGACGGGGCACAACCGCAACAAACGATGCGGCTTACGGCGAAGACGCAAGCAATGGCTGTCGCCGAAACCTCCCCGCCGGCCTTTTCGAGCGGCTGTCCTGGCACGACGCTCGAACAAACGGCCTGGTCGAACCATTGGCTTTTTCGTTCCAGATGTTGTGCCAACATCGCGTGTACTATCACAAGATGCGGCATTCACACCCCGTTGTTCGGCAAGGCCCGAAAAAATCCTCAGGATGAGAATCAGGAGACGGCAAAGATGCTTCGATGGTCGCGGGCGAATGATTGTGCAAAGGCGTTTGTGCTTGTTGCGATAAGCGCGGCGTTCGTCACTGGGTGCCAAAAACAGGCAGATGTTACGGCAAAGAAGCCGCCGGCCAAGCCGGTGAAGATCGATCTGGATTCGCCGTCCGACGCGACCGCGAAGTCCGACGCACCGGCGCCGCCCCCCTCAACACCGGCCGCGAAATCGCCGCCGACTCCCGTTGACCAACCAGCTCGCCCGACCACGTCGGGCAACAATTCGGTGCGGACCGAACCGGTCGCTCGTGCAAACGGGCGCGGCGATTCGGACAGTGTCCCCCCGCCCGCGCGGCCGATCGAGGCCCCCACGGCAGCGCCCGTCACCTCGCGGATCGGCGATCCGCGAGCAATGCCCAAAGTGGTACTCACCGCGCCGATGAAAGCCGAATGCGTCATCGGGGTGGGCGATCGGATGCCCGAGGGCCCGCTGAGCGACGCCTTGGGCAAGTCGGTTTCGCTCGAATCGATCCGGGGCAAGACCGCCACGGTGGTTTTCTTCTTCGGTCCAGCCAAAACCAAGGAAGGGCGGGCGTTGGTCGTTAGCGCATTGGAAGACTTGGCCGCCGAGGTCGCATCGCCGTGGGGCGTCAAGGGGGTGGCCGTGGCGGCGGTCGCGGTCGGTGTTGCTGCCGAGGAGGTTCAAGCTCTCCGAGCGAAGGTCAACTACCCGATTCTTAACGATTCGACCGGCGCCTATTTCGCATCAGTGGCCAAGAGCCAATTGCCGCGAGTTTATCTTGTGGACGGCACGGGCCATGTCGTTTGGTTCGACATCGAGTTCTCGCGGACCACGCGGCGCGATCTTGCACGGGCACTCATGGCGATCGCCGGAGACAGCCCATGATCAGTTCGGACGGCAATGCGCCGCCCGATTATTGCTCTGTTGCGGAATTGTCCCGTCTCGGCGTTGCATCGGCTGCGGCGTTGCTCCGTTTTTGGCGGCTCCGTTTCTGATTGCCCTCTCTCGGCAAACCGACGGAGCGTTGCCGGCGGGAACGCCGTTTCACCCGACCTGACGAGCGGCCTCCGCGACCAAGTCGTTGACGTGCCGCATTTCCCGCAAGTCGCAAGCCACTCGCGGATGCGCGAAGATTCGCACGCGTTTGACGTAGTCGTCGAACTGGCGCTGGGCAAGGGTGCAGATCACGGGCGAGACTTCCCCCAAGGACCGAAAGCGGTTCTGCTTGGCAAAGTAGATTTCGACATCGAACTCTACTTCGCGGGCCTGCGGCGGCGCGTCGAAAAGGACTTCATCAGGGGCGATCACTTTCCCCAATTCTTTGGCCGCCAGCGCGGCAAAACGTTCGGCGCAGGCCACCAACCAGGGATAAGGCCGCCGCGAAAGCAGTTTATAAACATCGCCGTCTTCGAACAAGCTGTACTGTGCAACGCGCTTGTACAACTGTCGCACCGGTCCGAACAGACCGAGCAGCAATCCCTCGGCAGGCCCCCCGGCAGCGGCTCGGAGCAGCTCGTCGATCATCGGCCCCTCGGTCAGCCGGAACATCGCATCGAGATCGAGCTGCCCATGCAGCATATAGAACGCCCGCTGAAGCATGGCCGTTGCCGCGCGCACGCCGTGATGCCAATAAACCTCGCTGAACATGACATAACGGGCGAAGACCATCAGCTCCGCGGCGGTTTTCCCCTTGTCCGTAATCGCCAGTCGATCGCCGGCCGAGTTCAAGCACAGGCTGCCCAAGAGGCGCTGCTGATCGAAGTGTCGGCCGTAGGGCACTCCCGCATGCAGGCTATCGCGAAACAAGTAATCCATTTTGTCGATGTCGATCGGACCGGAAAGAATGCTCTTGAGGATTCGCGGCGTCGGGCCGCTGGGACTTTCGCTGAGCAAGGCCACGATCCGCCGCGGATTGATCCCCCAATGCTCGCGGAGCACGTCGGCCAAATCGCTTTCGAGCAGGAAACTGTTGGCGAACAGCTCGTGTCGCGGCACGCCGGGCAGCCGAATGTCTTCGATCGCGTGACAGAATGGCCAATGGCCGATGTCGTGCAGCAGCGCCGCGGCAATCAACGTCTCTGCCGCTTCGACCGAAACAGCGGCGGCGAATCGGGCGTCGCCCGCCAACTGCCGCAAATAGAGCAACGCCAGCCGATAAACGCCCAAACTGTGCTCGAACCGGCTATGATGGGCGGCCGGATAGACCAACGAAACCAGCCCCAACTGGCTGATCCGCGAAAGCCGGCGGAACTCGGCCGTATCGATCAGCAGCCGCACGCGATCGGTTAACGGCACATCGGTTTCCGGCGGGATACGCACAATCTGCCGCCGAGTGTCGAGTGCCGCGATTTCCGGGATCTTGAGCAATTCCACCGTCAATAGCTCCGTCTCTCGATTCCGCCGCCCCGCCGGGCCGCCCCGCACGGCGACGGCCCGGCTCGTTGCCGGAGTTTACCCCAACCGTCCCCGGCGAGGAAGCCCGCCGTCAACCGGCGAAACATGGTTCCGCCGCATCGCCCGGGAGCCAATGGATCGAGCCGCGCGAAAGGAAAAGCCGGCGATGCGACTGTTGCGCGCCTCTGGTCCGATTCGCTTTGCTCTCGGCCGCTCTGTAGGGTTTTGCGAACCGACTCGGGAAGGCGCCGGCGTCGGGCCGCGCGTCTTGCCCTGTCTCAAAGGTCCCGTCAATATCGCCGGGCCGCTTCGAACCGCTTGCATTCGAAGCCCATCGCCAAGGCGGCGGGGCACCGCGATTGCACGACGCAGCCGGTTCTGCCACAATTGAGAACCGCACAAATGGCAAGACAACGATTCGGCGCCGTAATAGCAAGCCAGCGGCAAGGGATAGTGACGACTTTGGAGCATGAGCGTCGTGCGAAAGCCGATTCACCGGCAGGCGATTTCCGAATTGGGAAGGTATTTTGATCTGCTCACTGCGGTCGGGCCGTACAGACGACGGACTCGCTCGACCATAGCCATAGCGGAGCAAGAAAGATGTCGAGACTTCATGGCAGCGCAACACTTCGGCCTTGTTCGACCGGTCCGCGTCAACACCCGCGTCTGAACGAGAGCGACGAGCGTCATCGGGGCATGACGCATGTGTTTCTGTTTCGGGCGGCAATCGCAGCCGGGTACTATCTGATCTGGGGAGCGATGATGAGCATTGGCGCTGACACGGCAGGAGTTGCGAAGGCGAACAAAGCCGCCGCGGAGTTCATCCGCTTCCATGAAGCCGAAATCCGCCCGCTGGAGATCGAGGTCGCGCGTCGTTGGTGGGAAGCCGCAACGACCGGCAAAGACGAGGCGTTCGCGGCCAAACAGCGGGCCGAGGAACAGTTGGAGAAACGTCTGGCGGATCGAACGACGTTTTCGCGGCTTCGGGCGATCCGCGCCGACGGGCCGACCGACCCGTTGCTTCGCCGGCAGATCGACTTGCTTTATTTGCAATACCTGGGCCGGCAGATCGATCCCGCGCTGATCGAAGCCATGCTCGGCCGCAGCAACGCCGTGGAAAAGGCGTTCACCAATTACCGACCGAAACTCGACGGCAAAGAGCTGACCGACAATCAAGTGCGCGAAATTCTGCGGGAATCGCGCGATTCTGCGGAGCGCGAGGCGGTGTGGAAGGCCGGCAAGGCCGTCGCCCGAGTGCTGCTCGCCGACTTCAAAGAACTGGTGAAGCTGCGAAACCGCGCTGCGGCGCAATTGGGCTTCAAAAACTATCACGTCATGCAGCTTGCCCTGGCCGAACAAGATCAAGACGAGGTTTTGCGGCTGTTCGATCGATTAGACGAACTGACGCGCGACGCTTTCATCGAAGCCAAAGCCGAGATCGACGCCGAACTGGCCCGCCGCTGCGGCATCGAAGTGGCGGCGCTGCGGCCGTGGCACTATCACGATCCCTTCTTCCAAGAGTCTCCGGCCGTTTTCGCCGGCGCACCGAAGGAAGTCTATAAAAAGATCGACATCGTCAAGTTCTGCACCGAGTTCTTCGCCGGGATCGGGCTGCCGGTGGACGATGTATTCGCCAAGAGCGACTTGTACGAGCGCCCGGGCAAAAACCCCCATGCGTTTTGCATCGACATCGACCGAGCCGGCGATGTGCGCATCTTGTGCAACCTGGTGCCCGGCGAAGAATGGCTTTCGACCACGCTGCATGAACTGGGCCATGCCGTCTATTCCAGCAAGAACATCCCGGATTCCCTGCCTTATGTGCTGCGAACCGACGCTCACGCATTGAGCACCGAGGGCATCGCGATGATGTTCGAGCGGTTCGTGGGCAATGCTCAATTCCTTAAGGCGATGGGAGTCGAGATCGAGAATCCGGCCGCGTTCGACGCCGCCGCGGAGAAAATCCGCCGCAACCGGCTCTTGATCTTTTCGCGATGGGCCCAAGTAATGTTCCGTTTCGAGAAGGCCCTGTATGAAAACCCCGATCAAAACCTCAATGCCCTGTGGTGGGACTTGGTCGAGAAGTATCAGATGGTCCCCCGCCCCGAAGGCCGCGACGAGCCGGACTTCGCCGCCAAGATCCATGTGGTGACCGTGCCGGCCTACTACCACAACTACCTGATGGGCGAGCTGTTCGCCGCGCAGGTGCATCATGCCTTGTGCCGCGAGGTTCTCGGCGGGGTCGAGCCGCGCAAGGCCGTCTATGTAGGCAACCCGAAGGCCGGCGAGTTTCTCGTGAAGCGCGTCTTCGCTCCGGGGCGAACACTGTCGTGGCAGGAGCTATGCAAATTCGCCACCGGCGCGCCGTTGGAGCCGACGGCCTTTGCGTATGAGATCTCCGCGGGCAACCGGCGGCAACCGTGACTATCCCCCGCACGCTGAAACGATCGTGTTTCTCCTGCAAGATTTCTTGCCGGAGTTCCGCCATTTTCGTCTGACGTTTCCGCCCTGTTGCGCACCCGTCTCCGTCCCGCGCCACCCCGTTTCGGTCGGCTTCCCACCCGCATCGGGGCCGGCGAAACCGCTAGCCAGCGGGCGGCTTGGTCGTTAGGATGGAGACATCCGGTCGTTAGCGGACGGGCGGACATCCGGTCGGTAGCGGACAGGCGATCGGCGCCCGATTGGCGACGTCTCTCAATAAAACCGCGAAAGACGGAAAGCGGTTCAAACGGGGACCGCACGCAAGAGAGCCGCTTCGTTGCGCCAGCGGCCGCTTTCGCAATCGTGTGGAACGAGTTCTACCTCGCACGGCGTGAAACGAGTTCTTTCTCGCCGGAAAGAAGCGACCATTTCACCGCGCGAGGAATAACGTTCTCTATCGGTTCTCGTCCGCTCTCGGCGCCGCAGCGCGACAGGTCCTTCGGCGTCGATGTCGGTTTGTACGGACAACTCGGCAGGCCCGTTTACAGCGATTTCCCCAGGAGCACTATGGCAGTCCCGCAAGTCGTCATCGTCGGTCGGCCCAACGTCGGCAAGTCGAGCCTTTTCAATTGGCTGGCCGGACGCCGAATCGCCATTGTCGATGCCACCGCAGGCGTAACCCGCGACCGCGTAACGCATTTGGTCGAGCTTCGCGGGCGATTTGTCGAGTTGGTCGATACGGGGGGCATGGGCTTCGACGATCCCGACAATCTGTCCGTGCAAATCGAGCAACAGATTCAAGCGGCGATCGACTCGGCATCGATCATCCTCTTCGTGGTCGATACCCGCGCGGGCCTGACACCCGCCGACGAAGAGGTGGCGCGTCGCCTCCGCTACACCAACGTGCCGGTCATCTGCGTGGCCAACAAGACCGACACCGAGGCAATGGCCGTCGAGGCTGAAGCATTCTACAAGTTCGGCCGGCCTCTGGTTCGCACCAGCGTTCTGCAAAATCGGGGACAAGAGGAATTGCTGACGGCGATCTATCAGAAGCTGCCGCCCGCCGAAGACGAAAGCGGCCCCCCGCCCGAAGCCGAGATGAAGCTGGCCATCGTCGGCCGCCGAAATACCGGCAAAAGCACCTTCATCAACACGCTGGCCCAGGCGGAACGGATGATCACCAGCGAGGTTCCCGGCACCACCCGCGACAGCGTGGATGTGCGGTTCACCCTCGACGGCAAGACCTTCTTGGCGATCGATACTCCCGGACTGCGCCGCACCAAGTCGTTGGCCGGCGACATCGAGTTCTACGGGCTGCATCGGGCCCAACGCAGCATCCGCCGCGCCGACGTCGTTTTGCTTTTCTTCGACGCCACGCAACGCATCAGCAAAGTCGATAAGCAACTTTGCGACTACATCGCGCAAGAGTATAAGCCGTGCATCTTCGTGGTCAACAAGTGGGATCTTCAGGCCAAGGCCATGCCGACCGAGAAATGGGTCGCCTACCTGCGCGATACCTTCCGGTCGATGGCCTACGTGCCGATTGCCTTCATTACGGGCCAGACGGGCAAGAACGTCAAGGCGATGCTCAACCACGCCCAAATGCTGTTCAAACAGGCGCGCCACCGCGTGGCCACCGCCACCTTGAACAAACTCGTGCAATTGGCCGTCGAGCGCAATAGCCCGCCGCTCTACCGAAATCGGCCGCCGAAGATCTACTTTGCCACCCAAGTGTCGGGGCAGCCGCCCACCATCGTGCTTTTCTGCAATAATCCGGAGGCGATTTCGCCCAGCTACCGCCGATATCTGCTCGGCGTCTTCCGCGACCATCTGCCCTTCGGTGAGGTGCCAATCAAGCTCTATCTTCGAAGGCGGGCCGGCGAAAGCGACGAAGAGTAACCGCCGAGGCCTCGTCCGCCCGATGGGCCGACGCCGCCCGAAGGGGGTGCCCGACAATCCGCCCGCGAATAGAATGGAACAAGCGGCGCAGCAAACAGGAACAGGGGCATGAGAAGTGCTTTTCCGGCATGCCCCTCGACCGCCCGCACGCCGTTGACCGATACCGCTATCCTCACGATTCCACGAGAAACGTCTATGGCCACGGCAACCAAGCCCGACGCTTTTGAAACCTATCGCTCGCTGGACGATGCCGAGCTGACCGCACGCATTCAGGCGGTCCGCACGGCCCTGGGCAAGCAACTGCTGATCCTT
>Ga0308414_1000619_pt1 | contig 22892 bp, 22 predicted proteins | sample HotsprSampleOS50_FD_205667 | JGI IMG/M metagenome (GOLD analysis project Ga0308414, IMG submission 205667) | Hot spring phototrophic mat microbial communities from Octopus Spring, Yellowstone National Park, Wyoming, United States - 20090730_OS50 ...
TGCGCTAAACATAATGACCCCTGTTCAAAAAAAATTAATTCAGTCTCTAAATTCTTTGATTGAGTTTCAATCTGAACTGGCTTTAAACTCTTCTAAGGAATTAGAAGAAAAAGTAGATTTTTTCGTGAGATTTTTATTTTTCATTTTAGGTGGTTCATTTATATTTGTATTGTTTATAGGGTTTTCTGTTACCCGTTCTACAGCTACTCCAGTAGGAAAACTCACTCAAGCTATAGAAGAAATCAAAAAAACTGGGAATCTATCTACTCGGCTACAGTTTAAGACTATAGATGAAGTAGGCTTACTTTCTGAAGCAATAAATTCTTTCTTAGATATTTTTTCTAACTTACTTAAAGATGCAGACATGCTGACTCAAGCAGCAGTAGCTGGTAAGCTTTCAACTAGAGCTGATTCTTCACGTTACGTGGGTGATTTTAAAAAAATTGTAGATGGAGTAAACGCCACTTTAGATGCAGTAATAGGTCCACTAAATGTAGCTGCTAGTTATATAGATAAGATTTCAAAAGGAGAAATCCCACCTCAAATTACCGAAACTTATAACGGTGACTTTAATACTATAAAAAATAATTTGAATACTTTAATAAATACACTCAACCGGTTTAACTCTGAAATGACAAAGATGACTTCTGAACAAAAAGCAGGTGATATTGACTCTTATATTGATCCAACTCATTTTCAAGGATTTTATAAGGCTATGGCTGAAGGAGTAGTAGAAAATGTCAAGCTACATATAGATAATATATTAGAAGTCTTAGGAGTTATGGGAGAGTATGGGGAAGGAAATCTAAGTATAGAACTACGAAAGCTCCCTGGTAAACAAATTATTGCAAATCAAAAATTAGATATAGTTCGTTCAAACTTAAAATTAGTTACAGAAGAAGTAAACCTTCTTATTTCTGCAGCTTTAGAAGGAAAGCTTTCTACTCGTGGAGATTCAAGAAAATTTAAAGGTGCCTTTGCTCAATTAGTGATAGGAATTAATTCTACTTTAGATGCAGTAATAGGTCCACTAAATGTAGCTGCTAGTTATATAGATAAGATTTCAAAAGGAGAAATCCCACCTCAAATTACCGAAACTTATAACGGTGACTTTAATACTATAAAAAATAATTTGAATACTTTAATAGTAAACCTAAATACCTTTATTGACGAAATGGCAAAGATGAAAACTGTACATGATGCTGGAGATATTGACTACAAAATCCCAGAAGAAAAATTTCAAGGGGTATACCAAAAAATGACCGCTGGAGTCAATGAACTAACTCATTCTCAAATTACAATGAAACGAAGAGTCATAGATTATGTAGCTTCCTATAGTAAAGGTGATTTTTCTCAAGTAATGGAGAGACTTCCAGGTAAAAAAGTTTTTATTAACAATGCTTTAGATTTACTTAGAAAAAATATGATGGCAATCAACGAAGAACTTCAAAAAATTATTGAAGGAGCTAGTTCTGGAAATCTTTCTGTAAGAGGAGACACAAACCGATTTGACTATGCTTTTTACTCTAATATGATTCAAGGAGTAAACAACACTTTAGATTCTGTAATGTATCCGCTCAATGAAACTATAACAGCTATGTCAAAGGTAGCATCAGGTGACTTAAATGCTGGAATGGAAGGAGATTATAAAGGAGACTTTAAAAAACTTAAAGAATCAGTGAATATTACAATAGGAAAGCTAAGAGAAATTGTCCTAAAACTGAGAAAAGTTTCACTTGAGATCAGTCAAAATGCTAACCAAATTAGTTCTACAGCACACAACTTAAGTTCAGGAGCTACCGAGCAAGCAGCCAGTGTAGAAGAATCTTCTGCCTCTATTGAAGAGATTACTGCGACGATTGTTCAAAACAATGATAACGCAAAAATTACAAATAACATGAGCCAAGCTTCAGCTAAAAAAGCAGAAGAAGGTGGGAAAGCTGTCCTAGATACTCTAGAAGCTATGAAGTCTATTGTAAAGAAAATTCATATTATAGAAGAAATTGCTTCTCAAACAAATTTACTCGCAGTGAATGCCTCTATTGAAGCAGCTAGAGCTGGGGAGCATGGTTTAGGTTTTTCTGTAGTAGCTACAGAAGTAAGGAAATTAGCTGAAGGAAGTAAGGTAGCAGCTAAAGAAATTAGTGAACTAGCAGCAAATAGCTTGCAAGTAGCTGAAGATGCTGGAAACTTAATTCAACAAATTATTCCCGATATAAAGAAAACAGCTGACCTAGTTCAAGAAATTTCTTCAGCATCTGAAGAACAAAAAACAGGTATGGAGCAAATAACAACAGCTATAAATCAGCTAAGTACTGTCGCTCAAAGTAACTCTCAAGCAGCTGAGTCAATGGCTGCTACCTCTGAAATCTTAAAAAAACAATCCCAAGAACTAAAAGATACTGTAACTTTCTTTAAAGTTCAGGAGTAAACAACAAATTTTAAAAAAGGTTAGCTCATGAATATCCTAAGAAAAGTAGATGAAATAGAAATCTTCTTTTATGAAGAAGACGCTACAAATGATCCTCAAAACTTAAGAAGTGCTTTTGAAGAAATGCTAGAAATAATAAATTTACCAAGAGTACGTCTGAAATTTTGTGAGGTAACTAGTTTTCGACTAGAGTCATTAGCTTTAATCTTTAGCTTTTTTAAAACCTTAAAACAAAAAGGGATCACATCTGAGCTTTTAGTTCCAGAAAGATTAGAACATTTTTTAAAACAATTTCATACAGAAAAGATTCCAGATCTCACTACAAAGTTAGAGCATACGGGGTAAAACATGGAACTAGATTCTTTAATATCTGACTTTGTATCAGAAGCCTTAGAATTATTACAAAAAGCAGAAACTCGTATCTTAGAACTAGAAGAAGATTATAATATTGAAAAACTTCATTCTATATTTCGAGCCTTTCATACTATAAAGGGAAACTCGGGTATGTTTGGGTTTCATGTAATCCAAGAATTGTCCCATAAATCAGAAGAAATTTTAGATGCTGTTCGTTCAGGACATTTACCTTATTCTAGAGAATTAGCTGACTTACTTTTAAAAAGTATAGATAGATTAAAGCAAATTCTAGCTGATATTTATAATGAAAAAAATTATTTAATAAGTGATCTTATAGAAGAAATTACTAATTTTGCACAACCCTCACATACCCAAACTTCCAAAGAGGTTTCTGTTCGAGAAGAAGCTCCTAACTTAGAAATTCTCTACTCAGAACAAATCAAACTAGCTTTAGAAAAAAAATTAAATCTTTACTATTATCTTTTTGAGTTGTTAGAAGATTCAAACTTAACGTTAGACGAATTAGAAAATAAACTAAAACTAGTCGAAAATGAGGTTCTTTCTAGAGGTTTAGACTATTATTCTATACCACTGATTTATGAAAAAAAAATTTCTTTACCTTATTATTTTTTAATACTTACGCAGGAAAATATAGATGCTTTTGAAACAAAGCTAGGTTTAAAAGCCAAACAAAAAATTACCCTACACCTTCACACACAGCAAAAAACAGAAGAAAAAACAAACAATATTACTACAAATCAGACAGATTTCTTGCGAGTAAAAATTGACTTGTTAGACGATCTTATCAACTTGGTAGGAGAAACCATAATTACTAGAAACCAACTTTTACAGCGAGCACCACTCTGGAATGATCCAGAGGGTAGTTCTATTCTCTCTAGAATGAGTCAACTTATTACTCAACTTCATACTAAAATTATGAACACTAGGCTTCAAGAGTTAAGCACTGTGTACCAGAGAATTTCCCGTATTGTGAGAGATACATCTAAGTCACTTGGAAAACAAGTAGAACTTAAGTTGGAAGGTGGAGAAGTAGAGCTAGATAAAACTATGATTGACACTATTTTAGATGCACTAGTACACCTCATACGTAACTCTATTGATCATGGAATTGAAACTCCTGAAGAGAGAAAAAAATTGGGAAAATCACAAGAAGGTCTGATTTCTATACGTGCATCTTTACAAACTGGAACAGTAAGAATTCAAATTGAAGATGATGGTAGAGGACTAGACTATGAAAAAATTAAACTTTCAGCTATCAAGAGAGGTCTACTTACAGAATCTAGAGCTCAAGAAATTTCTAATGAAGAACTTACAGAATTTATTTTTTTACCAGGGGTAAGTACAAAGGAAAATATTACTGAAACCTCCGGTAGAGGTGTAGGAATGGATGCAGTGAGGAATGGGCTGAAAAAAATTGGAGGAACTATTCATCTAACTAGTGTAACAGGACAAGGACTAAAAATTACTGCAACTATTCCTCAAACTGTTTCAGTAATTTCTTGCTTACTTATTTTAGTAAATGGGAGAAGGTTTGCTATCTTTCAAAAATATATTGCTGAACTTTTACAATTTGAGGAAAAAAATTATAGCGTTATAAATGGACATGGAATGTATCAACTTAGAGAAAATCTTATTCCAATCATCCACTTAGGAAAACTTCTCTATGGTGAAGATATTCAGAGTAAACAACAAAACTCATATATAGTTATAATTCGACTCGATACATATTATTTTGGTCTGTTATTTGATGAAATGCTAGGTACTGAAGAAATAGTAATTAAACCATTAGGGGAGCATTTTAAAGGAATTAAACTTTTTTCAGGTGCAACCATAATGGGGGATGGAGAAGCTGTTTTAATTTTAGATGTATTTGGAATTGCAGACTATACTGGAATTCATACAATTGAAGTTAAAACCAGTAAAGAAATTATTTCTAAAACAAAAGAGAGAGGAAAAGGATATGTATTATTTGAAAGTTCAAGTCAATATTTTGCTACTCTTTCTAGTTCTATAGTAAGTATAGAAAGAATTTCAACTCAATCCATTTATCATATTTCAAACATAGAAGTAATTGAATATAAAAATGACATAGTTCCCATCCAAAGACTAGAAGAAATTTATAACATAGAAAAGCAACCTGACCAAAAAGAAAAATTTGTATTAATTTGTAAAATAGAAGAAAGATATTTAGGAATTTTAATTGACAAAGTTTTAGATGTAATAGAAAGCTTACAACTAGTTCCTTCTTCACAACATTGGCAAGGAGAAGGAATTTTAGGACATGCTCTTTATGACCAAAAACCCACAATTTTAGTTGACATAGAAGCTATTTTAACTAAAGTTAATCATACTAAATTTAAATGGCTTGGCAAAGTAATAGAAGAAACTATGTCATTGGAAGTCAAGTAATGGAAGACAAACTTCAACTTTTAATCTGGGAAACAAATGGACAACTCTATGCAGGAGACGTCAAGTATTGCCTAGAGGTTCAAAATGGAAAAAAAATTCTAGACGTACCACATTCCAAAAAATATATTACAGGAATTGTCAACTTACGGGGAGATATTGTTACTGTTTTAGATCTTTTTGTGCTTATGGAACAAAAAGATCTCCCCGATAAAAATAAAGCAGTTATTATACGATTAAAAGATAACGATAAACAAGTAGCAGTAATGGCTGATTCAGTGTTTGAAGTAATCGAATTGCATTCAAATATGTTAGAATCTGCAGAAAATCACTTGAGTGAAAAAGAATTTAAATATATTCCCTACATAGCACGTAGGGAGAATCATTTAATTTTAATTGTAAATATACCGGAGTTGTTTGTTATTCATTGAGGTATTATGGCTAAGACAGTTTTATTAGTAGATGATTCAGGAACCATGAGAAATATTTTAGCTCAAGCCCTATCTTTTTCAGGGCTAGAATTAGTAAAGCTAGAAGCAGAAGATGGAGAAAAAGCTTTAGAACTTTTTAAAACTAACAATATTGATCTAATAATTACAGACATTAACATGCCTAAAATGGATGGGCTCACTCTTATTGCAGAAATTAGAAAACTTTCAAAAACTGTTCCAATTCTTGTGTTAACTACTGAATCTAAAGACACTCTCAAGCAACAAGCTCTCTATATGGGGGCAACAGGTTGGATTATAAAACCCTTCAAGCCTGCTCAAATTATTTCTTTACTTAAAGAGACCCTAAATCAAAACAAAGTTTCATGAGAAAGTCCTTCTACATAGTCTATATATTCTTGCATTTGAAATTTCCGTAAAGCAGCATCAGTAGACATGTAGCGAATATTTCCAAAAATATTTCTTTCAGGAAACCAAGGTCTATCAAAAAGTCCAAAACACCACAAAATTCCTGTATAAGAGTTAGGATTTCTTCCATCTAAAGCATATTTATTGTTAAAATCCTCTAATATTTCAAAAGCTTCTTCTAAACTAGAAGTCCATTCAATAACTTTTTTACCCCAGAGCATTCTCATATAATTGTGCATTTTTCCCGTAAAAACCAACTCTTTTTGTGCAAGGTTCCAAAGTTTATCGTGAGTTACAAAATTTTCAAGCTGTAATTTTGTATATAAATGCTCTCGTTTGTCTTCTTTATGCTTGAGATTATTTTTTTTTAGCCAATCAGGTAATATGCTTAAGTCTTTTCTAAAACTTGGCTCTAAAAAAAACATAAGATAACCTATATCTCTCCAAGTTAAAAGTTCATCTAAAAACCCATAAATAGAAGGATTATTGTGAAAAAATTCTTTTTTCCCTATTTGGGATAAATTTAAGTTTTCAATACTCCAATTTTCTTTAGAGTTTAAATTTAAAACAGAACTTACAATTTCATCTATGCTAATATATCCAAAGTGAATATAAGCTGAAAGTCCCGACACAGGACTTACTTGTGGGGAGTGTGGATTAGATCTACCTTCTTCATAGTGTAAAATTTTTTTACTTAAAAATTCTTCAAGTAAAATTAAAGCTTGTTTTCTTCCACCTTTTGTAGGAACTACTGAAACTTGATTTTGGAAAGAAATTTCGTTTAGAATTTCATTTATACTTTTTGTTCTTGGGTTCCAAGTTGGAAGAGGTGGAGTCTTTTTCCAACTTGGTAAATTTTTTATAGAAGGATTTTTATTTGAAATATGTCGAAAACTCTCTGGAAATAATTTATGGATCCTAGGTCGTAAAATTCTAGCTGCTGAAGCAAATTCTCCATAGAGTTTTAATGGAATAACTCCATTTCCATCTATAGAGTAAAGAGGAACTAAAATCTTATTTGCTAGTTTTGTTGTTTGCTCTGGAATAATAAAACATGGAAAGTCATCAGTTACAACTGCTACTGCCTTTTCACATATAGACTTTAAAACTCCTCTAGCAGGGTTTTTAGAAGTTTCAACAAAACTCCAATAAGTAAAACCTTTTTCTTCTGCTTCAAAAAAATTATTTTCCATCCCTTCCAATATAAACCGATGGATTCTTGTTGAGTTCCAAGGATAATCCATACGAAGTCCTTCGTAAACCACAAGAGGCTTTTTATATTGTTCAGCTAGAGAAACAGCAAAGTCTAAACTATGATTATACTCTAATCTACGATAAGCCTGCATCCAATAGAGAACATATTCTCCCTTTACATTTGGAGAAAAATTATTTACTATACGAATGCGTTCTTTTTGCATCTGCAAATTATCTTTCACGTCTTGTAAAATTGTTTATTGTTTCATAAAACCAAAGAATGATTTGATATAAAAAAGCAGGTGAAATTGTCATGTAAGAAGCTCCAAATCCAACTGGCTTGTCAAATTTAGCCTCGGGGTTTACCCAACTAACTTTAGCAATTCCATCAAAAGTAAAACCTTTTAGTTTCATTTTAAAACTAAAGTGTTCTCCTACAGAAATGTTTTCACTAGTAGAAATATAAAAGCCTCTTTCTGAAACGTTAATTACATCTGCAGAAAACTTCTTTGAACCATATTGAATTTCTACCCCTTGAAGAGTAGTAAATCTAGGTAAAAGCTTGGTAGATAAAAACCTATCTAAAATTTCTGCTTCTTTAGAAAGACGAGAAATTAAAAATCGAAATCCTATATTTTCCCCATCTTCTCGAACCCATAGAGCTGGTGCTTGCCAGTCTAGTCCATCTAAATCTAACTTTATGGTAACTTTAGAATTTTCAGGAACATTTCCTTCCACTTTAGCTAAGCAACCTGTAGGACTTATATCCATGGTTACTAAACGCAGAGTAGTATTATCTTCTAGTTTTACATTTCCTCCTATAGGAATTTCAATTCTCCATTTTTTACGAAACCCTCTTGGAATTAAAGTTAAGTAAGGAGTGGAAATTTCTTTTGTAAGAAAGTAAGCAATAACAAAAAAAGGAGCAAGAGTATAGATCATATTCCAAATAAACTTTTCTTCTATTCCTTGAACTACTAAAAGATAAGTTCCATGTCCGATGAGTATAAAGTTAAACAATAAAAAAAGGACATAAGCCCACCTCTTGACTCCTAAAATTCCAATTCCTAAAACAAAAGCCATTAGATTTAAAGATAAACTCAAAGGACCAAAAGTTGAAAAAACTCTTTTAAATTCCAGTGGATCCATGTTTAAGTTAGAAGCAGTTGCAAAATAACTAAAGCTGGGAACAAGAATATAAAAAAAGCCAATGATAAGAATAGGAATTGGAAGGTTTCTAAAAGATACAGGAAATATTTTTCTAAGCATTATGGACTCCTTAAAATGAATGTTTTTAAACTTTTTAAATTTTATCTTTGATTTACAAATACAAGTATTTTTTTATTATCAAACATTCAACTAAATAAGATTTTATAAGAATTCAAAAAACAAATTGCTTTTAGAAATGAGCACTAGGGACGGTTTAAAAAAAATCACAACTTCAAAAAAAAATTGACAAAAAAAAATTTTTATTGAATTATATACTTATGCAAGGTAAAGCTTTATTTTCTCTTCTTTTCTTTTTATTTTTTCCTCTCTTTCCACAAGATAGAGGATTTGCTAATATTGTAGTTGGAAAGGTTTTTGTTAAAAAATCCAAAACACTCCCCTAAGCAAATTTCTAAAGGTGAATTTATAGAGGTAGGCGATATAATCCTGACAGGAAATGGCTCTAGTTTGACTTTTACTTTTCAAAAATCAGAATTTAAAGTTTTAGCCAACTCTACCTTTACAGTCCAAGAATTTCCCACACAAGAAAAAGAAGGAAATGTAGAAGTAAAGTCGGGATTTGCTTGGTTTAAGCTAGCAAACTTAGGTAAGTTGGGATTTAAAGCTAACCTACCACAACAGCTGCAGTGAGAGGGACTGCTTTTGCTGTGATTTATGACGATAAAACAAACGTGGCTATGAATTGTATCTGTCATGGACAAGTAGAGGTAACTCCTGATAAAGGGCAACCTACTTTAGTTTCTAAAGGAGAAGGTTCTAGTGTTCTAAAAGACTTTCACAATGTAGAAAAAGTTTCTTACAAAGGAGAAATTGAAAAGCTCGATGCACTCATTGGTTTTAAGAAAAAAGTAAAAGAAAGTCCTGTGCTAACTAAAAGGTTGCCTTTCTTGTCATAAACCTAAAGGCTGGGAAATCAAAGGAATAATAAAAGATTCAACTTATCAAAAATAAGTTTTTGACTTAAAAACTAAGCATGGCTTTAAAGAAAAGTTGCCTGTCTTTACGGTCTAGATAGCTTAAAACACTATTGGAGTTTGAATCTTTAAACTGTTTCAAGTATTCTTGTTCAGTAGTTTCATTTCCAGTAAAAGTTTGAATATAAATCTTTTTAGGATACCCATTTTTATCAAAGTTTTTTACTTCTGCATAACCTATTGCAAATCGCAAGTTGGATTCATATATGTACTCAATAAATCCAAGATCTCGAAAGAAGTTTTCTTTTGAGCGATAGTAAGAATTTGTATCTAAATAGTGGTAAAATCCATCAAATTTATTGTTGTATACTCCAACTATTCCATTGTTTCCATTACCAAACTCCTTTCGATAACCAAAAGTAAGATTTTGATACGAAAGACTCAACCAAAAATAAGTCCCTTTTCCTGCTAGGTCTGTTTCATATTGGGGTAACTTTGAAAAATTTAACCTATCAAAAGTACTTCCACCATATTTTTTTTGTAGAATCCTCCTATTCCAAAGTTAATAATTTGTTTCCAGAGTAAATTTATTTCTAATCCTAATGTCTCTGTCTTTAAGCTACGTAAATCTTTTATAAGTAAAGTATTTGGATTACCATCGCTGGTTATACATTTAGATTTGCCTTCAATGCATTCATCTCCAGCTTGACCAAAAAAATTTCCTAATCTACCTAATAGATGCAACCCTAAAAAAAAATTTTCTAGTTTTTTTTCTAGTGATATTCGCGAGTAGAGATCTACTGCACTAGAATCTGAACTTTGTATTTCTTTGTAACCCTCTCCATTCATCACTCCTAAGTAAAATTGAAAAATTACATAAGATAATAAGGTAGATACACCTATGTCTGCAGGTTGAGGAGCAAAGGACATAGATTCCATAGGAGCCTATATATCTCCAATTCCATAAATCTTTCCATTGAGTATAAACATGTGGAAGTTCTTGGATTCCAAAAATAAGTTTTAAACTAAATTCTGATATTTTCCAAGTCTTTTGTACGTTTGCACGCCTTATTTGTAATATGTATGGGTTAGCTTTATTTCCACCATTGACTTGTGTGTCTGCACTTATGGTACTATTTCGTGTGAGTTCTCCCCATACTTCTAAGGAAAGATTTTTTTCTTCTCAATCTTTAGATATCATAAGTAATGTCCATGGCATAGAAAAGCCTGTTCGTTCGTTCAAACCTATTAGATGTTCAACTGGAACTATCTCGAAGTCTATAGCCAAAAGTAGGAGTAGCTATCAAATTGAGTTTTAATCCATAATAGGTTTGGTTGTAACAATTTTTTCTGAAAAAATAGGAGAAAAAAACATTCCAATAAAAAACAAAAAAATAAGTAAAAATTTAATTTCATCAGTACTCCACCAATATTTAATAATCAACCTAGAAAAAACTTTTAGATAAGATCTGATGGATACATTTGGTTTTCTAATTTTTGTAAATAAATTTTAGCTACAGTATCTTCAGGATTGATTGAATAAACTTCCTTTAATAATACTATAGCTTCTTTGGTATGATTTGTTTCTACTTGATGAATTGCTTCTTCATATTGCTGTAAGGTCCTTAGCTTTTTTGCAATTTGTTCTTCTTTGTCTGAATTAAAACATTCATAAATCTGCAAAGTCTCTGTTTTTCCCTTTACATTGAGCTTTTGTAACTTTCGTAAATAATATTTTTCCTTGTTTTGAATTTTATTTTTCATAGTTTCTGTAATAAGGATAGGGATTTTAAAAATTCTCGTTAAACCTTGAATCCTTGCAGCAGTGTTCACAGCATCTCCAATGACAGTAGTATCTAATCTTTCCTGAGAGCCTACAGTACCTAAAATTGTTTTTCCATAATTGATACCAATCCCCATCTCAATATAAGGAAGGTTTAGATGTTGAATTCTCTGATTAAATTCTTTGAGTCGTAGACGCATTTCAATGGCAGCATCTAGAGGAAAATCTGCAGTACAATCAAATAGAGCCATGATTTCATCCCCAATGAATTTATCAATAAAACCTTTATATTTTAAAATTATAGGATTCATAATTTCAAAGTAAGCATTTAAAAATTCAAAAGCCTGTTGGACCGATAGCTTTTCTGCTAGGGTAGAGAAGTTTTGAATATCATTAAAGAGTATAGCTAGTTCTTTTTCAATGGCATCCCCTTCTTTGACATCTAGGATGGTTTCTTTTTGAAGGATGTTAGCGAAGTGCTTGGGAACAAAACGAGAGAAGGACTCTAACATAATGACCTTTGTATTTAATAACTCATTTTGAGCTTTTTCTTTTTCTTTTTTTAAGACGTTAATTCTATCTGCTAGCCCAATAGAAAGTAATACAACTTCTAAAGCAGACCCAATTTGTATACTATAATCAGTAAAAAAATTGCTAGGGACTTTTCCAAGTTGTTTTAAACCTAAAAAAAACATTCCAACTAATACTGAAGTCCAGGCTATAATATAAAAACGGGCTGGCTTCCAACCTCTCTTATAAGATAAAAAACCCCCTGTTAGAGAAAGTACAACAAATGGTAAAATAGTATAAGTTGGAATTTTTACAACAATTTGATAAGGTAAAAAGAGGCTCAGTGGCATTATGGTAAAAAACACTATGTTTGCCCCAAAAAGTATTTTATAAAGTTTAGGTGTGAGTTCTTTTAATCTTAAAAACTGAATAGTAAAAATACCTGCAAAGAAAACTAAAAAACCAATAGTAATAGGTAAAATGACATTTCCAAAACGAGGAGAATTTGGCTATAACAATTCATAGGCATATCCAGAATAAATAAGTGAAAATAAAATTATTCCAAAGGTATAGAGGATATAATATAAATAGTTTACATCTTTAATACTCAGCAGTAGGAAAATGTTATAGAAAATCATGGCAAACATAATCCCATAATAAATACCTTGCACATATTGCTCTACGTGTTCTTTTTGAATAAAAAAATCATAAGAAATAAGGCGGAGAGGTATTTGAACAGATCCTTCACTTTTTATTCTCAAGAAAACTTCATACTCTTGTTGAGGTTTGAGTTCTAAAGGAAATAAAAAATTTTTGTAAGAAATTTCTCTTTGTGGGAATGGTCGTAAATCTCCAGTTTGGATAGTTTTTATAACTTTGTTTGACTCTAATAAATAGTAATCGACTTCATCTAATAATGGATAAGATAATTCTAATAAGACTTTATTATTTATATCTTTGAGATTCGTTAATTTAAAATAAATCCAAAAAGAACTATTTGTATAACCAAAATTAGGTACGGGTTTTTCAGACTGCTTAAATTCCTGAATTTTAGTTTTCATAGAATCTACAGTTTCTGTATGAGTTTTATCTTCAAATAAATAAAGACTTTTACCTATACTTAGCTCATCTATTTGCTGGATTAGAATTGGCTCTATTTCTCTAGAAGATAACTGAAATGGAAAAATCAAAAAATACACACAAAAAGAACTTTTTTCATGGGAAATATTAAATTTTAGCTTAGGAAAATTTCAATGACTTTTTTTTGTGTTAATAAAATTATTTATATGACAAGAAAAAACCCCATCTTTTCCTAAAATCCACTGGTCTTTCAATTCTATCTCTAAAGGCTCTAGTAAATTTTTTAATTCATGAAATAAAATCCAATCTTGTTCACTAGGTTTACAAGTTTGCTCAGGATGATTGTGAGCAATTAAAGCAGAAGTAGCACAGTCATCTAAGAGGATTTTTGCTATGTCTCTAAAATGTACTCCTACTTCTTGTAAGCTACCTTTTGAGAGGAGTTCAATTCTTTTGAGAGAATTTTCAGGATCAAAAGAAACTAAGTAAAAGCACTCTCTTCGTTCTGCTCTAGTTCTCCAAATTAAATGTTTGAGTAGTTCTTCTCCATCCCATTCTTTAGATCTATTTGAAAAAAAAGTTTCTAACTGAACTCGCTTGATAATTTCTTTAATGGAAACTAAAATAGCAGTTTTAGCCCTACCTAGACCTAAAGACCTATCTAACAAGGTAGGCTGTGAAAACAAAATCCCAGCTAGTCCATCAAAATCTTTAAGTAAACCCTTAGCTAGTTCATCTACAGGTTTTTTCTTAGTACCTGTACCTAAAAGGATAGCTAAAAGTTCCCAATCCTCCAGTTTTTCGGGATCTCTTAAAGCCTGTCCTCTTGGATCTAGCTGAGTTTGCTTTTTTACAAGAGAAGAGTTCAGATTTTTTTGAGATTGCGAATAGTAAGTTCGCTTAAGCTGGAGGAGAACTTATTCCCATCTTGTACAACTTCCCCTGAAAAAACCTCTGCAAGATAATCTTCAAAGGTTCTTTCATATTTAGAATGAGGAATGGCACGAAGTTGACGTACCTCTCCAGCTAAACCACCTCTTCGCTGCCTATGGTAAACAGGATACTCTAAAGATTTAATGACCATATTACTCCTCCGCTCTAAAAATTAGACAACATAATTTTTTATCTTGTTTTACTTTGTAAAAATTTTTATACTTATCTATCATACATTTTTGATAACAATTGAAAATACTAAACATATATTACCATATACCTACTTTTTGTATAGTATTTTTTTTCATTAAAAATATTTTTTCACATAATTTATCTTACTATCCTACCCCGACAAAATAGATGAGTTTTAAAATTTTTTTTAAAATTTTTTTTGTTTTACCCATTTTTACAGCTTAACTTAAAAATTTTTTCTTCCTTAGTTTTGTGAAAATTTGGAGTTTTCTACTGATTTTTAGTATTCAAAGCCTTTGTGCTTTTGAGCCTTTTTCACCTTTTTTAGATGGAAGTTTCTTTAGTTTGTTTTTTAGAGAAGATTCACTTTCTAAATCAAGAGGTTTAGAAGGAGGTTATTTTAAAGGCTGGTTAGGACAGGGAGTAAATTTTGGACTAGGTGGAAAAGAATTTCTTTCTTCTACTAAGGTAAATCAAAAAGATTTTTACTTATCTTTATTTTATAATTATGAGTTTTTTGGTTTTTGGGTTCAATATGGAAATCTAGAATCTTCTTTAGGATTTTTTTTCTCTGTTCACGATGAAAAACAAATTTTCTTTCAAAGAAAATGGAATAAATACTATGGATTTACAAGAGATAGTTTAGGGTTTCGTTCTGGAAAAAATTTTTTTCTAAACTTAGAAATTTCGCGTTTTTATTTTCAGGAAACTGAGTGGGAATTTGCTTTTGGACTAGGATTTAAATATAGTAACTATTACGCCTATTCATTAATACATTTTCCTGAAACAAACAAAGAAACTTTTTCTGGAGCAATTTCATACTTCTCACCTAGAGAGCCTAAAAGTCTGATTCGTGAAAACTTTGTCTATGAACAAATTCAAAAATTACCTAAAAAGCCATTAAAAAGAAAAAAATTATTTTTTAAAAAAATTTTTTCTTCTACTTTAGTTGTTGTTCACCCTCTCAGTTTAAATGAACTATTGTCAAAGGGAATTCCTCTCAAAGAAGCAATTCTCATTCAAAAAGCTAGTCAAAATACAGCAGACTACTTTCGTCTACTGAAAACCTTGCCTAAAGACACAAGAGCAAAATGTCACTTACTCCAAGCAGAAAAAAATAAGTTGGAGGAAGAGGAATGAAGTTAGTTTTTAGAAGTATAGTTTTCTTAGTATTTATAAAAAATTTATGGACTGAAGAAATTTTACCCATTCGCACACAAGTTGGATTGACTTCTCAAACTTTACAATCCCGCTATGTCAATAGAGAAGACTCTACTAAAGAAAATTTTTTTTTAGAAACAAGATGGGAAGAAAATACAAATTTATTTTTTGAAAAAAGAGAAACTCGAACTTTAGGTTCTTTTGAATTAAAAAGAAAATGGTTTTACACCTCAATCGGACATAGATATAAGCCTATTTCAGGATTTTATTTTTTAAGAGATGTAGAGTTTTATTCAGCTTTTCAAAATCCCGAAGTTGCTATCGTTGAACAACCCATTTATCAATCTAGTTTTTTAGGTTGGAATCCTTTTGGATTTGGAGGTGGGATCTTTTTAGGACAAAAATTTAGTGAAAAGCAACCTGGAATTTACTTTCATTTTCCAAGTCAAATTTTTTCCTTTGCTTATTCTAAAGAACAAGAATTTTACTTTGCTTCTGTAAATCTAAGAGATTGGAAGTTACATCCTTCTAGTTGGTTACTTACTATTAGAGGGGAAGGAATTGGAAAAAAAGAAGCTTACATAGGTTACTTAAATACTAGGCTTTTTTTTCCTACAAGTGGATTTGATTTTGAATTTTCAGGATTTAGAGAAGGAGAAAATGGAAATTTATTTTCTGTAACTCCCGATCGATTTCGAGATGAAAATTTTACACGTTCAGTTTTTTTTCGTATTTCTAGAAATTTTTACGATAGAATTTTTTTCTTTCGGCAGTGGACAGAATTAGGAGTTTCTAATATAGCAGAAGGGAATATGTCTTTTTTTTCTCTTCCTTTAGGTGCTTTGTGTTTGGGAACTAGGACTTATTCTATTTTAGAAATTAATTCACAGACCACAAGGCAAACTTTAGCAGGAAGTATATCTTATGAATGGAAAAAAAAAGGAAATGAATTTCAAGTTAGAGTAGAAAATAGAAAAAATACAGATAAATTAGCAGAACTTAAGTTCACTTTTCGTCCTGATAGAGTTTGGAAAATTGAGCTTTCTAGTTTGTTTCAAAAAAAAGAAAATGAATTTCACTCTTTTTATGAACAGTGGAGTGATGGAGAAAATATTAACTTTATTCTTACAAATCGTCAAACAGCTCTCAAAGTAAAAGTTTTAAGTCCTAATTTTGCTCTAAACTTAAGTGGCTCTCGTTCTCAAAAAGGTTTTGAAACCTATTTTGCAAATATTCAATTTCGTATGGAATTTTAATTTTTGTAGTTTTTTTTCTTGGTTTTTGAGAAAAGATTTTTAGCTTGGTAGAGAGGTTTAGTAGATGAGTGACGAAAAATTTGATACAGTAATTGGGGAAGATATAGTTTTTAGAGGTCTTGTAAAATTTGAAAATACTTTGCGAATTCGTGGACACCTCAAGGGTTCTATTGAATCCAATGGAGATTTAGTCATTGAACCAGGTGGAAATGTAGAAGCTGATATATTAGTGAATTCTCTGGTGGTACAAGGTCAATTGAAAGGAAACATAGAAGCACGCGATAAAGTAGAAATTGGTAAAACTGGGGTGGTAATTGGAGATATTAAAACTAGTCAATTGGGCATTGAAGTAGGGGCAAAATTTACTGGAAGCTGTGCCATGTAAATGTTTAAACACGGACCTAGTTTAAAAGAGTTATCTCAGTCTCAGCCTACTAACCTAACTCCTTTACAGTTACTCATTGCTGAATCTATACTTTCAGAATTCGATCATCCTATTGAGAGTTTATTTGATTTTAGGCTAGAAAATCTCCCTTCTCCATTTTTACTTCCCGACTTACTTGCTGCTGTTGTCTTATTACGAAAGTTTGTTTACGAAGGAAAAAAAATTTTACTCTATGGAGATCGGGATACTGATGGAGTTAGTTCTACAAGTTTACTTGCTCTTTTTTTAAAACAAAGACTAAAAGACCCTCAATTATTAGAAGTTAAAACATCTTCAGAAAAAGATGACTACGGTCTTTGTCCTACAGTCATTGAAAGAATACTAAAGGTTCATCCTGATTTATTGATTACTTTAGATTTTGGGACATCTAACTATGATGAAATAAATTTTTTATCAAAAAAAGGAATTCAAATTGTCGTACTAGATCATCATGAAATTCCTACACGTATCCCAAATTGTTTACTTATTAATCCTAGAAGAGAAGATTCTCTTTATCCTGAAAAAAAAATTTGCACAGCAGTTTTAGCTTTTAAATTAGTTCAAGCTTATTTACTTATAGAAGCTTATGAGCTAGAAAACAATAAAAATTTATTTCCTTGTTTTGATATAGATTTTTATAAAAATTTAGATTATCTAGGTTTATTAAAATCTCATCCCAAAATCCTAGAAAAAAGTCATCAAATACTAGATCTAGCTTCTATTGGAACAATTACAGATTTAATGCCTCTTGTAAGTGAAAATCGAGTTATTGTATTTAATGGATGCAACAGTATTTTAAATACCTTAAAGTCTCCTACTCCCGATCGAATAGGACTACATGTACTTTTAAAAAATTTATCTCTCAACACTGAAAAAATTACATCGAAGGACTTAGGTTGGAGCATAGGACCAGTTCTAAATGCAGCAGGGCGAATGGGTAAGACAGAAACAGCTTTAAGTTTGCTTTTGTCTGAAAATGAAGAAGAAGCTAGTAAATTAGTTCAAGAAATTTTAGAGTTAAACAAAGAACGCAAAGAAAGAACCAAAAGAAATTTATTTCGGGTAGATGGTTATTTTTCTAGAAAAAAAGAAAGAGAAGAAAGAAGTATTATTTTTTGTTATGAGCCAGACATGGAGCCGGGAGTTTCTGGAATAGTAGCTAGTAAGTTAGTTGAGGTTTATAAAAAGCCTGTGGTTTTTGTAACTCCCGAGCATGGAAAAGCCAGAGGAAGTGTAAGAACTTTTGGAAATGAAAATGTCATTGAACTTTTTGAAATGATTTCTGATTTACTCATCCAACATGGAGGCCATCCTGAAGCAGGTGGGTTTTCTATTGAGTTAGATAAAATTCCTCTTTTAGAAGCAAGGCTTATAGAAATTGGAGAACGTTGGGTAAAAACTTCTTCAAAAGGAAACTTTACTCAATCTTTAGTTTCTTTATCTCCAGAAGAGTTAACTGCAGAACTCTATCAAGAAATATCTTTACTTGAACCTTTTGGACATGCTAACCCTGTCCCAATATTATCTATCAAAGATGCAGAGCTTGTTTCTTTTAAAATTTTAGGGGATGGGAATCATGCAAGATTTTGTATACTTAAATCTAGTCCTAAAATAAAAGGTTTAGTTTGGAATCGAGGTAAAGAATTATTTGAGCTTCTTTCTAAAAAATCTAAAATAGACCTTTGGGGTAATTTAGAGGAAAATTATTTTAACGGAACTACTAGCTTGCAGTTTTCTGTAATTCACTTTGAGTAGCTTTTTTAAAAAGTAATTCACGTATTTTTCCAATCTTAAAACCTTGTAGATATGGGCTCCAAGAAAACAAAAGAACAAACAGGTGAAATTGCAGTAAATAAGAAAGCTAAGTTTAACTTTGAGCTTTTAGAATTTCTAGAAGCTGGAATAGTATTAAAAGGTTCAGAAGTAAAAAGTCTAAGAGAAAAAAAATGCAACCTTACAGATGCTTTTGCTAGGATTAAACGTGGGGAGGTATTTTTAGAAAATTTTAATATAGTACCTTATCACCACGGTGGATATGCTAACCATCCTGAAATCCGTCCTAGAAAATTACTTTTACACAAAAAAGAAATTCTAAGATTAGAAAGAAAAGTCAAAGAAAAAGGACTTGTATTAGTAGCAGTAAAAGCTTATTTTAACGATAAGCAATTTGTAAAAATTCAATTAGCTTTAGGAAAACCTAAAAAACTTTATGACAAACGAGATAGTATTCAAAAGAGAGAAGCAAACATAGAAATAGAAAGAAGTATGAAAAGGAGAGAGAGATGAATTTACCTAAAGTTTCTATAGTAGGAAGACAAAATGTAGGAAAATCTACTCTCTTTAATACAATTTTAAAGAAAAAAAAAGCTATTACTTACAACTCTCCTGGAATAACAAGAGATGTCTTACAGATTCTAGTAGATCACAAGGAACTAGGAAAAAGTTTTTACTTGTGTGATACACCCGGCCTAGATATAGAAAATTTAGATGACTTAAGTCAAGCTATTATTGAACTTAGTTTTAAACAACTTTTAGAATCAGAAGTAATTGTATTTCTAATAGACTACAATGATGTTCGAGAATATGATTTTAAGCTCATAAAATTATTTCGAGAAGATAAGAGATTTGTAAATAAAAATATTATTTATTGTCTAAATAAAGCAGATAATCCAAATGCAAGTTATGACTTTGAAATTTTTTATAAAGAAGGTATCACTGAAATTATACCTATTTCTGCTTTAGGTAGATGGAACATAAAGCTACTTTTAGAAAAAATTATTTTTTACTTAAAAGATCAACCTATTGAAAACACAGTTCAAAAACCTGACTTCAAAGTAGCCATTGTAGGTAAGCCGAACTCAGGAAAGTCAAGTTTATTAAATGCCTTTTTAGGGTACAATAGAGTAGCTGTTAGTAAAACTGCAGGTACTACTAGGGACTCTGTAAATGCTTTTATTTGGCATGAAGGCAGATGTATAGAAATTGTAGATACAGCTGGAATTAGAAAACAAAGTAAAAAAAGTGAAGACTCTATAGAGTTTTATTCTTATACACGTACACTCCAAGCTATAGAAGAGGCAGACATAATCATACATATTTTAGATGCTACAAAAGGAATTGGAGAGTATGATAAAAAAATTTTTTCTTTAATTAGAAAAAAAGGAAAACCTCTCTTATTTGCAGTAAATAAGTGGGATCTCATTCAAGATAAAGATGGGAAAACTTTTGAAAACTACAAAGAACTTATGATTGGTAGATTTCATCCCACTACTGAAGTAAAAGTTATTAGTATAAGTGCCATTCAAAAACAAAGAATTCAAAAGCTTCTTTCAGAATGTATTTTACTTTACAACAAAACTAGTAGAAAAGTACCTACAAATGAGTTAAACCAAAAACTTAGAAAATGGATAGAAGAAGGAAAATTTGCTGTGCAAGCTAAAAAAATTCCTAAGTTGCTTTATGTAACTCAAATTTCTTCTTCTCCTTTTAAGTTAATTTTATTTGTCAATCACAAGGAATTATTTAAAGCTTCAGTATTAAATTACTTGAAAAAGAAAATATCCTTAGAATATAATCTTACAGGTATACCTATTTTTTTAGAAATACGTTCTCAAAGAGATAATAAACTATAAAGATATGATACCTACTTTAGTTTTAGATGCTAATTCAATTCATAATAATGAACAAAAGGCTTTTGCGTTAAAAAAATTTACTCAAGAAAATCCTTTTTACGAACTACAAGATTTATATCGCTGGTTATATTATGGAGAGTTTGGCTCTCAAGATATTCCAAGTTATTTAGATAAAGAAAGAGCTAGATTGGAACTTATGAGAATAAAAGAAGACATAAAGTCAGAAAAACAAAAAAATCTCTCAGAAAAAATTTGGGAACCAATGGGACTCTCACAAAGGTTTATTATGGTTTTTGTAACAAGGTATTATGAACAGTTTTGCCCACTTATGAGGCTAATCAATTTAATTGAAAGAGCACCTGCTTTTCGAGGTACACGAATGCAATTTAAGTTAGATTGGGCTTTTTTAAAAGAATATATTATCCGTAATTCAGGTAGATTTACCAAACAAGATTTTTATGGTTTTGAAGATAGAATTAATTTCCATCAAATTCCAGAAGTTCCTTTTACAGATAAATTTCAAAAAATGCGACCTGAAAAATATAGAGTTGTACCACGAAAGCTTTTTTTTGACTTTTTCCCTGAGTACGATACAAAAGAGGATATTTTGCCCACTAAACCAAGAGACTCTCTCATTGATTGATAAGTTAAAAATTTTTATTTTCTCAAGTTGTATATTTTGTAGTTTTGAACTTTTTTCTAATCAAATAAAAAATTTTTCAGTACTTGAATATGGAACTAGTTTTTTTTCAAAAGAATTAGTAAATACATTAGAAAATTCTAATATAGTAAAATTTGCTTGGCTTTTTTATTATATAGAAGATACACAAGGACACAAGATTTTAATTGATACTGGATTTGAAAATGAAAGCTTTGCAAAAAACTTTGGTATAAAAGATTACAAAAAACCAAGTATTCTTTTACAAGAAAATGGTATTCACCCAGATTTAATTACAGATATCATTTTAACACATAGTCATTTCGATCACATAGGTGGTATAGGAAAATATTTATCTGCAAATCTCTATATAAATAAAAAAGAATTTATTTCCTTTAAAAATAGAAAAGAAGAATATCAACTCCACAAAAAAAATATAGAAAGACTAATCAGAAAAAATAAATTATTTCTAATAGAAGATAAGTTTATTTTATATAATTTATTTACAATCGAATGGACTGGAGGACATACTACTGGGTCTCAAGTAGTAAAGTTTCAAATTGACTCTCAAGAGTATATTATTACTGGAGATGAATGTTACTTTATCGATGCTTGTTATGAAAAAGTTACTCTACCAAAGCAAGCAAGATATTCTTATGAAAAAAATTCTAGTTTTCTAAGTAAGATTTTACCACATCAAAAACTATTTACCTTACATGATCCAGCACTTTCTAAAAATCATATCAAAGGTAGAAAAGAAATTTATGTATTACCTTAAATAACAAAAAATTTATCTCTTGCTTTCTTTGTAGGAAAATTTCAATTTAACATAAGAGGTAAAAAATGATTTTTAAGTTCTTCTTTTTTATTTTATTAATACAATTTTATACTATCCAAGCAAGGGATCTAGAAACTGGAAGCTTAAAAGTAGTTATAAAAGAAGGGATGCCAGTTCTTGAGTTTAAAAAAATCAACAATAAAATTCACATTTTCCAAAATAAAAAAAGGATTCAAATTATAACTCCACAAGGAAATGGAGGTGAACTTCCTGTTTCTGTTTCCGTCAGGGCAAATGTAGATTTCAATGAAGATGGATACTTAGACTTACTTGTTACAGAAGAATCTAAATTAGGACTCAATGTAAATTCAGTCTTCTTATATTCTCCTGAATTAAAACAATTTCAAAAACTCCCAGCTTTAAGTTATTTACCTAATTTAAGTTATAATATAGAAAAAAAAGAATTTCAAGAAAGTCAAACTAGTTCTGAAGGCTATGTTTTTTATCTTCGTAAATATAAACTAAAAGATCAAAAAGTTATCCTATTAAAAGAAATTAAACAAGAATCCCTAGAGTCAAAAAATTATTTTGTAAGAGTTGTAAAAGAAAGAGAAAATGAAGAATTAAATTTAAAATGTGAGGCTATCATGAAAAAAGAACCCGAGTTTGATTTGGCATATTTAATTTTTGGAGATTGTGATTCGTGTGAACTACAAAACTCTGGGGTTAGAGCTTGTGAAATTTTACATGATAGTAAAACTAAACCAAAAGAAAAAAAGAAATCTAAAAAGAATTAATTTGATTTTTTATCTTGTCAGAATAATCAATTCAATTTAACTTTATGAAAAAAATAAGAAACGGAGATAACTTATGAACTATACAAATTGGCAAAAAAAAGCAGTAAGTCCCGAAGAAGCAGTCAAGTATTTAAAGAGTGGAGATAAAGTTTTCATTCACGGTGCAGCTGCTACCCCTACTCCTCTTTTAGAAGCAATGGTCAAACGTAATGATATAGAAAATATAAAGCTTTATCATTTACACACAGCAGGTCCTGCTCCTTTTACTGAACCTGATGTAC